>Ga0075423_10001462_pt1 | contig 20855 bp, 16 predicted proteins | sample SoiMethybrSBSTD2_FD_80114 | JGI IMG/M metagenome (GOLD analysis project Ga0075423, IMG submission 80114) | Bulk soil microbial communities from a Populus tree surrounding site in Tennessee, USA - Soil MetaG P. TD hybrid SBSTD2 | ecosystem: Environmental > Terrestrial > Soil > Tree plantation...
CGATCGCTCGATACCATTCCTGATAAATCTGCCGTAAGAAGCTTTTCTCTTGAATAATCTGGTGTCGCAGGTGTGTAGTGAGAGGGTCGTCAATATCCAGGCCTCTGGTCAGAGGATGGGCGAGCCACGCTTTGAACATCACTCAACTTTACACAAATTTGAGACGCTTGGCCGCGAATATAACCATTCTAAGCAGCAGCCAGCCGTGCTTCCAACGTTGAATGTTTGTGCTACCGTAAGTACGTTCGCGATATCGGATCGGTAGATCAGTAATTTTCCGGTTCAATTTCACCGCGCCAAAAATCAAGTCGAAGTCGCCAAAAGGGTCGAAGTCGCCAAAGTAAGCGCGATTGGCCGCGATGGCATCGTAGTCCCGTTTCCACAAAACCTTTGTTCCGCACAAGGTGTCTTTGATAGGTTGGCCCAACAGCCAGGAAAATGCGAGGCTAAAAAATTTGTTGCCTAATAGATTTAGGAAGGGCATAGCCTGTTTCTCCATCGGATAAACTAGCCGAACCCCGTTGATGAATTCACCCTTGCCCGAACAGAGAGCTTCATAGAAGCGCGGCAAATCCTCTGGCGGTACGGTTAGATCAGCGTCAAGAATCATCAACATGTCGCCCTTGGCCCGGGTAAAGCCCAGGCGGACGGCATCACCTTTTCCCTTCCCGGTTTGCCCTAACAATTGGCAACACCGTTCTGGGTGAGCAGCCATCGCCGCCTCGATGGCGGCGTAGGTGTTATCCCGTGAATGGCCTTCGACAAAGACCAGTTCTGTGCCTTCACCCATGTCTGGCGTGCGCACAAAGATATCCGGAACATTGCCCGCCTCATTGCGCGCCGGAATAATGACTGACACGGAGGGCGCCTTTGCAAACGCATCGAAACATGGCTGTGGCCTGGCCACGATAAAGTTCGTCAACGCCAGATGTTTGAAAGGCCAAAGTTTCACCAGGAATCGGTTGCACACGCCAGAAAGAAACCAGGAAGGGAGGGGCCACAAAATTTCCTGCCAATGCTTAATCACCTCGAAGTTCGTGAGATTGAGTAAGCTGGCGATGTCTTCTGCCGCAAGCCAGTTTTGATACAAAGTGGGCTTAGCTAAATTCAGTCTTTCGGCTAGCTCCAGAATCGGCTCCCAGAGACGGCTGTATGAATTTAGTACGATTCGGGTCCGGGGAGTAGTGAATTGGCCGACCTGTTGCAAGACGGTCTGTACATCCCATAGGTCGTTAACCAAGTCAGAGAGGATGATTACATCGAACTTTTCAGTCAGGTTTAGTTCATGCGCGTCCGCGTACACAAAGTGGAGGGTGGAATGCCGCCGTCTGGCGGCACGTAGCATCTCCTCAGAAAAATCCACCCCGACACCGAAGGCTGGTTTGAGCGCAGCCAGCAGATCGCCACGGGCGCACCCAAGTTCAAGAACCGACTGCCCCGGCGCAATCAGGAACTGATAGACTTCGGTCAGGCGTCGATGATAGTAGCCTCCCCAACCAGTCCCGATTTCCAGTTCCCGGGCGACTCCGTTCCAATGAAGCTGGCGAGATTTCTGATATTTTGTTTGCGCTGCATCTACAGAACGGTTGAAAGACATCGTCACCATAGTGCCATGGCTACCAGATTCGAATGGCTATCCAAGTGCGCCAGCATAGTGGGCACAAACTTACCATCGAGAATTTCAAAATCGGCATCGACTGTTGCATAGTAAGGCGTATCGATCTTTCCTAGTTGTCGATCCCAAATCGTGTCGCACCGCTCAAAAGGCTTCTCGAGCCGGCGATCAGTAGGTTTGTTTTGGTCGGTTTGCCCTTTAGGTTCGACGATCTCTACAAAAGAACATTTTCTTCAGCGCGGAAAGTATCGCTTCCTCAAAGAAGAGCTGACCCAATTCGAGTAGACGCGTAAATGAAATTTATGCTCCTTGATTTTGGCGTAGCTCCTCGCCGCATAGTCAGTGATCACGACGCTCATGAAGACTGTGATCTTAATGTCGTCATGCTCTGGACACCGCCGTCCCACTCAGCAATGGATCACGGGTTTAACAAAAATGTCGCAAAACAAACAGCTGCCGAGAAAGCGCTTTAGGAATTTTTCGAAGAACGTTGGGTTAGAGATTCCACCTCAGCGTCCACCATCATGTGAATCAGGCGTTCAAATGTTACCGTAGGCTGCCAAGCCAATTTGTTCCTTGCCCTGGCTGAATCCCCTCTCAGTTCGTAGATTTCCGCCGGTCGATACAACTTTTTATCAATGCGCGTGTATTTTTCGTACTCAAGCCCAACATGGTTAAAAGCGGTTTGCAGCAGTTCCGTCACCGAATGACTTTCTCCGGTGGCTATGACGTAGTCATCCGGCTCATTTTGTTGCAACATAAGCCACATGGCCTTGACGTAATCAGCCGCGTAACCCCAGTCCCTCTTTGATTCGAGATTACCTAGGACGAGTTCTTTCGCTAATCCAAGTTTAATTCGAGCTACAGTATTGACGACCTTCCTCGAGACGAATTCAAATCCCCTTCTCGGGGACTCGTGATTGAAACAGATGCCGCTCACGGCGTAAAGATTATAGGCCTGGCGATAATTTTCGGTCAGTTGAAAACCGGCTACTTTGGAGATTCCGTACGGTGATCGAGGATGAAAGGCAGTATTTTCATCTTGCGGGGTTTCCTTCGCATTCCCGTACATCTCGCTCGACGCGGCGAAATAAAACCTCGCGCGCGGCGCTCGTTCCTTCATGGCAGCAAGCACATAATGGGTGCCATTGATGTTCGTACCTATGGTTGAAAACTCATCTTCGAAGGAGTAGCTCACAAAACTTTGCGCGGCTAGATGATAAATCTCATCCGGCTGTACTTTATCCACCACACTGAAGACACTGGCAAAACTTTCCAGCGAGGCGGAATGAAGCACAAGCTTGTCAATTATGTGCCTGATCCGCCAAAGCCTGTGTTCCGGGTCTTCAATGGCAACTCGGCGGACAATCCCATGGACCTCGTAACGCTGCTCTAAAAGCAAATCAGAAAGATACGAACCATCTTGACCTGTAATTCCCGTTATGAGTGCTTTTTTCACATTTACCTTCCTAACTTGGACCATCACCTCTTCGCGTCAGGTACCAAGCAACCGTTTGCGATCCCTCACGCAACGTATGCCTGGTCTTAACCCGAACGGACTTTAGCATGGCTCACATCCAGACCCCGCGAGGCGGACCATTGACCTCGCTTGTGTCTCAAGTGATCATTCCCGTGTAACTGATTCCTTGTGTCTAAGCCGCGCCAAATTTCGAATGCTAATTTCCTCAGCTGAGCCAAGATTTACAGGCTGTTCAGCATTTTAATGTTCTGTCGCTAGCAAGATGTCTTCAGCGGCTCTTCAAAAAGAATTACGCGTCGGCGATCCAATACCCCAAAGCACGATTTCTGTGGCTTCCGTTTGTTTGGCCTCAACGCACTTCCGAATCATCTCCCGAAACAGAGCGCGAATATCGCTCCGACGTTTGAAGGACGTCAAAATCGCGGTGTTGATTGTTACGTTCCGACTGTTTACATATAGGGCGCTCACTGTCTTTTGCTTTTCAGGAGATGTATGTTGCGCGAAATCCTCAATCGCATCTTACCACAAAGACAGCGAGCTCAATTTAAGACATTTCTCCCATTGAGGCGAATCGCAAACCACCGGGAATATGCGGACTACATGAACAAAGTAGTCTCCGAATGCCGCCTGCGCCGGGACGTCGAGCGAAATCTCATCTTGGATCAGAATTCCTTCGTGGTACCTGGTTGGTGCTTTGTTTGTGGTAAGGAAGTAACGTTCCATGTGGATTTCTCATATTCCTACTTTGTAGACGGAGAGTTGGTGCCAAATTGGAGGGAGCATCTCAGCTGTCCTGGTTGTGGCCTAAACAACAGAATGCGCGCAGCGATCCACGTCTTCGAGCAGGAATGTGTCCCTCATCAGTCGAGCCGCATCTATATTACCGAACAATCTACGCCCCTCTTCCAGGCTATGCTCGCTAGGTATCCGCGTCTCATCGGCAGCGAGTACTTAGCCGGCACGTCGCCGTTTGGAGCCTTGGATGCACACGGAATACGGAACGAGAGTATTACGAAGCTCACTTTTCCAAACGACGAATTTGATTACATACTCTCGTTCGACGTTTTTGAACATGTCCCAGATTACACTAAGGGCTTCGCCGAATGTTTCCGATGCCTCAAACCAGGTGGCCATCTTCTCTTTACTGTTCCCTTCACTGGCAAGCCAGAAACTCTTATGCGCGCCCAAGTGAATGCAGACGGGACGATTTCGCATCTCATGCCGCCTGAGTATCACGGCGATCCACTAAACACCAAGGGTTGCCTCTGTTTCTACCATTTCGGTTGGGACATGTTGGAAAATATTAGGAAGTTAGGTTTCCGAGATGCTGCGGGTTTAATCTACTGGTCGCGCGAATTCGGCTACCTGGGAAATAGTGCCCAGATTATTTTTATAGCTCAAAAACCCAGTCAGACGATTCGTTCGGAATCACCGCTGTAATTTTGGGCGGTCAGACGCTTCGCCTCTTCCTGTATTACTATCCCGGTCTCTCGCTGCGTTCAACCACAAATGGTTGGTCGGTCCACTCCTTTGCGGGGATGTTCTTTCGCTTCCGAAAAAGAATCGAACGATCAAATACTGATTGTACGGCCCATTCTGGTTCAGCCATCAGAAAGTCACACAATACCCGGCACGGCCACAATTGAATATCGTCGACAATGAGAAGGCCGTTCACTTTGAGTCTGTTCGACAGGTAATACCAATCCAAGAATGGCACAGGAAAACCATGGCAGCCGTCAATCAACACAAGATCAAAATCTCTCTGTTCAAAACTCGGCAGCAGCTCTTCTGATTTTCCGATCCGGAAAAATAACTTCTGAACGGGTATGGATTTTTCAACACAGTAGCGCTTTATGCGCTCCATTTCTTCCGCATCGGGAGTGATCGCAAAGTGCATCGTTTGTTTTAACGCGAACACAATCGTGCTGACGCCGCATCCCGTTTCGAACGTTTTGAACCCGGAGTCCATACGCGCAAAAATGTAATTCAACACATCCTTACCTAAACCCCAGGTTATGGTGCCTCCATAGTGAATCTTAGGCGGTGCCTCCGTCACTTCGTTAAAAATCGATCGCTCCCAATCCGATAAATCATTCGTTCGCCCTTTCGTCGTGCTTGACGGCAGGAAGTTCAAATCGGAACAGCGGCTGTTGGGCCGCGAATCTGTTTCTTCATTTTCATCGCGCGCCGGAGTCGGAGACACGTTAATAGCTGGAACCGAGCCGTTATCGGTCGGCGCCTCTCCTCCTTTTGAACGGCGGTTATCAATACCCTTCAGTTTGCAGGCCGTGAACGCTTCGCGGTAAGCGCGGTGACTAAGTTGCAACGTGGCATCGTCAAGCGGCAACCCGAACTCTGTTTTCAAGTTGACGATTCGGTCTAATTTCTTCGCGGAACGTATCAGGCGCTCGTACACAGTTCTGCTATTTTGCCACTTCTCTTCGGCACCGATCATTTCCGCCCACCTTTGAACTTCCATGTCTGGATGGAGCTGACTGAAAACGTACTGCGACTCGCCCTGTCGTATGAGCCGGGTGCAAAATGCGTCAAACGTAATATCCCGGACCATTGTACTTACTGCTTGCGCATTATAGACAACGCGAAAATTGTACTTGGACAAACGATAACCGAGTTCAATATCCTCACAGCCAAAGCGGAAGACCGGATTGAAAACCCCGTGCTCAATGAGAAAGTTCCGTTTGCAAGAAGAACGCCCGCCCCAGAAGCAGGTGTAATCGAGCACGTCCCCGTCTTTCAGATTGGGATACGAAAACAAGTAACACCCAACTTCGGTTACATAATGCAACAGAGGCCTTTGCGCTAACAGCGGATCCAGAGCGGTGTAGCCGAGTACAGCGTAGTGACCATCGGGATAGTTACCATGTGTTTTTAAATGTTCTGCGAATAGTGTCGGGCTACAAATGTCATCGTCGTCAAGAAACAGAAGAATCGGTGCCCGAGAACAGTAGATACCGTGGTTTTTTGCAGAGGCTAGACCGGCATTGGCCTGATATGCGTATCGCATCGGGAGACGGGGCTCAAAAGAGGCAACGACGTTTCGCGTATGGTCGGCTGAGCCGTCGTCGACAATAATCACCTCAAAATCCGATTTATCCAAGGTCTGCGCAACAATGCTATCCAGCGCTCTCGCTAACAAATCAGCGCGGTTGAAAGTACATAAAATAGCGCTAAGCGATGGGGTACCCATGTCCAAGTGAACCTCAATCCGCGTAAGATTCTACGATAAAAAAAGCCTCGCCGGGTGAGAGATGCGGTCGGTATTTAAGAAACATGTCCATTTCACGGCTGGCTGTTTCATGTTGATAATACGATACTGACTTTCGCAGTGAGTGGGCAACCGGAACCGCGTCGATAATACCCATTTTAAGATTAGCCTTAGCGACAAGTGTCGGCCAGAAAAAATCATAGCCCCAGCCCATCGGAGAAGCTTCGTCAAAAGGAAACATTATCGGAAAGGCCCTCCTATGCACCGAAAAGAGCGGACCAATTTCAACAAACCGCGTCCAACGTGCCAGAAGGCCGTCCAATTGCTCGACGAAAGGATGATCAATGAAACTGTCGTGAGTTCTCGCGGGTTGTGCAAGCGCAAGGTCGTATCGCACCACCAATTCAAGATAACGATCAAGAAAGCTCTCTGGCAACACGATGTCGTCATCACAGACAACGACAAACTCAAAATCGTCAAGTTTTGTTTCTGTTAGGAGCTGGTTCAAGAGCGAGAATTTTGCAGCCGGATGATCTATCTTTCGCATCGTCACGCCGGCGATGTCTTCGGGAACAGCTCCTGTCCCGAGCGCAACCCAGCGCTGTTCTGTTTCCCACCGACTCCTTTTGTCAAACTCAGTCTTGATTCCGCGGATATGGCTCGGTTTATCGAGTAGATATACCCCAACAATCAGAACGGAAGGACTCGTTCCACTAAGACGGCTAGCCATATCGCAAATTCAGTTTATCTATGTGCCTTTAGCGGGACGTAAAGGGATGCAATCTTTCGTAGAGCAGTCGCCTCTGCCATAAATCCGCAATTTGCGTAACGGCCGGTCGGCACGGTTTTTCCAATCAAAGAAAAGCAGTCGAGCAGGTATCCGCTGTTTTCGTTGCCCCAATTGACAAGTTCTTGAGTGCAGCCGGTTCCGATACGATCACATTCTTGCTTCACCAAATCCGCAGTCACGTCCTCTCCGCGCCAGTGAGTCTGAAGCGTATCGCTCGGAAAAATAGCACCGAGATTGGAATGATGTAAAAACGCCACCCCATCTGGTGACAGAATACGGTGCACCTCTCGAAGATAGCCTTGGAGAACATTCCATTGAAGGTGAACCAGGGAATCAAAGCTAAACACGAAATTCACTCCGCCACCTTCGATCATCGGAAGCGAAAGGCCGTCATTCACGTGATATCGAATATGATTTATGTGCGAGAATCGTTTTTTGCAGTGCTCAATGCAGTTCGGCGCAACGTCGACAATTTCCAATCTATTCGATAAACCGGCGAGAAATTGCGTCCATCTGCCCATGCCGGGAGCAATCTCGACAATCGTGTCAGTTGGCACAAACCGTTGGATCCTTGGCATAATAGAGCCATACCATTGAACTCGGGCATTGCCCCAGGCAACACTCCATTCGTCTCCGAATTCTTTCCATGCTTCATTGCGGCTAAACTCGCGCTTCACATCTTCCAGAGTCGGCATAGCTGAAATAGGCTGTTAGAACGTTACTTTTTGACCGGAACCTGCGGGCACTCTTCGAGTCAAACTATCAAGATAGTGCAAAAAAGCACAGCAATACATGTCAAACAGAATCTGCATTTGGAAAGTCAAACTATACGTAAACATAATTCCGTGTCAACTCACTGCAGTGGAACGAAGGACTCATCCGACCTCAGCAACCAGCGACCGTAAATCATCCGATGGACTGAATACTTCTTTCAGTTTTCTTTGGACCACCAGGGGGGAAAAGTGCATTTTTATATGTTCTAGGGAATTGGATGACATTTCCTCCCAAAACAAATCATCGGTATACAGACGAACGACTGCACTGGCAAACTCGGCAGGAGAATCCGCTATTACTACATTTTTCCCGCTAGTGAGATTCATCCCCTCGGCCCCTAGTGACGTTGTTACAACCGGCAACCCAAAACTCATACTCTGGCCGATCTTTGCCTTTATGCCAGCGCCGTACCGCAATGGCGCCACGAAAATCCGACAATCATCCAGATAAGGTGACAGATCTGGCACGTAACCTATCGCAACGACATCTGGCGCCGCCAAAGATTTCACTTTCTCGGTTATGTGACTTCCCACGACGTAAAAGATTACACCGCGTAACTCCTTTCGGATAAGTGGAAAGATATCCTGCACAAAATATGAGACCGCATCCTCATTCGGCGTATGGGCATAATGCCCGACAAATAACAGGTTCTTCCGCTCGGCTGCAGGTTTGACATTATCAACCGGCGAATGAATCGTTGGAATCACTTCGACTTTCGCATTGGATACGTCTTCAAGTATGCGTGTCTTTTCCTCGTGTGTAACGGCAAACACAATGTCGGCCGCCGCCGCATTGAATCGCTCCATTCGTCGGTAACCCTCAGCTTTTTTGCGGAGAGCGTCATCGTGCTTAATTTCGGACTCACGCTGCATGCGTAACCAATGGAGGTCAACAGGGTCATAGATGACTTTAGCGTTAATCGCATACGCACGAACGCTTGGGAAATAACGGCACGCTACTTCGGGAAAAGACAGGATAACAAATCTGCAGTCTTCGCCCTCTTCTGTGAGATAACGCAGAATTTCCTGATACCCATAAAGGACACCGATTTTTAGTTCTTCGAGCGCATGTTCATATTTCTTGACGTCTTCCTCAGAACCGAAGAAGTAAACATGGGCCGACTGATCGCGGTTGGCCCCGAAGACGAGGTTATGGCCCCCTTCACAAAGAATCTGCAGCATGTTAAACGTGCGCAACGCACCGCCGGATTGATCGAAAGCCGGTAACCAATCAGCCAAGAATAGTACTGTACCGCCGCTGCCATTCTTACTTTGGCGACGAACACGGCGGAAGAGATCCTTTTGGACTTCTGGAACGCCAGTCATGCCCGAAGCCGATAAAAAGCTCGGCAGCTGATTGGAAACTCGGTCAGCGCTGCCGCTTATCGGTGAAACTCCTGCAGGCGTTGAAGTTATGACATCATTCGGATTGTTTTTTTTTTGGTAAATGCGCTTCAGGGGTTCGGTAAGGAAGCCGTGGAGAGATTTGATAAGCCCAAATCGTTCTCTTACAGTACGATACTGGCTCAGTACCCGCCATCCGATAGTATCTTTGATCGCTACAAGTTCTTCCGTTTGTAAATGAAGGATATCTTGGAGATGGTCCGATTCTCGGGCAAACTTCGTCCGCTCTGCCATCATTTCAGACAACCGTGCCTCCATTTGGGTTCTCTCATCTGCAAGCCGGTCACGCTCAGCCACAAGCTGACGTAACTGCTGATCCCGTTCAGCCATAAGCTGACTTAACCGCTGATCCCGTTCAGCCACAACGTGTTGTTGAGCCTTCACTGTTAGTTCCAACCGGTCGCGTGCGGCAGCAAGACTACTAACTGCACCCGCGTTCTGTCTCAGCAGCTCGTTAGAATTATCGACTAAAATACTCGTCCGCTCATTCAATTCCTCCTCGACATTGGACGCCAAGGCGATAAAATATAATGGAATTTTCTTATCGATTTCCACAAAATCAAATTTGGTCGAATTTTTTTCCATGACGTATTCGATGAGATCTGAATTTCCGCTGGAAAAAACAGGCCAGATTTGGGAATTGCAATAAACACGCTGGCCGAGCATTTTCACCCGTTTGAAGTATTTCCTAAGCACTTCGCTAAATTCGTCGAAATAGAGTTCATGAACATGAAACGGGTTCGTGTATTGTGGCTCGTCGCTATAGGCCCATTTATTTGGCGTGGAAACAATAAAGACGCCGTCAGGCGTCAGCAATCTTTTTATCTCCTTTAGCAGTGCATGATGATCCGCGATATGCTCCAACGCCTCAAAACAGACGATGACGTCGAAAAGACTTTGTCCTTCCAAGGGAACTTCGGTGATCGACCCGATTTTGAACTCAAGATTCTTTCTGAGATATTTGTTGCTAGCGTGTCTCACGGCATCGGCATCGATATCAATCCCGACCACATGATTCGCCGTTCGTGACAACAGGTGACTGCCATAGCCCTCCCCACAGGCAAGATCGAGAACGCGTTTGCCGTCGGCAAATGCAGTCGCGTAAGCATAACGATGCAAATGTTCGTAGCCGATCGTCGCCTCTTCCAACCAGGGCAAATATCGTTCGCCGGTCCACTCCAATAGTGGAGACGCAGGTTTTGTCGGCACGTCGGATTGCCCTCCATTTTTGAGAGATCGAACAACCATGGCCACATCCAACTCGACCTGCGGGACAGAATAGAAAATTTTTGTGCTCAGGTTCATCTTATCGAGAGTTTCGACGACATCCATACCAAAATCGGTATAGACAAAAACGTCTTCTCGTCCCCAATCTCCATGATAAGCTGGCTCCAATACATCCCTGCGAGCACCATCCACAAACTGTGCTCTTTGAATTGTTTGCCATTGGGAAGGAACAATTGGAATCGTAAAGATATGATACCCGCCGTCCTTCAGGGTGCGGTAGATTTCGTGCCACGCTTTATCTGGGTTCGGCACATGCTGAAGTGTCTCAGAAGTCAGAATAATATCGAAGCAGTCGTCAGGGTAGGTAAGACATTGGAGGTCCTCACATCGCACGCCGTCATGCACCTCGCCCGGCTTAGCATGAGGTACCCACTCCGAGTAGTATAGATTCGGATGATCTTTAAGATATGAGTGCAATCCCCCGCAAGCGTTGATTTCAGCTATTTTTAGGTGGCGGAATTCGTCATCCGTAAGTAACTCTTGAACCGACTTGTAAGATCTTCCAGTCTTTTCGAAAAGCGTCTCAATCAAGACAGCTGCGAGGCGCCTGATTCTCAAGCTGCTACCGCAGTGACCGCAAAACATGCTTTCTCTGCGGTTAAATGCCTCGACAAGGTTGTCAGATATAGCCCATACTTTTTGGAGTTGGCGAATGATTATGCTGGGATCGAAACGGAACGACGAGTGACGCCCACATATAACGCAATAGCCGCTCTCGTCATTTTGACTTTCCAGCATTGGAAACGCGCCTTCCTGGATTCCTGAACCGAGCCACTGTTGTCGTTGGAGGATTTCGAAACCCTTCAAACTAAAGCCTACGACGTTCGCTTCCCTAGCACCAACTGCTAGGGGTCAATCTCTTTGCGACGAAAGATCAAGACACTTGGGTCTTCAGGCAAGGGTGCCTCTGTTTCAAACAAGCCACTGGTTTGAACTTTTTTGAGCATTGGGCGGTAGTTTTGGTTGATCAATTGGCTGTGCCAGTCTGCTGCCACAGGATCCGGATCAGGTCGCATCGTTATGTAGTAATGAATTTGGAGCGATAAAGTATCATTCCATATTTTTTCTACGTCGGAAAACCAAATGCGAACCGTGCCATAATAACAACCTAGTCGATTGTGCGGGGCCAGACTCTTGGCGGCATAGTAACCAGCTGACCGCCCGTTAAGCCAAGGCAGTTCAATACCAAAAACGTTCCAGTAACGGCTGCCGTTCTTGTCACAAGTTCTCGTCACCACCGAGTTAAGAACTGTTGCATTTTTTTGGTCGCCGTTGGGCGGTCGTAGCCCGGATGAAGACGTGACGGGTATAATACCGAAAGCTTGCCCATAGGTGCTTAGCAGCTGCACTGAGAATAGAAACGTAATCAGACTAGTCAGTACCGGTTTACTAATTTGGGCCACGCTCCAACAAATCAGCAGCGCGACATAGGGCAGCATGGGCAACAAGTACCTGGTATCTTTTGTTGGACTGAATGAAAATACACCTAGCAGTAAGAGCACCTGCAGCGCGGCGACGGCGCTACATGTCGTAAAGTGCTTTGTCACGGTATTGCCTCTGATCAAATGACTGATCACGCCAAATGCCAAAATCACAGCGCTGATCAACAAAACACTGGTCAGGAAAAAACTCGCCCTAATGGCTTCTAACCAAAAGCTCATCATCTTAAGGAAGGGACCCTTCTTACCCCAGTACATCTCGACAATTGATCCGAATGAAGAGTCGGAGGCATGCTGTATAACCCAACCAACGTTTGTGTAGTACCAGCCAATAGTGGCTAGCCCCATTAAGATTCCGACAGCCATCACTGTTACCACACGCATTTGTAGCCACTCGGACTTGACACCCGGAGATGCGCTCCGTTTAAAAAAATACCACAGAGTCACGAGTCCAGGCCCTAAGCAATATAACGGCGAACTTATTTTAGCCAACATGGCCACAGCCGTGGCTATTACCAACTGGCTTAAGATAACTGCCCGATTCCAACTAGGAACAAAAATCATAATCGTCACAAACCAGGTTACGGCTAGAAGCTGTAGCGGCTCAGCAAAGTACTCGTGTGACATGGCCACGAATAATGGTGCCGAAGCGAGCATCACGCAACCCATGATGCCCACTAACTCATTGTGACTCGATAATTCGCGAATGGACCGGTAGAATAAGATCAGCGTAAGTGCCTGCGTAACCCATATGGATAACAACAAGCCGACATCAATTGAGCCCAATAAATATCCGAGCGGTACAAAGAATTGACCAAACCAAGATACGCCGGGCGCTTTCCCGCTGACCGCGTGGAGCATCTGGTCAAACCAACCGGCAGGCGTGTAAATCAAGCCGAAAAATAGCTCTACCGAAACCGTTCCAAACAGTGACTGATCCCATGGCCAGACGGATCTGTCAAAGGCTATCCAGACGAGGCTAGGTGAGATCGTCACTGCGGGCACTATGTAGTGTAGTGGCAGTTTGAGTTTCCGAATGAGCATACAACCCGTGTTCTGCGTCGTCTTCACAGAGAACTAAACGCATGCCCCTTGAAACTAGCGTCGCTGCGCTGTGAGAACGTCGGCCAAAAAATCAAATTTTTGTGAATTTTTCCCTTAAAAATTGAAAGTAATACGCTCCACCCCATTGTATGACCCGCAGCTTTCTCACGCCGCCCAACCGGCGTGGTTCGTCAGCCGGTATTTCGGCGACTTTGATTTTTCTCTTAGCGGCTCGCACTGAAAGGAGAGGCTCCCAGCTTATGGTTGTACGAAATAGCCACTCTGCAGTGGTATATCCGTCGTCTTTGTCGAGCTCCAAATCATAAATCAGTTGCTTTCGATAAGCGCGAAAAATCCCCATCGCATCCGTATAGCGGGCTCCGTGCAGAAGGTTAATGGTCTTGGTAAACAGCCAGTTGCCAAAACCGGTTACAATATCATCGTCCTCGCTCTTAGCTCCCCCGAGATAGCGGGAGCCTATAACCATATCACAGCCCTCGTGCATCTTTTCAATTAACGCTGGAATCAGTTCTGGGATACAATTGCCGTCCGGGCTAAAGGTTAAAAGAACATCACCTTCCACGAACGGCAGCACTTCCGTATATGCATGCCGAAACCCGCGCTTCTTTTGAACGTAGACAAAATAACCCTGCTCCGTTGCGTATTCGATGGTGCCGTCCGTCGACCCTCCGTCAACAACAATAATTTGCTGGCACCACTCCCGTTTCACCCGAGGCATGATGACTCTCATACCGTCGATCTCATTTAACGTCATTACGAGTAATGTAACCTTCAATCAAACTTCTCAATTCAACTTCTGATGAGCCACGACAAAACTCTGCTCATCTCGTACTCCAATTTTAAAAAGCTGCGGATTTCATAGCGTTCTTGTCGCGCCCAAAATTTGGCAACTAGGTTCTGCCCGAATCTGACCCGATAAACTCAACTAGTCACAGCGTATTTCCTTGTGAGTTTATGCGAAGTCATTTCCAAGATGTGCTGGGTCGTTTCGGAACCGAATTTCCGCTCAATCATGTGAAGATATCGGGAATTCGAAAAGTATGCCTCGACAGCCTGATCGCGAAAACTTAGGACTTCGCCAGCGGAGAGATACTTCGTTGGCAGGGGCAAGGTATCAACGGCGTGTTGGGAATAGCCAGACCATTTCTCCGGAAGCGGCCAGCCCTCTTTGATTGCCAGGTTGTACAACTGCGACCCAGGGTAGGCCATCGCAGAATAGAAATTTGCAAACTCGCAGTTCAATTCCAATGCCAGATCGAAGGTCGCTTGCATGCTCGCGCGATCATCCTCAGGTAAACCAAAGATGTAATTGGCGATGACATTGATGCCGGCCTCTCGCACTTTTTCAATCGTCCGGAAAATTTCCTCCTGGCCGAATCCTTTATCCACGTCGTCTCGGACACGGTCGCTAGCGGCTTCAATTCCAAAAGCGAGCCAGCTAAAACCGGCTCGTTTTAGTTTGTCCAGCATATTATCCTTCACGGTATCCACGCGGGCGTAGGCCCAGATATTCAGATCATAGCCGCGTTCGATAATGGCGTCGCAGATTCCGTGCACATGGCGCGGATTCAATACAAACATTTCGTCGGCGATCTTGATGTTTCGAACGCCATATTTGTGAACCAGTTTGTCGATCTGCGCGATGACTGCTTGTGGAGTCCAGAACCGATAGCTGTTTACGCTTTCCTTCCATCCGGCCGCCTTTTCACCGCTCTTAAACGGCGCCTGGATGCAGCAGAAACTGCAATGGTAAGGACAGCCGAATGTAGTGTAAAACGACGCATAGGGTTGGCGCTCGAGACTACCGAAGCAGTGCCAGTTGTGAGCGCGATATTTTTCCATCGGCAGTAGGTCCCACGCCATCTCCGGCACGTCGAGATCGAGATCCTTCACCAGTGGAGCCGCAGGGGTTGCCGTCATTATGCCATCCTGCCAATATTCCAGGCCGCGCACTTTTGAGTAATCAGGCAGGGCGGACTTGACAGCTTCTAATAGTTCAACGATCGTATAGAGCCCTTCTCCGGTGCATACAAAATCGGCAGCCTCTTCCCGTAAGGTCCGCTCGGGAAGCGCAGCGACGTGCCCTCCTACCAATAAGATCTTGCGATCAGGATTGATTTGTTTGATTGCCCCGCAAATCGCACTCGCAGCAGTCATATTCTGCGTAGAGGCCGACGGTTGGTGGCCGTAAACGACAATGGCAGTCAGCCGCGGATTCATATCGGCGATGTGCGTCGCCGTTTCGTGCGGCGTTAGGTTGTCGGCTTCCGCGTCCAGCACCTGAACGGAAAAGCCTCGCTTGCGCACGAACGTAGCCATCAAGCTTGCCCAGACCGGAGATTCGATCGCCGACAGTGATGAACCAAGCGATTGATAGATCTGAGTCCGGTTCCCCGGATGAATCAGCACCAGGTCCAGTTGGCTATCCAAGGCGCTGCCCCTCCCCGCCGAGTTGGTTCAAAATCGAACATAGCTGCAAGATCTTTTCCCGTTCCAACCCGGGATAGTTCCCGATATAAAAGCCGTAAAAATGGACGTGATCGACTGATGGATACTTCTCGAATCGGCTTTCTCCTACGAGTTTCTTTAAATATGGCTGCCTGAGCTGGTTCCCTCCTCCCGACATCCCACGGCGAAATTCCACTCCATGTTGACGTAGTGCATGCATGATGTTGTCGCGCAACACCGGGTCGGGACGTTTGAGCACCAGCGTAAGTGCGTAGTTACAGCTCCCTTCAACAGCGAAGTCGGTCTGGTATTTTTCCGAGTCGAGATTTTTGAGAAACAATTGGAGATTGTCGTTCCTCACCTTGTTGTTGACGTCCAGCCGCTTCAATTGCGCCCGTCCAATGACTGCGTTGATCTCCGTACTTCGTACGTTGAAGCCGGGAAAAGCAAAAATGAAATCAGGGTTAAGATCCGGATGTTTTTCACAATAGACCCGTCTCAACTCTGCCGACTTCGACTCGCGCACCATCCCGTGGGAGCGCAGCATTCGCAGTGTTTCATAGAGCCGCGGCTCATTCGTGCAGATCATCCCGCCTTCGATCGTGCTCATGTGGTGCGCGTAGTAGAAGGAAAAGTTCGATATCAGTCCGAAGGTCCCGAGTTTTTTTCCCTCGTAAGTTGCGCCGTAGGACTCGCAGACATCTTCGATCAGTGGCACTTTCCGCGCTTGAAGTCCCGTCAAGAGATCCGCGTCCAAGGCATTGTAGCCGAGGATATGCGTCAGGAAGGCCGCTTTCGTTCGTGGGGTAATTTTTTTCAACACCTGGCCTGTGTCCATGCCGAGAGTCCGTGGATTGATGTCGACAAAAACCGGTGTAAAGCCGCATTGAATGACCGAAGCGATATCGGATACCCAGGTGAGAGTCGGCACAATGATTTCGCCTGTGCCATAAGTTTCTTTGAGCGCGGTAATGGTCAAGAGATTCGCCGACGAACCAGAATTAACCAAGACACTGAACTCGACACCTAGCCAACGACACCACTCCTGCTCGAAAGCTTCGACTTGACCTGATTGCGTCAGGATCGGGACTTCAGGCCCAAGGAAATTGATTACCGCGTCGACATCGGATCGAAGGATGTTGTTGCGCATCAGCGGCCAATTTAGATTTTCCGCGACGCTCATCGAAGCTAGAACGGCCCTTTGAATTGAATCTCTTGCAATTCTACGTTCTCTTGCGGCATCCAGCGGTTTTCGCCTCCCGTCACAAGATCATAGACCGCGGAAGCGATGGTCCGCGCATTGGGGTAGTAGAGATCTTCCAGGGTCGGCGTGGGAGGACAGGTAACCGGAGCAAATCCCATTCGGCGCACGAGCACAGGTCGAATTCCCTGCAGTCGCTCTAAAATCTGTGTGATGATTTCCGCACTGGCGCCGCAGGTTGCCCAACCATTATCTACAACGCACAGTCGGCCGGTCTTGCGCACCGAATTGCTCATTGTGTCGATATCCAGAGGGCTCAACCAGATTGGATCAATGACTTCCGCATGAATGTCGGCCGACTCCAGATAACAGCGCGCCCGAAGGCATTCAAGCTGCATGTAAGAAATACCTATTAAAGTAACATCCGAACCCGGGGCGGTGATCCGCGCTTTGCCTGGTGCAACCGTATACGATGACGGCGGAACTGGACCTTTTTGAAAGTGCAGGATTCGATGCTCGACGTACATCACAGGATCGTTGTCACGAATCGCTTGAACGAGGCATCCTTTGGCGTCGTAAGGTGTCGTCGGCGCGACAACTTTCAACCCCGGAACATGCATAAAAAACGAGTAAAGCCCCTGAGAGTGCTGCGCCCCCTGACCCCAACTCTTCCCAATCATCGAGCGTACGACAATTGGCACTTGAACCTGACCGCCATACATGTAGCGGCTCTTGGCGGCTATATTGATCAACTGGTTCATCGCTAGCATAAGAAAATCCATGCGGATGTGCACGTGAATCGGCCGCAGGCCAGCCAGAGCGGCTCCGACCGCCACTCCTGTCATCGCATCTTCAGAAAGAGGCGTTCCGAACACCCGCTCCGGCCCATACTTTTCCACCAGCCCCCGTGTGGTTCCTTGAATGGCTTTCGGGTCGTCCACGTCGAGACCAAAAACAATGACCGACGGATCGCGCTCCATTTCCTGATCGGTCGCTTCCCGCACCGCTTCGACGTAGGAGAGTTCGCGCTTCATGTCGTCTCAGGCTTCGAAAACATCCATGTACAGTTCGGCGGCTTCCGGAAATGGGCTTCGTTCGGCAAAGGCGAACGCCTCGCGAATTTCAGCGTCAACTTCCGTTTCAATTTTGTGACGCTGAGCCGGACCAAGCTGGTCTCCGAGCCGTTTAATCGGATCGTTTTCAATCCACGGTTTTGCCTCTTCCCTGGTGCGATAACCCAAATGAAAATCATCGTTGGGGCCGACATGTTCCTTTAGCCGGTAAGTGAGACACTCGAAGAAGCGCGGGCCGGGCTCACCAGAACGGAGTCGAGTGACCGCTTCGCTCACCTTTTCATAGATGCGCAGCGCGTCATTATCCGGTACCTGCTCAGCCGGCATCCCGTAGGTGCGCGCGCGTTCACAGATATTCGCCTGCTTTTGCCTGAGCAACTGGTGCGTGTGGATGGCATAAAAATTATTCTCACAGATAAAAACGATGGGAAGAGACTTGAGCGCAGCGAAGTTCAGACTTTCATGAAATACTCCCTCATCGACTGCGCCGTCGCCAAAAAAACTAATAACAACCGAGTCCTTGCGTCGCAACTTGAGCGCATAGGCAAAGCCAACTGCCTGCGCGATCGTGGTGCCGACGACAGCTGAGGCGCCCATTACGTGTGCCTGAACGTCGACCAGATGCATTGAGCCGCCCTTACCCTTGGCGCAGCCGTCAACCTTACCGTAAAGCTCCGCAATCATCTTTTTGAGATCTCCGCCTTTGGCCAGGTACAAGGCGTGACTTCTGTAGGATCCAAAAACAACGTCGTCTTGCCGCAGCGCCTCACAGACACCCACGGAAACCGCTTCCTGACCGATAGAGAGATGAACCGGGCTTTTGATTCGATCCGTCGGATAAACGGCGGCGATTTCCTCTTCGACCCGCCGAATGCGATACAAGGCTCTATAAAATCGCTCGACCATCCTGTTTCCCGTTACCGTCCAATCCGAGTTGCAGAAACCATTCATAGGTGATGCTTAGACCTTCTCGGATGGAAGTCTGCGGTTTCCAGCCCATTTGCCGCAAATAACTTGAATCCAAAAGTTTCGCCGGCATACCATCCGGTTTGTTCCGGTCGAACTCAAGGTCGCCTGAATAACCCACGACTTCGCGGATAATTTCGGCAATCTCGCGAATCGACCAATCGCACCCGACACCCAAGTTAATCGGCTCTTCACTTTCATAACGGTTCATCAGAAAAAGACACGCGTCGGCGAGGTCGTGGGAGAAAATAAATTCGCGTCTCGGTACTCCACTGCCCCAAACTTCGACATAAGATTGGCCCAATGTTTTTGCCTCATGCATCTTTCGCATAAGCGCCGCAATCACGTGGGAATCCTCAAGGCTGAAATCGTCGCCTGGGCCGAAGACGTTAGCGGGAATCGCGGTGATGAATGGCTTACCGAATTGTCGACGATAGGCTTGACATAAATAAAGCCCGGCGAGCTTGGCAGCCGCATACGCTTCGTTTGTCGGCTCCAGTCGGCCACTCATCAAATCGTCTACCTTCATGGGTTGTACGGCAAATTTCGGATAAACACAGGAGCTGGCGAGATAGAGCAATTTCTTGACACCGTGACGATAAGCGCTCTCAATCACGTGGCAATTTACCAATAGATTGTCCCGCATCAGATCCGCCGGGTGATTTTGATTCGCCTTAATGCCGCCAGTTTTCCCTCCGATGAGAAATACATAAGCCGGCCGATGCTGCCTAAAACATTCGTCCATCTGAGCCGCTTCGGTCAGATTCGTCGGAGCCCCGCCGGGCTCGGGTAAAACATTTTCGTAGCCGGCTCGCTTCAGCTGGGCTTGAAGCGGCCGCCCGAGGAGCCAATCGGTATCGGCCACGTATATCGTGGCGTTCTTGTCCATGATCTAAAGCGCGATTCCAGGAAAGGGACGTTAGCGCTCGAACTCGAAAGTCCCCGGCCACTTCGAGTTTCCGACCCGCACAGCGGCAGACTCGGTTGTTGAACTTTCGTCCTTAGATGCGCGCGCCATTTCTTCCGTAAAGTATTCTTCCTGAGGATCAAAAAAGATAATTTGGCTGCCGGCAAATTCAAAACGGAACGGCACATAGATTAAGTTCTTGAGACTCTCTCTCACCTTTGTCTGCTGCTCCGGAGGTACAAAAAGGAGCATGAATCCTCCTCCGCCTGCACCGAGCAGTTTGCCTCCAAGAGCTCCTTTGGCCAGGGCAAGTTCGTAGATCTGATCCACTTGCGTATTGGAAACCTTGGGGCTCAAGCCGCGCTTTGCCTGCCAAGCTTCGTGAAGCAAGGCGCCGAAAGCGCTAATGTCTCGCCCATCATTCAAAATTGAAATGCTTTCATCGACCAAATCTTTCATGATCCGCAATTGGCTCTTCTTTCCGTTCAGATCCGTGATGTAGGTTTCGGCAATATCCGAAGCCGTCCGGTCGATACCAGAATAAAAAAGCATTAGATGCGAATTCAGCTCTTTGAGCCGATCGGCCGAGATTGTTACCGGGCGCACGGAGATCTCGCCATTTGCCGAGAAAACGATATGATTGAAGCCCCCGAAAGCCGCTAGGACCTGATCCTGCGAGCCAACGGTCTCTCTGATTAATTCTTGCTCAATGCGAATGCTCTCTAGCGCCAATTGTCGCTTGCTCGGCATGTTCCCTTGGAGAGCGTATAAGGCGTGCAATAGTCCCACCGTAAATGACGAGCTGGAGCCCATCCCGCTCCGCGCCGGCAGATCGCCGTCATGATGAATTTCCAAGCCCCGTTCAATGCCTAAAAACCGTAGCACCTCACGCGCTGCCGGATGCGCAATCTCATCAACGCTGTAACAATTTTCAATACGCGAGTACACGACTCGAATACGATGTTCAAAAAACGGCGGCAGATATCGGCACGAGATGTAACAATACTTGTCGATGGTGGTTCCCAATACCGTGCCGCCATGGTCACGGTACCAAATGGGATAATCAGTACCGCCACCGAAGAACGAGATTCGAAACGGGGTTCGGCTAATGACCATGGATCTGCGTCCTTTCCACCCCTAAGAGGCGACCAATCGATTGACTTGCGGCGGATAGATCGCCA
>Ga0075423_10001464_pt1 | contig 20770 bp, 12 predicted proteins | sample SoiMethybrSBSTD2_FD_80114 | JGI IMG/M metagenome (GOLD analysis project Ga0075423, IMG submission 80114) | Bulk soil microbial communities from a Populus tree surrounding site in Tennessee, USA - Soil MetaG P. TD hybrid SBSTD2 | ecosystem: Environmental > Terrestrial > Soil > Tree plantation...
CTGGCGCGTGGCTCGATTACGAGCTGCACGAGGTGTTCGGTCTGCAGGACCAGTTGTCGGGCGACACCGCGCCGCGGCTCTACGACGAGATCCGGGAGAAGCTGGGCTCGGCCGAATTCCGCCCGCGCGCGCTGTTCGAACGCTTCAACATCGAGGTGCTCGCCACTACCGACGCGGCGACCGACACGCTCGACCACCATCGCGCGATCCGAACCTCAGGCTGGAACGGTCGGGTCATCCCCACATTCCGGCCGGATGCGCTGTTTCGGATTGCTGCGCCGGGCTGGCCGGCGGCGCTGGATGACCTGGGGGCTCGTGACTACGCGGGCTTCATCGGCGCGCTGGCCGAGCGGCGAGCCTACTTCAAGAGCCTGGGCGCGACGGCGACCGACCACGGGGTGGTCGCGCCGTACACGGCAGCACTGCGGCAAGAAGGGGCGGAACGTCTGTTCCGGCTCGCGGTGGAGGGAAAGGCGGCTGCGGATGACGAACGGCGGTTCACCGCCCATCTACTCATGGAGATGGCGGGTCAGTCGCTGGAGGACGGCCTGGTCATGCAAATCCACGCGGGGGCGCTGCGCGACCACAACCGGCTGATCTTTGATCGCTTTGGTCCGGACCGGGGTGGCGACATCCCCGTCGCCACGGAATTCACGCGCAACCTCCGGCCGCTGCTGAACGCGTACGGGAACGACACGCGGTTCACGCTGGTGCTGTTCACCCTCGACGAGTCCACCTACAGCCGCGAGCTCGCCCCGCTCGCCGGGCACTACCCCGCCGTGCGTCTCGGCCCACCGTGGTGGTTCCACGACTCGGTCGAGGGCATGCGGCGGTTCCGGGAGCGGACGACCGAAACAGCGGGGATTTACAAGACGGCGGGCTTCAACGACGACACACGCGCGTTCTGCTCGATCCCGGCGCGGCACGACCTGGCGCGCCGCGTGGACGCCAACTACCTGGCCGGTCTCGTCGCACGTGATGTGATCAACGAGAGCGACGCGCGCCCCATGGCGCGCGCGCTCGCGTACGATCTCGCCAAACAGACCTATCGTCTATGAGCCACGCATCACGCCCGTCGCCGGCGGGCCTTCCTCCTAAATGTGACGAATGTCGACCTTCACGGCAGCGAGAGCCGCGCTTCGCATCCCCGCGCGCCCTTTCGGTTGCTCAGCGTCAGTGTTCCCCCGTGCGCCTCGGCGATTTGGCGCGATAGGGCGAGCCCGATGCCCGATCCCGCGGGCTTGGTCGTGTAAAAAGGCACGAAGAGATTGGCGGTATCCGCGAGGCCCGGCCCGTCGTCACGCACCCACACTTCCAGCCGGCCGTTGTGGGCTTCCCACCCGACTTCCACCGATCCGCTACCATCCAGCGTGGCATCAACCGCGTTGCGTACGAGGTTGATCAACAGCTGGTCGAGCTGGCCGCCATCGGCCTGAATCACGGCGTTCGGACCGGCGTGGACGGCGACGTTGCGTCTGGTCTCCAGCGCCACGACTCGTCGCACCCAGTCCTGCACGGCGACCGCCTCGAGGCGCGGGGGCGGCAGACGCGCGAGTCGAGCATAGCCCGCCATCAGCCGGCTGAGCGAGTCCGAGCGTGTGGCAATGAGTCCCAGTCCGTTGCGCAAGTCCTCGAGCGCATCCTCGCGCGGTGGACCGTTCATCACCACCTGCCGCAGGCTTTCCGCGATCGACTTGATTGGCGCCAGCGAGTTGTTGAGCTCGTGACTCAACACCCGGATCAGCCGTTGCCACGCCTGTCGCTCCTCGTTGCTGAGCACGCGATCCACGTCCGCGAGCACCAGCAGCTGATGGGGCAACCCGCCCTGGCGAAACGTGCCGCGCCGAATCTCCCAGCGGCCCGCCCGGCCGGGAAAAGTGAGTGCCTCCACACGCGGCGCGTCCCCGGACAGCGACGCGGCGAGACCCAAACTCGCGGCGTCGCGATCGAGCAGCTGCTCGGCAGCCCGACCGAGCAGCGCGGCGCCGCTGCGATTGACGAGGCGCAGCGTCTGCGCGCCGTCGAATGCGAAGATCGCGACGTCGATTTCATCCATGATCCGCCGCAGCAGCGCGGTCGCCTCGAGCGCACCGAGACGCTGCGCCCGCATGTCATCGCTGAGCGTGTTCAACTCGAGCAGTAGCAGTCCCAACGCGTCTTCGGGATTTGAGCCCCGGGCGCGCAAGGTATAGTCTCGCTCGCGGAGCGCGGCCAACACGTTCGAGACCGTCTGCAGCGGGCGGATGACGCGCTCGCGCACGACCATCGCACACAGGAGCCAGATCGCTACGACCGCACCACCCAGCGTCCACTGCACCCGCGGCGCGAAATCGCCGGCGAGCAGCAGCACGATGGCGAGTGCCACGGCCGGCAAGCCGCCGAGCAGCGCCAGCCAGAAGATCCTCTTCTCGTGGTGTGGTTTAGAGGCCATGGCGCTTGAGCCGGCGATACAGCGCGCTGCGCGACAAGCCGAGCGACTCCGCGGCTTGGCTCACGTTGCCGGCCGCGCGGGTGAGCGCTTTCTGTATCAAGACGCGCTCTACGTCCTCGAGACTCATCTGATCGAGCGCGCCGGCGCCGTCGCTGGCTGTGCCGAGTCCGAAATCGCGTGCGCGGATCGGCCCCCCCTCGCCCTCGGACAACAGCACGGCGCGCTCCACCGCATGGTCGAGCTCGCGGACGTTCCCCGGCCACGGGTGGCGCAGCAGCAGCTCCATTGCATCGGAGCTGAACCCGTCGCCGAAAGATTTCCGGTAGCGAGCCGCGTAACGCCGCAGGAAATGGGCGGCAAGAGGCGGGATGTCTTCCCGCCGCTCACGCAGCGGCGGCAGGCGAATCTCGACCGTGTTGAGGCGAAACAGCAGGTCCTCACGAAACCGCCCCGCTTTGGTGTCGCTGTGGATGTCGGCGTTGGTCGCGGCAATGACACGGACGTCGGAGCGGCGCGCGCGCGACGCCCCGACGCGTTCGAACTCACCGGTTTCGAGCACGCGGAGCAGCTTGGCTTGCTGGGGCAGCGGCAAGTTCGCGACTTCGTCGAGAAACAGCGTTCCTCCATCGGCCAGCTCGAAGCGACCAACCCGATCCGCCTTGGCGTCGGTGAACGCGCCGCGCACATGCCCGAACAACTCGCTCTCGAACAGACCGTCCGGAATGCCGCCCAGGTTCACCGCGATCATGGGCCGCTCGGCCCGAGGCGACGAGGCATGCAGCCAGCGCGCGAGCACTTCCTTGCCGGTGCCGTGTTCGCCGAGCACGAGCACGTTGGCGTCCGATGGGCCGACGCGCTCCATCAGACGCAGCACGGGTTGCATGACGGAAGATTCCGCGACGAGCTCGGGGAGCCCTTCTCGGCGCAAGCTGCGATTCTCGAGCTCGAGCCGGTGGCTGCGGCGGAGCGCCCGTCCCAGCTCGACTTGTGTACGCAGCGTGCTGAGCAGGCGTCGATTGTCCCACGGTTTCTCGACGTAGTCGCGCGCGCCGCGGCGCATCGCCTCGACGGCGCCATCGATGCTCGCCCATGCGGTCATGACGACGATTGGTGGCGGGCCCTCGAGCGCCTGGACGCGTGAAAGCAGATCGAGCCCTTCGGCCCCGGATGTCGTATCGCGGGTGTAGTTCATGTCGACGAGCAACGCGTCGAAATCGCTGGCCTCGAGCGCGGCGAGCACCGCGCGCGGCGAGGTGGCGGTCTCGACCTCGAAGCCTTCGGTTTTCAAGAGAAGCTTCAGGGCTTCCAACACATCTGGTTGATCGTCGGCGACGAGGAGCCTCGGAGCGCTAACGGGCATGGGGAAACGTTGCCCTTACTCGAACCTCAGCGCTACCATCGGGTCAACTTTGGTGGCCCGGCGGGCGGGGAGATACGCCGCCAGGGTTGCGACCAACAACAGCCCGAGCGACGCGATCAACAGCGTCGTCGGATCGGTCGCCGCGACACCATAGAGCAAGTTGCGCAGCACCCGGGTCGCGACCAATGCGCCCACAAGACCGATCGCGATACCGAGACCCGTGACCCGGAGCCCCTGCGCGACGACGAGATGCAGGACGTCCCGCGTCTGTGCGCCGAGTGCCATCCGGATGCCGATCTCCTGAGAGCGTTGGCTGACTGCGTGGGCGAGCACGCCGTACAGCCCGACGGCCGAGAGGATCACGGCGAGCGCGGCGAACAAGCTCAACATGAGCATTGGGTAGCGCCGGTCAGACATCGACTGGACGAGTCGGGCGTCCATGGGCAGCGCCTCTCGGACCGGAAGCGTGCGGTCAATTTCCCTCACCATCTCGCGCACCGCGGTCATGAGGCTGGGTGGGTCGCCCAGGTGTCGAATGACGAGCCACATGGACCCAGTCGGGCGCTGAGCCTGGGGATAATAGATCATCGGATGGATTTCCCCATCGAGACTGCTGCCATGCACGTCGCCCACTACCCCGATGACTTCCGTTTCGGCGCTGCTGTCAGCCCAGTCTACTTTTACCAGCCTCCCGATCGGATTCTCGCCGGGCCAAATGCGCCGTGCCAACGTCTCGTTGACGACGATCACGGGCGGTGCGTGCGGCCCGTCAGCCGCTGTCGGCGTGCGCCCGCTGCGCACCGGAATCCGCATCGCGCGGAAATAGTCCAGATCGGCGATCCGAATGTCGGCCCCAGGCGCCTGACCTGGCGCCGGGGCGGGCCGCCCGACCACCGTAAACGACGTTGCCGCGTTCGGTTCAGTCAGCGGCAGGAAGCTTACGGCGCCCGCCGCCTCCACTCCCGGAATCGTGCGGATCCGCTGCAGAAGCTGGGAGAAGAATGCTGCCTGCCGAACGTGGTCCGGGTACGTTCCGGCGGGCAAGTCTAAGCTCACCGTCAGGAGGTGCGCCGGATCGAAGCCTGGATCAACCGATGCCAGCTTCTGGAGCGAGCGCACGAGGAGACCGGCCCCGGAGAGCAAGACGAGCGCCAGCGAGACCTGTGCGACCACCAATGCACGGCGGAAGCGCGCTGCGCCCGTGCCGGCCGTCGCCCGACCGCGTAGGTCTGGGGCAAGCCCGCGCCTCGCATCACCAAAGGCGGCGGCGAGGCCGAACGCGAGCCCGACCAACAACGATACCGCGGCGGTGGCGGCGAGCACGCGCATATCCACGGTCACGTCGGCCAGGCGTGGGACACCGGCAGGACTTGCTGCGATGAGCAGGTCGATCCCCCAGGTCGCGAGGAGCAATCCTGCCGCGCCTCCCGCGAGCGCGAGCAGAACGCTCTCCACCAACCGCTGACGCGCGAGACGCCAGCGCGTCGCGCCAAGGGCCGTCCGAACGGCAATCTCGCGTTGCCGCCCAACGGCGCGACCGAGGAGCAGGCTGGCGACGTTGGCGCAGGCGATCAGTAACACCAGCGAGACGGCGCCGAGCAACACCCCGAGGATATGCCGGGACGAGCCGACGACCTGATCGGTTAGACTGACAAGGTTGACGCCCCACCCCGTGTCGAATGCGGGATAGTCATGCTCGAGTCCGCGGGCGATCCCGGCCATCTCTGCCTGAGCCTGGCTGCGGGTAACGCCTGGACGGAGACGGCCGATCACCATGGCGTAGCGGCCATCGTTGCCGCGGTCGCTCGGATTCAGACGAAACGGCTCCCAATACTGTTCGTCGCCCCACGGCATCGGCCGCAGGCTCGGTGGCATCACTCCCAGAACGACGGCGCTACCCCCGGCGATCGCCACCGCCCGTCCCACGACCGTGGGGTCGCCGCCGAACCGGCGGCGCCAGAGCCCGTTGCTAATCAGTATCACCCGCGGGCCTCCTGGCTGCGCCTCTTCGGGTGTAAAGACGCGGCCCCGAACCGGGGCCACACCGATCAGGTCGAAGAACGTCGGGGTGACCGCGCGACCCGGCACTTGCTCCGGATCGTCTCCAGTAAACGTGATCTGCGACCAGGTGAACGCCGCGAGATCGGAGAAGCTCGTTGCGCGCGCCTTCCACGCCAAGTAGTTGGCGGGGTTCACAACATTTATCCCGCGACCACCGGGCGGATTGCTTTCCCAGAGGATCACAAGTCGATTCGGCTGCGGGTACGGCAGCGGTGTTAGCAGCACCGAATTGACGACTGTGAAGACGGCACTATTGGCCCCGATTCCGAGGGCGAGGGTCAGCACTACGACGACGGTGAAGCCGGGACTCTTGATCAGCGCGCGCGTCGCGTAGCGGAGATCTTGGAGGATGCTGTCCATGAGACCATTCCTTTCTTAATCCGCTCGCAACGCAACGACAGGATCGATGCGGGTGCTCGTCCGGGCCGGGATAAGTGTGGCGAGCGCCGCTACAACAATCAGGAACCCGGTGACCGCGGTGAGGGTCGCCAGATCTGTTGGCGTCACGTCGTACAGCAACCTCTGCAGCGAACGGTTCACGAGGAGCGCACCGATCAGCCCCAGTACCAATCCGATCAATGCGATCGCGAGACCGCGACCCATCACCATCCGTCGCAGATCTCCTGCGTTGGCCCCTAATGCCATCCGCACTCCGAGCTCGCGGGTCCGCTGTCGCACCATCGTGGCCATCGCGCCGAACAACCCGACTGCCGCTAGCACGACCGCGGCACCCGCGAACACAGCCAAGAGCAGTGCGTTCAAACGGGGCTGGGCCAGCGGGCCATCGAGGAAGGTCTCGAATGATGCCGCGCTCGTCAGCGCGACACCGGGTTCGGTCTCGCTGATCACGCGGCGGATAACTGGTACCTGCGCGTCCGGAGCGCCGCTCGTCCGAATGGCGAGCGCCAGCGGTGCGAAGGGGAAGAACGATTGCCGTAGCGGGAAGTACACGCTCGGCCGCGCCTCGCGCAGCTCGCGATATCGCGTATCGGGGACCAGGCCGATGACCGTGACGGTCCGCTGCAAATCGGCTCCCATCCGTAAGCGCTTGCCAATGGGATCCTGGCCCGGCCAGTAATGGCGCGCAGCAGATTGACTGATCACGACGACACTCGGCGCATCCGCACGATCCGCATCCGTGAAGCCGCGCCCGCGGAGTATGGGAATGCCGAGGGTCTCGAAATAGTCCGGAGCCACGACATCCATGTTGAGCATCGGATTCGCAGCGATCTCTTCGACAGACTGTCCGTCAGCCGCCGGGCGTCCGTCCCATGCGGCGGATCCGGCGAAGGGGACTGCCACAACGGGCGAGACGCCGCGCACACCCGGAATCGCCCGCAACTCTGGCAGTAGCCGCTCCAGCAACGCGCGCTGCTTGGCCGCGTCGCCGTGCTGATCGTACCGCACCGCGAGCTCGCCGATCAGAAGACCGGAAGGTTCGAGCGCGAGTTCCGCCCGCTCGAGCTTGAGGAGGCTCTTGGCGATCAGCCCCGCTGCTGCGAGGACGACCAGTGCCAGCGCGAGCTGCCCAGCTACCAACGCTTCGGTCGCCAGCCGGGAGCGCCGGCTTCCGCTCTGCCGTGTATCGGACCGAAGCGCTCGCTGCAGCTCGACGCGGGACGTCATGACCGCCGGCGCCAAGCCGAACAGCAGCATCGCGACTCCCGCGATTCCGATCGCCCCGGCGAGCGCCGTCGCGTTCAGATGAATCTCGTCGAGGCGGGGTACGCCGGCCGGCGCGAACGCGATGAAGCTCTGGAGTGCGGCCGCGGCTACAAAAATCCCGAGCGCGGCGCCCGCGACCGCGAGGACCCCGCTCTCCACGAGCAGCTGGACGATCAAGCGCCCGCGCCCGGCGCCGAGCGCGGCGCGCACGGCGATCTCCCGAAAGCGTCCCACGCCGCGGACGAGCAACAGACTGGCGACGTTGATGCAGGTGATCAGGAGGAGCAGCCCGGAGGCAGCGGCAAACACGAACAATGCCGGTCGTACGTCGCCCAAGACGAGCCGTGGCAGCGTTTGCACCGCACCGCGCAGGTCTCGCCCCCAGGATGACGGTTCGGCGCGGCCCAAGAAGCCGGTCAGCTCGGCCCGGGCCTCGGCCAGGGTGGCTCGCGGCGCGAGCCGGCCGATCAGATGGAGCGAGACAAACGCCAGGCCTTTGGGTGAAATTGCCCTCGCGACGGGCGCCCAGAAGTCGGAGCCTCGCGGGTAATCGAGTCCTTGCGGCATCACACCGACGATGGTGTAGGGCACGCCATCCTCGTACATCATGATCTGGCGTCCCAGTATATGGGCATCGCCGCCGAACCTTCCCTGCCAGGCGCCATAGCTCAACACCATCACCGGCGCCGCGCCATACCCATCATCAGACGGCCGCAAGGCTCGACCGAGCACGGGCCGCACGCCGAGCACGCCGAAGAACTCTCCCGAAACGAGCGCGCGGCGCAGGCGCGAGATCTGGTCCGCATCGCGGATCGCGAGCGGCGCGGCGCCCCAGGAGGCGAAGGTCGCGACCCGCTCGAGTACTCGGGTGCGCTGTGCGAACTCAAGGGCATCCTGGAATCCCAACGGATAAGGGAAACCCTGATCGGTCTTCTGTCCCCAGAGCACGACGACGCGATCCTGATCCTGCACGGGGAGCCGGCGGAGCAACAGCGCGTCGGCCACGGTGAACACCGCGGTCGCGAGACCGATACCCAGGGCGAGCGTCAGGATCGCGGTCAGCGCGAAGCCCGGAGTGCGGCGGAGGCTCCGGATACCCACGCGGATGTCAGTTGACAATCCAACCATCCCGCAGCTGAATCACGCGGTTCCCGTATTTCGCGTTGTCTTGCGAGTGCGTGACCTGCACGATCGTGGTGCCGGCGGCGTTGAGCTCGCGGAACAGCTCCATGATCTCTCTGCCCTGATCCGAGTGGAGATTGCCCGTCGGCTCGTCGGCGAGCAGTAGTGCGGGTTTGTGAATGATCGCGCGCGCGACCCCGACCAGCTGCTGCTGTCCACCAGAAAGCTGTCGCGGGTACAGGTTCTTCTTCGCCACCATGCCGAACCGATCGAGCGTATCGGCGACCGCGGCTTCGCGATCGTCCGACTTCACGTCGCGGTACGACAGCGGCATCGCGAGATTCTCGGCGACGGTGAGATCATCGATCAGGTGATACTGCTGGAACACGAAGCCGACGTACTGCTTGCCCAGCGCGATGCGGTCCTTGTGCTTCAGCTTGTGGACCGCGTGCTCCAGCAGGCGATACTCTCCCGTCCAGTCGCCGTCGAGCATTCCCAGCACCGCAAGCAACGTGGATTTTCCCGCCCCCGATGGACCCATGATCGTCACGAAATCTCCCGCCGCCACGTCGAGCGAGATCCGGCGCAGCACGTAGAGCCGGCCATCGGCTTGGGGGAAGGATTTCTCGATGTTCGAAAGGCTGATCACCTATTCATTCCGCAACGCAATCATCGGATCGACGCGTGCCGCGCGCCGCGCGGGGAGATAAGCCGCCAGCGCGGCCACGGCCGTGAGCGCGAGCATCGCAGTGAGATACGCCAGCGGCTGTGTGGGCTCCACACCGTAAAGAAGACCGCGCAGCAACCGACTGAATCCCAGCGCCGCTGCAATCCCGCAGAGCGCTCCAACGAGCGCGAGTCTTACTGATCCACCGACCACCAAACGCGCCACCTGGCTGGGCTCGGCGCCAAGCGCCATCCGAACGCCGATTTCTCCGGTGCGCCGCGTCACGATATAGGAGACCACGCCATAGAGCCCGATGGCCGCGAGCAGGAGCGCTGCGGATGCCGCGATTGTCAGGAGCGTCATCGCGAAGGCCAACTGCGCCATCGATCGATGGACGATCGACGCCATCGTCTCCACGTTCGCAAGGGGAATCGAACGCTCCACCTCACCGATCGCACTCCGAATGGCCGGCAGCAGCGGCGCGGGATCGTCGAACCGTGTCTTGACCACCAACGTCAGCGGATTGGGCCACCAGCCCGGAGTGCCGGGGATCCGCAGCACGGGATAGTAGATCGCTACTCCCCGAGGGCCTGCCGCCGACTCGGCGTAGACGTCCCCAACAACGCCGACCACCCGATAGAAGGGGGGTCTCGTGTACCCGTTGGGAGCGACGCCTTTGCCGATCGGATCCTCACCCGGCCAGAAACGTTCCGCGAACGCCTTGCTGACCACGACGCTGCCGCGTTCGGGATGATCCAGGTCGTCCTGCGTCAACGCGCGACCCCGGACAACCGGGATCCCCATCGCCTCGAAGTAGCCGGGGGATGTCGGCTCCTGCCCCGCACACGTCGTCAGCTCCGCTGCCTGAAGGTGCTGAAGCACCGCAGGATCCTCGACGCCCTGCACCGTGCAGCCAAATCCGCCGCCGAGCGGCAGATCCGTCGTGAGCCCTGCAGCCTCGACGCCGGGCAGCGCCCGGACACGCTGCAGCGCGGCGTCATAGAACCGCCACATTTTCGGAACGGTGTCGTAGCGGGGAGACGGCAGATACAGCTGGGCGGTCAGGACGCCGTGGGGCTGTATGCCGAGATCGACGGACCGAAGCCGGCGGAGACTCTCGACGAGCAGACCCGCGCCAACGACGAGTACGAGCGCGAGAGCGACTTGAGTGACGACAAGACCGGAGCGGATGCGCTGGCTCTCGTGCCCGACCGTCGGTCCGCGGTCCCCCCCCCGCCCCTGCGCGAGCTCGGCAGCCCGCACGGCGCGTCTCGCCCGCAGCGCGGGCACGGTTGCCAACACCACAGCGGCGAGCAGCACTAAACCGAGCGTGAACACGATCACACTGACATCCGGCTTGAGCCCCTGCAGACGCGGCACACCCTCCGGCGCCAGGCGGATGAGGACATCCACGCCCCAGAGCGCAAGCACTACCGCGAGCGCGCCTCCCGCCATGGCCAGGATCAGGCTCTCCGCGAAGAAATGGCGCGCGATCGCGCCATCTCCGGCGCCGAGCGCGCGACGGATCGCTACCTCGCGGCGCCGGACCTCGGCGCGGACGAGGAAGAGGTTCGCGGCATTGGCGTACACGATCAGCAGGACGACGCCAATCGCGCCGAACAGAATCCACAACGTCTGTGAGACGTCGCGGACGACATAGGTCTTGAGCGGATAGACGCGCGTCGCAAACCCGCTCTCGATGTCGCCGCGCCGGTACACCGTCGGTAGCGCCTCAGGCAGCCGCCTGGTGAGTGTCGCGAACTCCGACTGCGCTCGATCCAACGTGACGCCCCTCTTGAGCAGCGCGATCGTCCGAAACTGCGTGTGCGCGTTCCAGAACGGGCCGGCCGGGTTGAGACGGAGCGGGAGCCAAACGTCGGTGCTGAGTGCGGCCGCAGGTACGCCCGCGACTGGTGGGAGCTCGATATCCGGAGCCATGACTCCGATCACCTCGACCGGCCGCTCGTAAATGCCGATCGTCGTTCCGACAACACGAGAGTTCCCGCCGAGGCGAGTTTGCCAGAACCGATAAGACACTACGGCGACTGCGGGGCCGCCCGGTACGTCCTCATGTTCGTCAAACAATCGGCCCAGAGTCGCGCGCGCACCAATCAGGCCGAGCATCGACGCCGTCACGTCGGCCGTGCGCGCGCGTTCTGGCCCGTCGGGGCCCGACACGTTCGCCCCCCCGCGCCGGTACGCGCCCAACTCGTCGATCGTGCGAGCCTCGTGGCGAAAGAACCACCAGGCTCCTTCCGAGACGTCCCACTCGGTTCCCGCGCCCACCTTCGGCACGGCGCTCTTGAGCTGCACGAGCCGGCCGGCGTCCGGATACGGCAGCGGATCGAGCACGACGCGTTCGAGCGCCGTGTAGATGGCGGTCGTGGCGCCGATGCCGAGTCCGAGCGTTAGGACCGCGACCAGTGTGAAACCGGGACTCTTGGCCAAGGTGCGGAGCGCGAAGCGAAGGTCTTGGAGCATGCTAGGGTTTATCCGTGCGTTGAAACGCCGGCTCGGCCACTGCGCGAGCCCTGAAGGGCTCACCCCGTCCTTCAGGACGGTTGAAGTGGCCGAGCCGGTCCTTCAGGACACGGTAAAAAACCCGAGCCCCGCGCAATTCTCGATCTAGGACCAGTGCGGTCAGCGTCACTCGGGCCTCAGCGCGATCATCGGATCGACGCGCGCCGCGCGGCGCGCCGGAATCGCGGCAGGCGACACCATCAATTGATCCTCAGCGCAGTCATGGGATCGATCTTTGCGGCACCGCGCGCCGGTCCGGACATCGCGAGAAAGGCGACCATCGACACCGCCGCGGACACCACGGCGTAGACCCGCCAGTCCGACGTCGTGATCCCGAACAGGATGGCACGCAGGGGGCGTGCGGTGATCGTGGCGACGACCGTTCCCGCACCAATACCGGCGGCCAGGAGCAGCAGCGCATCGCGGAGTACCAAATGCCGGATCGAACGCGGCGTGCCGCCCAACGCCATGCGGATTCCGAATTCATGGCGTCGCGCCAGGACTTCATGTTTGCAGATCGCGTACAGCGCGATGAGGGTGAGCGCGAGCGCGGCAGCCGCAAACACGCCGCACAGCAGCATGGGGAAGCGACGGATGAAGATCGCTTTCGACTCGCGCAATTGCTGGTCGAGCCGGCTGGCCCCGTACACCGGGATCCCAGGGTCCAGCGTTTTCACAATCGCGCGAACCTGATTGGCGATGGACGCGGCGTCGCTCCGCGTCCGCAGCACCAGGGTCATCCGGTTGTCGGCGGCCTGCAGATGCGACAGATAAATGACCGGCGGTAAGTCGGCATCGAGCGCCACAACCTGGACATCCCCGACGACACCGACGATCTCCCACTCGGTGTGGTCGGTGGCGCCCAGCCGCACTCTGCTGCCCACGGCAACGCGGGGTCCACCAAGCAGCCGCGCAAAGCTTGCGCTCACGACAGCGACCGGTGGCGTGTTGGTGCGGTCGTTCCTGTCGAACGCGCGCCCGGCGACGACGGGAATACCCAGCGTCGCGAAGTATGCCCCTCCGACGATTCGCAACATCGCTCGCGGCTGCTCCGAGCGCGGCAGTGGATGATGGCCGGCGTCGAACGTCGTCATGCCACCGCCGCCGCCCGGGACTTCATTGATCAGCGCGGCGTCGCGGACACCGGGCAGCGCGCCCGTCCGCGCCAGCAGCAATTCGTAGAACTGATTCTGCGCAACCGGCCGCTGATAGCGGGGGCCCGACAGTGGTGCCCGGACTGTTACGATGCCTTTCGAGTCCCGCACGCCCACGTCGCGGTGCACGAGGTTGCTGAAGCTCACCACCAGCAGGGCCGAGGAGACGAGCAACACCACAGTGAGCGCGATTTGCGCGCCGACCAGGCCGCGCCGGAGCCGGCGATCCCCCCGCGGGATTGTCGCTCGTGCATCGCCGGCTCGCATGCGAACCTTTGTGATCAGGAAGGCCGGCCCGAGGCCGAACGCAGCCGCCATCCCTACCGCCACGACGACCATCGCGCTTATCACGAGCGCATCGAGCCCGGCACCGGCGAGGTACGGCATGTCGATCAGGACACTCTGGGGAATCGCCCTCAGCAAGCCGGCTGTCGTCATCTGGCCGATCGCCAAGGCCAGGACCCCGCCGAGCAGACTGGGCGCGAGGCTTTCCAGAAAGAGCTGGCGCAGGATTCGGCCGCGCGTGGCGCCGAGGTCGGATCGCAACGCGAGCTCCGGCGCGCGCTCCACGAATCGCGTCAGCATCAGGAGAGCCAGATTCGCGGCCATGATGACGAGGAGCAGCCCCACCGCGATGAGCAAGCCCGTCAGCGCTGCCTTCATGGTCCCCAGCAGCGCGTCTCCCAAGGGCATCGCGGCGACGGCGCGGCCCGCGAGCGCGTCGGGGAATTCTTTCGACAGCTGCGACATCACAGCCGACAGGTCCGCACGCGCGACACGCACAGGAACGCGCGGTTGCAGTCGCCCCACGACATTGATCGATCGATTGAACCGGCTCGTGCGCCGCTGGTCGTCGAGCTGGAGGGGAAGGAAAACGTCTGCGTCCTGGAGCAACGCGAATTGAAACGACGACGGCAATACGCCAACAATCAAACGGGGCGCGCCATTGACCGTGATGGTCTGATTGACGGCAAGCCCGTCGGAGCGGGCAAAGCGGTCACTGACGATTGCCACGCCCGTTGCGCCATCCTCGTCGCTGCGGAAATCGCGACCGCTCGCAACGGGCACTCCGAGCAGCCGGTAGAGGCCCGCGGTCACCTGCGCGCCGCGAACCATGCGTGCCGCGTCCGCGATTCCTACGACCAGGTTGCTGCCATCGTAGCCCTCGAGACCAGCGAAATCGCCGGCGTGCGCGCGCCAGTCGAGCAGCGTCGGATACGATGTGGGGCTGCGCTCGTCGGTGCCGATCCGTGTCTCCCACAGATGCACCAGGCGGCCGGGATCCGTGTATGGCAGTGGCTCGATCAGCGCCGCTTCGGACGCGGTGAGAATGGCCGCCGCCGCGCCGAGGCCGAGGCCAATCGTCAGCGCGATGGCGATCGTCAGAGCGGGCGCGCGCCGCATCTGCCGCAGGGCGTAGCGGAGATCCAGCATCAGTGCGCCCATCACTCCGCCCTCGCGAGGGTGAGCACGTCCACGACGGTGAAGCCGGGGCTCTTGGCCATCGTGCGCAGGGCGTAGTGGAGGTCCTGCAGCATTGCGCTAGGGCCTCGGCGTCGGAGCAAGCGCCAACATCGCGACTATGCGTTGGACGGCGCTGATCAGTGCCCGGCCTGCCCGCCGTGCGCCACTCTCCTCCAGCGCCGTGGCAAACCGTGCCAGCGAGCGCTGACGGTCTTCCGGCGCCACCGAGAGCGCTCGCGCAATCGCAGTGCGGATGATGTCCGGGACAGCACTCGGCAGCTCGTCTGTGGGAGCGACAGGACTCGTGAACCGACGGGCCACAATGGCGCGGTCGTTCTCACCCGTGAAAGGCGGGTGCCCCGCCAGCATTTCGTACGCCACGCACGCGAGACTGTACAGATCGGTACGTCCGTCGATCGCCCGGTCGCCGAGCGCTTGCTCCGGGCTCATGTAGCACACCGTCCCGCCTGCGCTCTCGGCGGCACCGTTGGGCCATGCGAAAACGGCCCGCGAGACACCGAAGTCGGCGAGGTACACGTGATCTCCGTCGAGCAGGATGTTCTCGGGCTTCACATCACAGTGCAGGATCCGTTGCTCGTGGGAGTGTTGCAACGCCGCGGCAGTTTGCCGGGTGATCCGCACGGTTTCCCGAAGACCGAGACGACCCTTCCGTACGAGCCTCTGACGGAGTGAGCCGCCCCGCACGTACCGCATGACGTAGAAGGGCAGCCCTTCGGCTTCTCCCGCGTCGAAAATCGGCAGGATATTCGGATGCTCGAGATGCACCGTGCGCGTGATCTCGCTGCGGAAGGCCGTCACTGCCGCGGGCGACGCCACGTCTGGAGCCAGCACCTTCACCGCCACGCATCGGCCCAGCCGCACCTCACGCGCGATGTACACGACGGCCATTCCGCCCCGCCCCGCCTCGTAGTCGATCATGTAGCGACTGGCGATCGCGTTCTTGAACGCCGCGAGTCTCGTCTCAGCCAGCAGAGGTGCGCTCACGGCTATGACACACGCATGGTGACCGCCGGGTCGATCCGCGAGGCACGGAGCGCCGGGATCCAGCAGGCGGCGAGACTGATAACCGTCATGAGTGCGGTAACGGTCGCAAACGTGAGCGGGTCGTCGGGCGCCACCCCGAACAGCAGCCCGCGAATGACGCGCGTGGCAATGAGGGCGCCGGAAACTCCCAACACCAGCCCAAGCACCACGAGTACGCCACCTTCTTTGAGAATCATGCGTTGCACGCTTCCGCGATCGGCGCCGAGGCTCATGCGGATCCCGATCTCGCGCGTCCGGGCGCTCACCGAAAACGCCAGCACGCCGGCGATGCCGACCGCCGCGATGAGCAACGCCAGGAAGCCGAACAAACTGATCAACTCGGCATTCAACCGGCGCGGCGCGACCCCCTCGTGTTTGATTTGTGTCACCGTCCGGACTTTCTCGATTAACGCACCCGGCGCCTGTCGTTGCACGATGTCCAGGACGGCCGGGATCAGCGCCCGGGCGTCTTGCTCCACGCGGATCACCAACGTTCCACCACTGGGGGCCGGGTTGAGGTTGGGGAAGTAGAGGACCGACCCGGGGGCCTCCTCGAACCCGCCGTCCTTGGTATTCCCGACGACGCCGACGACGGTGCGCCAGTCGCCGGACATTCGAGCGACCCGGAGCAGCGGACCCGTCGGGGCAACCCTCCTGCCGACCGGGTCTTCGCTGTGAAAGAGCTGTTCGGCGAGCGTTTGGTTCAGAATCACGACTGAACCGACGGTTCTGCGATACGACCCTGCGCTGATGACAACCGATTGATCCGTAGAGCTGAATGCGCGTCCTCGCAGGACGGGAATCCCGGCCGCGCGGAAATACTCCGGACTCGCTTCGCGCATCTCGGCATTCGGGACCGCCTCACCGGCCTCGAGTACCCGGCCTTCCGCTTTGAAGTCGAAGCGGGCGGTCGACCGTTCGAGCAACGGGGAACCGTACCCGACCTCGAGCACCCCCGGCAGGGCGGTGAGGTCGGCCCGCATCGCGGCGTACCGGTTCCTGGCCACCGCGATGGCGTTCGAATCCTCGTTCGCCTGACGGCTGATGAGCATCTGGAGCTGCATGGTGAGCACGTCCTCGGTCTCGAGTCCCGTGCTCGCGTTCGAAAGCTGGATCATGGTGCGGGTGAGCAGACCCGCACCCGCGAGCAGCACGATCGACACCGCGATCTGCGCCACGACAAGACCCCGCTGCAGCCGCTGCTTCCGTATGCCGCCGGTCGATCGCTGGGCGGAGTCCGAGAGCCAGTTTGCGAGGGCGCCCTCCTGCGGCAGCTTGGCCACAAAGGAGAGCAGCACGGCGACGGCGACTGAGAGCGCGAACGTGAACGCCAGCACCAGGCCGTCGAGCCGGATCTCGTTCGCCCGCGGTGAGTAGCGAGCCGCGAGCGAGCTGAGCAGATCGACGCCGAAAACGGCGAGCACCAGGCCGGCAGCGGCGCCCAGGAGCGCCAGCACGAGATTCTCGGCCAGCACCAGGCGGCGCAGACGCGGCGCGCCGGCGCCGAGCGCCGCTCGGAGCACCAACTCGGGCTCCCGGCGGATCCCGCGCATCAGCGTCAGATTAGCGACGTTCGCGACCGCGATGATCAAGACGAACGCGGCGGCGCCCATGAGTAGCCACAGCGTCGGCCGCGCGCGGTCGCCCATCACTTCCTGGAAGGGAGTGACCGTCACCCGCATGTGCGACGCGGCGTCGTAGGCTTCCTTTGCCTCCTGCTGCATCCGGGCGTACACCGAGGCGATGTCGGCCTTCGCCTGATTGACGCTGGCGCCGGAAGCCAGCCGAGCCACGACCTCCGTCATGCGGTGCGTGCGCTCCTCGACCATCGCGGCGCTCAGATGGTGCGGGCTGTACACCATGTTGAGCAGCGCGTCATAGCGGTCGGGGAACGTGGGCGCCGGCTGCAGGACCCCGATCACAGTCACCGGGCCCCCAGCCATTTGGACCTGCTGGCCGACGATGCTCGTATCGCCGCCGAAGCGCTTCATCCAGAACTCGTACGTCAGCACCATGACCGGCGGCACGCCGGGTCCGTCGTCACCGGGGCCCGTGGCCCGACCGAGCACGGGCGCCAGACCCATCACGTCGAAGAAGTTGCCGGTGACGAGGCCGATGTTGATTCGGATCGCGTTGTCGGTGCCCTGCAGGATCGTGCTCGAGGAGGAGTACTCCGCGACGCCACGCAACGAAGCGACGCTCGTGCGGAAATCGCGGACCTCGGGCACGGAGAAGTTGATGTTCTCGCGGCCCGGGCCGTCCGCGGAGTGCCGCAAGTAGAGCAGCCGGTCGCCGTCACGATGGGGCAGCGGCTTGAGCAACACGCCCCGGACCACGCTGAAGATCGCGGCGTTCGCGCCGATGCCGAGCGCCAGCGTCAGCGCCGCGACGGCGGTAAACGCGGTGCTGCGGCGCAGCGCGCGGGCAGCGTAGTGCAGATTCGCCGCGAGCTCCTTCATGGGGTCGCCCCTTGTTCATCCACCACGCGACCATCGAACAGATGGATCGACCGGTCCGCATGGCGCGCGTAGCGCGGATCGTGCGTCACCATACACACCGTCGCGCCGCTGCGATGCAGCACGCGTAGCAGCTCCATGACCGCCTCCCCATTTGTCGAGTCGAGATTGCCGGTGGGTTCGTCGGCGAGCAGGATCGCGGGATCGCCCACGACCGCGCGTGCCACGGCGACGCGCTGCTGCTGGCCGCCCGACAGCTGCACCGGATAGTGCTTCGCCCGGTGCACCATCCCTACTTTTTCGAGCGCCTGCTGGACGCGCTTGGTGCGCTCGCCGCCGGACATGCCGCGATAGGTGAGCGGCAGCTCGACGTTCTCCGCGACGGTCAGATCGCCGATCAGGTTGAAGGCCTGAAACACGAACCCGATGCGGCGATTGCGGATCCGGGCACGCTGCGCCGGCGTCAGATTCGCGACCGGTTTCTCCTCGAGCAAATACGTCCCCTCACTCGGCGTATCGAGTAAGCCCAGGATCGACAGCAAGGTCGTTTTGCCGCATCCCGACGGACCGTTGATCGCGACGTACTCGCCTTCCTTGATCTCGAGATGCACGTCCGCGAGCGCGTGGGTCTCGACCTCGTCGGTGTAGAAGATCTTCCGGATGCCCTGGAGTCGAATCAGCGGTGTGCCCCTCCCGCTCCCCCCACCATTCTTCGCCATGGTTCTCCTCTTATTTCAGTTTTACTCGATCAACCTGGTCATAGCGCGTCATGTCCGACAGAATCACCGAGTCTCCTTCGGCAAGTCCGTCCACGATCTCTACCGCGTTCACCGAGGTGCGGCCGAGCTTTACCGGGATACGGACCGCATACCCCCCGTGCTCGACGAGTTTGAACATTCCTACGGTGCTGTTCGGCTGGCCGTAGGCGGGACGTCCGACGTACAGCACATTGGTGAGCCGCTCGATCGTGATCGTGGCGTCCACACTGATGTCGGGCCGCGCCGCGGCGGGAGTGCTGTCCAACGCGATGTCCACCGTCACCGTTCCCTCTTGTGCGGACGGATCGATGCGAATGACGCGTCCGCCGACGAAGCCGGTGCGCGTGTCCACCGAGGCGCGCTGGCCGATCGCGAGTCCCGGCGCCTGGGTCTCCGGAATCCGAATCACCGCTTTCAATTTTCCCGGTTGTACGACTTTGGCGAGGATCGTTCCCGGCACCACCCATTGGCCGAGCTGGAGTGTGAGCTCCGACAGGACGCCATCTTCTCCCGCGTGCACCTGCAGTGAGTTCACACGACTCAACCGGAACGCGGTGATCGCCCGAAACCGCATGACCTGCTCACGCTGCACGGCGATCTGCGAATCGATGGCCGAGGCGAGCAGGTCGAGCCGCTGCTTCTCGATGTCGTAGCGGGTCTCGAGCTCCTCGGCTTTTTCGTGGGCGACGCTGACGTCGTTGCGCGACAAGCCGCCAATCACGGCGAGCGACTCGGCGACGGCCGCGTCGCGCTTGGCCTGGAGATACTGGCTGCGCGTGCTCGCGACGACTCCCGCCTGGCTGAGCCGTTGGCCTTGGAGATTCGTTCTCAGATTCACGAGCTCCCCTTCAGCGGCCGTCAACTGGCGCTGCGCGTCGAGCGCTTCGATCTGCACGTCCGGATTGGCGAGCTCGAGGAGCGGAGTCTGCGCCGTCACCGGCGTGCCCGGCTGGACGAAGATTCGCTCGACACGCGCCGGCGTGAGCGCCGAGATCCACCGGATGTGCTCAGGCACGAGGGTGCCCGGTCCGCGGACCTCCCGCACCATCGTGCCGCGCCGGACGCCATCGAGCGACAGCACCTCCCGGTCCACGCTGGGGGCCGCCGGCTTCAGACTGCCGAGCAGAACGGTGAGCAGAATGATGCCCGCCGCAGCTGTACCACCTTGGACGTAGCGTTTGTTGCTTTTGGTTGGCGTGCGAGGAATGTCCACGCCTGTCGGGAAGGCACAGACCGTACCAGGCGGTGAGCGCGACTAACTGGCGAACGCAAAACGAATTGCGTTTTGGCATCGCCAAGAGAGTGTGCGGTTGTGGGATTCGCGAATCCCACAACCGCACACTCCTCTATCCGTTGACAATACGCCGCTTCGGCTCGGTGATCAGGCCGGGGGAGCTCGATTACGAGCTGCTCGAGGTGTTCGGTCTGCAGGACCAGCTGTCGGGCGACACTGGGGCGGGAGGACTCGAACCTCCAACTTCCCGGTTAACAGCCGGGCGGTCTGCCAGTTGACCTACACCCCATCACAGACGCAAGACGCCAAGTTGCAAGGCGAAAACCAAACAAAACACGACGACCCCGCGTTCGCAAGCTAACTTTTTCCAACATGATCGTAACGCCGAGTCTCGACACGTGAGGCAAGTTGTCATCGCGCGGCGCGGACCGCCGGAGGTGCTCGAGGTTCGCGCAGCGCCGGATCCCGTCGTGCAACCGGGCACAGTCCGCATTCGCGTGCACGCCGCCGGCATCAACTTCTCCGATCTGCTGGCCCGGCTGGGCCTCTACCCGGACGCACCCAAGCCGCCGTGCACCGTTGGCTACGAGGTTGCCGGCGTCGTGGATGCCGTAGGCCCCGTAGTGACGATGCCGCGTGTGGGCGAGCGCGTCATCGCGACAACGCAATTCGGCGGCCAGAGCGAGCTGGTCGTCGTTCCCACCGGCTCGACCTTTCCGCTGCCTGAGGGGTGGACCTTCGAACAGGGTGCCGCATTTCCGGTCGTCTACCTGACCGCACACCACATGCTGATCCGCGTCGCCGCCGCGCAACGGGGCGAGACCGTGCTGGTGC
>Ga0075423_10001465_pt1 | contig 20758 bp, 22 predicted proteins | sample SoiMethybrSBSTD2_FD_80114 | JGI IMG/M metagenome (GOLD analysis project Ga0075423, IMG submission 80114) | Bulk soil microbial communities from a Populus tree surrounding site in Tennessee, USA - Soil MetaG P. TD hybrid SBSTD2 | ecosystem: Environmental > Terrestrial > Soil > Tree plantation...
ACCCGAACCTCCAGGCACTCGTCGAGGCGGGCCCGCCGGTGGTGACGATCTTCGGGAAGTCGTGGGACTTCCACGTGACGGCGGCGCTCGGCACCACGCTCGACGAGAACCTCGCCATGATCGGCGACTCGATCGCGTACCTCCACAAGCACTTCGAGGAGGTGCTCTACGACGCCGAGCACTTCTTCGACGGTTTCAAGCGAAACCGCGAGTACGCGCTGGCCACGCTCCGCGCCGCCGAGGCGGCGGGCGCCCACTGCCTCGTGCTGTGCGACACCAACGGCGGCTGCGTGCCCCATGAGATCACCGCGATCCTCGCCGAGGTCAAGAAGGTCGTGAAGCCGGAGAGCCCGCTGGGCATCCACGTCCACAACGATACCGAGTGCGCGGTCGCCAACACGCTGGCCGCGGTCGCGGCGGGGGTGGACCACGTGCAGGGGACCGTCAACGGCTACGGGGAGCGTTGCGGCAACGCGAACCTGGTCTCGATCATCCCCAACCTGATGCTGAAGATGGGGCTCGAGAGCATCCCGCGCGAGAACCTGCGCGATCTGCGCGACGTGTCACGGTTCGTGTCGGAGCTGGCCAATCGCAAGCCGTGGGCCGCGCAGCCCTACGTGGGCGATTCGGCCTTCGCCCACAAGGGCGGCATCCACGTCTCCGCGGTGCTCAAGCATCCCGAGACCTACGAGCACGTGGATCCCGAGACCATCGGCAACCATCGCCGCGTCCTCGTCTCCGAGCTCGCCGGGCAGTCCAACATCCTCTGGAAGGCGCGGGAGTACGGGATCGACCTCGACAAGAACACGCCGGACGCCCGCCGGATCTTGGAGCTGCTCAAGCGCCTGGAGGACGAGGGCTTCCAGTTCGAGGGGGCGGAGGCGTCGTTCGAGCTCCTGATGGAGCGCGCCCTCGGCAACCACCGTCCCTACTTCGAGCTGCAGGGCTTCCGCGTCATCGTGGAGGAGCAGGGGAGCGGCACCGAGCCGGTGGCCGAGGCCACGGTGAAGCTGCGCGTGAAGGGGATCGAGGAGCACACTGCGGCGTCCGGCAACGGGCCCGTCAACGCGCTCGACCACGCGCTCCGCAAGGCCCTCGAGGACTTCTACCCGAACCTCCGCCAGATGAGCCTGCTCGACTACAAGGTGCGCATCCTCGATGAGTCCAAGGCCACCGCCGCCAAGACCCGCGTGCTCATCACCTCGGGCGACGGCGACGAGACCTGGGGCACGGTGGGTGTGGCCGACAACATCATCGAGGCCTCCTGGCAGGCCCTGGTGGACTCGATCGAGTACAAGCTCCGCCGTGACGAGCGGCGGGGACAACGCTGAAGCCCCTCCGCACCCTCCTGCTGCTGGGCGTGATGGCGAGCCTGGTAACCCTCGCGCTGTACGGCGCGTATCCTACGCTCCGGGTGGCGGGTCAGCGCCAGTGCGCGGCCGCCGGCGGCCGCTGGGAGGGGGCCGAGCCTACCTGCGTGGGCGCGCGCGGCGCGCCCCTCGCCCCGCCCGCGCGCTAGGACGTCAGAGCCCCCGGCGCTTGCGCCAGGCCAGGATGTCCTCGGTGTGCTCCTGGTAGTGATGCCGGCTGTTCGCGTCGATGAGCTTGTAGGCGGTGCGCTCGGGCACCACGCGCTCGTCGGGCACGGTGCCCGCCGCGCGCATGAAGTCGGCATGAGACTCGTCGAGCTCGCGCAGGATCTCGGCGGTGCTCCGGCCGTGAACCGCCGCCGCGAACTTCCCATTCCAGGCGTCCACGTCGCTGTACGAGACCCCGGCCGGCACCGGCTTCTCGCCCCGGGCCAAGCGCTCGAGGGCGGGGAGCATCTCGCGATGCCAGCCCGAGATGTGCCCCACGATCTCCCTCACGCTCCAGGTGCCGCACCACACCTCGCGCAGCGCGGCGTCGTCGAGCCCGGCCACCGCGCGCTTGAGCGTCTGGAACTCCGTCTCCGCTTCGGCGAGGAGCTGGCGCTTTTCCGACATGCAGACCTCCGTCAGGCGAGTCCGCGGGGCGGCACGCGCTTGTAGAAGAGCAGCTCGCGCACGCCCTGGGGCAGGTTGTCGATGTACCCGCTCGGCGCATAACCGAGGGCGGTATGCATCTGGATGGACGCGGCGTTGGTCTCCTCGGTGGAGGAGAACACCCGCGGCGACAGCGACACCGTCTCCACCGAGCGGAAGAACTCGCGGGCAATGCCTTTCCGCCGATAGTCATCGCGCACCACGACCAGGGAGATGTAGGTGCACTGGAACCAGTCGGTGCGATAGGCGAGGAAGCCGACGACCTCGCCGCCCGCCTCCGCCACCATCACCTGATGCCGCTCGAAGTGCGACTTCACGAACGTGCCCGCGCGCTCGGGCCCGATCACGAGCGCGGCGAGCTCGGTGCATGCGGTGGCGTCTGCGAGGCGGGGCAGGCGGATCTCGATCATGGTGCCGGCGTCATTGTAGGGGCGCGCCCAGGTGGAAGTCGAGGAGCAGCGCGGCGTGATCGGAGAGGGCGAAGCTGGGCCGCCGGCCCGGGCGTCGCCGGCCCCACTCGTAGCGGACGGCGCCGAGGGCGGGGAGGAGCTCGGCGTTGACGAAGGCCTGATCCAGGCGGAAGCCGTTGCCCGCGTTGGGCGAGTACCATGTGTAGGCACGCGCGTCGCCGCGGAGGTGGCGGAAGCCGTCGCGCCAGCCCGCCCGGTCGAGACCCTCGATCCATCCCCCCTCCCGTGCGTTGAAGCCGGCACGGCAGGTCGGCGCCTCGTCGAGGCCGGGCCGGCCCGAGTTGGTATCGCCGATCAGCACGGCGGGGCCGTCGGCCCAGCGCTCGGCCGTGCGCAGCACCGCGTCGAGGAACGGCCACTTGCGGCCGGTGGCGCGGTTCGGCACGTGCATCGCGCCCACGGTGAATGGGCGCGGCGCCTCGACCGCCGCGAGGAGCCAGCGTCCCGGCTCGCACGGCCACGCGCGCGCGGCGCGGCGGCGGATCGGCCAGCGGGACGCGATGAGGAGGGCGTTGACGCCGGGCCGCCGCGGGTCGGCCGTGCTCGTCTGATGGGCGAGACCCTGCGCGGCGAGCGCGCGGGCCAGTTCGGCGCTGGGCGGCGTGGCGCGGAACTCGCAGAGCGCCACAACGTCCGGGGCCCAGCGCCCGAGCTGGGTGGCGAGAGCGGTGGAGCGGATCCCGCCGCCCGCCCGGATGTTCCAGCCGATCAGCCGCATGCCAGGCCGCTCCTCCGACGATCAGTACGTGCCCGGGCGGATCTCCTTGTAGAGCGTCTTGAGCTTCTCGGCGGTGAAGTCCCGGCTCTGGCACACGGCGATGATGCGCTTCTCGTTGGCCTCGACCTTGGCGATGGCGTCGGGGATGCCGGCGGCGATCTCGGGCGGGATCGTCACCACGCCGTGCTGGTCGCCGTGCACGAGGTCGCCGGGCTTGATCCACACGCCGCCGACCTTGATGGGGATGCCGAAGTCCACCATGTGTACGTTGGCGTGCGAGACGGACACGTGGGCCGCGCAGAACTGGAAGTTGAGGGCCCGGACCTCGTCGAGGTCACGCACGGAGCCGTCCGTCACCACGCCCACGCAGCCCAGCGCACGGTGGATGTTGGCCTGCACCTCGCCCCACTGGGCGCCCTGGCCGCGCGGGTCGTCGAGGTCGTGCACCACGATCACGCGGGGCGCGGGGACGGCCTGGACGAAGTCCCACCAGCCGAAGAGACTGGCGCGATGGCCCTCGATGGGGCCCTGCTCGGCGCGGATGATCGCCGTGCAGGCGTAGCCGACCATGGGGCCCATCTCGGGGAACAGGGCCTTGATATCCGACGAGAGATTGCCCTGCTCGCGCGGCCGGACGCTGAACGTCTCGATAGCGTTGGCCACGCTGGGGCTGGTGATCTTCTTGAGCGCGTCGATTTGCTGGGTGGTCAGCGCCACGTCGGGTCTCCTTTGCTGAGGGCCGCCTCCACGGCGGCGAGAGTGGGATACACGGTCTCCACGGGGGCCGGATCGACGGGACCCGGTTGCTTGAGCCCGTGACCGGTGACCACGCAGACCACGAGGTCGGTGGCCTTGATGCGGCCCTCGCGGCGCAGGCGCCGGGCCACCGCGACGGACGCCGCCGCGGACGGCTCGCAGTAGATGCCCGCGGTCCGGGCGAGGAGGGCCTGCGCTTCGAGCAGCTCGGCGTCGGTGGCGCTCGCGGCGGCACCGCCGGTGCGGCGCACGGCGTCGAGGCAGCGCCAGCCGAGGCTAGGGGCGCCCACCGCAATGGCCTGCGCCACTGTGTCGGCGGCGGCGATGGGCGCCACCTCGTCGGCGCCCGCCTCGAAAGCGCGCGTGATGGGATCGGCGGCGGCGGGCTGGGCGGCGACCAGTCTCGGCACGCGGGAGGCCCAGCCGAGCTCCACCAGCTCACGCCAACCCTTCCAGCACGCGGTCACCCCGAGCCCACCGCCGATGGGGTGAAGCATCCAGTCCGGCGTCTCGCCGCGGAGGTCCTCCCAGGTCTCGAAGGCATAGCTCTTCTTCCCCTCGTTGCGCCACGGATTCGTCGAGAGGCACGAGTACCAGCCGAAGGCCTTGAGCGCCTCCTTGAAGAGGGCGAAGGTCGCGTCGAAGCCGGCCCGCACCGCGAGGAGGGTGGCCCCATGGGCGCGCGCCTGCAGCACCTTGGCCGGCGAGGTCACGGCGGGGACCATCACGACCGCGGGCAGTCCGGCGGCGGCGGCGTAGGCGGCCACCGAGGCGGCGTGATTGCCGCTCGAGGCCACGCCCACCGCGCGGGCGCCGAGGGCGCGGGCATGCGTGAGGGCCACCGTCACCGACCGGTCCTTGAGGGAGCCGGTGGGGAGCACGGTGTCGTTCTTCACGTGCAGCCGCTCGATTCCCACCTCGCGCCCGAGTCGGGGCGAAGGAATCAACGGCGTGTCTCCCTCGCCCAGCGAGATGCCGCGGCTCGCGTCCACGGGGAGGAACTCGTGCCAGCGCCAAAGTCCCCGCGGCCGCCGGCGGATGCGCTCGGCCAGGCCGGGCCGGGCGAAGGCCAGATCGGTCTCGATCTCCATCACGGTGCCGCAGCGCGCGCAGAGCGCGGGCGGCGCCCCGAGGTCGCCGGGCTCGCCGCAGCGCGGGCAGGCGAGGCGCGCGGGCCGGCCCACTAGACGCTCTCCCGGCGCTTCTCGGCGAGGAGCGCCTTGATCTCCTCGATCATCTGCGCCACGCCGTCCATGTTGGGGTTCACCGCGAGCGCCCGCTCGAAGTAGGGGAGGGCGCGCTCGGGCTGGCCCAGGCGGAGGTAGATCTGGCCGTAGCCGGCCAGGGCGCCGAAGTGGGAGGGATTGCGCTTCATGACCTCGTCGCAGTCGCGGAGCGATTTCTCGTACTCGCCCATGAGGAAGTAGACGGTCGCGCGCTTGTTCCAGCCCTCGGCGAACTCCGGCTTCTTCTCGATGACCCGGCTGAAGATGTCGATGGCCGCGGACCCCTGGCGCAGGTTCATCTGCTCCACGCCGAGCTCGAAGAGCGCGTCGATCTCGGGGTCGCCGGAGTGGCTCCACACCTCCCAGAGCGAGTTCTCGGCGAGCGCGCGCACCATGATGTCGCGGTCGCGGAGGGCCTGCACGAGCGCGGGCACGTCTTCCATGCGCCCGACCTCGCCCAGCGCCGCGGCGGCGCGGCGGCGCGTCTCGACATCGGGGCGCGCGAGGTCGGCGATGGCCTGCTCGCGGCTCGCGGGGGGCGGCGCCTGCGCCGGCGCGGGCCCGGCAGCAAGGAGAAGGAGGGCGAGGGCCGCGCCGAGGCGCGTCATGCGCGGCCCACCAGGGCGAGGAAGGCCTGCTCGTCGAGCGTGGTCACCTTGAGGCGCTTGGCGTCGTCGGCCTTGGAGCCCGGTTCCTCACCGACCACCACGTAGTCGGTCTTCTTCGAGACGGAGCCGGTGACGCGCCCGCCCAGACGGAGCACGAGATCCCTGGCCTGATCGCGACTGAGGGTCCTGAGGCTGCCGGTGAGCACCACCGTCTTGCCGTCGAGGGGGCGGGGACCCTCGGAGTGCCCCTCCTCCCGCATCAAGACGCCCGCCTCGCGCAGCCGCTGAATGGCGTCCTGGTTACGCGGCTCGTCGAAGAACGCGCGCACGGCGCGCGCGATCTCCGGGCCGATGCCATGGATGTCGTTGATCTCGTCCGCGGTGGCGGCCTGGAGGCGCTCCATGGTGCCGAAGCGCGAGGCGAGGAGCTGCGCGGCCCGCTCGCCGATCATGCGGATGCCGAGCCCGTTGAGCAGGCGCGAGAGACCCCGGTCCTTCGACTTCTCGATGGCTTCGTGCAGATTGGAGGCGGACTTCTTGGCCATGCGGTTGAGCGCCGCGAGCTCGTCGACGGTGAGGGAATAGAGGCCGGCGAAGTCGGTGACCCGGCCGCTGTCGACCAGCTGCGCGATCACGCCCTCGCCGAGATGCTCGATGTCCATGGCGCGGCGCGAGCCGAAGTGGAAGAGCCGCTCCTTGAGCTGGGCGGGGCAGGCGCTGTTGGTGCAGCGCCACACCGACTCGCCCTCCGCGCGCATCGCGGCGCCGCCGCAGGCCGGGCAGTGGTCGGGCATCTGGAACGGCACGGTGCCGGGCGGACGCTTCTCCTCGAGGACGCGCACGAGATACGGGATCACGTCCCCCGCGCGCTCGATGAGCACGGTGTCCCCCACCCGGACGTCCTTGCGCCGCACCTCGTCCTCGTTGTGCAGGCTGACCGCGCTCACCGTCACGCCCGCGAGCTGCACCGGCTCGAGGGCGGCCCCCGGGGTGAGCGCGCCGGACTTCCCCACGTTCACATCGATCGAGCGCACGCGCGTCGTGGCCTGGCGGGCGGCGAACTTCACCGCGATGGCCCAGCGCGGGTGATGCGACGTGGCGCCGAGACGGCGCTGCTGCTCGAGGTCGTCCACCTTCACCACCACACCGTCGGCCTCGTAGTCGAGCTGGTCGCGGCGCGCCTCGAGCTCGGCGCAGTAGGCGATCACCGCCTCGAGATCGGGGCACCGCCGCGACTCGGGGTTCACCGGGAAGCCGCTCGAGCGGAGGGCCTCCAGGGTCTCCCAGTGCGAGCGCGGCCGCGCGTCCGCGGCCTCGCTCACGTGATAGAGGAAGATGGCCAGCGGCCGCGACGCGGTGATCGCGGGATCTTTCTGGCGCACCGCGCCCGCGGCGGCGTTGCGCGGATTCGCGAAGGGCTCCTCGCCCGCCTCCACGAGCGCGGCATTGTGCTTGCGGAAGGCGGCGAGCGGCATGTAGACCTCGCCCCGGACCTCCAGCGCGGGGACGCCGGCGAGCGGGCCGTGCAGCCGCTTGGGGATCTCCGCGAGCGTGGCGAGGGTGTGGGTGACGTCCTCGCCGATGCGGCCGTCGCCCCGAGTGGCGCCCCGCACGAAGTGGCCGCGCTCGTAGAGCAGGGCCACGCCGAGTCCGTCGATCTTGGGCTCGCACACGAACTGGAAGCTCGCCCCGGGCAGCGCGCGTCGCAGGCGCGCCTCGAACTCGCGGAGATCGTCCATGCTCATGGCGTTGTCGAGCGAGAGCATGGCCCCACGGTGCTCGACGGGGGCGAAGGCCTCGCTGCGGTGGGAGCCCACCGTGCGGGTGGGGCTGTCGGGCGTGACAAGCTCGGGGTGCGCCTCCTCGAGGGCGAGGAGCTCGCGCTTCAGCGCGTCGTACTCGGCGTCCGAGATCTCCGGTCGGTCCTGGGCATGATAGAGGTCGTCGTGACGCTGGATCTCACGGCGAAGCGTCTCGACACGGGCGACGGAGTCTTCCTCTCGTGCCATGGATAAATCCGAGGATAGCACGCCCTCCACGCGCGCTCAGGAGCCCCCACGGTGGCTCCAGCGTATCACCAGCAGCACCGGCGCCAGTCCCGCGAGCACGATGGCGAGCGCGGGCACCGCCGCCTCCTGCCACATGGCCTCCGACGTGCGCGCCCACACCTCGATGGCGAGCGTGTTGCGCCCGAAGGGGCGCAGCAGCAGAGTGGCGGGCAGCTCCTTCATCGTCTCCACGAACACGAGGACGAGCGCGGTGGCGAGGCCACCGCGCAGCAGCGGCAGGTGGACGCGTCGCAGCGCGCCCCTCGCGCCCACGCCCAGCGCCCGCGCGGCATCGTCGAGGCTGGGCGGGATGCGGGTGAGGCTCGCCTCCACCGTCTGCAGGCTGACCGCGAGGAAGCGCACGACGTACGCGTACACGAGCCCGATCGCCGAGCCCGTGAAGAGAAGCCCCAGCGGCCGCCCGAGCACCCGCTCGAGCGGAGGCACGAGCGACCGATCGAGGGCGGCGAGAGGGATGAGGACGCCGACCGCGATCACCGCGCCCGGCAGCGCGTAGCCGAGCGAGGCGAGGCGGCTCGCCGCGCGGGTGGCCCGCGCGGGATGCAGGCGAACGGCGTAGGCGAGCGTCACCGCCACCGCGCAGGCGGCGAGCGCGGCCGCGGCGGCGAGGGCGAGCGTGTTGGCGAGCAGCGCGGGAAAGGCCGGCGTCACCCGCCCCGCTCGCAGGGCCTGGACCGCCCACACCGTGAGCTGGCCCACGGGCAGCACGAAGGCCAGGCCGAGCACGCCGCCGCACGCCGCGAGCGCGCCGAGCGCCCTGACACCGCGGAGCGCGACCGGCGCCGCCTCCGGGCCATGGCGAGGGCGCTGCACGAAGCGCCGGCGCCCGCGCGAGGCGCGCTCCATTCGGAGGAGCGCGGCGGAGAAGAGCAGCAGCACGGCGGCGAGCTGGCTGGCCGCGACACGATCGAACATGCCGTACCAGACGCGGTACACGCCCTCGGTGAGCGTGCGGTAGCCGAAGGTCGCCACGGTGCCGAAGTCGGCGAGGGCCTCCATCATTGCGAGCGCGACGCCGGCGGCCAGCGACGGCCGGGCCAACGGCAGCGTGACCTCGAGGAAGGCCCGCGCGCGCGAGCGCCCGAGACTGCGCGCGGTCTCCACCGTCGCCGAGCCCTGCTCGCGGAAGGCCGCGCGCGCGAGCAGGTAGACGTAAGGATAGAAGACCAGCGTCATCATGAGGACGACGCCCCCCCACGAGCGGAGCTCGGGAAGACGCGCGCCGGGCCCGAAGGCGTGGCGCAGCGCGGTCTGCACCGGGCCGGAGAACTCGAAGAGCCCGAGGAAGGCGAAGCCGATCACGTAGGCCGGCATGGCGAGGGGCAGGAGCAGCGCCCACTCGAAGACGTCGCGGCCGGGGAAGCGGTGGTGGACCACCAGCCACGCGAGGCCGGTTCCCACGACCAGGGTGCCGCCGGCCACGCCGGCGAGCAGCGCCAGCGTGTTGACCACGAGCTCGACGAGCTGGGTGCCCCACAGATGCCGCCAGATGTCGATCCGCGGCGAGAGCAGCGAGGAGAGGACCACGAGCACCGGCGCCGCGAGCGCCGCCGCCACGGCGACGGCGGCGACGGTCCAGCCGGAGCGGCGCGACGGCGCGGCGGCCGGCCTCCCGACGGAGGCGACCGCGGCGGGCCGCCGCGCGGGCGCGCTACTTGTACCCAGCGCGGTCGGCGAGCTTGGTCGCGGCGGCCTGGAGCTCGCCGGCGGCGGCCACGTTGATGTCGTCCTGCTTGAACTTTCCCCACCTGGCGAGGATGGGGTTCACCGCCGCCTGCGGGTTCGCCGGGTACTCGAAATTCGAGTCGGCGAACATCTGCTGGGCCTCGGGGGAAGTGAGGAACTCGAGGAGCTTCACCGCGTTCGCCTTGTTCCTGGCGTGGGCGGTGATGCCGCCCCCCGAGATGTTCACGTGGGTGCCGGTGGTCCGCTGGTTGGCGAAGAACGGCGCCACCGGGAACGCCGGGTCCTTGGCGAGGATGCGGGCCAGATAGTAGGTATTGGTGATCCCGACATCGCACTGCCCGGCCGCGATGGCTTCGAGGATCTTGGTGTCGCCGTTGATGAGGGTGGGCGTGTTGGCGGCCCAGCCCCGCACCACCGCCTCGACCTTGGGCTCGCCCTGGCGCTTGATCATGGTGGCGAGGAAGGACTGATTGTAGACGTAGCCGGACGTGCGGAGGCAGATCCGGTTCTTCCACTTGGGCTCGGCGAGGGCCTCGTACGTCGAGAGCTCCTCGGGCTTCACCTTCCGGATGTTGTACATGATGGTCCGCGCGCGCATCGTGAGCGCCACCCAGCGGCCGTCGGGATCTCGCAGGTTGGCGGGCACGTTGGCCTGGATCTCCGGCGAGTCGATCTTCCCGAGGAGCCCGGCCTGCGCGGCGTTCCAGAGATTGCCCGCGTCCACCGTGATGAGCACGTCGGCGGGCGTCTTGTCGCCCTCCGCCTTGAGCCGATCGAAGAGCTCCGAGGAGTTGCCCCCGTGGCTCTTGACCTGGATGCCGGTCTTCCGGGTGAAGGCATCGATGGCCGGCTCCTGGCCGTAGTGCGAGCGGGCGGAGTAGACCACGACCTCGCCGGCCGCGGCGGCGCTCGCGAGAGCGCCGAGCAGGACGGCGGCGCCGACGAGGGCGCGCCATGTGAGGGGCTGCGATGCATCCCGCATGCGGAGTCTCCTGTGGGGGAGCTGAGAGATGGGATGGGGGTCGATTGCCGTGGATAAGGTAGCCCTAAGTCAGCTGGGCAGTCAAGACTAATCATCCACGCCCGGCGCGGGCCGGGAGGCGGCCGCGGTCAGCGGGTGGAGGGAGCCGCCGCGGGCGACGGCCGGCCGCGGGCATCCTTGATGAGGGCCTGGACCTGATCGTGCTCGGTGCCCGACGGTACCAGGACGAGGAAGCGCTCCCACTCCTTGATGGCCCCCGCGGGATCGCCCTTGGCCTCGTACAGCACCTGGCCGCGGTAGTAGTGGGCGAGCGCGTAGTCCGGGTCGATGGCGAGCGCCTTGTCGATGGTCTCGAGCGCCGTGTCGGCGTGGCCGCCCAGCGCCACGATGAACCCGAGATGGGTGAGCGCGTCCACGTTCCGCGGCTCGCGCTTGAGCACGGCCTGGTAGGCGGCGATGGCCTCCGCATAGCGTCCCGCCATGAGGCTCTGCCTCGCCGCCTGCAGCATGCCCTGCAGCATCTCTGGAGGGATCGGGCGCCCGGGCGTCGCGCCGGCGGGCCCTTGCGCGCCGAGAGGCCCGCCGGGACGGTCGCCCGGGGGCGGCATCGTGGTGGCGGGCGGCGCGTCCGTGGGGGCGGCGGGCACCGACTCGGTGTAGCGCACCATGCTCACGCCGACCACGACGCCGAAGACCATCAGGAGGACGCCGCCCACCGCGAGCGTCGCGGGGCTGCGCGTCCACGCGTGCGGCACGGGCGCCTGCGTGGAGGCGGCGCGCCGCGCGGGCGTGGGCGGCACGCCCAGGGCATCGAGAGCGCGCAGCGCCGCGGCGGCACGCGCCTCATAGACGGCGCGGAGGGCGTGATAGTCGTCGTCGGCGAGATGCCCGGCCTCGTGGTCGAAGTCGAGCTCGCGGAGCGCGCGGTATACCGAGGCGCGTTCCTCGTCGAGCTCCAGCCGCTTCTCCTCGCCCGCGGGCGCCGCCGGCGCAGGATTCGCGCCGCGCTGGCGGAGCAGGGGCCAGAGCACGAGCAGGGCGACCGGCGCGCCCAGCGCGAGGATCGCGACGATCTGGCCGCCGTTCACGGGCCGCCTTCGGCCATCTCGCGGCGGATCCGCTCCCGCGTGGCCGCGTCCACCTCGGACGGCGGGGCGGCGGCGGCGCGGCCGGCGGCGACCCGGCTCCAGCGACGCACCGCGACGGCCACCAGCACGAGACCCAAGGCCAGCCCCACGAACGGCACTACCCACACGAGCAGCGTGAAGCCGCGCCGCGGGGGCGCCAGCAGGATCCAGTCGCCATAGCGGGCCACGAAGTAGGCGGTGACCTGCTCCGGCGTCTCGCCGGCGGCGAGCCGCTCGCGGATGATGTCACGCATCTGCCGTGCGGTCTCCGACGGCGAGTCGGCCACGGAGAGGCTCTGGCACACCACGCACCGGAGATTGGCGGCAATCGCGTGTACGGTCTGCTCGTCCACCGGCGCGGCCGCGAGCCCGGGGCCGAGGACGCCGAGGACGATGACGAGGGCGAGGCTGGCAGCAGCGCGCCTCATGCGGGCTCGGCGAGGAGCCGCTCGAGGTGGCCTCGGAACACCTCGTCGGTGATCGCGCCCACCTTCCGCTCCCGGATGCGCCCCTTGCGGTCGATGAAGAACGTCTCGGGCACGCCATAGACTCCGTAGTCCACCGCGACCTTGCCGCCGACGTCCATGGCGTTGGGGAAGGTGAAGCCGAACTGCTCCATGAACTGCCGCGCCGCTTCGTCCTTGTCCTGGACGTTGATACCGACCAGGGTGACGCCGCGCTTCTCGTAGTCGCGCCAGGCCTGCTGGAGCACGGGCGCCTCCTCGTAGCAGGCGGGGACGCACCACGAGGCCCAGAAGTTCACCACGACTACGCGGCCGCGCAGACCCTCCAGGGCCACCGGCGTGCCCGCGAAGGTGGGGAGCGTGAACGGCGCCGCCGGCCGGCCGATGAGGGGCGACTTCACCTCGCCCTTGGGGTCCGTCCAGAAGCCGTAGGCGAGGAGGCCAAGCACGGGCAGCACGGCGAGCGGGATCAGCCAACGGAGACGGCTCACGCGGGCCTCCGCCGATCGGGCAGCACCGCGAGCACGGTGCCGAGCGTCAGCACCAGGCCTCCCAGCCAGAGCCAGGACACCATGCGGTTGACCTGCACCTTGATCGTGGCGTGCGAGCCATCGCGGGCGAAGTCGCCGAGGACGAGATAGACGTCCTCGAGCAGGCCGAGCCGGTAGTCGACGTAGGCGATTGGCGTCTGCTCTTGCGGGTAGAACTTCTTGGCGGGCCGGAGCACATCGACCGGGCGCGCGCCGTGGGTCACGCTGAACGTGCCGGTGACCTTGCCGTGATTCGACTCCTCGCTGGCGTCGAGCCCGTCGAAGCGCACGCGGTAGCCGCCGAGCTCCACGGTCTCCCCGCGCGCCAGCGTCGCTTCGGTCTGGAGCGACCAGGCCTGGGAGCCGGCGACCCCCAGCGCGACGACGAGGATGCCCAGGTGCACCACGAAGCCGCCGTAACGCCGATTTTGACGCAGCAGCAGTCCGAAGGTGGCCGCCGCCCAGCCGTCCCCGGTGCGGCGGCGCGCGCGCGCGGCTCGCCAGAAGTCGAGCACCATGGTGCCGGTGACGAACACCACGAGGGCAGCGGCCAGCAGCACGAGCGCGTGACCGACGCCGAGCACGCGCAGGACGGCCGCCACGACGATGCCGGCCAGCACCGGCTTGACGAAGTTCCGCCGCAGGCTCTCCAGCGAGGCGCGCCGCCAGGCGATGAGCGGGCCCACCCCCATCAGGAACAGGAGGCCCAGGAAGAGCGGGATGTTGATGGTGTTGAAGTATGGTCCCCCCACGCTCACCTTCTCCTGCCACACCGCCTCGTAGAGGAGCGGAAAGATCGTCCCGAAGAACACTGTGAAGCTCGCGGCCACGAGGAAGACGTTGTTCAGGAGGAACGCGGACTCGCGCGACACGACGGAGTCGAGCTCCCCCTGACCCTTGAGGCGCTCCATGCGCCAGGCGAGCAGCGAGAAGGCGGTGAGGAGCACGAGGGCGAGGAAGGTCAGGAAGAATACCCCGATCGAGCCCTGGGTGAACGCGTGCACCGAGCCGATGATGCCCGAGCGGGTGAGGAAGGTGCCGAAGAGGGTGAGCCCGAACGTGAGGATGATCAGGGAGAGATTCCAGAGCTTCAGCATGCGCCGACGCTCCTGGATCATCACCGAGTGCAGGAACGCGGTGCCGGTCAGCCACGGCATGAACGCCGCGTTCTCCACCGGATCCCACGCCCAGTACCCGCCCCAGCCGAGCACGTGATAGCTCCACCAGCCCCCGATCAGGAGGCCGAGCGAGAGGAAGTACCAGGCGATGATGGTCCAGCGCCGCGTGATCGTGATCCACTCCTCACCGGTGCGACCCAGGGCGAGGGCGGCCATGGCGAAAGCGAAGGGCACGGTGAAGCCGGTGAAGCCGAGATACAGCGCCACCGGGTGCGTGATCATCCCCGAGTCCTCGAGCAGCGGATTCAGGCCGCGGCCGTCGGCCGGCACGGGCGAGAGGCGCTCGAAGGGCGGCGCGGGCACCGCCATCACGAGGAGGAAGAAGGCGAGGATCGCCAGCAGCACGGTGAGCACCCACGGGTAGAGCTCGGGCTGGCGGCGACGGTAGCGGATCACCACGACGAGCGTGTAGAGGCCGAGCAGCCACGCCCACAGGATGATCGAGCCTTCCAGCGCGCCCCAGAGCGCGGTGATGCGGTAGTAAAACGGCGTGCCGCGATTGGTATTGCTTGCCACGTAGCGGATCGAGAAGTCGAAGGTCAGGAACGCGTGGACGAGCACCAGCATGCAGCCGGTGATGAGCGCCCACACGCCCACCGCGGCTCGCTCGGCGGAAGCGAGCAGCGCGGGCCGGCCCGCGCGCGCGGCGGTGACGGCGGCGGCGCCGCCCCAGAGCGCGAGGCCCAGGGCCACCACCGTGAGGGCGTAGCCGATCTCGGGCGCGCCTATGAGCACGGAGGGGCGCTCATCGTGCCCCCGCGGAGTCGCCGCGGAGCGTCTTCAGGAGCTCCTTGTAGCCGGCCTGAGAGGCGCCGTGCGGCGCCTTGTACTCCTCGGAGTGCTTGGCGAGGATCGTCGTCGCCTTGAAGTAGCCGTCGCCGCTCCACGAGCCCTCGACCACGGCGCCGCGTCCCTCCCCGAAGAGATCTGGCGGCGTCCCCTTGTGGCGCACCGGCACCGTGGCCTTGCCGTCGGAGAGCGTGAACCGGAGGTCGAGCGTGCGCGGCTCCCACACGAGGGTGCCCGGCTGCACCATGCCGCCCAGCCGGTAGGTCTTGCCCGCGGAGGGCGCGGCGAGCAGCTCCGCCGGCGTCACGAAGTAGACGACGGACTGGCTCACCCCCGCGTAGACGAGATAGGCGAGCACGGCGAGGATCACGGCGCCGCCCGCGAAGAACTTCGCGCGGCGCTTCATGCGGGCGTCCGTCCGCCGCTCCGCCGGGCGGCCAAGCCGCGCGCCCGGCTGAGGAGATGGCGCCAGTAGGCCAGCAGCGCCGCGGCGGCGAGACCGTAGGCGGCGAGCACATAGCCCCAGTGATCGGGCATCACCTTATCGGGCACGGACGGCTCCCTGGAGCGCCGCCTCTTCCAGCTGGGCGATCTCGACACGGCGGGCGAGGAAGTAGGCGAAGAGCAGCGTGAAGGCCACCCAGTTCGCGAGCAGCGCCAGCGCGATCGGCGCGGCGATGGGCGAGGGCTCGGGGCCGAGAATCGTCGAGGGCTGATGCAGCGCCCGCCACCACTTCACCGAGAAGTGGACGATGGGGATGTTGGCGGCCCCCACGATTCCCACCACCGCGGCGAAGCGGGCGCGCCGCTCGGGCTCGTCGACCATCGCGCGCAGGAGCAGGTAGCCCACGTAGACGAGGAAGAGGATCGCCGTCGAGGTAAGGCGCGCGTCCCAGGTCCACCACGTGCCCCATGTCGGCTTGCCCCAGATCGAGCCCGACGCGATCGTGATGCCCGTGAAGAGCACCCCCAGCTCCGCGGCGGAGGCGGCGAGCCGGTCCCAGCCCGGGCGGGCGCTCGCGAGGTAGCCGATGCTGCCGACGAGCACGAGCACGAAGGCGAGGTAGGCGGTCAGCACCGCGGGCACGTGCACGTACATGATGCGCTGCACGTTGCCCTGCACGGCCTCGCGCGGCGCGTACCCGAAGGCCATGCCGAGGCCCACGAGCAGCGCGAGGAGCGCCAGCCAGCCGAGCACGCGCACCAGGGGCCGGCGGGGCATCAGGCGTCCAGCACGAACTCGAAGGTGAGGAGCCCGATCACGAGATAGACGAGATCGGCGCCGGCGAGGAGCTGGAGCCACGCGCTCGCGTCGGCGAGGGGCTGACCGGCGAGGGCGACCTGGGTGGCGCTCACGGTGGCGAGGAGCACCGGTACCTGCGCGGGCAGCAGCAGCACCGGGAAGAGCAGCTCGCGCGCCCGCACCTGGGCGGTGACGGCGGCGAACAGCGTGCCCACCGCCGCGAGTCCCAGGGTGCCCAGCGGCAGCACCACGGCGAGCCCGGGGAGCGCGCGCGCGAGATCGACGTCGAAGAAGAGGCCGAACAGGACGAGGATCACCAGCTCCACCGCGCCCATCACGCAGACGTTGGCCACGAGCTTGCCGAGATAGATGGCGGACTTGTCGCCCGGGGTGAGGAGCAGACCCTCCCAGCAGTCGTTGTCCCGCTCGGCGAGGAAGCTCCGCCCCAGCCCGAGCAGCCCGGCGAGCACGAAGCCCAGCCAGAGCAGTCCGGGCAGCACCGACTCCACCTGCGCGCGGTCCGGACCGAGCGAGAACTGGAAGAGGAAGAGGAGCAGCAGGCCGAAGAAGAGCAGCGCGTTCAAGCTCTCCTTGGTGCGCCGCTCCACGAGGAGGTCCTTCCAGAGCACGATGCCCACCCGCCGCGCGTAGCCGCTCATCGCTCGGTCTCGATCAGGTCGTCGTAGAGGCGATGCAGGGCCTCGCGCTCGAGCCCCGCGGCGGGCCGGTCGAGCGCGACGCGGCCTCCCACGAGAATCGCCGCCCGATCGGCCACGGCGAGGGCGCTCGCGAAGCCGTGGGTGGCGAGCACGATGGCGCCGCCGCCGGCCTTGAAGGCGAGGAGGAACTCACCCAGCCACTTTTGACCCCGGCGGTCGACCCCGTTGAACGGCTCGTCGAGGAGCAGCAGGCGCGGCTGGCCGAGGGTGACGCGCGCGAGGCCGAGCCGCCGCTTCATGCCTGCGGAGAAGGTGCGCACGCGCTCGTCGGCGACGGCATCCAGCTCCACCGCCTGCAGCCGCTCGCGGAGCCGCGCGGGGCGCGCGTCGAGCCCCGCCATCACCGCCCAGAAGCGGAGGTTCTCCAGCGCGGTGAGGTCCTCGTAGACGTGGGAGCCGTGGGCGACCACGCCGATGCGCGCGCGCACCGCGTCGGGCTCGCGCAGCGCGTCCACGCCGTCGATGCGCAGGGCGCCCGCACTGGGGCGGGCGAGCGTGGCGAGGATGCGGAGCAGGGTGGTCTTGCCGGCTCCGTTGGGCCCGAGGAGGGCCAGGCACTGCCCCGCGGCTACCTCGAGGCTGACGTCCTCGAGCACCAGCGTCGCGCCGAAGGCCTTTCGGAGGCCGACGGCCGCGATCATGAGGAGGCCATCATCAAGAGGCCATCATCGCGCGCGCCACCAAAAAAAGGACGGGGGGGACGCCTTGGCGTCTCCCCCCGGAACGCTCGACCGGTTGTCGTCAGCGTGAGAGCGCCATGGCGCGCAGCCGCGCGACGCGCTCTTCCGTGGACGGATGCGTCGAGAAGAGGCTGCGCAGCATGCTACCGCTCAGCGGATTCACGATGAACAGATGCGCAGTGGCCGGCGTGGCGTCCATCGGGATCGCCTTGGACGCCTGGTCGAGCTTCTCCAGCGCCGAGGCCAGCCCCCACGGCTTACCGGCGAGCCGGGCGCCGGTGGCGTCGGCATGGAACTCACGGGCGCGCGAGATCGCCAGCTGCACCAGCATGGCGGCGATGGGGGCGAGGATCGCGAGCGCGAGGGCGCCGAGCATTCCGCCGCCGCGTCCCTCGTCATCGCTGTCCCGCCGGGAGCCGCCGAAGATGGCGGCGAACTGCGCCATGTGGGCGAGATAGGTGATGGCGCCGGCCAGGGTGGCAGCGATGGTCATGATCAGCGTGTCGCGATTCTTCACGTGCGACAGCTCGTGCGCGATGACGCCCTCGAGCTCCTCGCGCCCGAGGATGCGCATGATCCCCTCGGTGACCGCGATCGCCGCATGCTCGGGATTGCGCCCGGTGGCGAAGGCGTTCGGCGTGTCCGTGGGGATGATGTAGACCTTCGGCATCGGGATCTGGGCCCGGGTGACGAGGTTCCGAACCATGGCGTACAGCTCGGGCGCGGCGGCCTCATCCACCGGCTGAGCCCGGTACATGGCCAGCACCATCTTGTCCGAGAACCAGTAGCTCACCACGTTCATGACCAGCGCCATGACGAGGGCGATCAGCATGCCCTGCTGGCCCCCGATAGCCTGGCCGACCAGGACCACGAGGCAGGTCAGAACGGCCAGAAGAAATCCTGTTTTAAGCACATTTCCCATGTGGGTGGGTCCTCCCGGTCGAATGCTAGCAGCGCCCCCCAGGGCCGTCAAGTTAGGCGACCCCCGGGGGGCTTTTGGGTTGACAGCCCTAGCTGCCGTGTCTATACTGACGCGGTTGTTGAAAAGCGCCTTGTTTCTCGAATCTTTAACTGAGGTTGTCGACATGATCATCCGGGTCTCCGAGATTCCCGATGAGGGGCTCCGGATCGAGGGATCCGACTCCCTGGGTCAGCCGTTCGCAGACCCGGCCTGGACGCTGACGGACGTCGACCTGCTGGTCGAAAAGGACGGGGACGCCGTCTTCGTCCGGGGTAGGCTGGGGGCGCGCGTGCCCCAGGTTTGCGGTCGGTGCCTCGAGCCGTTCGTTACGACGGTGGCCCCGGAAGTCGAGACCCGTTTCCTTCCCGCGCCATCCGGGCGGGCCGAGGAGCGAGAGCTGGGCTCCGACGATCTCGAGACCGATGTGTACATGCACGATCAGCTGGACCTGGGAGGCCTGGTGGAGACGGAGACGAGCCTGGTGCTGCCCATGAAGCCGCTCTGCCGCGAGGAGTGCCGGGGACTCTGCCCGGTATGCGGCGGCAACCGAAATGTCACCGCCTGCGGTTGTCCCGAGCGCGGGACCGATGCGCGCTGGGCGCCGTTGAAAGGCCTGGCGGACCGACTTACACGATAGGAGCCCACGCCCATGCCGCTGCCCAAGCGACGCCACTCCCGCACCCGCGGCCGCAAGCGCCGCACCCACTACAAGATGGCCGCCCCCACACGGTCCATCTGCCCGCAGTGCCGCGAGACAAAGCTGCCGCACCAGATCTGCCCGCACTGCGGCTTCTACAAGGGGCGCGAGGTACTGACCGTCGAGGGCGAGTAGCGCCGGCGTTCCCCCGGCTCCCATGAAGATCGCGCTCGATGCGATGGGAGGGGACTTCGGGCCCGCGGTGGTCGTGGAGGGTGCCGTCGTCGCCGCTCGCGAGCATGGGATCGCCTCGGTGCTGGTCGGCGACAAGGCGGCCATCGAGCGCGAGATCCTCCGGCTGAGGGCCCAGGACCTCCCCCTGTCCATTCGTCACGCGACCCAGGTCGTGGGCATGGCGGAGGCGCCCTCCCAGGCGCTGCGGCGCAAGCGTGACTCGTCGCTGCGCGTGGCCGCCGACCTCGTCAAGGACGGTGAGTGTCAGGCGCTGGTGTCCGCCGGCAACACGGGTGCCGCGATGGCCATCGGCATGTTCGTCCTCGGGCTCCTGCCCGGGGTGGAGCGGCCCGCCATCGCCACCGCGCTCCCGAGCCTCGCCGGCTTCACCGTGCTCATCGACGCGGGCGCCAACGTGGATCCCAAGCCGCGCCACCTCTTCCAGTTCGCGGTGATGGGCCACGTGTACTCCCGCGACATCATCGGCAAGGACAATCCCCGGGTGGGCCTCCTGTCGGTCGGCGAGGAGGAGGGGAAGGGCAACGAGCTGGTCAAGGACACGTTCGAGAGCCTCCGCGGCTCGTCGCTCAACTTCATCGGCAACATCGAGGGGCGTGACATCTACAACGGCCGCTGCGACGTCGTGGTCACCGACGGCTTCACCGGCAACGTCTGCCTGAAGGTGTCCGAGAGCCTCGCCGAGATGCTCACCTCCATGATCCGCGAGGAGCTCACGCGCGACGTGCTGTCGAAGGCGGGCGCGGTGCTGGCCCAGCGCGCATTCGCGCGCATGAAGCGGCGCGTGGACTATACCGAGATGGGCGGGGCTCCGCTCCTCGGCATCAACGGCGCGTCCATCATCTGCCACGGCGCCTCGCCGGTGAAGGCGATCAAGAACGCGCTGCGGGTGGCCACCGAGTGGGTGCGCAACAACGTGAACGACCACATCAAGACCGCGCTCGAGGCCGAATCGGTGCTCGCCGAGGGGCGCGAGGGAGGCCGCGAATGAAGCGCGCCAAGATCGTGGGCGTGGGCGCCTACGCTCCCAAGAGGGTCCTCACCAACGCCGAGCTGGAGAAGATGGTGAAGACCTCGGACGAGTGGATCGTCCAGCGCACCGGCATCCGCGAGCGGCGCATCGTCGACGAGAACGAGGCGACCTCCGACCTGGCCCTCCGGGCAGCCCAGCAGGCCATGGAGCGGGCGGGGGTAGAGCCCGGCGAGATCGATTTCATCGTGGTCGGCACCACCACCGGCGACATGGCCTTTCCCACCACGGCCAACCTCGTCCAGCATCGACTCGGCTGCAAGAACGCCGGCTCCGTGGACCTCTACGCCGCCTGCGCCGGCTCGGTGTACAGCCTTTCGGTGGGCGCGCAGTACGTCCAGACCGGCAAGTACCGCACGGTGCTGTGCATCGGCGCGGAGTGTCTCTCGCGCATCACCGACTACACGGACCGTGGCACGTGCATCCTTCTCGCCGACGCGGCGGGCGCGGCGGTGCTGCGCGCCTCGGAAGGTGACTCCGGCATCATCGACACCGACCTCTACTCCGACGGGCGGTACTGGGAGCTCCTCTACCAGCCCGGCGGCGGCGCGCGCCACCCCGCCACCCACGAGACCGTGGACAAGCGGATGCACTACGCCAAGATGAAGG
>Ga0075423_10001466_pt1 | contig 20753 bp, 18 predicted proteins | sample SoiMethybrSBSTD2_FD_80114 | JGI IMG/M metagenome (GOLD analysis project Ga0075423, IMG submission 80114) | Bulk soil microbial communities from a Populus tree surrounding site in Tennessee, USA - Soil MetaG P. TD hybrid SBSTD2 | ecosystem: Environmental > Terrestrial > Soil > Tree plantation...
GGATGCCTTGCCCGGCTCCAACGCGCACGGAAGCGCGTTCCGTTGAGGCGTTGCTTTGGGCCTGCGCGGAGGTGACGCCGGCAACGAGGAGCGCGATGGCGAGCCGCGGGCCGCTAGGTCCGCTCATCTAGCTTTCAACCGATGACCGAAAACCAATAACCTACGACCCTCGACGGATAACTCGCCATGCATCACGAGATGTCATGGCGAGTCATGAGTTTTTGGTAATGGGGTCATTGGTTTTTTGGTCATCAGTCTGACGGCTAAGAGCGCGGTTGGAGAATGCGAAGCGTTGGCTTGCCGTTGACGTCCTCGAGCGGCACGTACACGCGATGCGTCGCCGGGTCGACTGAAACGCTGTGCGCACGCGGCGCGCGGTACTCGCCGAGCGCCGCGAGCGTTCCTCGGCCGTCAGCGAAACGTTCCTCGAAGACCGACACCGCACCGCCTTCACAGCCGACGTACAGGCGACGCAGGACCGGATCGAGCGCGAGCACGTCCGGGTCGTCAGCGGTGCGCAGTGTCGCGGTGATGCGCATCGTGCGCAAGTCGACGACGAGCAGCTTTGCATCTCCTTCGCAGGTGACGAACGCGAGACGGTTCGGCTCGTCGATCAGAAACCCATGCGGGTGCTCGCACGACATCGGATAGCGAGCAACGATCCGGTCGCTCGCCGGATCGATCGCTACGAGCTCGTTCTTCGTCTGGACGGCGACGAGGATGCAGTGCGAAACGGCGTCGTAATGCGTGTTGCCGGCCTCGCCGCCGAGCGGAATGCGGCCCGCGACGGTGTTCGATTGCGCATCGATCACCAGGTCGATACCGCCGGATTCGTCGGAGACGAACAGCTTCTGCTCGCGCGGTGCGTAGGCAATCCCGTCGGGGAATCGCGCGCCGCTGACGCGCGCCACGACCCCCAACGTTCGATCATCGACCACGGCCACTTCGTGCCGACCGGTAACGGAGACGTAGACCCGATGCAACTCGGGGACGGCCCAGACGCCCGTCGCGCCGGGGAATCCTTCGTTGCTCGCGACGAGCTTCTGCGCGCGGGTATCGAACACGACGAGGCGGTCGCCGCGCATGTGCGAGATGTACAGGCGACCGGTCGTCGAGTCGAAGCTCTGGTAGTCGAATCGCTTTGCAGGACCGGGCAGCGCGACGTCTGCGACGAGCGCGAGCGGTGTAGTGGTGGTCGAGGGTGCTTTCGATCCTGGAGCCGCCGGTGGTGTCCACGCCGGCGGAGTCATGGAGCTCGGTGTCGCCGTGCACGACGCCGGCGTCTGAGCGTGAACCACCACCGGCGCGAACAGGCTCCCGGCGAACATGAACGCAATGTTGCGCCGACGCATTGCGGCACGGACGCCAATGGTCACCACGGCAGGAATCCTAACGAGTGGCCGGCTTCTGCGACTTCGTCGCGTCGAGTGCGGCACGGAGGCCCGCCGCGAGGTTCGATGCATCGTCGTTCGCCCAGAAGTGCATGAAGAAGAGCCTCGGGCTCTCCTCCAGCAGGTGAGAGTGGATCGACACAGCCTCGATGCCATGCGACGTGAGCGCACGGATGACGGGGTTCACCTCGTCGGCGGTCAGGACGAAGTCGCCCGTGATTGCCGCCTTGCCACCGCCTGTCGGCTGGAAATTGATCGCCGTTGCGAGCCCCATGGACGGCGGAATCTGCATGCCGTGCTCGGTGATCGGGTCGGCGCGCGGAACGCTCACCTGATACACGCCGCCGTTGACGCGACCCGTATAGCCTAACGCCTTGGCGACCGCCGTCGTGTCCAGGTCAATGGTTGCCGCTGGAGCGGCGGCCGATGCGGCCGGGGCTTTCGTGAGCGCGATCGCGTCGCGGAGCGTCGGGGCGATCTTGAGTGGGTCCCCTTGAGCGTGCACGTGCATGTAGTACACGCGGGGTGATTCGCGAAGCAGGTGATGGTGAATGGCCGTTTGCTCCACGCCGCCCTGCTGCAGTCGCTTGATGACCGGCGTGATCTCGTCCTCGGTCAGCACGAGGTCGCCCATCGCGACGACGCCGCCAGTCACGGCCTTCATCGCGACCCATCCGCCTAACGCAAAAGCGGGCTTGATGGCAACGCCGGCCGCGGTGACCTTCAGATCGCTGCGGGGGAAGTTGAACCGGTGGACGTCGCCCGGCTGAGTCACGGACGGCCGTCCGACTAATGAGTCGACCGTCTTCCAGTTGATGGAATCGGCAACGGGAGAGAATGCTCCCGCCGAGTGAAGCGCCGAGTAGAGCAGTACATGTACGAGGAAAGACATCCAGCCTCCTTGCCGCCAGGATCGTTCGTGATTCAACTGGTATAGCAATCTGTGCCGGGCCAAACGGTGGTTCAATCGCCCACGGCACCCGAATCCGTCACCGACATGTCAGCGAGGAACGTGCGCAGACGTCCGATTATGGCGTCTCTCGCCGGTCCATAGCCGTCGCTGACCGCAGGGATGTCGTCCCAAGTAATCAGCTGCCGCGGTGTCGAGCCCGTTTCGAGGCTGCAGCCGAACGAAATCACGACGTCGGCGGCGGCAACCTCGGCCTCTGTGAGGCGTTGCGGCGTCCGGCCAGTCACGTCGAATCCATCGTTGGCAAGGCCGCTCACCACGTGAGCTGGTATCGCGTCGTCCGGTTCGACGCCGACCGCCGCGGCCTCGAGATCACGCCCGGTGGACCCCGCGAGGCGACCGAGATACTCGGCGGCAATGATGCTCTTGGCAGCGCCATGGAGGCAGACGAACAGCACTTTCACTGGTTGGGGCACGAAGACCTCCGGGAATGACTGGCGATGATTCAGTTGTGATATTAGCATGTCTCCCGGGATCCGCCACCGATATGCATGAGGCCCATGACCGAAATGTCCGCCCGGGACACGCTCGTCCTCACGCGCCACGACGTCCGCCGATTGATGTCGCTGGACGAATGCATCGACGCAGTCGAGGACGCCTTCCGGCAGCACGCACTCGGCCGGTCGATCCCGCCGGGCGTGCTCGGCTCGCACGTAGCCGGCGGTGGATTCCACGTGAAGACCGCGGGGCTTATGGGCGATCAGCGGTCGGTCTTCGTCGCCAAGGTCAACGCGAACTTCCCGGGCAACCCGTTGCGCTGTGGCCTGCCGACGATTCAAGGCGTCATCGTGCTGTTCGACGCGATCGACGGAAAGCCGCTCGCTGTGCTCGACTCGATCGAGATCACGAGCGTGCGAACCGCCGCCGCGAGCGCCGTGGCGGCACGCCATCTCGCGCGAGAGGACGCTGCGGTGGTCACGGTATGCGGATGCGGCGAGCAGGGGAGGAGTCAGCTCCGAGCGCTGACGCGTGTGCGGCCGATCCGGCGGGTTCTCGCGTTCGACACCGATTTATCCAAAGCCGAGGGATACGCGCGCGAGCTTTCGGTGGAGCTCGATGTCGATATCAAGGCCGTTCGTGAGCTCGGCACCGAAACTCATCAGAGCGACATCTGGGTGACGTGTACGACCGCGCGCCGATGGTTCGTCGGGCGCGACCACGTTGGACCCGGCGCGCTGGTGCTCGCGGTTGGCGCGGACAACGACGACAAGCAGGAGATAGAACCGGCGCTGCTCGCGGCCAGCACCGTCGTGGCGGACGTGCTCGACCAGTGCGCGGCGATTGGCGACCTCCATCACGCCCTCGAGGCGGGGGTGATGCGGCGGGAGGACGTCCGCGCCGAGCTCGCGGACGTCGTGAGCGGCCGCCGTCCGGGCCGCCGGCGTCCCGACGAGATCATCATCTTCGATAGCACGGGAACCGCGCTTCAGGACGTTGCGGCCGCACAGCTCGTGTACGGGCGTGCCGTCGCCACTGGCGCGGGGACCTACGTCGACTTTGCCGGCTCGGCAGCGCCTAACGTCGAAACCGTCACACACCGATGACTCGATCGCCGGAACCGGATGCGGCGGGCTGGGTCCTCCTCATCCATCAGATTCCACCGAAGCCGGATTATCTGCGCGTCAAGATCGGCCGGCGCCTGCAGCGGGTCGGAGCGATTGCCGTGAAGAACTCGGTGTACGTGCTCCCCGACGGGGACCAGTCGGTCGAGGATTTCCAGTGGATTCGCCGCGAGATCGTGGATGGCGGCGGAGATGCATCGGTCTGTCGCGCGGCGTTCATCGATGGGCTCACGGATGACCAGCTCCGCGACGCGTTCCGCGCCGCGCGAGATGCCGACTACGCAGAGATCGCCGAGGCCGCACGTGCGCTCCAGCCTGCCGCCCGGACGCGAGCTCGGTTTGCCGCTTCGGGACGCGGCGAGGATGAGGTGACCCGGTTGCGGAAGCGGTTCGCCGCAGTGGCGGGCATCGATTTCTTCGAGGCGTCGGGGCGTGCCGCGGCCGACAAGGCGCTGAACGCCGTCGAGATGAAGCTGACTCCCGCGAATGTCAGGCAGGCCGCCGCATCATCGCGCGTAGACCGCGGGAAATACCGCGCCCGAACCTGGGTGACCCGCAAAGGCGTGTTCGTCGACCGGATCGCGAGCGCCTGGCTCATCCGCCGGTTCATCGACCCGGATGCGCGCTTCCGTTTCGTCGACCCCGACACGTACCGGCCGATGCCCGGCGAGCTGCGGTTCGACATGTTCGAGGGCGAGTTCACCCACGAAGGCGATCGCTGCACGTTCGAAACTCTGGTGCACCGGTTCGGGCTGGAAAGCGACCCGGCCCTCAAGACGATCGCCGAGGTGGTGCACGACATCGACATGAAGGATGGGAAGTACGACCGCCCGGACACGGCGGGCGTAGAGAGCCTGCTAACGGGGATCGCTCGAAGCTCACCTAACGACGAAGAGCGCGTCGTGCACGGCGGAGCGCTGTGTGCCGCTCTCTATGCGTCGGCCCGAGGTGCGGCGGCGGATGCCACCGATTGATAGTGGCCTCGTGCCGTGTACGCTGCGTGACCTGATCGCGTATTTCATCAGGCTGGGCACGTTCGGCTTCGGCGGGCCGATCGCGCTTGCCGGCTACATGCAACGCGATCTCGTCGAGCGCCGGCGGTGGATTTCGGAACAGGACTACAAGGAAGGTCTCGCGCTCGCGCAGCTGGCGCCCGGACCGCTCGCCGCGCAGCTGGCGATCTATCTGGGATGGGCTCGGGCCGGCATCGTCGGGGCGACTGCGGTGGCCGTGGCGTTCATCATGCCGTCGTTTCTGATGGTGCTCGCCCTATCCGCGCTGTACGTGCGGCTCGGCGGCTTGCCGTGGATGCTCGGGATGTTCTATGGCATCGGCGCCGCCGTAATAGCGGTCATCGCCAGAGCAACGGTGAAGCTCGCGAAGCTCACGCTCGGCAGAGACGTGTTGTTGTGGACGATGTGTTCTCTCAGCGCGATCGTTACCGCCTGGACCGAATCGGAGATCTTCTCACTGTTCGTTGCGGCGGGGCTCGCCACCATGGCCGCACGGGCCCGGACGCGACCCGCGTTAGGCTCGGCCACGGTGGTGCTGCCCTTCGCCGGTTTCGCCACCGTCAGCTCGGCGCAGGCGGTGGGCGTTGCTCCGGCGGGGCTTGGCACGATCTTCTGGTTCTTCGCAAAGGCCGGGGCGGTGGTCTTCGGGAGTGGGCTCGCGATCGTTCCGTTCCTGCACGGTGGCGCGGTCCAGCGTTTTCACTGGCTGACCGAGCGACAATTCCTCGACGCCATCGCCGTATCGATGATCACGCCCGGCCCGGTCGTGATCACGGTGGCGTTCATCGGGTATCTGGTTGCCGGAGCGACCGGCGCCACGGTGGCGGCGCTCGGTGTCTTTCTGCCGGTCTACCTTTTTGTGATTCTGCCGGCGCCGCATTTCCGCAGATTCGCGCGGAATCCTCAAGTGCATGCCTTCGTCGACGGCGTGACGGCGGCAGCCACTGGGGCGATCGCCGGCGCCGCGTTCGTTCTCGGTCGTCGCGCGATCACCGACCTGGGTGCGGCGATCATCTGCGTCGTGGCGTTTGCGATCCTGGCCAAAGCGAAGCGGATACCCGAGCCCGTCATCATGATTGGCGCCGGTATCCTGGGACTCATAACGAAGGGTCTTTTGCAGTGACGTGCAGCGGTCGCCGCTGAAGCGGTTCGCGAGCCGGCGCTCCGTGCGACAGCGCGATGACAGACGGCAAGACCAGCTGAGGTTGTCCGCTTGGTTCACGTCCATCGAGGACGTTGTGCGGCAGACCGAGTGAGGCAGGGAACGCGTACACCGAGACCCGGGCGCCATGGGCTTCCCAGTCCTTCGCGAGGTGCATCGCGGTGGACGTCTTGACCGTGCGATCGCGATCGTTGAGCAGGAACGTGAACTCCACGGCCTTTGGCGGCTTCCGTTGCGCGGACTTCTGGACCGCCTTGCCAAGTCGCAGCACTTCGGCGAGCGCGTGCGTGGCGAAGCCCGGGTTCCGATCCGGGCGCGCGGTATCCGGCGCCGACTGCCGCGTGACGTTAGGCAGGCGCTCGGTGAGATTGATGAGGAACCCTTCGAGCCGGGATGGCACGCGCGCCGCTTCGAAGGCCGGCGCGATCATCACCACGCGACGCACCTCGTGACGATGCTGGCCCATCCACGCGGCCATCGTTCCACCGACGCTGAGGCCCACGACGACGACGGTGTCCCCCAGGGCCGCCGCGACGTCGACGGCGGAGTCCGCGGTCTGTCGGAGCTCCACAGCCGTCAGTCCCGCGAGTGCGCGGGCGTCGCCCGAACGCTCGGCGTGATGCGGCAGCCGCGGCACGTAAACGTTATCGCCATCCCGAAACAGCGAATCAGCCAACTCCGCGAACTGGTTCGGTGAGTCGGTGAAGCCATGCAGGAGGATGTCGACGCGCGGGGTGCGCGCGCCGTGCGCCAGCAAGATGGTGCGACCAATGGGGGCGGCCACGCGGTCGTCCGCCAACTGGCGGCGAGCCACCAGATTGACAGCCGACGAGTAATCCGCCGCGGGGAAGGGGTGCGACCGCAGATCCCTCGAACGGAGCGGAATGGTGGCAGCGAGGCCGACAACGAGTACGAGGCGCCGGAGCGCGTCGTCGAAGTTCATGAAACGGTGAGACCTAAAGCGTTGGGATGGTGGTTCAGCACTTCAGTATTGGCTGCCGAACCTAACCCGGATATGTACGAGCGGCGTCGAACGCTGGAATTGACGGAATCGGCGGGCGAAGTTGGTCGGGGTGACCCCGCCGTCCGCGACGACCGTTCCCCGTTGGTGGCCCGCCCGCGTGTACTATGGATGGGCTCTGGTCGCGACGCTGGGGTTCACCGCCACGGTGTCCTACGGCGTGCTCGTGTATGCGTTTGCCGTGTTCATCAGGCCCTTGGGTGCAGAGCTCGGCTGGTCGAAGGCGCACATCACGGGGGCGTTTTCGGTCGCACAGCTCGTCGCCGGCGTGACGGCCATCCCGTTAGGCCGCTGGGTGGATCGGCACGGTGCGCGCGGCGTGATGACGTCGGGCTCGATCCTCGCGACACTGCTCCTCGTCGCGTGGTCCCGCGTCGAGTCGCTGCCGGCCTTCTACATCGTGTGGGCGCTCCTCGGGGTTGCGTCGGCGGCCGTGCTGTACGAGCCGGCGTTCGCCATCGTGGCGACGTGGTTTCGACGCGACCGCAGCCACGCACTCACGCTTCTCACCTTCATCGGCGGCTTTGCATCGGTCGTATTCGTCCCGCTGACGACGGTGCTGGTCGAGCGACTCGGGTGGCGAGCCGCGCTGCTGTGGCTCGCGGGCATCTACGGCGTGCTCACGATAATTCCGCATGCGCTGGTGCTGCGTCGCCGGCCGGCGGACATTGGACTCGTGCCGGATGGCATTGTGCAGCCCGGCCTACCACCTAACGAGAATGTGCCGCGACCGATCAGCACCGGCGCGGCCATGGCGGCGGCCGACGCCATTCGAACGCGGACGTTTCGCTGGCTGACCGTCGCATTCGCGCTCTCCTCGTTCACCGTCACCGCGATCACGGTGCACCTCGTCCCGCTGCTGCGCGAGCGCGGGTACAGCGCGGGCTTCGCGGGCGGGGCAATGGGTGTGCTTGGGCTCATGGCCCTGCCCGGCCGCGTCATCTTCACGCCGTTAGGCGGCCGTTGGTCGCGCGTGGGTGTCACGGCGCTGATATTCGCGCTGTCGGTGCTCGGGCTCGCGACGCTCCTCGTGAGCCATGCGGCTGCCGCGGTGTGGCTGTTCGTTGTGCTGTTCGGAGCCGGCTTCGGCGCCATCACGCCGGCTCGCGCGGCACTCATTGCCGACTCGTTCGGCGCGGCGAGCTACGCGGAGATCAGTGGGATGCTGGCATTCGTGATGTCGATCGCGAGGGCGACGGCTCCAGTAGGAGTGAGCGCCCTGTATGAGGCCAGCCAGGGACTCCCGCTGGCTCGCTATGACGCAGTGCTCGCTGTTCTCGCGAGCCTGGGGCTAGGCTCGGTGGCCGCGGTGCTCGTGGCGCGGCCCGCGAAATCCTGAGTCGGGTGTGTCAGGCGTGGGAGAGTTCAAGGTACGACATCAGCTCTGCCGCCGCTGCCCCACCCGCGCGATTGGCGCCGATGGTGGATGCCGAGGGGCCGTACCCAACGAGGTGGATGCGCGGATCCTTCGCCACCTGTGTCGCGAGACGACCAGTCATGACGATGCCGCCGTTAGGCCCGCGCAGCATGAGCGGCGCGAGATGGTCGAGGGAGCTGCGGAAGCCGGTGCACCACAGGATGACATCGGCCCGGATGAATGCGCCGTCGGCCCAACGAACGCCCTCCTCGGTGATCTCGCTGAACATCGGCAGTCGCTCGAGAACCCCACGCGCGCGCATTGCCTCGATGGCCGGCGTGACCGGCAGGCCCGTGACCGACACGACGGAGCTCGGCGGCAGCCCCCGGCGCACGCGATCTTCGACAATAGCGACTGCGGCGCGCCCGGCCGCTTCATCGAACGGGCCTGTCCGAAACTCCGGCGGGCGTCTCGTGACCCAGGTGGTGGTGGTGGCGCGCGAGATCTCGTCCAGCAATCGAATGGCCGATATGCCACCACCGACGATCACGACGTGCTTGCCGGCGAACTCCTGCGCCGTGCGATAGTCGCGAGTGTGGAGCTGGCGGCCCTTGAACAGCTCGGCCCCCGGGTAGTCGGGGATGTACGGCGTCTCCCACGTTCCTGTGGCGTTGATGATCCCGCGCGCGGAAACGTGGATGCGGTCGGTTTCGACGTTCAGGTGCCCGTCGCGATCACAGACAACGATGACCTTCACGGGTCGATAGACCGGCAGATCGAACGCCTTCTCGTACGCGGCGTAGTACTTGGGCACGGCGACAGCCGCCTGGACTTCGGTGGCGCTCGTGTCCACCGCGTCGGCGAACGCCATTCCTGGAAGATCGTGGATGCGATTGACCGTGCTCAGCGTCAGCGACGGCCACCGGAACTGCCATGCACCGCCAGCGTTAGGCGACTGGTCCAGGACGACGAAGCCGCGGTTCGGCGTTAGGCCGCGGCGCTTGAGATGATAGGCCGATGACAGCCCTGCCTGGCCGGCGCCGATGACGAGGATGTCCGTCTTGAGGCGGATGCCGGATGCAGGGGTCTCGTCCACTGCCGACCTGTCGGTGGAGCCCTATCGCATCACACGTTGAACCGGATGTGCATGATGTCGCCGTCCGCCACGACGTAGTCCTTCCCCTCGATCTGAAGCAAACCCGCGTCCTTCACCGCTTGCTCGGAGCCCAGCTTCATGAAGGTCGCGTACGGAATTACCTCGGCGCGAATGAAACCGCGCTCGAGATCCGAATGAATCCGGCCGGCCGCCTGGCGCGCGCTCATGCCGCGCCGAATCGGCCACGCCCGCACCTCGTCGGCCCCCACTGTGAAGAAGGAGATGAGATCCAGGAGCGCGTAGGCCGTGCGAATGAACCGCGCAAGCGCCGACTCGTGAAGGCCGAGATCCTCGAGAAACGCCGCCTGTTCAGTCGCGTCGAGTCTCGTGATCTCGGCTTCGACACTGGCCGACAACACGAGGCCGGCGGCGTCCAACGCCTCTATCCGAGCGCCCAGCTCGTTAGGCAGCGCTGCCGACGCCCTGGTCTCGTCGCGATTGACGGCGACAAGCAGCGCCCTGTCGCTGAGGAATCCGTATCCCCGGAGCGGTCCGCGATCCAGCTCGCCGGCCGGCACGCTGCGCAACGGCCGTCCATCATCGAGGACCTGCTTCATGAGTTCGAAGGGAGCCAGCTCTCTCGGCGGCGTGTGCTCCTTCTTCCCGCGCTGCAGGCGACGCTCGACGATCTCGAGATCGGCGAACACGCACTCGAGGTGAAAGGCCTCGAGATCACGCAGCGGGTTTGCATCGCCCTCGATCGCCGGATTCTCGAAGTCTCTCACCACGAGGCAGAGTGCGTCCTGCTCACGAATCGGCTGGAGCGCCTTCGCGGACAGGCCCTTCCTCTCGGCGCCGTGCTCGCCGGGAATGTCGGTGAAGCTCATTTCGGCGTACGTCGTTTTCTTCGGCGAGAAGATCCCGGAGAGCGTGTCGATCCGCCCGTCAGGCACGCGGACTGCGCCGAGCCGGACCTCGCCGCCGTAGCCAACGGGGACGGCGAGGCCGGTCATTGTGTTGAAGACCGTGGTCTTTCCAGAGCCCGCGAATCCAACGAGTCCAATCTTCATCGCCGTTACCTCGCATGTGCATCTGTTCCCCGGTTCCCAGTTCCCGGTTCCGCTATTCCAGCCCCGGGCCCGTCCACCGATACAGATAGGGCGGCCGATGTGGTCCTCCGGTCCTCCGGACGGGAAGCCGCTCGACGCGGCCGAGCTCGAGCATCCGCTTCTGAAAGTTGCGCCGGTCGAGCGCGTGACCGAGCACCGTCTCGTGTAGGCGCTGAAGCTCCGGCATCGTGAAGCTCTCTGGTAGCAGGCTCGCGGCAAGCGGCAGATAGTCGATCTGCTCGCGCACGGTCGCCAGCGCTCGCTCGACGATCTCCCCGTGATCCAGGAGCATTCGCGGGAGCTTCGTCGGGTCCGACCAGGCATAACCGGCTGACAGCGCGTCGGGGACGACCTTGGCCTTGGTGAAGTCCACGAGCGCGAAGTAGCCGACGGACACCACGCGACCGACCATCCAGTGGCCGGGCGGCGGCTCCGCGCCAAGCGCACGGAGAGCGGGGATCAGGTCTGCCTCGCCGCGTTCGATCGCACCGAAGGTGTGGAACTGCCGGAGAAAAACCCCCTCGAGCCCTGCGCGCTCCTGAAGCACTCGCGCCGCCGCCTGGTCGAGCGGCTCCTCGCGGCGGACGAATCCGCCGGGGAGCATCCACGCGTCGAGCTCCTTCCAGTTGAGCAGAAGGACTCTCAACTCCCCCTCGTGCGATCCGAAAATCACGCAGTCCACCGAGAGGTGAGGAAGGAAGTTGCGGTCGAGGTCGCCGAACAGGTTGGCGAGTGGCGGTCCTGTCATGAGAGACGATTCTAACATTTGTGTATTGCGTACACAATCATGTCATAGTATTGTGTATCGCATACACAAACACGCGATTCTCCTCGTTCCGGAAGGCCCGATGTCGTCTCACCCCGCTTGCGCGGCGCCTGGACCTAGCACGCCGCGCCTCGTCGCCATCGCGATGCTCACAGCGCTCACAGCGTTCACGATGCCGTTCGTCGCCTCGGCGCAGCGCGCCCCGACAGGTCATCCCGCCGCATCGCCTAACGATCCAGCGATCGAGCGCCGTGTGAACTCGCTGCTCGCGCTGCTTTCCACCGACGAGAAGATCGCACTCCTCGGCGGCGTGAACTTCTTCGACGTCCCCGGCAATCCGAGGATCGGCCTCCCGCAACTCGGGACCGCCGACAGCCCGTTCGGCGTCCGCGCGGACGGGCCTTCCACCGTCTACCCGGGCGGGATCGGGCTCGCCGCGACGTGGAACACCGCGCTGGCGGAGCAGATCGGAACCGAAGTGGGACACGACGCGCGGGCGCGCGGGAAGGCCTACTCGTTAGGCCCCGCGGTCAACATCTACCGCTCGCCGCTCAACGGCCGCAACTTCGAGTACTTCGGCGAGGATCCGTGGCTCGCCTCGCGCCTCGCCGTGAGCTTCATCCGCGGCCTCCAGGCCCAGGGGGTCAGCGCGACCATCAAGCACTACCTCGGCAACAACTCCGAGTATCTCCGGAACACGACGGAGTCGCGCATCGACGAACGTACGCTGCGCGAGATCTATCTGCCGGCGTTCGAGGCAGCGGTGAAGGAGGCGGGTACGGGCGCAATCATGCCCGCATACAACCTGGTCAACGGCGCGTACATGACCGCGAACCGCCGGCTGCTCGTGGACGTCGCGAAGAACGAGTGGGGGTTCCAGGGGGTCATGATGAGCGACTGGGGCGCGGTGCACTCCGCGCTCGGCGCCGCGAACGGCGGTACCGATCTCGAGATGCCCGGCCCGGCGCACTTCAACGCCGACTCGCTGCTGCCACTCATCAAGTCGGGCCGGGTCTCGCAGGCGACGATCGACGACAAGGTGCGTCGTCTTCTGCGGAACGCGGTGCGGTTCGGATGGCTCGACCGACCACAGCTCGACCCCGTGGCGCCGCGCTACAACGCGCGCGGCCGTGACGTTGCGCTTCAGGGAGCGCGGGAATCGATCGTGCTGCTCAAGAACGACGGTGGCTTGCTGCCGCTCGATCGGGGCCGCGCGCACACCATCGCCGTGATCGGCCCTAACGCGCATCCGGCGGTGCCGCTTGGTGGCGGCAGCGCCACGGTTCAGCCGTTCCACGCGGTGAGCTTTCTCGAGGGGATCGGGAACGTCGCTGGTGCCGACGTGTCAGTGCTCCACGCGCGCGGCGTACCGAGTCTCGCGGCGATGGCCTCGCGCACGCAGTTCGCGACGGCGGCCGCGGGCGGTCAGCCCGGCGTGACGTTCGAGACATTCGACAACGCGGACCTCACGGGCGCGCCGACGGCGACCAAGGTCGAGCGTGCGATGAGCTTCGGTCATCCGCTGGATATTATCTCGCTGTTGGGGAACGACGAGCCCATGGACGTCGCCGCGATGATGGGAACGAAGACGGCGCCGGCCATGCGGTGGACGGGCTGGTACACGCCGAAGACCGCGGGCGCGCAGGATTTCTTCGTGCAACAGGGCGGCTTTGGCGGCAGCGGCGCGAGACTGTTCGTAGACGGAAAGAAAGTCATCGACTCGTGGGATCAGGCGAGCGCGATCGTCGGTCAGGCGACCGTGGACCTCGACGCGACGCCGCACAAGGTGGTGCTGGAGCTCCACACGACGCCCGGTGGGTTCGGCGGGCCGTTCGTGCGCGCCGGTGTGGCGCCGCGCGGCGGGTGGGTGGACCCTAACGCGGTGAAGATTGCCGCGAGTGCGGACGTCGCCGTCGTCGCTGTCGGGTTCGACCCGGCCACCGAGAGCGAGGGGTGGGACCGCACGTTCGGGCTGCCGCCCGGACAGGACGAGCTCGTGCGGCGGGTGGCTGCGGTGAACAAGCACACCGTCGTCGTCCTGACGAGCGGCGGAGCCGTGGACATGTCGCGGTGGATCAATCAGGTGCCCACCATCATCGAGACGTGGTTCCCAGGTCAGGAAGGCGGCACCGCGTTAGGTGAGATCGTCTTCGGCGTGACCAATCCGTCGGGACATCTGCCGGCGACGTTCGAGCGTGCTCTCGAGGACAACCCGACGTTCACCAGCTACTACCCGAAGGCGGGCACGCTCCAGGTGCCATACTCCGAGGGGGTCTTCGTCGGCTACCGCGGCTACGAGAAGAACCGTACGAAGCCGCTCTTCCCGTTCGGGTACGGGCTGTCGTACACCACGTTCTCGTTCGCGAACCTTTCCGTCTCGCCTGACCCCGAGAGTGCGGCACCGCCGCCGCGGTGGACGGTGAGCTTCGACGTGACGAACACCGGCCAGCGAGCTGGCGCCGCGGTGGCGCAAGTGTACGTGAGTGATGCTCACGCGAAAGTTGCGCGTCCGGCGAAGGAGCTCAAGGCGTTCTCGAAGGTTGCGTTGCAGCCCGGCGAGACTCGACGTGTCACGGTACCGCTCGACCTGCGATCGCTCGCGTACTACGACGTGACAGGCAAACAATGGAAGGCCGATGCCGGCACGTTCACGGTGCGGGCGGGCGGATCGTCGGTGGATCTGCCGCTGTCGGCACAGCTCGTGCTCGCTCGCACTGTCACTCACCCGTAACCGCGACCGAGGAAGAGTCCCATGCCGAGCAGACGCGAATTCCTCGTCACAGCAGGTGGGGCAGCCGCTGCGTTCGCGGCCGGATGCCGTACCGGCACATCAGGCCCATCGACTGCCGCGGCGCCTAACGCGAAAACGGGTTCCAGCACGCCTGGACGCCTCGGCGCAGTCGGCGTCGGGCTGTTCACGCTGCCCAAGTCGCTCGAGAAGGACTTCGACGGCACGCTCGGCATGCTCTCCGGCCTCGGGTACAAGGAGGTCGAGCTCTTCGGGCCGTACCCGTTCAGCACCGACGCGGCGAAGGCCGGGTGGGCAGCGACCTCGAAGACGCTTGGCTTCACCGGGAGCGGATTCTTCGGCCATACCGCGCGCCAGGTGCGTGAGAGCCTCGACCGTCACAGGCTCACGTCGCCGTCCATGCACGTCGACTTTGTCACGCTGCGCGATCGGACGGAGCAGATCGGCGAGGCAGCGCACGAGATCGGGTGGCGGTACGCCGGCATCGCCTCCATTCCGGAGGATCGCCGGCGCACGCTCGACGATTACCGCCGCATGGCCGATGAGCTGAACGCCATCGGCCAGCGGGCGAAGCCGATGGGATTCAAGGTCCTGTACCACAACCACGGTTACGGCCTAACGTCAATGGGGGGGGAGATCCCGGCCCGCGTACTATTCGACCGGCTCGATCCGTCGGTCGTGGCGCTCGAAATGGACATCTTCTGGACCGTTGCCGGCGGTGCGGACCCCGTTGAGCTGCTCGATGCCTACCCGCGTCTCTATCGCCTCATGCACGTGAAGGACATGTCGCGCATCGGGCGTTTCACTCGCGGCGGCGACATGCAAGATGTCATGGGTCTCTTTCCGCTCATGACGACCGCCGGTGCCGGCGTCCTCGACCTGCCGCGGATCCTGGGGCACGCGAAGACGAACGGCGTCGAGCACTTCTACGTCGAGCAGGATCTCGCGGCGGACCCGCCCGCGCAGCTCGGCGCGAGCATTCGCTACCTCCGCGACGTCGCGCTCGCAACCTGAGACGCCCACGTGCACTTCGTAACACGCTGCGTACCGAGCCCCACGGGCATGCCATTAGCGTCCTCCCGGCGTCGGGCGCTGTTTTCAGCGGATAACGCGACGTAGCGATATCACCAGTTCGAGGACGGATGATGTTCAATCACATGGACGAAACGCAGCAGCCCGGCTGGCCCGGGGCAATTCATTCGCTGCTTCGGGTAGTCACCGGTGCACTCTTCATTCAGCACGGGGTGCAGAAGCTGTTCGGCCTGCTCGTGAGCGCCAACCACGTGTGGAACGGACCACCGCCAGTGTTTTCGCAGTTCTGGTTCGCCGGCGTGCTCGAGGTTTTCGGGGGAATCCTCATCGTGCTCGGCCTTTTCACCCGGCCAGTGGCATTTCTCCTGTCCGGCGAGATGGCGGTTGCCTACTTCCAGGCGCACCTCCCGCGGAACTTCTGGCCGGTGCTGAACGGCGGCGAGAACGTCGTGCTCTTCTGTTTCGTGTTCTTCTATCTGTTTGTCACGGGTGCCGGCCCGTACAGCCTCGATGCACTCCTGGCTGCGCGTCGACACACTCGACATGCTCGCCCGCTCGCGGCCTAACCCGCACAGTCGATCAAGGGGTCAGAGTCCTTGAATCTCAAGTCTCTGAGAATCAAGGGGTCTGACCCCTTGATCCCCGCCGCGGCTCGACTGTAAAGCGGCCCTTTCCAGCCCGTTCATCGGCATGGAGTAGATCGAGCTGACAAGACCGGCTTGATTACTTCCGGAGCCTGGGAGGGCGATGAGAGTCTTCGAGGTCGTCATCGCGCTGCTGGTCGGCGGCGCGGCACTCGCCGCTGTAGCGCGACGAATTGGGGCACCGTATCCGGCGCTCGTCGCGCTGGCCGGTGCCGCGCTCGCGCTCATTCCCGGCGTGCCGACGCTCGTGCTCGATCCCGAGCTCGCGCTGGCGCTATTCGTCGCGCCGGTGCTGCTCGATGCCGCGTTCGACTCGTCGCCGCGGGACCTGCGCGCGAACTGGCGTCCCGTCGCGAGCCTCGCGCTTGGTGCCGTGGCGCTCACGATCATCGTCGTTGCCATCGTGGCGCGGGCCCTCGTGCCGGATATGCCGTGGGCTGCCGCGATAGCGATGGGTGCCATCGTCGCCCCGCCTGACGCGGCAGCCGCGACGACCGTGCTCAAAGCGCTGCGCCCGCCACACCGCCTGCTCGTGATCCTCGAGGGCGAGAGCCTGTTCAACGACGCGAGCGCGCTCCTCGTCTACCGACTCGCCGTTGGCGCCACGGCCACGGGTTTCATTTCCGGCTGGAGCGTGGTGCCGACGCTGCTCGTTGTCACGCTGGGGAGTGTCGTGCTTGGCCTCGTGCTCGCTCGAGCGCTCATCGCGGTGAACGCGCGCATCAGCGACGTGGCGACCGCCGTGGTCTTCCAGTTCTGCGGGACGTTCCTCGTATGGATCCTCGCCGAGCGGCTTCACCTCTCCGGGATCATCACGATGGTCGTGTTCGCGATGGCAGCGTCACGAGCCGCGGCTGAGCGGATCCCGGCGCGCATCCGCATCCCGTCGTACGCGGTGTGGGAGGTGGCGGTATTCGTCCTGAACGTGCTCGCGTTCATTCTCGTCGGTTTTCAGCTCAAGTCGATCAGTGAGCGCGTGAATGGTGCGACGGGCGTACGTTACGTGGCCGTGGGCGCCGTGGTGTGCGTCGCCGTCATCCTCGCGCGAATCGCGTGGGTGACCGGAGCCGCGGCATACAGTCGCTGGCGCTGCCGGCCGCGTCCGGACGGGACGCCGGGGCCAAAGGATGCTGTGGCCCTGACGTCGCGAGGCGCAGCGGTCGCGGGATGGTGCGGCATGCGGGGCACCGTGACGCTGGCGGCGGCGCTGGCGCTCCCCGCGGGAGGTGACGGTGTCGCTCCGTTCCCGTATCGCGATCTGATCCTCGTCACCGCGTTCGGCGTCGTGCTCGGGACGTTGGTGGTGCAGGGACTCACCCTGCGCCCGCTGCTGCTGCGACTGGGCCTCGAGGACGACGGCGCGATCGACCGGGAGGTGAGCCTGGCGCGGGTCGAGACGCTGCGGGCGGCGATATCCGCGAGCGCGACGTGCGCCGGGGCCGAGACCGCGCAACTCGTTAGGTACCGCTACGAGCTCCAGCTCCGTCGTGCGGAGGACGATCTCGCGCGCAACGGTTCCCACGCGAATGGCGCCGAGCGCGTCGAGACCGCCAACGCGCTCGTCGAGTCCGAGGACGATGGTCGTGCCGCCGAGGCCGACGCCGCGGTCATCCGCGCGGCGACCGAGGCACAGCGGCGTCGGCTCGTCGCGCTGCGCGCCGACGGCACCATCGGGGACGCCGCGTTTCAGCGGGTGGAAGAGGAGCTCGACTGGGCGGAGCTCGACTGGGCGCAGTTCCTCAGGGTCGGTCAGCGCGAGGGCGAGGCGTCGTAGCCGCGAGTGGCAGGTGCGGTTTGTCGTCAGGCCTGCCTAACGATCGACCATCGCCTGCTGCTTTTCACTGTAGCGCGGTCCGGCAACCCTGCCGGGCGCGAGCGCAGCGTCGAGCGCGGCCATATCGTCGCGCGTCAGTCGCACTTGGGCCGCGCCGACGTTCTCCTCCAGATACTTCCGCCGCTTCGTGCCCGGAATGGGAACGATGTCCAGTCCCTTGTGCAGCAGCCACGCGAGCGCGACCTGCCCGGCGGTCACGCCCTTCCGCGCTGCCAGGTCCTTCACCGCGCTCGCGGCTCGCACGTTGGCGTCGAAGTTCTCGCCCTGGTATCGCGGATCGCCGCGGCGAAAATCGCCTTCCGGGTACTCCTCGGCCCGGCTGACCGCGCCGGTCAGGAAGCCGCGGCCCAACGGAGCAAACGGGACGAGCCCGATGCCGAGCTCGCGGAGTAGTGGAATGATCTGCGGCTCGAGATTGCGCTCCCACAGCGAGTATTCGCTCTGGAGCACCGATATGGGGTGCACGGTGTGCGCACGGCGAATGTTGTTTTCGCCAGCCTCGGAAAGGCCGAGGAAGCGCACCTTGCCGTCGCGGACGAGCGCCGCCATGGTGCCGACCACGTCCTCGATCGGTACCTCGGGGTCCACGCGATGCTGGTAGAGCAGATCGATGCGGTCGGTGGCGAGGCGACGCAGGGAGCCTTCCACGGCCTCGCGGATGTGCTCGGGACGGCTATTCACACCCGTGATGCCGCCGTCGCCGAACCGAAAGCCGAACTTCGTGGCGATGGTGACGCGGTCGCGCGCACCGTTCCCCAGCGCCTTCAGCGCGCGTGCCAGCAGCTCCTCGTTCTTGTACGGGCCGTACGCCTCGGCCGTGTCGAGGAACGTCACGCCAAGCTCGATGGCCCGGTGAATGGTCGCGATGGCCTCGCGCTCGTCGCGCTCCTCGGGCGTGCCGTACGACTGGCTCATTCCCATGAGGCCGAGGCCAAGCGCCGAAACCGTGAGCCCCTGGGTGCCTAACGTGCGAGTGGGTAGCATGGCGGTCGCCTATTGCTGGAGTCGCACGAAGGCGAGTCCGTTATTCGGGTTCATCGGGATGACCAGCTGGTTCGCTCCGGCGTCGTAACACATGGACGCCGCGCTTGGAATGTTGCGCGCGATGAGGTCGGCGCTTTGACCGGGACGAATGCGGGACACTCCGCCGTTGAGGACACTGCTCACGTACTTCGTCCCGTCCGGCATGATCACGAGACCGTCGTTGCCGGCCTGCGCCGCGTGTTCGGTCTTCACAGCCTTGCCGGCTGGCGAGAAGGTGACCACCTCGTCGTTGCCGATGTTGACGACGACGATGTTGCCCTGCGGGTCGAAGGCGATGCCATTCGGCTGAAGGAGCGGAGGCCCCTGCACGAAGATCGAGGCGGTACCATCGGGCGTGATCTTCCAGACCTGCCACGTCGAAGGGTTCGCATTCTCGCCGCGGTCGCCGGTCTGCGTGGCGTAGATCGTTCCGTCGTCCGCGACCTCGATGTCGTTGAACCACGCGACCCGTTCCACCCGGACTTCTCCGGCCGGCGCACCCGTTTTCATGTCGAAGCGACGAATCACCGCAACGCTCTGTTCGTTAGGTGTCGTCCCACCGTCCCGGTCGGCGACGTACAGCATGCCGCGCGCGATGTCGCTGCCATACGGCTCGTTGAGCACGAGCGGTGGCGTCAGGTTGGCCCGCTCCGGCGTGTTCTGCACGCCGATCCACCGCGCGGTGTGAACGGACCCATCGTGGTTGATGAACGAAACCCACGCATTGTTGGTCTGGACGTTCTGGGGCACGCCGCGGTTCGGGACGACGATCACGCCGCGATCCGCATCGTACGAGCAGCTCTCCGCGGAGTAGATGGCGCCGAAGACCTTGACGTTCGATGAGATCGGGTCGAAGGGCGCGTTCCCGCCGGGCGTCACCGGCAATCCGAGACGGTTGCCTACGACGTAGGGCTGCGGACCCTGCGGTTGCTGGGCCGGCACTGGCCCGGCGAGGAGGGCAGCGGCCAGTGAGGCTGCGCTGGTGATGGACGCGAATCGTTTCATAGGCGGCTCACGGTTTGATCATGACCTTGACTGGATCCTGCCTTCGAGGACGTCGGGAATCAACACCTCGATGCCGTCCATGCGAACCGAGCCCGCGTGGAGCATGTTATGTCGAGCGGGGCACGAAGGCAGTGAGGTGACCATACGGAGAACGCATGGGAAACGACGCGACGCTCGAGCTCGAGCGCATGACGTGGCCACAGGTTCGCGCGGCGCTCGATGCGGGGCGAACGACTGTCGTCTTCGCCTGCGGTGCTGTGGAACAGCACGGTCCGCACCTGCCGCTCTTCACGGACGCGGAACACGGGAGCGAGCTTGCCCGTCGTGTCGCGGATGGACTCGGCGACGCGCTGGTCGCGCCGACCGTGCGAGTCGGGTGCTCCGAGCACCACATGGCGTTCCCCGGGACGATCTCGCTCGAAGAGTCCACTTTCACGGCGGTACTTCGGGATTACGTGCGAAGCCTCGCTCGGCACGGCTTTCGTCGCATCTGCGTGATTCCGTCACACGGTGGGAACTTCGCGCCACTGACGCACGCCCTCCCGATGCTCCGCGAGGCTGCGGGCGAGCGCACGCACGTCGCGGCGTTCACGGACTTGCGGGCGGTGATCGGCGGCTGGGTGCGGCTCGCGGACGCGCTTGGTCTCGCCGAACGCGTGGGAGGCCACGCCGACATCGCAGAGAGCTCGGTCATGCTTGTCTTGCATCCGGATCTCGTGCACACCGAAGCTGCCGAACCCGGGCACGTTGGGCCGCTCACGCCCGAGCTGATCCAGCGTCTGTTCACGCAGGGAATGCGCGCCATATCCCCGAACGGGATTCTGGGTGATGCACGCGGGCTCTCGGCGGAGCTGGGGCAGCGCTGCATCGAGGATTTCGTGGCGGTCCTCGTCGATTACTTCCGGCGGGACGCATGGGACGGCGAGTGATGCGTTGGCGCCGGCAGTCAGTTTTCCTCCTCGTCACCGTGGCCGCGTGCACTTCCGGCCTCTCGGTACCCGCAGAGAACCACTACCCGA
>Ga0075423_10001467_pt1 | contig 20744 bp, 20 predicted proteins | sample SoiMethybrSBSTD2_FD_80114 | JGI IMG/M metagenome (GOLD analysis project Ga0075423, IMG submission 80114) | Bulk soil microbial communities from a Populus tree surrounding site in Tennessee, USA - Soil MetaG P. TD hybrid SBSTD2 | ecosystem: Environmental > Terrestrial > Soil > Tree plantation...
CCGTGCCGTAGCTGCCGGGCGTGTAGCTGCCGCCGGTGCCCACGCTGCTCGGCGTGCCGCTCGTCGACCCGCCGGTGGTCCCGCTCAAGTTGCCGCTCCGCGCGCGATCGTAGGCCTCGCGGCCGCGATCCACCATCTGGCTCACCTTTTCAGACGCCTGCGTATAGGCGTCGTTCGCGGTGTTCTTCAGGCGGCCGGTCTGCTCCGACAGCTGGTTTCGCAGCTCCGAGCCGGTCTTCGGGGCAAACAGCATCCCGAGACCCGCTCCGAGCACCGTCCCCGCCAGCAGTCCCATCAGGAACGAACCGCCGCCGTCTCCTTCCCGTTCGAACCGATCGTATTCGTATGCCATGCAACCTCCTCTTTGATCCGATTCGGCCGTCGCCGCCCCCGTGCTACAGCCGTCCCGCGGCCGTAGCGGGAGGCTTCGGCCTGTGATCCGTGTGCAGCAGCGAGACGATCGCGGCGCGCACGCCGCGAACCACCCCTGCGGCCTGGTTCATCTTGTCCATCACCGAACTCTTGAGATGCTCGGCGGTGTGATCCACGCGGTTGATGGTCCCGTGGATCGCATGGTCGACGCGCTCGGCCTCGGAGTTGACCCGGGCGGTGACCGACCTCACATCCCCGAGGATCGCGTCGACCTTCTCGCGAACCGGCGCGATCTGCCGGGTCTCGAGATCGGTCATGAGCTGCATCACCCGCCGGTAAATCAGGAAGCCGCCGATGCCAAGCCCAATGAGCAACAGTGCTTCGAGCACGCTGACGACCGCCATCACGATCAGTGCGACGTTCGTCGTCTGCAAGTCCCCCATTTCATGTCCCCCGTTTCAGCGCTGGTCTAGGCCGACCAGCGTCCCTGGGCGCCGCCGGCGATATCGCTCAGCGAGCGCCAGCCCTCGTTGGCAGCGGTCCGTGCTTTCTCCACGGTGCCGCGCACGCGCGTCAGCTCGTTCATGAAGTCGTCGAGCTTGGGCTCGATCTGGTCGCGAACCCGCCGGCCGCTCTCCGTCATGTAGAGCCATCCCCACATGCCACCCACGACAGCACCCACAAAGGTGGCCATCAGCACCCGCGATCGCTCGTCCACGTCCGCCTCCTTCTCGCGCCCGTACAGTTCTCCAGCCACTAACTGGAGTATCAAAGCCCGTGCCACGACGTGCCTCTTCCGGCACCGTCCTCAGCTCACCCTTTACCGTTCCCCAGCGCCGATCGTTCCACGAACAGCGCCAGCGCGACACCATACCCTTCAGCGCCGGCCGGACTGCCCGTCGCCTCAGCCCCCATGGGCATCGTCGCGACGTAATTCGAATCGAGCTTGAACTTGCCCAGGACGTAATCGCGAACCAGCTGGGCCCGCGTCCGGCTGCTGAGATAGCGGGCATCCCCGGTCGCATCCCGTGCATATCCTTCGATCACGAACGGGCTCTTCTGCGGATAGCGCAGAAACTGCGACATCGCCGAGTCGAGCCGGACTTTGCCGCCGTCGCTGATCCGTTCCACGCCGTTGGGGTCTTTTTCGAACAGGACATCGGCGCCGAGCCAGATGCGGAGCACCCGCCGCTCCTTCGACTCGAGCGCCCCCTCGCGATACTGCGCCACGCTCACGTCGTCCAGATCGAAGTATCCGCGACGGTTGAAGAATCCGCGGAAGAAGAAATTACGCTTCAGCGCCTCGGTGGTCTCGGCGAGATCGGCCATGGCGTCGCGGGCCGACAGCAGGGTCTGCTGGAGATTGCCGGTCAGCCCCTTCACCGGGCCGTTCTCGCCCCGCAGGTCTGCGATGGCCGCGCGCGCGTCCTCGCTCGCCTGGCGGACCGTGGCCATCGCCTTCTCGGCGTCGGCCGCCATCGACTTGACCTTGGTATAGAGCGTCTCGTCGTTGAGCAGCTTGCCAAGGCTGCCGCGCCCCTCACGCACGTTGCTGACGATGATCTTCAGATTCTTGCCGACCGAGTCGGCGGAGTCGAGGATGGTGCGGACTTCCTTGCCCACGTCGCGCATCAGCGTCTGGGCGTCGTTCGCGGTGGCGGTGACCGCGTCGAGCGCTTGGTCCACGCCTCCCTTCACCTGGGCCAGCATCGTGTTCACCGTCGCCAGGGTGTCGCTCATGGCCGCCATGAGATCGGCGATGTCGAAGGGCTCGCGGCTCTGGATCGTCCCGTTGTCGGCGATGGCCGGCGAGGCGTCGGTTCCGGTCTGAATCTGCACGAACTTGTTCCCGACCAGGCCGTCGTTCTGAATCAGCGCGATGGAGTCCACGCGGATGAGCGGGCGCAGATCGCTGCGGACGCGCATCCGGACCCGGAACCTGCCTGAGGGGCCGGTCGGCACACGAATCTCCTCGACCTCGCCGGCGTCGACGCCGGCGACCCGCACTTTGGCCCCGGTGTCCAGCGCCGCGACCTGCTTGAACTCGGCGTAGAGACGGAACGTGTCCGTGAACAGCATCCGGCGATCGCCGATGAGGAACAGGCCCGCCGCGAAGAGGATCAATCCTCCAATCACGAACGCGCCGACGGCCGCCAGCCGCTCCTTTCCCATCTCGTGCCTCAACCGGAATGCTGCGAAGACATGAAGGCCTGCACCAGCGGGTCCTGGCTGCGCTCGAAGTCCGCCACGGTCCCGCTCGCGACGACCCGTCCGTCGTGCAGCATCAGCAGTGTGTCGCCGAGCCGCTTCGCGCTGGAGATGTCGTGGGTGACCACGATCAGCGTGGTGCCGCCCCGCCGCTTCAGGCCGAGCAGGAGATCGTCGATCTCGTCGCCGGTGATCGGATCGAGTCCCGCCGACGGCTCGTCGGCCAGCAGGATGGAGGGATCGAGCGCCATGGCCCTGGCCAGCCCGGCGCGCTTGCGCATCCCGCCCGAGAGCTCGGCGGGCATCTTGTCGTATTCCGATTCCAGGCCCACCGCCGCGAGCTTGTCCGCGGCGCGCTGGCGAATCTCGCCGTCGCTCATCCGCGTGTGCCGGCGCAGCGGAAAGGCGACGTTCTCGCCGACGCTGATGGAGTCGAACAGCGCGGCGCTCTGAAAGAGGAAGCCGATCCCGCGCCGCACCCGCGACAGCTCCGCGCCCGACAGCGCGCTGATCTCGTCGGCGCCGACGAAGACCTGGCCCTGATCGGGCGCCACCAGCCGGACGATGTGGCGGAGCGTGACGCTCTTGCCGGTGCCACTGCGGCCCAGGATGATGAACGCGGACCCCGCCGGCACCTCGAACGACACATCGTCGAGAACGCGGCGGGAGCCGAACGTCTTGGTCACACCTTCGAGGCGCACCGCCGGCCCGCCGGCCGGGCCCGCCGCTTCGGACGTCCCTGTCATCCGCCCGCGGCCTTCGGGAAGATGAAGAAGATCAACCGCACCAGCACCACGTTGGCGACGATGATGCCGAGCGAGGAGCAGACGACCGACCAGGTCGAGGCGCGGCCGACGCCCTCGGTGCCCGACTCGGTCCTGAACCCGAGATACGCGGAGACGGTGGCGATGATGAACCCGAAGACCATGGTCTTCACGGTCGCGGGTACGTAATCGGTCAGGTCGATCAGGGAGAACGCCCGGTTGAAATAGAGCGTCAGCGACATACCGGTGGCGGCTGTCTCGGCGAAGTAACCGCCGAGCATGCCGGCGAAGTTCATCAGCGTGGTCAGAATCGGCAGCGCAATCACGCAGGCGATGACCCGCGTGACGACGAGGTAGCGGAACGCGTCGACGGCGGTGGCCTCGAGGGCGTCGATCTGCTCGGTGACCTTCATCGCGCCCAGCTCGGCGCCGATGCCGGCGCCAATCCGGCCCGAGAGTAGAAGCCCGGCCGTGAGCGGCCCGGTCTCGCGGACGAGCGCGATGGCCAGGCCGGCTGGAATCATCGATTCGGCGCCGAAGCGTTCGAGCGAGGCGCGCGTGTGCATCGAGAGCACGACGCCGACGGCCATTCCCGACACCGCGATCAGCGGAGCGGACCGAAGGCCGAGCTCGTAGAGCTGCCGGACGGTTTCCTTGAATTCAAACGGTGGGACGAACGATTCGCGCGCGGCGCGGAAGCCGAAGATCGCGAGGTCGCCGGCGCTCGCAAGGCTGTCGAGGGCGAGCTCGTAGAGTCGTCCGAACACACTCTGCCGGGCTGCAAGGCGCTCGCCAACCTAAGCCGTTATCCGTTACAGCGGCGCGGCCCGGCGGCCGGCCTTGGCGCCGTCCTGAATGTCGTGCTTCTTCATCTTGCTGTAGAGCGTCGGCCGGTAGAGGCCGAGGATCTGCGCCGCCTCCTGCTTGTTCCAGTTGGTGCGCTGGAGGGTCTGCAGGATCGCCATCTTCTCGATCTCGGCCAGCGTCCGGTGCGGAGGGATGACGAACTCGGTGGTCGAAGACGACTCGGTGCGCAACGACTCGGGCAGATCGTTCACGGTAATCTCGTTGCCCTTGGCCACGAGCACGCCGCGTTCGATGACGTTCTCGAGCTCGCGCACGTTCCCGGGCCAGCGATGCCGGATCAGCACGTGATAGGCGGCCGGCGCGATCGACTTGACGTTCCGCTGATGGCGCTGCCGGTACTTCTCGAGGAAGTGCTCGCACAGGAGCGGGATGTCCTCGGTGCGTTCGCGGAGCGGCGACACGCGCAGCGTGATCGTGTTGATGCGGAAGTAGAGATCCTCGCGGAGCTTGCCCTCGCGGAGCGCCATATCGAGGTCGATGTTGGTGGCGCAAATCAACCGGAAGTCGACCCGGACGATCCGGTCGCTCCCGATCGGGCGGTACTCGCGCTCCTGGAGCACGCGCAGCAGCTTGGTCTGGAGGTACGGCGGCATCTCGCCGATCTCGTCGAGCAGCAGCGATCCCCCCTCGGCCATCTCGAACAGACCTTCCTTGTCGGTCTGCGCGCCGGTGAACGCCCCTTTCTTGTAGCCGAACAGCTCCGACTCGATCAGATCCTTCGGGATGGCGGCGCAATTGATCTTGATGAAGGGGCCCTTGGCCCGCTTGCTGTTGTAGTGGATGGCGTTGGCGATGAGCTCCTTGCCGGTGCCGTTCTCTCCCTGGATCAGGATGTTGGCGTCGCTGCCGGCGACACTCTCCACCAGCTCCAGGACCTCGTGCATCTTCTTGCTCTTGCCGATGATGTTGCCGAACCGGAACTGCCCTTCCAGCTTCTGTTTCAGCAGGAGGTTCTCGCCGACCAGATCCCGCCGCTCGATCGCGCGTTCGAGGATCGCCAGGAGCGTATCGGGCTCGATCGGCTTCTCGACGAAGCTGTGCGCCCCCGCCTTCATCGCCTCGACGGCCTTCGGCACGTTGCCATGCCCGGTGATGACGATGACCTCCGTGTCCGCGAACGTCTGCTTGAACTTCCGCAACAGTTCAAGCCCGTCTGCGTCGGGCAGCATCATGTCGGTGACGACGACGTCCGGCTTCCAGGTCTTGAAGATCTCTTCCCCGCGGGTGCCGATCATCGCGGTCCGGACCTCGTAGCCCTCGTGCTCGAGCAGGATCTTGAGCCACTCGATCATGGCGGGCTCATCGTCTATTGCGAGCACGCGGTTCTTTTTCTTCACTATCGTCATAACGAAGTCCGTCCGTTCGGCCGCCGGAACGATACACGGAGCGAGCGCCTACGCGCAAGAATTATACACATCGGGCCATTGGTGTCGACATATTGACGTTTGTCTGATTGGACTACACCCGCCTCCGCCGCTTCGCGGCTTCGGCGAGGCAGGCTCTGCTTCGTCCACAGCTGGCGGCGAGGCAGGCTTCCCTTTCCGCGAAGTCTGAGCCTGCCTCGCCGTAGCCGCGAGAGCGGCGGAGGCGGGGCGACGACAAGAGCACCTTATAATTCGCCGTTCTGATGGATGTCATAGAGACCCGGATCGACCCCGCATCCGAACGCTTCCACGCCAACCAGGAGCGCATGACCTCGCTTGTGGCTGAGCTTCGGGCCCGGACCGAGCAAGCCAGGCAAGGGAGTGGCGCCCGCTACCTGCAGCGGCACCGGGACCAGGGAAAGCTCCCGGTCAGGGAACGAATCGACAAGCTGCTCGATCCGGGGTCGCCCTTCCTGGAGTTGTCGCCGCTCGCCGCGTGGGACCTCTACGACAACGAGGCGCCCGGCGCCGGCATCGTCACGGGGATCGGTCGGGTCTCCGGGCGCGAGGTGCTGGTCGTCGCGAACGATGCGACCGTCAAGGGTGGCACTTACTATCCGATCACGGTCAAGAAACACATCCGCGCCCAGCAGGTCGCGCTCGACAACCGGCTGCCGTGCCTGTATCTGGTCGATTCGGGCGGCGCGTTCCTGCCCCTCCAGGCCGAGGTCTTTCCCGACCGGGATCACTTCGGGCGGATCTTCTTCAACCAGGCCCGGATGTCGGCGGAGCGGATTCCACAGATCGCGGTCGTGATGGGCTCTTGCACGGCGGGCGGCGCGTACGTGCCGGCCATGTCCGATGAGACGATCATCGTCAAGGGAACCGGAACGATCTTTCTTGGCGGGCCGCCCCTCGTGAAAGCCGCGACCGGCGAGGAAGTGACCGCCGACGAGCTCGGCGGCGCGGACGTCCACACGCGGCTGTCCGGGGTCGCGGACTATCTCGCCGAAGACGACGAGCACGCGCTGCACCTGGCGCGGACCATCGTCGGCACGCTCAACACCCGGAAGTCCGCGCCCGCCGACCAGTCGACGCCGGAGGAGCCGGCCTACGACCCGCGTGAGATCTACGGGATCGTCAACGCCGATACCCGGCACCCGTACGAGGTGCGCGAGATCATCGCGCGGCTCGTGGATGGCTCGCGATTCGACGAGTTCAAGGAGCGGTACGGCACGACCCTGGTCACCGGCTTCGCGCGGCTCCATGGCTTCCTGATTGGCATCGTCGCCAACAACGGGGTGCTGTTCTCGGAATCGGCGCTGAAGGCGACGCACTTCATCGAGCTGTGCGGCTCGCGCGGCCTCCCGCTCGTGTTCCTCCAGAACATCACCGGGTTCATGGTGGGACGGCAGTACGAGCGGGCCGGGATCGCAAAGGATGGCGCCAAGATGGTGCATGCAGTCTCGAACTGCGGCGTCCCCCGCTTCACGGTCATCATCGGCGGGTCATTCGGCGCCGGAAACTATGGGATGTGCGGCCGCGCCTACGAGCCGCGCCTGCTGTGGATGTGGCCGAACGCGCGGATCTCGGTGATGGGCGGCGAACAGGCCGCCGGAGTCCTGACCACGGTCAAGCGCGAGCAGCTGGCCAGAGAAGGCAAGGAACTCGGCGCCGACGAGGAAGCCGCCATCCGCGCGCCCATCCTGGAAAAGTACGAGCTCGAGGGCTCTCCCTATTACTCGACCGCGCGTCTGTGGGACGACGGGATTCTCGATCCTGCGGAGACGCGGCAGGCGCTGGCACTCGGGCTGTCGGCGGCGTTCAACGCTCCGATCTCACGCGCCGCCTTCGGCGTGTTCCGCATGTGACGGCCGGCGGCACCCGCGACATGTCGACGCTGTCGATCGCCGCTTCCGGTGGGGTCGTGACGGTTTCGCTGAACCGGCCCCAGGTTCGCAACGCCTTCGACGAACAGCTCATCGCCGAGCTCACCGCGTGGGCTACGGCTCCGCTCTCCGGGGAGATCCGCGTCGCGGTCCTTCGCGGCGAGGGCAAAGCGTTCTGCGCCGGCGCCGATCTGACCTGGATGTCGAAGATGGTCGCCTACTCGCACGACGAGAACGTGCGCGACGCGCGCGCGATGTCCGCGATGTTCCAGGCGCTCGACGCTCTGCCGGTGCCGCTGATCGGGCGCGTTCACGGCGCCGCGCTCGGCGGCGGCGCCGGACTGGCCGCGGTCTGCGACATCGTCGTCGCGGCCCGGGATGCGACGTTCGGCTTCACGGAGGCCAAGCTCGGTATCCTGCCCGCGGTGATTTCGCCGTTCGTCCTGGCGAAGATCGGCCGCTCCGCGGCACGCGAGCTGTTCCTCACCGCCGCGCGGTTCACGGCCGAACGGGCGCGGGAGATCGGTCTGGTGCACGCGGTCGTCCCCGAAGCCGAGCTCGATGCGGCCGTCGAGGGTTACGTACGCGAGCTGATCGGATCGGCGCCGGGGGCGATTGCGGCAGCGAAGCGTCTCATCGCGGATGTGGCGGGGCGGCCGCCGGCCGAGGTCTCCGCCCTGACCGCCGAGACGATCGCCGCGCACCGGATCTCGCCTGAGGGTCAGGCCGGGATGCGATCCTTCCTCGAAAAGCGGCGCGCCCCGTGGCTGCCCGATGCCGACTGAGCGCTCGCGCCCGTTCTCGCGCCTGTTGATAGCGAATCGAGGCGAGATCGCGGTCCGCATCATCCGGGCGTGCCGCGAAGCCGGCCTCGAGAGCGTCGCCGTCTTCTCGGACGCCGACGCGACCGCCCAGCACGTGCGGCTCGCGGATCGCGCCGTGCGCATCGGGCCAGCCCCGCCGGCGCAGAGCTATCTCAATATCGAGGCGCTGATCGCCGCGGCCCGTGAGACGGGCGCCGACGCGGTGCACCCAGGATACGGGTTCCTGTCCGAACGAGCCGCATTCGCGCGAGCGGTCGAAGCGGCCGGTCTCGTCTTCGTCGGTCCTCCACCCGACGTGATCGATCGCATGGGATCGAAGATCGCGGCGCGCGAGCTGATGGCCAACGCGGGCGTGCCGATCGTTCCCGGCGAGACGCCACCCGATCAGACCGATGACGGCATCGCCGCCGCGGCGCAACGCCTCGGCTACCCCGTGCTCATCAAGGCCTCGGCCGGCGGCGGCGGCAAAGGCATGCGCACCGTGGGCGCCGAAGCGGAGGCGAGACCCCTCATCGCGGCGGCACGCCGTGAATCTGACGCCGCATTCGGCGACGGGACGCTGTACCTGGAGCGCCTGATCGAGCGGCCGCGGCATGTCGAAGTTCAGGTCTTCGGCGACTCCCGCGGCCACGTCGTGCACCTGTTCGAGCGCGAGTGCTCGCTCCAGCGCCGGCATCAGAAGATCGTCGAGGAGAGTCCCTCGCCGGCGCTGACTCCCGCGCTGCGGGAGAAGATGGGCGCCGCTGCCGTCACCGCCGCCCGCGCCGCCGGCTACGAGAATGCCGGCACCGTCGAGTTCCTGCTCGAGGGTCAAGGCGAGGACGCGCGGTTCTTTTTTCTCGAGATGAACACGCGTCTCCAGGTCGAGCACGCGGTCACCGAAGCCGTCGCCGGGGTCGACCTCGTTCGCGCGCAGCTGCTGGTCGCCGCAGGGCATGAACTGCCGTGGACGCAGGATGCGCTCACACAGCGCGGCCATGCAATCGAGTGCCGCATCTACGCCGAGGATCCGGCTGCGGACTTCCTGCCCCAGGCCGGCCGACTCGTCCTGTACCGGGAGCCTGCGGGGCCCGGCGTGCGCGTGGACTCGGGCGTCATCGAAGGGAACGCCGTCGGCGTGAACTACGATCCGCTGATCGCGAAGCTGATCGCGCAGGCGGAAACGCGCGACGCGGCGCTCGCGCGCGCGGCCGCGGCCCTCCGCTCTTTTCCCATTCTCGGGATCCGCACGAACATCCCGTATCTGATTCGACTGCTCGAACACCCTGACGTCCGCCGCGGCGCCGTTCACACCGGTTTCATCGGCGAGCAGCAGGCGAGCCTCGCGGCGCCGCTCGCGCCGAGCCTCGAAGCGGTAGCCGCGGCAGTCGTGGCCCACCGCCGCACAGACTCCAACCGCCGGAGCGCGATGTCGATTTCGACTGACGATGGCGTCGCCAGCGATCCGTGGACGACACTCCGTGGGTGGGGCCGCTAGTGGCCTCCGAGACATTCGTCGTCCGGGATCCTCATGGAAACGAGTTTCGAGTGGCGATCTCGCCGGATGGCGTGACCGTCAACGATCGTCCGATCAGGATCGAGGCTTTCGAACAGGGGGTCATCCGCCTGACAGGCTCTCGTGCGGCGACCGCTTACAGCGTGACCGAGGACGGTGAGCAGTGGGTATTTCTGGACGGCGAGGTGTTCCGGTTCGAGATCGAGCGGGAAGGAAGCCGGCGCAAGGGCGGCGCGGCGGCGCACGGATCGCTCACCGCGCCGATGCCGGCGACGGTCCGCCGCATCGAGACACAGGCCGGCCAGGCGGTGCGCCGCGGCGACATCCTCATCGTCCTCGAGGCGATGAAGATGGAGCTGCCGGTGCGGGCGCCCGCCGACGGCACCGTCGCGCAGATCAACTGCCGCGAAGGAGAGCTGGTCCAGGCCGGCCAGGAGCTCGTGGAGCTGCAGCCATGAAGCCGGCGCGTGTGACCATTGTCGAAGTCGGCCCCCGCGACGGGCTGCAGAACGAGGCCGCACCCGTCGTGACCGGGGACAAGGTCGCGTTCGTCGACCTGTTGTCGGCTGCCGGCCTCGGCGTGATCGAAGCGGGCGCATTCGTGAGCCCGAAATGGGTCCCGCAGATGGCGGACTCCGCCGAGGTGCTCGCACGAATCACGCGCCGCCCCGGCGTTCGATACACCGCCCTCGTGCCGAATCTGGCGGGCCTCGATCGAGCGCACCGGGCCGGAGTGACCGAGGTCGCGGTCTTCGCGGCCGCGTCCCAGTCGTTCAGCCAGCGGAACATCAACCAGAGCATCGACGCGTCGCTCGACACCTACCGCCAGGTCTGCGCGCGGGCGGCGGAGCTGGGGATCCGCGTGCGCGGCTACGTCTCGACGGCGTTCGGCTGTCCGTTCGAGGGCGATGTTCCGCCCGCCCGCGTCGCATCGGTCGCCGCGGCTCTGATCGAGATGGGCGCGTTCGAGGTGGCGGTCAGCGACACGATCGGCATCGCGCATCCAGGGCGCGTCCCGCCGGTGGTGAACGCCGTCGCGGAGCGGGTGCCGGTCCCGCAGATCGCGCTGCACTTTCACGACACGCGCGGCACGGCGCTCGCCAACGTGCTCGCCGCGCTCGAGCTCGGCGTGGGCACGTTCGACGCATCCTGCGGCGGCCTCGGCGGATGCCCGTACGCGCCCGGCGCGACCGGCAATCTGGCGACCGAAGATCTCATCTACATGCTCGACGGACTCGACATCGAAACCGGAGTCAGCCTTCAAGAGCTGGTCGAGGCGTCGAGCTACATCGAGCCGCGCGTCGGCCATCCGTTGCCGTCCCGGTATTACCAGGCAGCGAAGAGCGCCCCGCGAAAATCCTTACGCCGCCAGTAATCAGCAGAGTTTTCGCGAACCCGTATTCCCCTCGCGATCCGCCGGCACGGGCATTGCGCCGCATTCTGGATCAGAACTATGCGGCTCTTCTCTGTTCTCACCGTTCTCCTGCTGACCTTGTCCCACCCGCCGCTCGACGGCGCCTCCCCCGAGGTGCAGATCGAGATGAAAAACGTCCGCCTCCACGCGGCCGACGGCATCGTGCTCGAGGTGGCCTCGCTGCGGGGCTTGATGATCAGCCGGAAGACGGGCGCTTCGCCGGTCTTCGACGACCAGCGGTCGTACCTCCTGCGCCTGAGTCGGGCCGAGGTCTCGCTCGATCTCGCCAGTCTGCAGAACCTGCTCAACCAGTATGTCTTCAACTACGAGGGGGCGCCGCTCAAGAACCTCACGGTTCAGAACGATCAGGGATACCTGGCGCTGAAGGGCAAGCTTCACAAAGGCATCGATGTGCCGTTCTCGGTGAAAGCGTCCGTGTCGGTGACGCCCGACGGCAGGATGCGGCTCCACGGCGAGTCGGTGAAGGCCGCGGGGGTCCCGGCCAAGGGTCTCCTCGATCTCTTCGGCCTGAAGCTCGAGGACGTCGTGAGCATCAAGGCCAGACGCGGGATCGAGATCCAGGACAACGACATCATCATCTCCGCCGGCCAGGTGCTGCCGCCGCCGGAGATCGTAGGCCGCCTCGCGCGCGTCGCGGTGAGCGGCAACCGCCTCGTTCAGGTCTTCGACGATCCGGCGGGCGTTCCCGCCGGCAAGGCCGCGCATCCGCCACCCGGCGCGCGCAACTACATTTACTTCGGCGGCGGCGAGATCACGTTCGGCAAGCTCACGATGCACGATGCCGATCTGCAGCTCATCGACAGCGATCCGAAAGACCCGTTCGACTTCTTCCCCGCACGCTACGACGCTCAACTGATCGCGGGCTATTCGAAGAACACGCCGGCAAAGGGACTCAAGACCTACATGCCGGACTACGAGGATCTCAAGAAGCAAGCCGCTCCTTCATCCACTCCTCCAGCTGCTCGTCGTCCCAGCAGTTGATCACCCGATCGGCGGGGATCCCGGCGAGCCGCGCGTGGGCGATCGAGAAATCGGTGAACCGCAGCTCGCCGATCGAGTGCGCGTCGCTGTCCAGCGCGAACAGGCAGCCCGCGTCGAGCGCCTGGCGGGCCAGCTCGTGGTGCAGATCCTGGCGGTGCCAGTTGCCGTCGATTTCGACGGCCACGCGCCGCTTCGCGGCTTCGGCAAAGATGCGCGGCCAGTCCGCGCTCACCCCGGCCCGGCTGTTGTACACGCGGCCCTGCGGGTGACCGAGGATTGCGATGCCCGGCTGCCTCACCGCGCGCAGCATGCGCGACGTCTGATCGTGGTCGCGCCGCAGCAGCGAGTGGGGCGACGCCACCACGAACTCGAACACGTCCCGCTCCTCCGGCTGCAGATCCAGCTCGCCGTCGGTCAGGATGTTGGCCTCGATTCCTTTGAAGACGCGGAACTCCCCTTTCAGGCGGCCGTTCACACGATCGATCTCCCGGTGCTGCCGGACGACGTCCGCCATCGACATCCCGCGGGCGATCGGCAGTCCGTAGGAGTGATCGGTGACGCCCATGCAGGTGTGACCGAGCGCCATGCACGCGCGGGCCATCACCTCGATCCGCTCGCCGCCGTCGCTCCACGTCGAGTGCATCTGAAAGTCGCCGCGGAACTCCGCCTTGGACACCACCCCTGACCCGGCGTTTCCCCCGAGCGCCTGCAGCATCGCGAACTGGCTGAGGAAGTGCGAGCGCAGCCGGCGCAGCGTCTGCACCTTGGCGCCATGCGGAGACGAGGCGACGGCCGCCTCCACCGACGGCGCCGCGCCCCGTTCGACCAGCTCGGTCACCACCCGCGCGCTCGACGGCCCGATGTACGGCACGTCGCGCAACGTGCCTGCCTGCACCAGATCCGACACCGGCATCGGCAGGGCGATGACCGCCTTCGCCGCTCGCTTGTATCCGAGCTGCGATTGCGCGTTGCCCTGAAGCGCCGCCATGTCATGAAGCAGGGCGGCCGCCGCCATGTTCATGTCTTCGACAGGCTCGGCGCCGTCATCCGGTCTCTTTTTTCGCCGGCTGGTTCCCGTTCTGGAGTGTGTAGCCAACGTCACACTCCGGCCGCCAAAGGTCGTGTCGGTCCGTAAATCACTACAAATCGCGGGTTTGCGCGGCTCAGCCGGTCGGCATTGCACTTGCTGTCTGTCTCCGCGGGACGTGACGCCGCGCAGGTCCGGCGGCCCGGGGGACACTGCATGTGGATTCGAAACGCTTCGCGCGCCATCGTCACGATCGCCGTCGCCGGCGCGATCGTGGCGGGCTGCCAGCGCGCGGCGTCGAAGGATTCAGCAGTCAAGGCCTCGCTCGAACGCACGCTCACGCAGCCGCGTCCGCCATACGTGACCGCCGACGCCGAAGGCAGGAAACTGTGGAAGCTCACACAGCAATTCTACGAGCGCCGCGCGCATGCCCCGGCGTGGATTGATGGCACCGCGCCGGCCCCGCGCGTGGCCGAGCTCATCTCCGCGCTGAACGGGGCGATTGAAGAAGGCCTCGACCCGCACCTCTACAACGTCGCGCTCCTCGAGCAGAAGCGTCAGGCGGCCTCGAAGGGATTCCTGTCCAAGAAAGGGTTCGAGCCGGCCGAAGCCGGCCAGCAGGACGTCTGGCTGACCTATCTGTATCTCAAGTACGCGTCGGATCTCGCCGACGGTCTTTCGGACCTCGCGCAGGCCGACGCGAAGTGGCAGATCCGGCCCGAGAAATTCGACCCGGCGGCGCACCTCGAGCAGGCGCTGCAGAGCAACCAGATCGAGAAGTCCCTCCGGGACCTCACGCCGGGAAACGCGCAGTACCAGTCGCTCCGGCGCGCCCTCGCCGACTACCGAACCCGCGCCGCCAGGGGCGGCTGGGTCGCCCTCCCGCACAACCTCAAGATCGCGCGGAACCAGACCAGCCGTGCGGTCGCGTTGATCGCCCGCCGGCTTGCCGCCTCGGGCGACTACTCGGGCGCCGTCCCTGCCGCCGACGGCACGGCGACCTACACGGTCGACCTGCAGGAAGCAGTCAAGCGCTTCCAGCGGCGCCATGGCCTGCCCGACGACGCGGTTGTCTCACCCGCGGTGATCGCCGAGATGAACGTGCCGGTCGAGCAGCGGATCGCGCAGATCGCCTTGAACCTGGAGCGATGGCGCTGGCTGCCGCGGGACCTCGGGGACCGTCACATCCTCGTGAACATCCCGGAGTACCGCCTCGAGGTCTGGGATCACGGACAGGTGCCGGTCACCATGCGCGTTGTCGTCGGCAAACAGGATACGCAGACGCCCATCTTCAACGACGAGATGACGCACGTCGTGTTCAGCCCCTACTGGAACGTGCCGCCCGACATCGCCCAGGGCGAGACGCTGCCGGAGGTGCTGAAGGATCCGGGCTTCCTGGACCGCAACAACATGGAAGTGCTCGGCCCGGACGGACAGCCGGTCGATCCGGCGTCGGTCGACCTCACCGAGCCTGCGAAATACAAGTTCCGGCAGCGGCCCGGCGGACAGAACTCGCTCGGCCTCGTGAAGTTCATGTTCCCGAACCAGTTCAACGTCTACCTTCACGACACGCCGACCGACTCGCTGTTCGCGCGCGCCAGCCGCTCGTTCAGCCACGGCTGCGTGCGGCTCGAGGATCCGTTCGCGCTCGCGCAGTACGTGCTGCGGGATCAGCCGCAATGGACGAAGGAGAAGATCGAAGAGGCGATGCACGCCGGAGAGGAGCGCACGGTGAAGCTGCGCTCCGCGATTCCCGTCTATCTGGGCTACTGGACCGCGCGCGTCTCCGCCGATGGCGTGATGCAGTTCCGCCGCGACGTCTACGGGATCGACGCCCGCCTGAGCAGCCTGCTCGCCGACCGGCTCTCGAGGCTGCGCAAGTCGGCCGCAGCCGCCGCCAGCGCGGCCAACCGGACCGGCGCGCGTCCGGGCGCCACTCCTTGAATGAGCTCCCGCACTGTCAGTGCGGGCAGTAGACAGATACCTGGGCGAGGAGCTGCTCGAGGTCGACGGGCTTCGAAAGGTAGGCGTTGGCCTGGATGTCGCCGATGCGATCCTTCCCCGCGGCCGACACGACGATGACCGGGATCGATGCCAGCGAGGCATCGCGAATCTGCTGCGATCGGAACTGCCAGCCGTCCATCACCGGCATCATCAGATCGAGCAGAATCACGCACGGATGCACGCCCGCGCTCAGGCGCTCCAGCGCCTGCTTGCCATTCGCCGCGACCTCGACGTTGAACCCTTCGAGCTCGAGGAAACGGCCCATCATGTCGCGCGTGTCGACGTCGTCCTCGACGACAAAAACCGTGCACGGGGCCACGCAAGAAGCTCCTGAACGCAGCCTCGCAGTGGCTGGGTGTTGGACCTGATGTGAAACGACGGACGCACCACCGCGCTGGTCTGACGGCTGAGCACGCCTGCCCGCCGTTGCGGTGGCTGAAGCCGGTGAATTGGTCGCCGACTGTGTTGTAGCTCCGGCAGTATAGCGGAGTTCGGCCAGGGTCTGCAGGCCCTGGCCCATGCATACGACGCCGGACTACGCGGGGATCTTGAGCACCTGGCCCGGCTTGATCTTGTCGGGGTCGCTCAGCTGGTCGCGGTTCGCCTCGAAGATCTTCATGTAGGCGTTCGCGCTGCCGAGATGCTCCTTGGCGATCGCGCTGAGCGTATCGCCGGACTTCACGGTGTAGGTCTTCGTGGCGGCCGCGGCCGGGCCGCCCGTCACCTTGATATCCGCGACGATGTCATTCTTCCAATCTGGGATGGTCTTGATAGCCGACCAGATTTCGTTCTTTTCGTTCTCGGTCTTGACGCTGCCCGTCCAGTAGAGCTTGCCGTCGCGCTCCTGCGCACTGCCGTCGAACTTTCCCTTGGCGGTCTGAATCGCGTAGGCGTACTTGTCTCTCAATCCCATGTCGTTCTCCTTTACGGATGAAGGCCTGCAAGGGTGGATCCCGGGATGGCCTGGGCGGGCAGCTCAGGAGCCGAAGACTTTCAGCTCGGCGATCGACCAGTAGTAGATGCGATCGGCGCCGGTCTGGCGCAGCCGGATGTGATGGCCGCGTGCGTTCGGGAGCGGGATGCGCAACGGCACGGTGCGCGGCATCTCGAGGGCCGCCACGTAGGTCATCAGCGCGGTTTCGCCTTCCCACACCGGCGACCACGACAGGGCATCCTCGGAGACGTCGATCGCGAGCGCACGCGGGAAGTCCGCGAGGTAACCAGCGATCACCATCTCGATGCCCTCGATTTGCCTCGTCGCGCCGAGGTCGATGGTGACGACGTTGGTGGGATCCTGCGGACCGGCGGTGTCCCAGCGCGTGATCAGATCGCCGTCGGTCATCCGGTTCACGCGATCCTGGCTGACCGACGCGCGAATTCCGGCGACGCTCAACGGGCCCGCGGAGAACTGCGGCACGAGGAGCCGCCCCGTGCTCTGCGGGATGCGGTAGACCGTGTAGTCCCTTTCTTCGGCGGCGAGCTGCACATTCGGCTGCGCCGCGAGGAAGGTCCGCCAGCCGCGGTCGGCGTCGCCGGCATGATTCACGACGGCCTCGATCTCCCCGAACGAGGCGAGGTGACCGAGCGCCGCGGCGTTGCGGCGCGCCAGCAATTCCTGCAACGCGCCGTAGTGCGGCGCGAAGTAGCCGCTGTAGCCGTTGACGAGCGGCTGGCGATGTTGGGTCGCGCGATAGAGGGCAATGAGATCCGTGACCGATCCCATCGGCAGCTCGAGCCGCGAGACCGCCTGGGTACGCGCGGGGCGCCAGTCGGGCGGCTCGAGCAGCGGCAGCGCCATGGGCCAGCCCTCGAGAACGATGAGTGCGGCGGCTGCGGCGATGAGCGGACGACGAATCGATGGCCACCTCGCGGCGACGTAGCCGAGCGCCAGCGATCCGGCGATCGCGAGGCAGAGCGTGGCGAGCACCCAGAATCGCGCCGGGACCCGCACGCCTTCGACGCCGGGCACGAGCATCAGCCACGCGTAGGGCGCCTTGTACAGGAGCGGCTTCCCCATCAGCGTCGGCGCCGGGCCCAGGCAGAACAACCACATCGCGATCGACGACAGCGTGTAGAACGCCAGCGACGATCGCCGTCCCCATCCGGCCCTGATCGATGGGTGCATGAACAGCGCGACCGCGGCAAACAGCACCGCGACCGAAAACGGTTTCTGCGGTGTCCGCACCGACAGCAGGCGGACGCCGAACAGGTCCAGCTTCCAGGGGCCGAGCCAGAGCGGCGTGGCGGCCACGACGCCGAAGACGATCGCGAGCGCGAGCAGAATCCGGGTCGCGCGCAGGCGGCGCACGTTGCCGAGCGCGGCGGCGGTCCACGCCAGGACCACGCCGGTGATGATGATCGCGATGAGCACGGCTCCCGGGAAGAGCGCGGACTCGGGACGATCGATCACGTTCAGCCAGCCCCAGATGCGCATGTTTCCGGAGGCGGTGAGCACGCTGGCGACGTCGGCGCTGAAGGCCTGGATCTCGTCCGGCCACCGGCGCAGTCCGTACGCCCGCTGATACTTCAGATAGCCGAGAGCGATCGGGAGGAACGCCGCGACCGCCACTGCCCAGGCGATCAGGAGACGCCCGAAGTCCGCCCACCGGATCCGGCCGAGCGCAAACCAGAGCAGCCACAGGCCGACGAGCACCGAGAGATAGAACAGGTAATAGCCGCACGCGAGCGCCTGGCAGTACCAGGCGACCGCGAACAGCACGAGATACTTCCAGCGCGGATTCTGGACGTAGAGATGCAGTCCCAGCAGCGCGAACGGCATCCAATAGCTGGACAGCACCTGCACGTGCGCGAACTGTGCCATCCGGTAGGGGGCGAAGCCGTACGCGAGGCCGGCCACCAGCGCGAGATCGTGCCGCTTCGTGATCTGGTACGCGAGCAGATGCGCGCCGATGGCGCACAGCGGGAACGACAGGAAGAACGCCGCGTTATAGCCGAGCAGCACATTCCCGGTCGCGAGGATGATCGGCGTCGAGATCAGCGAGAGGCCGAGCAGGTGCTCGGAGAACGCCATCACCCCCGGGATCGGATAGAACTGCGGCAGGTTCCACCAGTGCGGCGTGAACGGCACCACGCGGGCGTCCCACGCGAGCAGGAACATGTTGAGCAGCGAGTCGCCGAGATCGTTCGGCACGCGGCTGCCGGGGTGCAGCAGCAGCGGCCAGGTGAGGGCGATGGTGAGGAGGAGATAGAGCCCGGCGGCAAGGCCGAACGCCACACGAGGTCGCATCGGGAACCGGCATTGTAGCGTTTTGCGATATCGTCTGACCATGACCCTCCGACGCGCGCCGACGGCACGGTTCCGCTGATCCCAGCCTCATGCCCGAGCCGCGCTTCGACGAGCTCACCGCGACGCTCGCGGAGATCAACGCCGCGGACGCGGCCGCCCCGGCCGCGGCGGCGCTCTTCGACTACCAGACCGGACGAGCCTGGGCGTACGACGGCGACCGCTGGTTCCATGCGGCGTGCACGATCAAGAGCGCGGTGCTGGCGTGCCTCTCCACGACGCTGCAGGAGCGGCGCGTGACGCCGCGCCATCGGCTGCACGTCCGCAATCGCTTCTTCAGCGCCGCCGATGGCACGCCGTACCGCATCCTCGCGTCGCGCGACGCCGACGCCGAGGTCTACACGTCGATCGGCCGGAGCATGCGCATCGGCGATCTCGCGCGCCACATGATCGTCGTCAGCAGCAACCTCGCAACCAACGTGCTGCTCGAGTTCATCGGGGTGGATCGAGCGCGGCGCATCCTGGCGGACGCGGGGATTCAGGGGATCGATCTGGTGCGCGGGGTCGAAGACGATCGCGCCTTCGACGCCGGCATCTCGAACCGGGTCACCGCCAACGGACTGATCGGCCTGCTGCGCGCGATCCTGGAAGGTCGGTTCGGATCGGACGAGCACACCGCGAAGATGATCGACATCCTCTGCGCGCAGGAGTTCAACAGCGGCATTCCGGCCGGACTTCCCGCGCCGGTGCGCGCCGCGGCACGGATCGCACACAAGACCGGCGAGATCTCCACCGCGACCCACGACGCCGGCGTCGTCTTCCTGCCGGGCCGGCCGCCCTACGCGCTGGCGGTGCTCACGGGCACGCCGTCGGACGCGGGGCAGAGATTCGCGGCGATCGCGCGCGTCTCGGCGCTCGCCTTCGAATACCTTCAAGCGCCCAGAAAGGCGCTCACGATCGACTCCCATTCGACGTCGAGCGTATCCCTGCAGACCGGCCGCGCGGCGCGGCGGTACCAGTAGGCGGCGTTGCCGGCATCGCCCTCCTTGCGGTGCAGGTAGGCATGCACCCACGCGCCGTCGGGATCCGGGACGTCCTGCGCGACCTCGTGCGCGGCGTTCCAGTCGCCGCGGCCGTCGTGCCACAAGGCCTTCAGCGGCTCCGACACACCGGCCGGAGGCGCGGCTCCCGACAGCGACTGGCGGAACTCGTCGAGCGTCATGCGGCTGCGCGCGCTCAGGGTTTCGCCTGGCGCGTGAAGATGAAGGCCTGGGGCCGCTCGCCGTTCGCGCCGCTGATCCGCGCTTCGAGGCTGCCGTCCGGCCGCCGGGTGTACCGGATCATCTTCGGAAAATCGTGAGCCGGATTCTCGAAGGTCGCGCTGTCCGCGGTGATCGCGGTCAGCACGAACTCGGTGAGCGGACGGCCGTTCGGTTGCGCGATGTAGACCAGACCGCCGTCGCGTTCGACGATGCGCAGGTACTCGAAGGCGGCGAGCCGATCGTCCTTCACAGTGCGCGAGACGGCGAGCATCGCGCCGCCAGCCGCCGGCGTCCACCGCTCTTCGATGGTCGATCGGCCCAGGGTGCCGGCCCAGTCGCCCGCGAGCCAGTTCAGGCTCGCGATGGTCGTCCGCGCCGGCGCCGGGCGCTCCTGGGCAGACGGTAGGAGCAAGACGATCATCAGCGCAAGTGTCGGTGCGTGCATGGCGATATCCTCGCACAAGCTGCTAGAATCGCGACCTTTCACCGGCTCTCCGCAGGAGTCCCTTCGCATGACGCTCGCCGCTCGACGCTGGCCTCTCCTCTTCGCCTTCGCCCTCGTCCTCGCCGCCGCCGTCGTCCCGGCGCAGCAGATGGTGACCGAGACCCGCGATCCCGCGCAGGCGCAGGACGAGGACTTCGCGAAGTCGGTGAAAGAGTGGACGACCCAGCCCTACTTCATCAGCCCGCTGGTCGATCACCTGCCGAAGGTCGCCGGCGTGCCATCGCCCAAGGACGTCCTCGGCTACCACATCGGCGCGCCGGCAAAGCTCACTTACTACGCCGACATCGTCCGGTACTATCGCGCGCTCGCGGCCGCGGTCCCTGGACGCGTGAAGATCGAATCGATCGGCAAGTCGGACGAGGACCGCGAACTGGTCGTCGTCTGGGTGTCCTCGGACGAGAACATCAAGGGACTGCAGAAGAATCGTGACAACCTGGCCCGGCTGGCGGATCCGCGGCGCAGTTCGCCCGGCGAGATCCGCCAGCTGATCGCGACGACGAAAC
>Ga0075423_10001468_pt1 | contig 20729 bp, 18 predicted proteins | sample SoiMethybrSBSTD2_FD_80114 | JGI IMG/M metagenome (GOLD analysis project Ga0075423, IMG submission 80114) | Bulk soil microbial communities from a Populus tree surrounding site in Tennessee, USA - Soil MetaG P. TD hybrid SBSTD2 | ecosystem: Environmental > Terrestrial > Soil > Tree plantation...
GAGAGTGAGAGTCAGGTCGCATTGCAGGAGGCCGAACATGAAGGCGCGTACCACCAGATACCTCGCGCTGGTCGCGATGATTGTTGCGATGGCGGCAGCGGTCGCCGCGCAGGACTTTCGCGGAACCGTCGAAGGCACGGTCGCCGACTCGACCGGCGGCGTGCTGCCGGGCGTCACGGTGACGGTCACCAACGCCTCCACCGGTGTCGAGCAGCACGTCGTCACGGACGAGGCGGGGCGCTACCGGGTGCTGTATCTGAATCCCGGCACGTACACGGTGTCGGCCGAGATCTCCGGCTTCAAGAAGTTCGTCCGCCTCGGCAACGACGTCCGGGTGGCCGAGATCACGCGCGTCGACGTCACGCTCGAGGCCGGCGGCGTCACCGAAACCGTATCGGTCACCGCCGAGCGCTCGCTGCTCAACACCAGCTCCGGCATCACCGGCACGACGATCGACAGCAAACAGATCGCCGAGCTGCCATTGGGCGACGGCACCGCCTACATGCTGACGCGCCTCGCGCCCGGAATTCTCGACACCTCCGACCTGCACTTTGCGCGCCCCGCCGACAACGGCAATCTCGGCGGCATCGTCGCCAACGGTGTGCAGGGCGGCAATGAATTCTCGATCGACGGATCGCCCAACATGTCGAACGCGCGCGGCGTCGGATTCTCGCCGCCGTCGGACGCGATCTCGCAGTTCAAGGTCCAGACCAACGCCTTCGACGCGCAGACTGGACACACCGCCGGCGCGGTGGTCAACCTGGCGGTCAAGAGCGGGACCAACGACGTGCATCTGGCGTCGGCGTATTTCAACCGCAGTGACGCCCGGGCGGCGACGCCGCTCCTCACCCAGCGCGCCAACTCGGTCAAGCCGACGCGCGAATACAACCGCTACACCGGCACGCTGAGCGGACCCGTCGTACGCAATCGCACGTTCTTCATGGGATCGTTCGAGCACCTGCGCGACGTCCAGCCAGAGCCGGCCACCTACACGGTGCCAACCCAGTTGATGCGACAGGGCGACTTCAGCGAGTTCAGCACCCTCATCTACGATCCGTTCACGGTGACGTCCGGCGGCGTGCGCTCACCGTTTGTGAACAACCAGATTCCGTCCGGACGCATCGATCGCGTCGCCGCTGCCTACGCGGCGCTGTATCCGCTGCCGAATCGATCCGGGACCAACGCCAACTACTTCACGAATCAGCTCCGTCCCTACGATTACAACGCCGGCATGGGACGCCTCGACCACAACTTCAGCAGCGGCAATCGCGCCTTCGGCACCGTGTTTTGGAACAAGCGTCAGGAAGATCGCTACAACTGGGCGCAGGACGCCGCCAACGCGACCGACGGCGGCATCATCAACAACTTCGCGGTCACGAAAGGGTTCGACTACCGCACCAACACTGGCGTCACGACTGGTTACACCTCGACGCTGACCTCGTCCACGCTGCTCGACGTACGCGGCAGCTGGTCGCGCTTTGGCGAGTATCGCGATCCGGCGCAGGACTTCGATCCCTCGTCGCTCGGCTTCGCGGCATCCACCATGCGGGCGATCGGCTCCTACCGCTACTTGCCGTTCATGACCATCGGCACGTTCAGCACGACGAACGAGAATTCCACCATCGCCTCGCTGGGCTCGCGCCGGTCGGATTGGGGCGACGGATTCAATCGCCCGCTGAATACCTTCTCGTTCGCGCCGACGGTGACGCGGGTGATGGGCGCGCACACGCCTCGCGCGGGATACGACTTCCGCTTCCAACGCTGGGCGATTACCAACAACGGCTATCCGGGCGGGCGCTTCAAGTTCGACGGTTCATATACACGGCTGAACAACTCGGCGCCGTTGAACGATCGCGCGCAGTCATGGGCGCAGTTCCTGCTCGGACTGCCGACCGCCACGACGGGCGTAGTGGCCACACCTGGTACGACCTCGAGTCAGTTCGAGATCTCGTCACCGGGTGAGTTCACGCAGGTGTATCACCACGTCTTCGTGCAGGACGATTGGCGCGTCAATCGCCGCTTGACCGCGAATCTTGGTCTGCGCCTCGAGATCAACTCGGGCATGAGCGAACACCAGAACCGCAACCTCGCGGGGCTCGATACCTCGTCTTCGAATCCGATCGAGGCGGCGGCGCTCGCCGCCTATGCGGCGAATCCGATTGCCGAACTTCCAGTGTCGCAGTTCCATGTCCGCGGGGGCTTGTTGTTTGCCGACGGACCGGTGAACCGCACCGCCAGCAAGGTCCTGCCCCGGGCGGCGGCTGCGTTCATGCTCGACGATCGCACCGTGCTTCGCGGCGGCGTGGGGTTGTTCTCCTATGACTACTTCTTCGAGAACATCAATCAAACCGGCTTCTCGCAAGCGACGCCGGTGCTGACGAGCAGCGACAACGGCATCACCTTCACCGGCACGACGCTCAGCAACCCGTTGCCAAGCGGCGAACTGATTCAGCCAACGGGCTCGAGCCTCGGACTCCGCACCGCGCTTGGACAAAATCTCAGCAGCACGACCGCCGGCACGCTCTATCAATCCGACCGCAAGACCCCGTACTACACACGCTGGGAAGCGAATCTGCAGCGCGATCTGGGAAATGGATTGGTGGCCGCCTTCACCTACACGGGATCGGTCGGACGCGATCTTCCGGTCGCGCGCCAGATCAACAACATCCCGATGCAGTTTCTCTCGACCTCGCGTAGCCGCGACGCGGTGCTCGAGGCGTTGATGAGTGCGCAAGTGGCCAACCCAATGGCGGGCCTCCTGCCGGGCAGCACGATCAACGGGGCGACGGTGCAGCGTCAACAACTGCTGCGGCCGCTGCCGCAGTTCGGAACCATCGCGGTGGAGGAATACACCGGTTCTGATCGCTACAAAGCAGCCAGCGTGCAGCTCGAGAAACGTTTCCGCGGCGTGAACTCGCTGACCGCGGAGTACACGTGGTCGTCGCTGCACGACAAGCTGAACTTCCTCAATCCGCAAGACGGCGTGCTCGAGGATCGCGTGTCGTACAACGATCGGCCGCATCGTTTCGCCGCCGCCGGCACGCTGCGTCTGCCGTTCGGCCGCGAGCACACGTGGGGAAGCAACTGGAACGATCTCGTCGAGGCGATCGCTGGCGGGTGGCAGGTGAGCGCGACGTATCAGTACCAGAACGGTGCACCGCTCGCGTTCAACAACAGTCTCTACTTCGATCCGGCTTGCGATTTGAAAGGACTGACGTCGAACATCGGTGAGAAGGTTACCGGTGGGATTGCCGGCCTCGATGTGCCTGGATGGGACGTCTCCTGCTTCTACTTCCACGATGCCGCCGTTCAAACCAACGGCGTCGACGATCCGTCAAAACAGCGTGCCGATCAGCGCATCCAGATGGGCAACAACGTTCGCTACTTCCCATCGTCGTTCGCGCACGTCCGCACCGACGATGTGCACCTGCTCGATGTGGGCGTCTCGAAGAACTTCTCGCTGCCGCGGGCGATGACGTTCCAGGTGCGCATCGAGATCATCAACGCCTTGAACTACACCGTGCTCTGGAACCCGAACCTCGATCCACGTCAGGCGAATTTCGGGATCATCAATCAGGATCGGAATAACCCGCGCGACATCCAGATTGGGGCGCGGTTTACGTTCTAGGGGATAATTTGGTTAGACCACTATGCGCAGCCCAGCCGTCCGTCGCAAAGAGGAGCGCAACGCCGAGGGGAGCACCGAGCAGGTCGTCGCCCACGTTCGACAACTGATCGAGCGAGGGGCGCTGCGCCCCGGCGATCGGTTGCCGGCTGAACGCGATCTGGCGGCGCACGTCGGCGTCAGTCGTCCGACTGTGCGTGCGGGGCTGCGTGCGCTCGCGGCATTCGGCGTCGTGCAGTCGCGGCATGGGTCGGGCACGTATATTCCGGATGGTCCTCCGTCGCTCGGAACCGATGCCCTCAGCTTCCTCGCCGCCCTGCATGGGTTCACGCGCGAGGAGATGTACGAAGCGCGCCGCATTCTCGAAGTTGGCGCGGCTGGTCTCGCGGCGGAGCGTGCCACACCCGAACAGATCGCGACGATGGCCGAAGAAGTGGCGAGTCTGTTCGCGGCCATCGCCGATCCGCAGGTCTTCCTCGTGCACGACATCAACTTTCACCGTGCGGTGGCGGCGGCATCGGGCAACCCCATCGTCGCATCGCTGGTCGAGATGGTGTCGGCGCTCTATTACGAACGTCGTCGCGATACCGCCGCGCGGGCAAGCGATCGCGACATGCGCGACGCCGCCGAAATGCATCGCAAGATCTATCAGGCGATCCGCGCCCGTGATGCTGACGAGGCGCGGCGGGCGATGCAGACGCACCTGATGCAAGCCAGCGCACATCAGGCCAAGGAGCGGGAGAGTGCGGATGCGGCGCCGAAGGCAGCGGCGTCGAGGGCGCGTCGTGCCAAAGGCTAGTCTCGTCTGAATGCGTCTGTTCGATCTCTCCGGCCGCTCGGCCGTTGTCGTGGGCGGGACGAGCGGCATCGGCCGAACGCTGGCACTGGGTCTCGCCGATGCCGGTGCGGATGTCGTGGCCACGGGCCGCCGCGCCGCGCTCGTGGATGCGGTGGCAATGGAGATCGAGAGGCACGGCCGGCGCACGCTGCGCGTCACGGCTGATGTCGCCGACCGTGCGGCGCTGGAGCACTTGCGCGATGCGTGCCTCGAGGCCTACGGGAAGGTCGACATTCTCGTCTGTGCTGCCGGCGTCACGCAGAAGATCGCGACGCTCGACATGACCGATGAGCAGTGGGCGCGAGTCATCGACACGAACCTGACGGGGACGCTGCGCGCGTGTCAGGTATTCGGGCGGGAGATGATCGCGCACCGCTCCGGTTGCGTGATCACGATCGCGTCGCTGACCTCGTTTCTCGGTATGTTCGAGGTGGCGGCGTACGCGGCCAGCAAATCGGGCGTGGCCGGATTGACACGATCGTTGGCCGTAGAGTGGGCGCCGCACGGAGTGAGGGTGAATGCGATTGTGCCGGGCGTCTTCAAAACCGCGCTTAATCAGGCGCTGCTCGAATCGCCGCGCGGGCAGGAATTCCTGATGCGCACGCCGATGCGCCGGTTCGGGCAGATCGACGAGCTGGTGGGTGCCGCCATCTATCTCGCCTCCGACGCCTCGGCCTTTGTAACCGGCCACTTGTTGGCGGTGGACGGCGGCATTCTCGCCAGCGGGGTGAATCAGTGAAGGCGGCGCTCGTGATCAGCGCGCGCGACAACGTCGCCACGGCGCTGCAAGCGCTCCAACCGGGGCAGCGGATCGACATCAACGGATCGGCCATCGTCGTGATCGAGCCGATCGCGCGCGGACACAAGATTGCGCTGCGATCGATTGCTGCCGGTGAACCGGTGATCAAGTACGGCAGCGCGATTGGTACCGCAAGCGCTGATATCGGTGTTGGCGCGCACGTGCACACGCACAACGTGGCGAGCGGCCGCGGTCGAGGCGATCTCGATGCGACGGTCGAGAGCAGTGAAGCGCGACTCGCGGAGCCGGCCGATGATGGCGCCGCTCGCAACGGCGCCGAGCCGGGTCCGGCTGGAACGCGGACCTCGATCTCATCGGAGTCGACGTCGTGACGACGCGTCCTGGGTTCCGCGGCTATCGGCGTCGCGACGGTCGCGTGGGCACTCGCAACCACGTGTTGGTGGTACCCACGGTGATCTGCGCGTCGGTGGTTGCCGAACGCGTCGCGGCGGCCGTGGCACCAGTGGGAGTGGCGCTGCCGCATTTGGCGGGCTGTGGGCAATTGGGTCCCGATATGCGGGTGACGCACGACACGCTTGCCGCGTACTGCGCGCACGCGAATGTTGGCGCAGTCGTCGTCGTGGCACTGGGGTGCGAGCAGGTCGCCGCGCAGGCGCTCGCCGACGTGGCGCGCGTCCATCACAAGCCAGTGGAGATCGTCGCGATTCAGTCGGAAGGCGGTACGGTGAAAGCCACCGCGAAGGCGAGTCGGATTGCCGAAGCGTTCGCCGGCATGTTGGCGGCCGACGAACGAGAGTGGTGCGACGTCGCCGAGCTGGTACTGTCGCTGAAGTGCGGTGGATCGGATTACACCTCGGGGCTCGCGTCGAACCCGACGCTCGGCCGTGTCACCGATCGGCTCGTCGATCTCGGTGGCAGCGCTGTGCTCGGCGAAATCGCCGAGATCATGGGTGCCGAGCATGTGCTCGCGTCACGCGCGAGCGATCCCGCCACGGCAACTCGACTCCTGCAAGTTATTACCCGCGTCGAGACCGAAGCGCGCTCATTGGGGCTCGACATCCGCGGCACGCAGCCGTCGCCGGGGAACATTCGCGGCGGCCTCACGACGATCGAGGAGAAGTCGCTCGGTGCTACGCACAAAGGCGGTGAACGCGCACCCCTGGCCGACGTGATCGCCTATGCGGCGCCGATCCGCCGCAAGGGCCTCACCGTCATGGACACGCCAGGCCTTGATGTCGAGTCGGTGACGGGTATGGTGGGAGGCGGCGCACAAGTAGTCGTGTTCACGACCGGATTGGGAACGCCAACTGGCAACCCGATCGCCCCGGTGATCAAGATCACTGGAAACAGTCGAACCGCGCGTCAGATGGCCGACAATATCGATCTCGATGTGAGCGGCATCATCGACGACACCGAAACGCTCGACGAAGCAGCCGGTCGGTTGCTGGACGAGGTGATCGAGGTCGCGAGCGGACGGCAGACCGCCGCCGAGCGACTCGGCCATCGCGAGTTCGCAATCCATCGCCGCAATCCGACGATCTAGGAGACCAGCACCATGCTCCAGGCTTCGCCGCGTGTGCAGGTGGGCGACGACCGGATGCCGATCGCGGCTGTTGGGTACCAGCGTTGGTTCATCTGCGGGCTGTTGTTCTTCGCCTCCAGCATCAACTACGTCGATCGCCAGGTCATCGGTCTGCTGAAGCCGACCCTGCAAACACAATTCGGTTGGAGCGAGATCGACTACGCCGACATCGTGTTCGCCTTCCAGTTGGCGTATGCGATCGGACTCCTGGCTGCAGGACGACTGATGGATCGTCTGGGCGCGCGCGTCGGTTTCGCGCTGGCGATCGTCATCTGGAGCGTCGCAGCGATTGCCCACGCCGAAGCAGAAGCGATCGGGCGCATCGCCGGTCCGCTGCTCGCGGTCGCTGGTCTCGTCTATTCAGCCTCAGTGGCTGGGTTCATCGTCGCGCGGTTTGCGCTCGGTCTTGGCGAGGCGGGCAATTTCCCGGGCGCGATCAAAGTCGTGGCCGAATGGTTCCCGAAGAAGGAACGTGCGCTCGCGACCGGCATCTTCAACTCGGGGACCAATGTCGGCGCGCTGGTCACGCCACTCGTCGTGCCATGGATCACGCTTGCGTGGGGATGGTACTGGGCGTTTGTGGCCACCGGTGCCTTGGGTTTTCTGTGGCTCGCCTGGTGGTGGGTCGGCTATCGCACTCCCGATCGGCACGCGCATCTTTCATCCGCGGAGCTCGCCTACATCCGCAGCGATCCGCCCGATCCGGCGGTTCGGGTACCCTGGCGCACATTGTTTCGTCATCGCGAGGCCTGGGCCTATGGCCTCGGCAAGTTTCTGACCGATCCGGTGTGGTGGCTGTATCTCTTCTGGATTCCTGATTTCCTCAACCGCAATTACGGGCTCGATCTCGCGAGTGTAGGACCGCCGCTGGTGATCATCTATCTCGTCGCGGATGCGGGCAGCATCGGCGGGGGATGGCTCTCGTCATCGATGATGAAGCGCGGCTCGTCGCTGAACCGCGCCCGCAAGACAGCGATGCTGACCTGTGCGCTTGCCGTGATCCCGATCGCGTTTGCTGCGGGCGCGCGCGAGTTGTGGCTGGCAGTGGGCATCATCAGCCTCGCGGCGGCGGCCCATCAAGGGTGGTCGGCCAATCTCTATACCCTTGTGTCCGACACCTTCCCGCGTCAGGCCGTCGCGTCGGTTGTCGGGCTTGGCGGTGCGGCGGGCGCGATCGGTGGGATGCTGATCGCGAAGCTCACGGGTTACATCCTTCAAGCGACCGGCAGCTACCTGCCGGTGTTTCTGATTGCCGCGTCGGCATATCTCATCGCACTCGGCGTCATTCACCTGCTGACGCCGAAGCTGACGCCTGTCGAGATCGAATCGTAGAGCGCGGTCTTTAGACCGCGCGATCTGGACCGCGCGGTTGCCTCACCCTGGTGGGCGCGGAAGGGGCAGGTCGGCGACCTTCACCGTGGATACGTGGGCTGGCACACGCCGAGGATCCCAATCGTCGGATCCTCGCAGCACCGTCCCCGGTGTGAGCGACTTCACATCATCGGCGCTCAGCGGCCTCGCCCATGAGACGCGACCGGACGAAGCACCGCGGCCGGTGGTGCCGACTTCGCTATAGCGCGCGGTCTTCTCGCGCTCGGGCCGATCCCAGTTGTGCCATCCCTCCGGTCGCACCACATCCGACATCTCCACGTTCACAAACGAGACCTGCGCGAAGTCGCGCCACGGCCGTCCGAGATACGTCTTCACGTCGGCGCTCTGCCCGGTGATCCGGCCGTGCGCGAACACGAAGCCATGGCGCTCACTCTCGGGCGTCGAGGCCGCGGTGATGTATCCGTTGCGCCAGCAGTGCAGATGGCATCGCTCGAAGAACGCCGTCGCACCGCCGAAGATGAAGTCGACGTGACCAGCGATGAACGAATCCTCGAAATACTGACGGCCGCGGTTGAGAAAGATCGTGTCCTGCCATCCGAGGAACCGGCAGTTGCGAAAGACGACACGATCGCCGTCGACGCGCAACGCCAGCGCCTGACCGACCGGGCCGGCGCCGTTCTCGAATGTGAGGTTCTCCGCGGTGAAATCATCGGCGTCGATGACCGTCGACGGCGTGCGGAACGTGCCGATCGGTTTGCCGTCGACGCCCGTCATGTTGGCGTTGAGGTTGTAGGTGAGCACCGTCCGCGCGGGGTCTTCGCCGACCAGTGTGACGAAGCGCTTCTCGCGCTGCACGTAGATCAGCTCGCGATAGGTGCCAGCCTTGATGAAGATGACCCAACGGTTCGATGCCGACGTATTCTGCGGCACCGCATTGATCGCGTCCTGGACGGTGCGAAAGTCACCAGAGCCGTCGGCGGCGACAACGGCGTTCGCGCGCAGGCTGTCGCTACGAGACTGAAATGCGTGCGCCCGCGTCCAGGGCCGCGAGGCGAATAGGCAGCAGAGGACGACGATCGCGCTGCAGGCCAGTGGCCAGACTCGGCGCCGCATGTCACTGCTTCGTCGGCTTGGCGACGGCGTCGATGAGAACCGCCCCTGTGGACATCGGCTGCACCACACGGCGATAGATCGACAAATAGCCGCTTGATTTCGCGAGCATCGGCTCGCCCATGCGCTCTCGCCGCGCGGCGAGCTCCTCCGCGGGCACCTCGAGATCGAGCGTGCGTCGATCGACGTCGATCGTGATGCGATCGCCGTTTTCGACGAGCGATAGCGGTCCGCCAACCGCCGATTCAGGCGAGACCTCCGCGACGGTCACGCCTTTGTTGCACAGCCCGGAGAGTTGTCCGTCGGAGACGAACGCCACGTCATTCTCGAGGCCCGCCGCGTAGATCGCGAACACGACACGCGACGCCGATCCAGCCATCGCCGGACCGCCTTTCGGTCCGCAGCCGCGAAGCACCAGCACGCCGCCTGGTTTGAGCGCGCCTTGTTGCACGCCTGCGATCGCTGCAGGCACATCGTCAAACACGACTGCCGTGCCGGAGAAGCGAAGCGGCTGTCCCGGCGCCCGCAAGCCGGGCTTGATGATGGCGCTCTCCGGCGCGAGCGATCCGTGCAGAACGACGATGGAGGCATTGCGCGCGAACGGCCGCGCGAGCGGGCGAATGACATCCGGATTGCTGTTCGTTGCGCCGGCGATGTTGTCGCCGATCGAGCGTCCGGTTACCGTGAGCGCGTCGCGATCGAGCAGCGACTCGAGCTCCTTGAGCAGTGTTCGCGCTCCACCTGCCGCTTCGAAGGCGTCTATCGTATCCGTCCCGTTAGGCGCTACCGCGCTCAGGACCGGCACGCGCTCGCCGAGCTCGTTGAACAGCGCGAACACATCGACGTCGACGCCGGCTTCGACGGCCGTCGCCTGAAGATGCTTGATGCAATTGATCGATCCGCTCACCGCGAGCACCGATGCGGCCGCATTGCGGAACGCGCCCGGCGTGAGAATGCGGCGCGGCGTCAGGTCTTCCCACACCATCTCGACGAGGCGTCGACCCGATTGCCGCGCGATCTCGAACATCGTGTCGCTGTTTGCGAGCACCGGCGCCGCACCGGGCAGCGTCATGCCGAGCGCTTCACACACGATGTGCATCGAGTTGGCGGTACCCATTCCCGCGCACACGCCCGGTCCGGTGATCGCGTGGTCGCACATGCCGGCGAGCGTGTCTTTCGACAACTTGCCGAACATCGCCTGCACAGACCCGATGAACACCTCTTCGATGTCGACGTGCTTGCCCTCGTAATGCCCGCTCGGCTGATAGCCGCAGATGACGAGGATCGTCGGGATGTTGAAGCGGCCGGCCGCCATCAAATGTGCCGGCGGCGTTTTGTCGCACGACGACAGGCAGATCATCCCATCGAGCTGCGCGCCCTCGATCGCGATCTCCATGTCGTTGACGATGAGATCGCGGCTAGCCAGCATGTAACCGCCGCCGGCGCCCGCGCTGACGATGAAGTCGCTTGGCGCAGCGGTGCGGATCTCGAATGGAAGTCCGCCGGCCTCCCGCACAGCGTCCTTCACAACCTTGGCGATGCCGTCGAGATGACTGAAGCAGATCGCCAGTTCAGAGGAGCTGTTCACGACGGCAATCTTCGGCTTGAGCATGTCCTCATTCGACAGGCCGAGTGCCTTCCACTGCGCGCGGCGGACGGCTTCTCGCGGCGATCCAGGCTCGAAGTTGCTCCGCAGCGTTCGCGTCATGAGACGCATTGTACGTACACTCACCAGATGATCTCCGACATGACCCTGTCAACCGAGGTTGCCGACGCGCTCCGGTCGAACGTTCCGGTCGTTGCGCTCGAGTCGACGTTGATCACGCACGGCCTGCCGTGGCCGGCGAATGTCGAAACCGCATTGGCCATGGAACAGGCGGTGCGTGACACGGGAGCGGTGCCAGCGACGATCGCGGTGCTCCGCGGCGCCATTACCGTTGGCGTGTCGGCCATCGACATCCAGCGCCTCGCATCCAGTGCATCGGGCGGCGTGCGCAAGTGCAGCCGGCGCGACCTCCCGATCGCCGTCGCGCGCTGCGAGGACGCGTCGACGACGGTGGCCGGGACGATGATCGTCGCCCATCACGCCGGGATCCGCGTGTTCGGAACCGGCGGCATCGGCGGTGTGCATCGAGGCGCGCCCTTCGACGTGTCAGCCGATCTGATCGAGCTCGGTCGCACGCCGGTCGCCGTTGTCTGTGCCGGCGCCAAGGCGATCCTCGATCTACCAGCGACGCTCGAAGTGCTCGAAACCCACGGCGTACCGGTGGTCGGTATCGGGACCGACACGTTGCCGGGGTTCTATGCACGGTCGAGCGGCCTGCCGATCGACGTGCGAGTCGAGACTCCCGAAGAAGCCGCCGCGATCGTCGATGCGGCACATCGCCTCGGCGCGCAGCACGCCGTGCTCATTGTCGTGCCGGTGCCGGAAGCGGCCGCGTTCCCGGCCGCGGATGCTGAAGCAGCCATTCAACAGGCAATAAGCGAGGCGGATCGGCGTGGCATTCATGGCAAAGCGGTCACGCCGTTCCTGCTCCAACGCGTCTCCGAGCTGACTGATGGAGGCACGCGCGCGACGAACGTCGCCTTGCTCGTCAACAGCGCGCGGCACGCCGGCTTGATTGCGCGCGAGCTCTGTGCACGAGCCCATCGGCGCATTTCGACGTAATCTACTTGCCACGGCATGAGCACGCTCCATCTGACCGACGCCGAACAGCGAATGCTCGACGGCCGCGACGGCAAGGCGCGGCAGAAGGCGATGGAACTGCTGGTCCGCTATGCCGAGGCTCTTGGCGCGGAGCGCTTCGTCGATACGCGCAACGTTGCCGGCGTGCCCGGCTCCGCGAATCCATTCCTGCAGAACTACTACAAGGACAAGAACCGAGACGGCCTCGACGCAATCTTTTCTCATTTCGATCTCGACTCCGACGAGCTCGTCGACGTGCCGCAGGCGGTCGTGCCGACGTTCCATCTGCAGGGCGGGGCCGATCCGACGGCGTGGCAGACCTTGGGTGTGAAGGTCGAAGTGTTTCGCAATCATCAGGAACGCGAGGCGTTCGCCGCGCAACACGACGTCGGCATTTTGAAAACGTGCACGCCCTATCTTGCGGGCAACGTCCCGGCAAAAGGCGAGCACCTGGCGTGGATGGAATCGTCCGCGGTGATCTACGCCAACTCAGTGCTGGGTGCTCGTACCAACACTGAAGGACGCGAGAGCACGAGCGCCGCGATGTTGACGGGCAAGATTCCGGATTGGGGACTGCACCAGACCGAACACCGTTTCGGTACCCACCGCATCGATGTCGATCTCGATGTGAGTACGGTGATGGAGTGGGGAATGCTCGGCTACTTCGTCGGCGACATGGTGCAGGAGCGTATTCCAGTGCTGCAGGGTCGCTTCGCTCGTCCCGATATCGTGCGCCTCAAACACTTCGGTGCCGCGGCATCGAGTTCTGGCGGCGTCGAGATGTATCACATCGTCGGCGTGACGCCCGAGGCGGCGACGCTCGAGATGGCGTTCGGTCCCAAGCCGCCAGTCGAGGTCTTCCGGTATGGACGCCAGGAACAACAGCGTGTCTACGATCGGCTCAACGCTACCGGTACCGATTCGGACGTCGACTACGTGATGCTCGGATGTCCGCATGCAGCAATCGAGCAGCTGCGAGAAGCCGCCCAGCTATTGGATGGAAAGAAAGTGAGCGGCAACTGCCATTTGTGGATCTTTACTTCGCGCGCGGTGAAAAGTCAGGCGCGCGATGAGGGGATCACGAAGACGCTCGGCGATGCTGGAGCCGTGCTGCTCACCGATACCTGCTCGGCTTTCGCGCAGGCCGTGCCGCCGGGGACCAAGGTGGTCGCGCTCGATTCAGCGAAGCAGGCGCACTACCTGCCCGCCATCCTCGGCGTGCAAGCGTGGTTTGGAACCACTCGCGAATGCATCAATGCCGCCGTCACCGGACGCTGGAGCGCGGATCGACCATGACAGTCGCTGCGACGATCGTGCTGCGCGGAAGAAAAGTTGTCGGCGGTCGCGCCGAAGGGGAGGCGCTCGTCACACGCCAGACCATTCCAGGGTGGGGTGGTGTCAACCCTGTTCAGGGCGTTATCACCGAGACGCAGCACGAGCTGCGAGGCGTGAGCTTCAAGGACAAGGTCCTGGTCTGCCGGGGCGCCAAAGGATCATCGGGCTGGTCGGCGATGTATCACACCGCGCGGCTCGCCGGCACGGCACCGAAGGCGCTGGTCTTCAACGAGATGACGACGAAGATCGCGCTGGGCGCGGTCGTGATGCGCATTCCGAGTGTCACCGACTTCGATCGCGATCCACTCGACATCATCGAGACCGGCGACTGGGTGATTGTCGACGGTGATCGAGGTCTGGTTGAAGTCGTGAAACGCTCGGCCTCCCGAAGCTGATCCCGACATTCGAAAAAAAGGCCGCTGCTGGCCGGGCCTTCTAGAACAGGCCCGGCCTACACTGTCCGTGTGCAATCGTGTAAACTTAATAAAATTAATATTGAACTTGAATAAATCAATATGCGTATGGCAATATTGGCGCTCAAGTTCATGGCAACTAAGGATTGGCAGACTCTGACCAAGCTCACCGGTGGGGGGCACATCGAAATCGAGCGCGTTCGGCTGGTCGAGCAGGATGTCGCGATCGAGGGGCCGTTCGAGCTGCCGCCCCTGGCGCAGCTGTCGGCCGACGACCAGGTGTTCGTCGCCGCCTTTGTGCGCTGCCACGGATCGATCAAGCAGATGGAGAAGTTCTTCGGCGTGAGCTATCCAACCATCAAGAACCGCTTGAATCGAATCGGCGCGTTGCTGCCGTTCGTGGAAGTGGCGCCGGAACCGGAGTCGAAGCGCGCTTCAGCGAGCGAGCTGCTCGCGAAGCTGGAACGAGGAGAGATGAGCGCGCGCGACGTTGTCGCCGAGCTCAAGTCGACGCCCGAAGGAGATCGATCATGAGCGATGAAACCCGCCGAGTTCTCGAGCTGCTGTCGCAGGGGAAGATCAGCGTCGACGAAGCGCATCAGCTGCTGCGCGCGCTGAATGAAAAGAGCAAGCGCGCCGACGCGCCTCCAGACAACGAGGCGTCGACCATCCCGCACAAACCGCGGTTCATGCGCATTCATGTCCATAAGCCGGGCAAGGAAGGACGCGAAGACAAGGATGTGAACATTCGCGTGCCGATGGCGGTGCTTCGTGGCGGTATGCGGCTCGGCACGATGATCCCCGGGCTGCACGCGAGCATGAACGCGCGCCTTCGCGAGCGCGGCATCGATGTCGATCTCTCGAAGCTCGATCCCGCATTCCTCGAATCGATGCTCTCAGAGATGGGTGAGATCAACATCGATGTCGAGCAGAGCGGAGAGCAAGTTCGGATCACCTACGAGTAGGAGCTGTGATGTCATCCGAGTATCGCGAACTTCGCTTGCGCGATGGCCGTACGCTCGCGTACGCCGAATACGGCTGCCCCGACGGTCAGCCGATCATCTACTGTCACGGATCGCCGAGCTCGCGCGTCGAAGGTGACTTGTTCTTCGATCGGGCAACGCTCGCCGATCTCGGATTGCGAGTCGTGGTCCCGGATCGTCCGGGAGTCGGGCGCTCGGATTTCCAACCGGGACGCCGCATTGTCGACTGGCCGAGCGACGTTGAGCAGCTGGCCGACTCGCTGCATCTCGAGTCGTTCGCCGTGGTTGGTGAGTCGGGAGGATCGCCGTATGCCGCCGCGTGTGCGGCATTGATGCCTAAGCGAGTGAGAGCCCTCGGGCTCATCGGATGCCTCGCGCCGCCCGATGCGCCCGGAGCCGTGGCTGCGCTCTCTACGCCGCTGCGGATCATGTTTCGGCTGGGGCGATTCGCACCAAGACTCTTGAAGGCGCTGTTCAGGATGAACGCGAAGATGATCGGCCGCGGTGGAGAGAAGGCGGGCGAGCGGATGGCCGCATCGTTTCCCGAGCCCGATCGAACGCTCTTGAAGCGACCCGAGATTCGCGACGGGTTCATGGCCTGCTTCAGCGAAGCGTGCCGGCAGGGACCCGAAGGAGCGGTGTGGGACGTCGGGTTGCTGGCGAGGCCGTGGGGATTCGATCTGTCAACGATCGCAGTGCCGTCACGGTTGTGGCATGGCGAACACGACGGTAACGTGCCGGTGGTACACGGCCGCTATCTCGCCAAAGCAATTCCGAATTGCCGCGCGACGTTCTATCCCGACGACGCGCATCTGTCGGTGCCGCTGAATCATCATCGAGAGATTCTTGGTGCGTTCGTCGCGGCGCGTGCGTAGAGCGCACGCTTCAGCGTGCGCGGTCCGCGGAGGCTGAAGCCTCCCCTCTACGTCGAGCCTAGTCCCTGCGATCGAGGTTCGCGGTGAGCCGGCGCTGAAACGCGGCGAGATCGATGGCGTGGACCGCACTCGTACCTGCGACGTCGAGTGCGTGGGCGGCGGCCGCGCCCATTGCGATGCACGGTCCCATCACCCGGATCGCCGAGAGCGCGCTGACGTCCGCATCCACGCAGCGGCCGGCGGCGACGATGTTGTCGGCGTCGCGCGGAATCATGCACGACAGCGGGATGTAGTAGACGTGGTCGGGCGCGAACTTCTCCCAGTGCACGAGATCGGGAGCGTTGTGCAGCTCGACCCACCATGCGCACCGGGCCGCCGCATCATCGGGACGCGCGCCCGATCGAATCTCGTCGAGCGTCAGCTGACGCCGCCCGACGATCCAGCGTGTTTGCCGCAGACCAGGATTGCCATAGGTGCGCACCTGCGCGTTGCGGAAGATGTGCGGGAACTCGGCGCGGAGAAATCGAATGACGTTGTCAGCTTGCCGGCGTCCTTCGAAGACCATCTGCGCGCCGGCCAACGGATCGAGCGGCGTCTCGAAGTGCGTGACGTTGGCGAGCATGATGTTCTTGCCGGGGAAGTGCATCAGAAAGCCGTCATGGCGAACGAGGCCGTAGGCCGCGCCGCGTTCGGCGAGCCGTTGATGCACCTCCGTGATGACCATGTCTTTTGCCGTCTCGGCGTCGTAGCCCTCGATGAGAAAGTTCATCGAGCCATAGACCGCCGCATCGGGTTCCCGCATCTCGAGGCCGGCCTCATACGTCAGACTGGCATCACCCGACGCGTCGACATAGCCATGCGCCGCTACCCGAACCGCACCAAAGCGCGTGGCGAAGTCGATGTGGCGGACGCGACGCTGTTCGAAGCCGACATTCGTGAGGACGGCGCCGACGAGGGCGCGGATCCCCGCGCGCTCGACCTGCGTCTCGATCCAGCGCGCCAATCGCACCTCGTCGTACTGAAAGGTGATGGTGCCGGTCATCGAGACGCGGCGGTTGATCGATCCCTCGGCCGTCAGATCGGCGATGAGATCGTCGGCGATACCATGCGTGATCTGATAGGGCTTCGAGCCGTGCGTATAGAGGCCGATGATCGTCCCGATGATCGAGCCGATCGCCTGACCACCAAGCGCCGGCGCGGCGTCGACGAGGACGACCGATCGGCCGAGTCGCGCCGCTTCGAGCGCCGCCGACACACCAGCGATACCGGCGCCGACGACACAAATGTCGGCCGTGAGGTTCGAAGGCTCGCCGCGAGGCGGCCGGCGCACGACGCGCGCCGTTGTGGCTGGTGGCATCGAGCGATACGTTACAGCGTTTTTCACAAGACTGGAGTGTCCGTCTTCAGGCGGACTGACACGGCCGGCTAAAGCCGGCCACGACGGTCTTGTGAAGCGCAATCCTGACGAAGAATTCAGCAAGTCTTCAGGTCGGACTCGGCCAATGCTGCGTACGATGATGTCGTGCGTCCGGTCCACTGGCTGCTCCTCGTGACGCTTGCCGTCGTCCTCGTCGCATCGCTGCTCAATCTGCGATCGTCGGGAACGGCCACGGCGACGGCGGAGAAGACGTCGATCGCCGCGCCAGTCGGCACCGTGCGCGAGATCATGAAAGCGATGGTCGATCCCAACGCCCAGATCGTGTGGGGCGCGGTCGGCGTCGTGCACGAGAAGCACAGCACGGTTGAGCACGAACCGCGGACGGAAGAGGAATGGACTGCGGTTGAAAACGGTGCGATGGCGCTCGCTGAAGTGGCCAATCTGCTGAAGATGCCGGGACGACTCATTGCGCGCCCCGAGGAAGCCAACACGATGCGCTGGCCGGAAGCGACATTGACACCGGTTCAGATCGAAGAGCGAATCGCCGGCACTCGCGGCCAATGGGACAAGTCGTTGGATGCCCTGCAGGCAGCGGCGATGAAGGCATTCGCGGCCGCGAGAGCACATAACAAGGATGCCGTCTTCAACGTTGGCGAAGAGATCGACAACGCCTGCGAAAGCTGCCACATCGTCTACTGGTACCCGCCGACCGCGCCTGGCGCGAAGTGATCGCCTCCGGTGCTCAGATCGAGCCCGTCGATCCTGACGAAGAATTCATCAAGTCTTCAGGTGAACTCCCGCATCGCGTGCGTACGATGACAGCTGTCGTGCTGGAGTGAACCGGCCACGGCGATCCGGAAACTCTCACCTGTGAGCGGAGTGAACATGCGAAGGTTGTCTTGGCTGGTACCGGTAGCGATGGCTCTCGTCCTGCCGGCGTGCAACACCAATCAGCAGGCAGCTGCACGTACCAGCGCGACTGCGGCGCCACCGGTTGCCTCTGCCTCCACGCCGGTCGGGACGGTGAAGGAGATCATGAAGGGCATCGTCGATCCGAGTTCGAAAGAGCTCTGGGATTCGGTCGGAACCGAGTCCGGACCGAAGGGTATCGTCGAGAAGTCGCCCAAGACCGACGAGGAGTGGGCGAAGATCGAAGGCGATGCACTCGTGCTCGCCGAAGTGGCGAATCTGCTCAAGATGCCGGGACGTCACGTGTCCCTTGCCGAGGAAGCGAACCAGAAGAGCAAGCCGGATGCGCCGGAACTGACGCCGGCTCAGATCGAAGAGAAGATCGCGAAGGATCGCGCGGCGTGGGAGAAGAAAGCCGACGCACTGCAAACGACGGCGGTGAAAGCACGAGCCGCAGCGAAGAAGCACGACAAAGACGGACTGCTCAACGTCGGCGAGGAGATCGACAACGCGTGCGAGAGCTGTCATCTCGTGTACTGGTATCCGGACGAGAAGAAACCTGGTGAGGCCGGCGCAGAATCAGCATCACCGAACAAGAAATAGCGGTCAGATATACTTGTCGCGCTCGAGGAGGCGTGATGAGTACCTGGCTTCGCGGTGTGTGCACGAGCGCAGTGGTGGGCGGCACGCTGATTGTGGCGGCTGCACGACCGTCGGCTCAACAACCTGCGCAGGGTCCTCAGTCGACATCGACATGTCAGGCCGCTCCGGCTGGTGGTGCTGGCGGAGGTCGCGCGGCCGCTCCTGCCGGTGCGCGTGCGGGAGGACAGGCACCAGCCGGACGCGGCGCCGGCGCGCGTGCAGGCGGGGTTGGCGGCACACCGCCACCGATTCAGTGGGCCGCGCCCGTGCTGCCCGAAGGCCCGATCGCCGCAGAGTCGGCGCTGCCTGCCTATCGCAATCTGCGTCTCGTCGTCATGAAGGGGCTCACGCATCCGTGGGGCATGGCGTTCCTCCCCGACGGCGACATCCTCATCACCGAGCGTCCCGGTTGTCTCCGCATCGTTCGCAACGGCGTGCTCGATCCGAAGCCGATTGCCGGACTGCCGCCGATATCGGCGCAGGGCCTGTCAGGGTTGATGGATATCGCCCTTCATCCACGCTTCGCTGAGAACAAGTTCGTCTACTTCACCTATCACAAGCCGAATCCCGCGGCGGCTGCAGCGCAGGGTGGACCGCAGGGACCCCCGGCTCGTCTCGCGGCGCTGGCGCGCGGAACATCGGACGGCACTGCGCTCACCAACGTGAAGGAATTGTTCGTCGCCGATGTCACGACCGAAGCGTCGCGGATCGTGTTTGGCCGCGACGGAATGATCTACATGAGCCTCGGCCGATCGACGGAAGGCGCGAACGCGCCATCGCAGGATCCGAGCAACTACGGCGGCAAGCTCCTGCGGCTGCGCGACGACGGTACGGTGCCACCGGATAATCCGTTCGTCGGGAAGGCAGGATACAAGCCGGAGATCTACACGCTCGGACATCGCAACCAACTCGGATTGGCGGTGAACCCTGAGACCGGACAGATCTGGGCAAGCGAGCAGGGGCCCAATGGCGGCGACGAGGTCAACATCATTCAGGCGGGCAAGAACTACGGATGGCCGGTGATCAGTCAGGGCCGCAGCTACCCAGGACCGCGCGTGTCCGACCAGCCGGTGCGCGAGGGTATGGAGCAGCCGCACATCGTGTGGATTCCGTCAATCGCGCTCTCGGGCATGACCTTCTACACAGGCGATCGCTTCGCAGGATGGAAGCGCAATCTCTTTGTCGGCGGACTGCGGCAGGGTGAGTCGCCGCGAACCGGGCAGCTGCAGCGCATCGAATTCAACGACAAGTGGGAAGAGCTGCGGCGCGAGCCGATGCTGCGTGAGCTCGGGCAGCGAATCCGCGACGTGCGACAGAGCCCCGACGGATATCTCTACGTGCTCACTGAAGAGAACGACGCCGCGCTCATCCGCATCGAGCCGGCAGAACCAGTTTCGAGATAGGCAGATGAAAATCGCAGATCGCATGACGCGGATTGGAATCGAATCCGCGTTCGAGGTGCTCCAGCGCGCACGCGCGCTCGAGGCGCAGGGCAAGAACGTCATTCATCTCGAAATCGGTCAGCCCGATTTCCCCACGCCGTCACACATCAAAGACGCCGCGACGCGGGCCCTCGCTGAGGGGTGGACCGGATACGGACCGACGCCCGGCTTTCCCGACTTCCGTGAGGCGATCGCGTCGTACATCTCGACGACGCGCGCCATCAAGGTGTCGGGGCAGAACGTGGTGGTGGTGCCCGGCGGCAAGCCGATCATGTTCTTTGCGATGCTGGCGGTAGTCGAGCCGGGCGACGAAGTGATCTATCCGAACCCCGGCTTTCCGATCTACGAGTCGGTGATCAACTTCCTCGGCGCCACGCCGGTGCCGATCCCGCTCGTCGAGAGCCGCGGCTTCTCCTTCGATCTCGACGTGTTCGAGTCGAAGTTATCGTCGCGCACCAAGATGGTGGTGCTCAACTCGCCGGCCAATCCTACTGGCGGCGTCATTCCGCGCGAGGATCTGAAGCGCATCGCCGATCTGCTGCGAGCTCGCGACGTCCTGGTGTTGAGCGACGAGATCTACTCGCGCATCTGCTACGACGCGCAGCCGTCGTCCATCACCGAATTCGAGGGCATGCTCGAGAAGACGATTATTCTCGATGGTTTCTCGAAGACCTACTCGATGACCGGTTGGCGTCTCGGCTACGGCGTCATGCCGCTGTGGCTCGTCGATGCGGTCGACAAGCTGATGGTGAATTCGAACTCGTGCACCGCCAGCTTTACGCAGCGCGCCGGTTTGGCCGCGCTGCAGGGACCGCAGGA
>Ga0075423_10001470_pt1 | contig 20726 bp, 13 predicted proteins | sample SoiMethybrSBSTD2_FD_80114 | JGI IMG/M metagenome (GOLD analysis project Ga0075423, IMG submission 80114) | Bulk soil microbial communities from a Populus tree surrounding site in Tennessee, USA - Soil MetaG P. TD hybrid SBSTD2 | ecosystem: Environmental > Terrestrial > Soil > Tree plantation...
GTGAAGATCGTAGGTTCCACGAAGTAACCCTTGTCGTAGCCGGAATCGGTTAAGCGCGAGCCGCCACAAACAAGACGCGCACCTTCCTGTTTTCCAATTTCAATATAGTCGAGAACCGTCTTCATCTGGTTGGCATCGACACAGGGACCGATCTCAATTCCCTTCTCCAGACCGTTTCCTACGCGCAGCTTTCTGGTCTTCTGAACCAGGAGATCGAGAAACGACTCGTAAATGGATTCCTCCACCAAAGCGCGACTGGTAGCCGTGCACTTTTGGCCGGTCGAGAAGAAGGCGCCGTTTACCACGATATCTGTGGCCAAGTTTAGATCAGCGTCGGCCAACACAATCGTGGGGTTCTTGCCGCCCATTTCGAGCTGGGTCTTCACTCCACGAGTTAAGGTCTTCTGCTGAATGCCGGTGCCCACCTCACAAGAACCTGTGAACGAGACCGCCTTGACGGCTGGGTTTGAGATCAGTTCGTCGCCAATCGCAGAACCGGAGCCGGTCACCATATTGAGCACGCCCTTTGGCAGACCGCCCTCACTGAGAGCTTCGACCAAGCGAACTGTGCAAAGCGGAGCCAATGAGGCCGGCTTGATGACGACGCTGTTCCCGGTGATGAGCGCCGGAGCGATTTTCCATGCTGGAATGGCAATAGGAAAATTCCAGGGCGTCAATAGCGAAACCACGCCCAAGGGCTTCCGAAAAGTATAGGCAAAAACCCCGTCGCGTTCGGAAGGAACAGTCTCGCCGCAGAGCCTCGCTCCCTCACCTCCGAAATAACGAAAGATATTCACGGCCCGCGTCACTTCTCCCTTGGCTTCAGGAAGAGTTTTGCCTTCTTCGCGAGTCATTTCAGTGGCCACAATGTCGGTCCGCTTCTCCAGAATTTCGGCGGCCTTCATGAGGATGGTCCCACGGTTAGGAGCCGGCACCGCTGCCCAGGCCGTCTGGGCCTTTTGGGCAACGTCAAAGGCATTTTTGACATCGGATGCCGCTGACGATTGATACTTTGCCACGACTTCTTCATGATTCGCAGGGTTCCGGCTGTCAAACACCTCGCCTGAAGCGGAGTTTACCCATTCACCTGCGATAAAATTTCCATAGGTTTGCGCCATGCAAGTCCTCCCAAAAAAGAATGAAGTTGATCCAGGTCTGCCAGACTGCTGAGTGCTTGAATCCGTACCAATTCCATCTTAGTTTCCGAGAGTTCCTTTGTCAAATCACGAGGAAAGAGGCCCATGCTCTTCCTGAGGACCTGTGATATGATTTTTATCGTAACAATACTAGCGCCTTCTTCTTGAACGGAAGATTCTTTTGGATGTAGAGCAGTCTGGAGGACCCCAAAATGAAAGCAATGCAATTAGAAATTGATGACCGCCGACTCAGTGCCATCACCTCCGGTCCTTTGCCGGCATCGTGCAAAGTCTATGTTTCGGGCACGCTTTATCCCCATCTCCGAGTGCCCATGCGCGAGATCCAGCAGACGTCCACTCGCCAGCACGCGTCGAACGCGGGTTCGGTTCCCAATCCATCTATTGCGGTTTATGACACCAGTGGGCCCTACACCGATCCTGCCGTGTCGATTGACGTGCGACAGGGTATTGCACCCATTCGACGTGAGTGGATCAACCAGCGTGCTGATGTCGAAGCACTTCCAACAGTAAGCTCGCACTACGGCCGCCTACGATTGGCTGACACGAAACTGGATGCTCTCCGTTTCAGTCATCTTCACCAGCCGAGGCGTGCGACGGCCGGAAGTAATGTTTCTCAGATGCACTATGCGCGAAAAGGAATCATTACGCCGGAGATGGAATTCGTTGCCATTCGAGAGAACCAACGTGTCGAAAATCAGTATGCAGCTCAACACGCCGGAAACTCCTGGGGCGCCGCAATTCCCAAATTGATAACACCGGAGTTCGTTCGCGCTGAGTTAGCCCGAGGGCGCGCCGTCATCCCAGCCAATGTCAATCATCCGGAGCTCGAGCCTGTAATCATCGGCCGGAACTTTCTGGTGAAGATCAACGCCAACATCGGAAACTCCGTGGTCACCTCAACCATTGAAGAAGAAGTTGAGAAAATGGTATGGGCCATCCGCTGGGGTGCAGACACGGTCATGGATCTCTCCACAGGCCGCAATATTCATGAGACTCGCGAGTGGATTTTGCGCAATAGCCCGGTGCCTATTGGGACCGTACCAATTTACCAGGCCCTCGAAAAGGTCAATGGCAAGGCCGAGGACTTGACCTGGGAAATCTTCCGTGACACTCTGATTGAGCAGGCGGAACAGGGTGTGGACTATTTTACCATCCACGCCGGCGTGCGCCTGGCCTACGTTCCTTTGACTGCCAAACGGCTAACCGGCATCGTCTCCCGGGGAGGTTCCATCCTGGCCAAGTGGTGTCTGGCACACCATGCCGAGAATTTCCTGTACACGCACTTCGAGGAGATTTGCGAGATCATGAAAGCCTACGACGTGACTTTCAGTCTGGGTGATGGTCTCAGACCAGGCTCAATTGCCGATGCCAATGACGAAGCTCAATTCGCGGAATTGGAAACGCTGGGAGAGCTGACACAAATCGCCTGGAAGCACGATGTTCAGACCATGATCGAGGGCCCGGGCCACATACCGATGCACTTGATCCACGTCAACATGACGAAACAACTTGAGGTTTGTGGCGAAGCCCCCTTTTACACTTTGGGACCTCTCACCACAGATATTGCTCCCGGCTATGATCACCTCACCAGCGCGATCGGCGCCGCCATGATCGGTTGGTTCGGGACGGCAATGCTTTGCTACGTGACGCCTAAGGAGCACTTAGGCTTGCCCAATCGCGAGGACGTCAAAGAAGGCGTCATTGCTTACAAGATTGCGGCCCACGCCGCGGACCTGGCGAAAGGGCATCCCGGCGCCCAGGCAAGGGACAACGCGCTCTCCCAGGCTCGCTTCGAATTTCGCTGGGAAGACCAGTTTAATCTGGGCCTCGACCCCGAACGCGCTCGGGCCTTTCACGACGCAACTTTGCCCGGCGAGAACGCCAAGCTCGCACACTTCTGCTCCATGTGCGGCCCTCATTTCTGTTCGATGAAGATTACCGAGGATGTTCGCGACTATGCTCGCAGCCTCGGTGTCGATCCTGAGGAGGCCATCGCGAAAGGCTTGCAGGATAAGTCAGAAGAATTCAAAGAAACGGGTGCCAACCTCTACCAGAAAGTGTGACGTCCGCCGCATTAGGTTACCTTGCAAATTGAAGTGGCCTCCTGTCCTCCTGGAAGAATGTCCAATTCCCGGAGTTCCTAATCGTGTCCCCGACGCTTTCATCGATAAGCTGAGCTTATGGGTGAGATTATTTAAATAAATTTGACAGGTCCCCCTCTGACTCCTAAACTCTGCCCATCAATACCTTGCTGTATTGACAGTCGGGAATCATAATCAGGTCCGATAAGGACAAAGGCGTCCTGGAATGAAAGCAAAGTCTGACATCCAGGACGCCTTTTTGTTTTCGGACGCCGCAATCTGCAAGCGACCAGAGGAGATTCCATGGAAACCACGTCCACGTGCCACACTGATGATTTAAGCAAAGGCATCATGCTGGCTGGAGGATCTGCGGCACGTACGCAGTCCTCGAAGCGGGAACTCGAAGTCCTCTACCAGATCAGCACCCGCATCAGCAGTCAGCTGGAGCTAGCTGAAGTGCTTGATCAGATTATCGGCCTGGTCAATCAAGTTACTCATGGCAACTCCTGCCTGCTCTATCTGTTGGATGAGGCCCAGCAAGAACTTGTGTTGCAAGCCTCTAAGAACCCTCATCCGGAAAACATTGGTGCCCTCCGCCTGAAGCTCGGAGAGGGCATCACAGGCTGGGTGGCGCAAGAACAAAAGGTTGTCGCTATCAGTCAAAACGCCAGCAAAGATTCCCGCTTCAAGTTTTTCTTCAGCTTGCCGGAGGATCGATATCAAGCCTTCTTGTCCGTGCCCGTCATTGCAAAGGACAAAGTAATTGGTGTTATTAACGTGCAACATCAGAAGCCTCGTGTGCACACTCCAGGGGAGATCAAGCTCCTTTCCGTTATTGGACAACAGGTGGGCTATGCGATCGAGAACGCCGGACTCTACGAAGCAATCCGGAAGAGGACAGAGCAGATCGAAAACCTACTGCGCGTCAGCGAAACCGTATCGTCCAATCGTTACCTTGAGGAAATCTTAAACCTCGTCGTGAAGCTGTGCTCCGAAATGACCGAGTCGTCAATCTGCTCCATCATGCTAGTGGACGAGAGCAGACAGGAGCTGGTGATCAAAGCAGCTCGCTGTTCCAACGATGAGTATTTGCGAAAACCGCCCCTGAAGATCAATCAAAGCCTGGTAGGGCGAGTCGTGCGGGACCGGCAGATGGTGGTGGTTCGCGACGTAGCTGCAGAGCCTGACTATCAGCACCCGGAGCTGGCGAAAAAAGAAGGATTACATTCTTTGGTATCGATTCCGTTGATTGTTAAGGACAAGGTCATTGGGGCGATCAATTGTTACTCCGCTACCCCTCACCCTCTAACAAAGGAAGAGATTCATTTGCTTTCGAGCATCGCGCACCAGGCTGCGCTGGTTATTGAGAACACCCGGCTGGCGTCAGAAACGCTCTCCGCTCAAAAGGCTTTGGAAAGCCGGAAGCTAGTGGAACGAGCCAAAGGCATCCTGCAGGTCGAAGCGAGTCTTACCGAACAAGAGGCTTACAAACGCATCCAGCAGCAAAGCCGCCGTCTGCGCAAGCCCATGAAAGAGATTGCGGAAGCTATCATTTTGGCTTCTGATTTCAAAAAGATGCCTCACAGCCAAACCGAGAACTCTGCGTGACTGGAGCAACCAACAGCGGTAAACGGGACGGGCTGTCGCGTCCCCCTTTTCCCCGTTTACGTCGCGGCCGTTTTCTCCTCCCGGCCTGACAATAGCATCAGGCGAGCAGTCGTAGCCTGGCTTCACAGCCACGTCCTGTCTGTCGATTTTCGAGGGTCAGGGTGCCGCCGTGCGCTTCGGCAATCTGACGGCTCAGCACGAGTCCGATCCCGGTTCCGCCAGGTTTCGTCGTGAAGAATGGAACAAATAGATTGGACGTATTCGACAGACCGGGGCCGTCGTCTTGGACCCATAGTTCAAAATACCCTGCCCTCCTGGACCAACCGAGGCTGACCGTTCCACCCGTTTCGAGTGCTGCATCTACGGCATTTCGCAACAGATTGATCAACAGCTGCTCCAACTGATCTGCGTCGCCTTGGACGGCCAGCTCCGGCCCCGGCTGGACGCCTATTCGCATTCGTGTCTCCAGCTCCACCACACGACGCACTAGAGAACCAACATCGACCGATCGAAAATGAGGTTGAGGGAGCCTAGCTAACCGGGCATAGGCTCCCATAAAGCGGTTGAGGGCTTCAGCACGGGAGGCAATGACCGTGAGACCTCGTTGCATGTCTTCCCGCCAGTCTGTCGGTTGCGGCTGGCGTGTGAGCAGACTCTCCAGAGTGCCGGCCATGGATTTGATCGGTGCCAGCGAGTTGTTGAGCTCGTGACCCAGAACCCGGAGAAGCCGCTGCCAGGCAATCCGCTCCTCCTCACGCAACGTTCGGCTTAGGTCCGAAAGAACGAGCATATGAAGAGGATGGCCTTCTTTGCGAATGCTACTACTCCGTACGCCAAAGCGGCCCGATCCACCGGGAAAATTGATGTGGAAGATATGGTTGTCGGGACCATCGAGACAATCTGCCAGATCCAGCTCGCTGGCGCTTCGTCCCAGTAATCGCTCTGCAGGTTGAGCCAGCAGCCGTTCCCCAGCACGATTGACCAAACGTAAGGACCGCTCACCGTCGAAAGCAAACACCGCCACATCGATCTCTTCCATGACGGTACGCAGTAAAGTGGTCGCCTCCAATGCTCCCAGCCGCTGTTCACGCAGCGTCTCCCCGAGAGCGTTGACTTCCAACTGCACCTCTCCCAAAGGGTCTCCAAGGCGCGCGCCCCGCGCCCGGATGGAGTAATCACCCTCGCGCAGCGCCGCCAGCAAATTGGAAAGAGTTTGCAAAGGAAGGACCACGCGTTCGCGCAGGGCGAAGGCGAAGCCCAACCAGAGCACAAGAATGAAGAGGCCTAGCGTCCACTGCACCTTGGGGCTATAGTTCCCAATCCAGAGCAAGACAAAAGCTACCAGAGCCCCTGGAAGCCCGGCCAGAATCGCCATCAGCAAAATGCGGCGCTCGTGGCTTAGACGACGGTTTTGGCCTCTGGGGGATCGTTGAGAATTTGGTTCACGAGCCATCAACGGTCGCTGGTCAGCTCTCAGCATTCAGCTATCAGCATCCTCAGTTCATAGTGGAATCAGGCAGCTTTTCGTTTCACGTCGTTGACCGTTTCTTGGGCACCGTTCGAGCTGAAACGACATCAGCAAGCTCGTTGGTTTAGTGACTAGTCCGCAGCCTCCTGATCAACGAGGTGAGCATCTGTTTCACCTCAATCACGTTGTTATTGAGCTTTTCATGGTCTGACTTGCTTAGCAACTTGAGATCAAGTGATAGTAAGAGGTGATATTCAAGCTCGCTGGCTGAACCCATTGCAATCTCTAGAAAGCGCGCCAACTCAGCCTCCGTATTTCGACCACATCCCTCCGCAATGTTTGCGGCGATCGACACAGACGACCGCCTGATCTGGCTGGTCAGCCCGAAAACCTCATCTTTGGGGAAGCCCCTAGTGGCATCGTGGACTGCAAGGGTCATCAGGTGACTCTTCAGCCATACTTTCAGGTCCCGGAAGTCTCGCATCTCGGCGTCTTCCTCTCTGTCTCCGTCCAGACCGGTTCACGCATGGTTGGCAGCTGAATGCTGAGCGCTGACAGCTGACTGCTTCCTTTACAGCCGATACTTCTCCAGCCGCCGGTATAGTGCACTCCGGCTGAGGCCCAGCGCTTCAGCGGCCCGGCTGACGTTGCCATCAAAACGAGCCAGAGTCTTTCGGATCAAGAAGCTTTCCACCTCCTCCAGGCTCATCTCGTCGAGCCGGTTGCCGGCCTCGCGGCTCGGTCGCAATCCCAGATCGGCCGCCTTAATGACGCCTCCTTGGGCCATCAATACGCCTCGTTCTACGGCATGATCGAGTTCGCGAATATTCCCAGGCCAGTGGTACTCTCCGAGGACCTGAGCCGCACCTTCATGAAAATCAAAAAGAGTCTTGCGATAACGCTGCAGGTGTTGCTGCAGAAAATGCCGAGCGAGCGGAAGAATGTCTTCGCGGCGCTCCCGCAAGGGCGGGAGATGAACCTCGATCGTATTGAGGCGAAACAGAAGATCCCGACGAAAGCGGCCCGCAGTCACTTCGGCAACCAAGTCTGAATTTGTGGCCGACAGAATCCGGACATCCACGCGCCTCGTTTTAGAAGAGCCCACTCGCTCAAACTCTCCCGTCTCGAGCACGCGTAGTAGCTTGGCTTGCAGATTCAGTGAAATGTTAGCCACCTCATCCAGAAAGAGCGTGCCTCCGTCTGACAGCTCGAATCGCCCGACGCGGTCGGTTTTTGCGTCGGTAAACGCTCCCCTGACATGTCCGAAAAGCTCGCTCTCAAACACCCCCTCAGAAAGGCCGCCGGCATTGACGGTGACCAAAGGCTTGCCGGATCGAACCGATAGAGAGTGCAAGAGCCGTGCAACCAGTCCCTTGCCGGTTCCATTCTCACCCGTGATCAACACGTTGGCGTCCGATGGCCCTACGCGAGCAATGAGTTCCTTAATGGGGTGCATGGCTGGTGATTCGCCAATCAGTTTGGGACGGCCTCCCTCCCTGAGGATGAGATTCTCGGCCTCAAGCTTGAGACCTTTACGGAGGGCCCGACCTAATTCGATCTGGGTGCGAAGAATGGTTAGAAGCCGTGTGTTTTCCCAGGGCTTCTGAACAAAATCGCGCGCACCTCGACGCATGGCTTCCACGGCCAGTTCTACGCTGCCCCAGGCCGTCATGACCACAATCGGCAAGCTCATGTCCAACGCCTGAACACGGATGAGCAAATCCAGGCCTTCTGCTCCGGAAGTCGTGTCCCGAGCATAATTCAAATCCATCAGCAACACATCAAAGTCTCGAGCTTCGAGAGCTTTCAAGATGGCCCCAGGCGAGTTTGCGACCTCTGTTTGATAGCCTTCGCCCTTGAACAACAGGCGAAGTGCCTCCAGAACATCAGGCTGGTCGTCTGCAACTAAGACTCGGGGTGGCGATGAATCAGCGTTCTTCATCTAATCCGCAATCCAAAATCCGCAATCCGCCATTGAAAAACCCACGGCTCGCTACGCTCACCCGTGGCTACCAAAATCTTCTTCGAGCCCGATGCAGCGTAGCTCTCACTCCTTAACCAACCATCCGTCCGACAGCTTGATAATCCTCCGGCCATAAGCCGCATTCTTGTCGGAATGCGTTACCTGAATGATGGTTGTCCCTTCATCGTTAAGCTTCTTGAAGAGTTCCATGATCTCCTCGCCCTGACTGGAATGGAGATTGCCCGTCGGTTCGTCGGCCAGGATTACCTTGGGATTGGCAATCACTGCCCTGGCCACGGCCACGAGCTGTTGTTGCCCCCCAGAGAGTTGGTTGGGGTAAAGGTCTTTTTTTCCTACGATCTGGAATCGATCCAGTGTATCGCCGACCATACTCTGCCGTTGGGACCTGGAAATATTCCGGTAAGACAGTGGGATGTCCAGATTTTCATAAACCGTCAGATGATCCAATAAGTGATAGCTCTGAAAGACAAAGCCAATATGTTTCTTATGAAGCTCGAATCTTTCTTTCTTACCGAGCTTATGGACAGGTTGACCCAGGAAATAGTATTCCCCGCTCCAGGCGCTGTCGTGCATTCCCAGAAGATGGAGCAGGGTCGATTTTCCGGCACCTGAAGGCCCCATGATAGAGACAAACTCTCCCTCCTTAATGTCCAATGTAATGCGTCTCAAGACATAGGTTTTTTGCACGCCCTGCTCGTAGCATTTTTCGATCTCGCGGAGTGCAATCATGGTCTAGAGCACCACCTGAATGGGGGTTTTTAACTGAAGTTTTCCCCAGCTAACCTTCAGGGTGACATCCTTGGAATTGGCCTTCTGATAAGAGAACTTCACGATCAACTTTTCTGCCGGCGAACCACTGGGCTTTTCTTCTGTCATAGAAACCCTGAAGAGGATGGGAGCCTTGTTGATCTCGAAAGCGTCCAGCCGACTTGCACGCACTTTGGAGGGATCAATGAAAGCCAGGCTCCAACCCGTTCCGTCTGCAGAACGGAACAAACCAAGATAATAGCTTCCGATAGGGACTTCCTTCCCGCCGATCTTCAGAGGAAGGTTGGTGTCGAGAACCGTCCAAAAGTCTTTACCAAATCGCCATACTTTCCCTTTTGTCATGCCATCAAACTTGGCAACGTCTTCATACTCCTTCTTCCAAACCGGGCGACCATAGTGGATCGAAAACTCGCCGGCGGCCCCATCCTTCTGTTGATCCCAATAGAGGACTCTGTCATAGCCTCGATCATTCGGGTCGGCGTCACCGTACGCCTCAATGCCGGCCTTCTTTTCCTGAGCCGACAGCACTCCACAACAAACCAGGACAAACACTATCGATAGAGACTTGAGTGTCATATCAGATCTCCTTGTTACTATTCTTTGTTGAAGCCGGGCCAAGCGCCAGTTCAGCAAACCATAAAGCTATCAGAAAGTCTGGTTCGCCCGCGAGTGTGGGCGCGATTGCCCTTCGGCAATATTGCAGGGCACTGAGACAGCCGCCTGTCTCATCTGGGCACGAGACCAAACCGCTCGTCCAACCAGAAACTGCAATTAAGGTGAAAAACCTCGCTCACACCAGCCCATTCTGCCAAACCAGCCTGACTCGCCAGTGCTTCATTCGTGCCGAAGGGCTTGCATCGGCTGCACACGGGTAGAGCGCAGCGCCGGCAGGAAGGCTGCCAGTGCTGTCACCGCGAGCAGCAAAAGCCCCGCGCCACCCATGGTCGCGGGATCCTGGGCCTTGACGCCAAACAAGAAGGACTCCACGTAGCGGGTCAGACTCAGGATGGTAGGGATGCCAACGATTGCCCCGACGAGCACCATGGCCATCGCGTCACGCAGCACCATCCACAACACCTTGGCGCCTTCGGCCCCCAGCGCCATGCGAATACCGATCTCTCTGGTTCGCCTGGTTACCGCCTCAGACATCACACCATAGAGCCCGATTGCTGCCAACAGCAATGCCATGAGCCCGAAGAATCCGCCGATGATAGCCAGAAAGCGCTCTTGAACAAGGTTCTGGTTGAGATTGTCCTCCATTGTCTTCGCTTCTCTGATCAAGACGGTACTGTCGATCTCCGTCAACCGCTGCCGGATGGTCCCGACCAGACGGTGGGCGTCGCCAGTAGTACGGACGCACAGGGTGTCATCGATGAATGCCGCCGGTTGTCGATACAACGGCTGGTAGGCCATGGGCTCTACGGGGTGTCTCACATCGAAGTATCTCGGATCCCGCACGACGCCAACAATCTCCCACGTTTGTGCCGGAATCCACTTCTTGTCAAAGCATAGTCTCCGGCCAAGAGGCGAATGGCCTTTAAAAAAACGACGGGCTAAAGCCTCATTTACAATGACAACGCGTGGCGGTCCAGGCAGCTCTAGAACTCCCGTTTCAGGAAGGCCAGGCGGTTCCGTTCGATTGGGAAGGACGCTAAGACTATCCGATTCCTGAAAATCGCGGCCCAGGACAATCGGAACTCCGGCAGCTTCGAAGAAGCGTGGTGTGACCGCGTTTATATCGACATACGGTTGTTCGTCCGGCTTCCATTGGTAGCCTTCAAACTGGACCGAAAGGCTCCACCGTGATCTGCTGAGCGGAGTGGTCGCCGCCATACTAGCCGCTTTCACTCCCGGCAAACGCTGGACTTCTTCACGCACTCGATCCTCAAATGCTCGCTGGCGTTGTGGCTGGTAACCCGTCTGCGAGATAGTCGTGTCGACCAGTAACAGATTCTGGCGATCCATGCCGGGATCAAGCCTGCGCAGATTTGATAGTGTTCGAACAAACAGACCCGCTCCCGCCAACAGCAGTAACGACAGCCCCACTTGTAAAGAAACCAGGCTGCGACGCAAATCCCAGCGGCTGGAGCGACCGCCAATATTGCCTGTATCAGATTTGAGCGTCGAGACTAAGTCCGTCCGACTCGCCTTGAGCGCGGGAACGATGCCGAAGAATAGCCCGCTCAGCACAAACAATGCAAAGGCGAACGAAAGAAGTCTCGCGTCGGGTGACAGGTTGAGTTCTGCTGGAAATATTCCCTGCGGCAAGAAGGTCAATAACACTCGAATACCCATCCAGGCTACCACCAGGCTAGCCATGCCACTCAAGAGGCTCAAGGTGATGCTCTCAGTCAACATCTGCATCACCAGCCGCCCACGACCAGCACCCACCGCCAGCCGCACCGCGATCTCCTTCCCACGTGCTACAGCTCGGGCCAGCAAAAGATTCGCCACGTTCGCACAGGCGATTATGAGGACCAGGCCTACCGTGAGCATTAGGACCATGAGCGGTCTGGATGTTTCATTGCGAAGATACGAGTGGCCCTGGCTACCTGGTAGAACCGTGGTCGTGTTATTGATCTTGTATTCCGTATCCCAGGTGGCGGGGCGCTCGTCTGGATCGTTGCGGAGAATCTGTTGCCACATAACGTCGAACTCTGCGTTGGCTTGTGCCGTTGTGACCCCGGGCTTCAGCCGCCCCATCACCGTTAGCCCCCACACGCGACGCGTGTTCCACTCGAACGGGGTCCGATTGAGGGCTCGCTCCATCATGATCGGCACGAACACGTCCGGGGAGATGCCCACCGCTGTGCCCGTGAAACCCTCTCTGGACACGCCTACAATCTCGAAGCGAGCCCCATTCAGGAGCATGTCACGACCTACCACGCCGGTGTCTTCTCCGAACATCCGTTTCCAAAACGCATAGCTCAGCACAGCATAGGGATGCGTTCCTTCCCTTTCGTTGTCGGCTTCATTGAAGACTCGGCCGATCACCGGTTGGACCCCGAGCACCTGGAAGTAATTTCCACTTACCATTGAGAGTTTGATCAACTGCGATGGACCACCCCCGCCAGGCTGACTGAAACTTGTTGCCCGGTCACCGCGCCAGAAAGCTATCAGTCCCGCATATGATCGGTTTTGATCTCGGACAAAGCAGTAGTCCGGGTAATTGAACGCCGTGTTTGGCTGCGACGGGTTCCTGGCCAGCACTACTAATTCCTGGGGATTTTGCACCGGTAACCAACGCAGCAGGATGGCATCAACAAGAGTGAAAATAGCCGTGTTTGCCCCGATGCCGAGTGCCAGTGACAAGACTGCCACAGCGGTGAACCCGGGATTCTTGCGTAGCATCCGAATTGCGTAGCGAAGATCGTTCATATTGCCGATTTCCGATTGGCGAGTGCCGATTGTTTCAAGTTCCGTGAAGTCGAAATCCGCGATATGGCTGTTTGGCTCCGCGCCATAGTTCGACCTTGTTCATACGTCGGGCTCAATCGACAATTGGCAATCGCCAATCGGCAATCCCGTTCAATCACATCTGAGCGCCACCATCGGATCGACCTTCGTCGCCTTGCGGGCTGGTACGTAGCTAGCGACCAGCGCCACTGCAGCCAGTAGAATTGAAACGGCTGCGAATGTCCCCGGATCGGTCGGACGCACGGCGTAAAGCAGCGACACCAGGAAGCGTGTCAGCAAGAAGGCGCCAATGAGGCCTAGTCCCACTCCCATTAGGGCGACGCGTATCGCTTCACCGGTAACGAGCTTCAATATGTCGCTGCCTCGGGCACCGAGTGCCATTCGGAGGCCGATTTCCTGTGTGCGTTGGGTTACTGTGTAAGACATCACGCTATAAATTCCCAGCGCCGCAAGAAACACAGCCACACCGGCGAAGCTCGCCAAAAGCACCATGCTGGCACGGGGTAACGCCACCGACTCGCTGGCCAGCTGTTCCATCGTCCGCACCGACTCAATAGGTTGATCCTTGTCCACAGACCCAACTGCTTGCCGAACCGAGTTGGCCAGTTGCATCGGATTGACAGAACCTCGGACCACGAGAGTGAAAAACGGCCAGTAAGCCTGATTCGCCGGTCTGTAGATCTCGATCGGAGGCTCCTCCGCGAGCCCGTAGTGACGCACGTCGCCCACCACTCCAACAATCTGTCGAGGTTCTGGCTCAAGCATGTCTGGAACGAAGATACTCTTCCCAACCGGATCTTCGTTCGGCCACAGGCGACGCGCTAGTCTTTCATTGATGATCACTACTTCAGGTGCCCCCTTCCGGTCTCTCTCGTCAAAGAGCCGTCCTTTTCTCAGAGGAATCCGCATGGCTCGGAAGTAGTCCGGTGTGACCAGCCGGAATTGCGAGATGTTCTGCTGGCCAGTCGACTTCGGTTGTCCGGGAACTGTAAACGGACGCCGTGCGTCATTGCCGCTCAATGGCAGCGTACTGATCGCTGCTGCTGACTCCACTCCCGGCAAGCCCTGGAGATGGGCAAGCACCTGCTCCAGAAAAGTACTGGTGGCAAGCAGGTCGGGGTATCGATTTCGAGCGAGGAGCAGGAAGGAGGCAAGAACCCGATCCGTCTGAAAGCCCAAGCGTTGCTCTTGCAGACGCAGAAAGCTCCGGATAAGCAGCCCGGAGCCGACCAGCAGCATCAGGGACAGCGCTACCTGGCTCACGATAAGGAGATCGCGCAACCGAAAGGAACGCGTGTGCCTGCTGAAGCCCCGCACACCTCCTTTGAGCGCATCTTGTGGCAGGAGAGGTGCGCGAATTGCCGGCACCAAACCAAAAAGAGCGCCCGCCGCGACTGCGATGCAAAGCGTAAAGGCCAATACGGGTCCGTCAATCCAACCCCAGGGCCCGGTAGGCAAAGATATCCCCCCAAGTTGAGCTGAGAACATTCCAGGCAGCACCTGCACTCCCCAGAATGCAAGCAACAACCCTCCGGCCGCACCCAACGAAGAGAGAATCAAGCCTTGCGTCAGGAATTGACTGAATAGATGGCCTCTGCCTGCTCCCAGAGCCAGTCGAATGGCAACCTCTCGTTCCCGTGAGCTGGCTTGGGCGAGCAACATATTGGCGACGTTGGCGCAAGCGATTAGCAACATCAGGAGTACCGAGACCTGGAGTATCCACAGGGCCTGCTGGAGATTTCCGGCATAGAGATCCCGAATTGGGAACACCCGAGCACTCCAGTGTCTATTCGTTTCTGGATACTGCTTTGCCAGATCGGCGGCCAGGGTTTCCAACTCCTGCCGTGCCTGCGCTAGACCTACCCCCGGCCTCAGGCGTGCAACCACGTGCAGGAGGTGAAGCCGACGGCTTTGAAACCAGTCCGCAGGGATTAGGAGGGGAGTCCAGAGATCAACGAAGGTGCCGGGATGCGCGAACTCCGGCGGCATCACGCCTATGACCGTGTACGCCTCTCCATTGAGCTGAATCGAGCGGCCTACCACCTCTCGATCCGACGCGAAGAGCTTCTGCCAAAGCCGGTAGCTCAGTACGACAACGCGATCCTTACCCGGCTGGTCCTCCTCGGCCAGGAATGTGCGGCCTAGAATCGGTTGTGCGCCCAAGAGCGAGAACAGATTGGCTGAGAACTGGTAGCCGGCCACTGACCGAGGACTGCCCACGCCAGTGAGCGTGTAAGGTTCATCCATTGAATAAGCCATTTCCTCGAACACATGACTGCGAGTCTTCCAATCGCTGTAGTCGCCGCACGTGACTTTGTCTTGTTGCTGACGCTCCAGGTTCATCTGCCGAAGCGCGACGAGCCGATCTGCATCCCGATACGGCAGGGCTCGTAGAAGAACAGCGTGAAGCACACTGAAAATCGCCGTGTTTGCGCCGATGCCCAGAGCTAGTGTCACGACTGCCGCAGCCGTGAAGCCGGGGTTCTTGCGAAGGATTCGGGTGGCGTAACGAAGATCGTTGTACATAGGCGTGAGGTGTCAGGTTTCAGGTGTCAGACCGCGAATTCTTAAGACTCTTGGTCAATCCCGCCAACATTCGGCCGACCTCTGCAGTTAAATCCAATATTCCATTGACTTGCGGTTCTTTCAGATATCCCAACCGTCCAGCAAGCAGGCAGTGTGTCTCTAATTCCATCAACGATCCATTAGCCACGGACAGATGGTGCAGGTAATCACCAAGATGGGCACGGCCATGTCCTTCTGCAATATTTGCCGGAATCGATACCGCCGCTCTCTGAGTCTGGCTCACCAGCCCGTACAATTCACTCTGTGGAAACTGTCTGGTCAGATCGTAGCTGGCGACGACCAGATCCATTGCTTTCTGCCACACTTTCAAGTCTCGGTAGTTTCTGACTATCATCTTCCGCCTAACACCTGACACCTGAAACCTATTCATAGCGCAGCGCTACCATCGGATCGACCTTTGTTGCTCTACGGGCAGGGATGTAACAGGCCAGCACTGCTACGGTTGTTAGTAGGACCGAAACGCCCGCTAAGGTTAATGGATCTGTAGGAGTGACCCCGAAGAGCACATCGGCAATCAGCCGCGTAAGTGCCAGGGCTGAAGTAAGCCCCGTGGCAATACCAATCAAAGTCAGGACGAAGCCCTGCCTCACAACCAGTCTAAGAACATCGCTCTCCTGTGCGCCAAGAGCAATACGGAGACCGATTTCGTGGGTCCGCTCGCTGACAGAATATGAGATGACTCCGTAAATCCCCACGGCGGCCAGGATCAGAGCCACTCCAGCAAAGAGACCCATCAATTGCATATAAAATCTCCAAGGAGAAACGAACTTAGAGAGGACCTGTTCCATGGTCATGACGTCGTAGATCGGTTGATCTTTGTCCACATCGGCCGCGATGCGCCTGATGGCCGCAGTCAGACTTTCACTGACTCCTTGAGCCGAAGTAATCGTGCGGATGATGAGGTCTTGACGAAGGTGTGTTGCTACGTATCCTCCAGGATAGGTGTCAGGCTGTTGTCGGTAGGAGACGTACAAGGCTGGCGGCGTGTCTCGGGCTGGTCCGCCATGCTTAACATCACCCACAATTCCCACAATCTGGCGAAGCCAGGGCTCTTCCACCTGATACGGCTCCGACCTCAAGCGCAGCTGTTGGCCAATGGGATTTTCGTTGGGAAAGAAACGCCTGGCGAAGCTCTCATTAATGAGAACTACCCAAGGGGTGTTCTCCACATCGCGCTCGTCCAAGTAACGTCCCATCCTGAGTGGAATCTCCAGGGTGCGGAATAATCCAGGGCTGGTTTCAGCGTAGTACGCATAAGGACGCTTTTCGGGGTCCGGAGCCGGACGTCCCAAAACAGTGAAGGTCCGTGACTCCATCCATCGAGGGGGGACCAGGCTGATGATCCCTACTGACTTGACATCGGGCAACCCTTCAATTCGCTCAAGAACCTCCTGGTAAAAACGAGTTGCCCGACGACTCACCTTCTTCATAATGCCACCAGGAATATGCTCAACGTGTTGGGCCTCAGACAAGAAGATTTCCATTGTCAGGACATTTTCCGGATTGAAGCCCCAACTGACCCTTTGCAAATGGAGGAAGCTATTCATCATCAACCCGGCACCAACCAATAGGACCAGAGATAAGGCCACCTCTGCAATCACAAGTAAGCTGCGAGTCCGCCCACTGGAGCCTGACGTCACCCTTCGATCTCCTTCACTCAGGGCTTTGTTCAAATTAGGCTTTGAAGCCTGGATGGCAGGAGCTAATCCAAAGACAAGCGCCGTCAGAAGTGAGAGTCCCAGCGTAAAGAGAAACACGGTCCTGTCAATGCTGACTGATTCGGCGCTAGGCATCGCGCTTGCGAGTTTGCGGAACAGTTCGATGCCCCAAAAAGTGAGAACTAAACCGAGCAAGCCGCCAACCATTGCTAAGAGAGCGCTCTCCAAAAGCAACTGCCGAACCAAACGTGCACGGTTTGCCCCGAGCGACACCCGGACAGCAAACTCCTTCCGGCGGACTCCGGTTCGTGCCAGCAGAAGATTAGCTACATTTGCACAAGCAATCAGGAGGACAAGACCCACTGCCCCCGAAAGCGGATAGAGAACTCCCTCGGACCAGCCAAACAGGTCGTTGCGCAACAGGGCGACCTTCACGCCTATTCCCTTGTTAGCTTCCGGGTAAGCTTGCTCCAAACGGCTGGCGATCGTGTCCATCTCTGATTGAGCCTGCTCGAGAGTCACATTGGGTTTGAGACGGGCTATGGCCAGAGAATTGTGATCGCTACGCCTCAGATAGTCCGGGTTGACAACATTGATGCCCATCCAGACATCGGTTTGGTTGCCAAAGAGGAAGGAGAATCCGGGAGGCATCACTCCAACAACAGTACAATCCGTGCCCTCTATATTAAACTTCTTTCCAAGGACACTGAGGTTGCCGCCGAAACCGCGCTTCCAAAAGGAGTCACTAATGACCACAGTCTCCCCATGTTTGATCAACTCCTCAGGTAGAAAGACTCGGCCTAGAGCCGGCTTCACGCCTAAAAGCGCAAACAGGTTTGGGCTTGCCCCCTGCGCCGCAACGCGCTGAGCTTGTCCAACACCCGTCAATGTTTCGGTGCCCGGTTCGAGATCGCCTAACGTGATGTCTTCGAAGACATGATTTTGCGTTTTCCAGTCCATCGCGTTGGCAACTGAAGGGAGACGCCGCCATGACTCGCCCCCCTTCGTATCCTTTTCCCAAATCACCACCAACCGGTCAGGGTCCTTAAAAGGCAGAGGGCGATACAAGAGCGCATTCAGAGCGCTAAAGATGGTAACGTTAGACGCAATCCCTAGAGCCAGCGAAAGCACCGCCACCGCTGTAAAGCCGGGATTCTTGCGAAGCATTCGAAGGGCGAAACGAAGGTCGTTAAGCATAGGGATTCGGGGTTAGGGATTCGTGGTTAGGTTCAATTGCCGATTTTCGATTGACGATTGCCGATTGAAAAACGCTTCACGCCGTCACGAATTTGAAGGCTCGAGACTGTGATGCTTGGACTTAGACCCGACTTTGGACGTTGGAACTTGGCTTTTGAATGACTCGTCACTCTGACACCTCACACCCGACACCTGAAACCTATTCATAGCGCAGCGCCACCATCGGATCCAGCTTCGCCGCCCGATGTGCCGGAATATAGCTGGCCAGTAACGACACAAGGAGAAACCCGAGGGCGACAACTGTCAGAATCACCGGATCATTCGTCTTCACTTCAAACAGCAGGCTCTTCAAAAGACGCGTCAGCCCGAGAGCCAAGCCAATACCGAGTAAAGTCCCAATGGCAGCTAAACGCAATCCCTCGCGAACCACAAGCCAAAGAACATCGCTCCGGCGTGCTCCCAGAGCCATCCGAACGCCGATTTCGCGAGTGCGTTGAGCCACTGAATAGGCAATCATGCCGTAGAGTCCGACTGCCGCTAGAGCGACCGCTAGGACCGCGAAACTCGCAATCAGCATCCCGTAGAACCGCGAAGATCCCACCGAATCGTTTATGATAACCCTCATGGACTTCAGATCCACAATCGGCTGAGTCGAATCCACTTCGTTGATCAAACGCTGTAACTCTTTCGCGTGCAGGGGCACAGATGTTTTGACGATCCAGGCAGCCAAGTATGCGCTGTTTGAGCCAGTTGTGAAGTCGTCAGGACATTGGGCCTGTGGCAGGAAGATCGTCGCAAAAGCGTTGGTGTTCAACGCTTGGTCTTTGCTGTCCGCCACAACCCCAACCACTTCAAGTCCTCGGTCCTTGTGGGTGGTTGGTGACTGCCCAAAGTAGATCCGGGCACCAAGAGGGTCGTTCCCCTCGCAACAACGACGCGCTAGCGTCTGATTGATGATCACAACTGGAACCGAAGCAGCCGTATCTTGGTCGTGAAAGGAGCGGCCGGACAAGATGGGGGAGCCCATCGCTTCAAAGTATCCGGGGCTCACAGCCCTGGCCATGATGTATGCCTGCTTCTGTTGCCCGCCGCTCACCACATCAATGCCGAAGTTGTATCCCCATTCAAGTGGCAGGTTCGAGGCCGTGGAGACCTGCTTGACACCGGGGAGAATTTTGATTCGCTCATTGACCTTTTGTTCGAAACTCCACAGCTGGCCAGTCGTCTTGAACTTCTCGGGAGGAAGCGACATCCGGAACGTCCAAAGCTCCTCGGGATTGAAGCCTGGATTGACATTGAGCAGGCGATAGAGGCTCACAATGAGCAACAAGGCTGCGGCCAGGAGCACCGTCGAAAGCGCTATTTCGCTAATCACCAGTCCCCCTCGGAGACGCGATCGATGGGGGTTCAGGGCGGAGATATGTCTTCCTCCCTTTAGACCTTCATCCAGGCTTAGGCGCGAAACGCGCACCGCCGGGACCATCCCGCCGATCAATCCTATCAACACTGCCAGGATCAACGTGAAGGACAGCACCCTCCAGTCAAAGTGTACTTGACCCGTAACCACAGGCAGAAGATCACTAGGAGCCAGAGCCAGTAGCACGTTAAGAACCCACGGGGCTAGAATCAAACCAGCGGTACCTCCAAGCAATGCCAGCAATAGCGTTTCCGCCGTGAACTGCCGAATAAGTCTCCATCCAGTTGCCCCGAGGGCCAGCCGCACTGAAATCTCTGCCTGGCGAACCACCGCTTGGCTAAGCAGAAGGTTCAAAACGTTGCCCACCGCGATCAGAAAAACCACGCCGACGACACCCAGGAGTAGCAGCAAGTAGCGGCGAGTGTCGCGAGCAACGTATTGCCCGTACGTCATGAGCTGAACCCCACGTTCGCCTTCACCGAGGTGTTTCGGATACTCTGCACGGAAGGGTGCGAACAGTCGTGCTGCATCCGCCTGGGCCTGTGCCAGCGTGACATCTGGCCGTAGACGCCCAATCATGGGATAGTTGTGCCCCTGATCTTCAGGGTTAACTTCTAATTGCATCGGCAGCCAAACGTCGATTGTCTTGCTGTACGGTGGCACGAAGCGGAAGTCAGCCGGCAAGATGCCCACCACTGTGTAAGGGTTGCCATTAATGCTGATGGCTCGCCCCACCAATCCGGGATCGCTAACAAAACGGCTGTGCCATAACGCATGGCTGAGAATGCAGACACGTAGACCTCGAGTGCTGTCTTCCTCGGCGGTGAAAACACGACCGAGCGCTGGATTCACGCGAAGCACCTTGAAGAAGTCCTGAGAGGCCGATCCACCAAGAACGTACTCCGCCTGGCCTTGACTTGCCAGATTCAACCCGGTACCCGCCCAGTAGGTAGCCACAGATTCGAACGACTGGTTTTGCAGTTTCCAATATTGGTACTCCAATGGAGTCAAGGCGTCGATCGAACCGTTCCTCCAGCCCCAGGAGAAATGAACGAGGCGATCAGGTTCAAAATAAGGCAGCGGCCGGAGCATGACGGAGTTGACGAGGCTGAAGATGGCCGTATTCGCGCCGATGCCGAGAGCCAGCGTCAGCACTGCAAGGGCCGTGAAACCGCAATTTTTTGCCAGCATGCGAAGGGCGAAACGAAGGTCGTTAAGCATCGTGGTTCGGGGTTAGGGATTCGGGGTTAGCTGGGTATCGAGTTCTGCTGCCGAACCCTCGGCGTGTGACAGGAACTGGACATATTCGCCAGTCGTGTTTCTCGCTTGACCTTCAGCGATGTTTGACGGAACGGAAACAGCTGCCCTCCGCAACTGGGACACCA
>Ga0075423_10001471_pt1 | contig 20722 bp, 15 predicted proteins | sample SoiMethybrSBSTD2_FD_80114 | JGI IMG/M metagenome (GOLD analysis project Ga0075423, IMG submission 80114) | Bulk soil microbial communities from a Populus tree surrounding site in Tennessee, USA - Soil MetaG P. TD hybrid SBSTD2 | ecosystem: Environmental > Terrestrial > Soil > Tree plantation...
AGGCCTCGGCGCCGGAAGAGCCCCATGGCGACGACGGTGAAGAACACGGCGGCGCCCAGGATCATGACCCGATTCAGGATCAGCGCCACCCGGTCTGTTTCGAAGTATCCGAGGTCGCTCCACCGAATCGAGCCCCAGAGCGGCCAGTTCGCGGCCCAGCTCAGGTCCCTCGAAGCCAGGCGATATCCGGTCGCGATCAGCGCCGCCAGTCCTGCCGCGTAGGCCGCGTAGCGATTCCCGACGGCCGCGTACGCCGCCGTGATGAACGCCGTCCACGCGAGGAACGTCGGCACGAGAAGGAATCCCCAGATCGCGACGTACGGCCAGATCGAGAACGCCACCCGGCCCTGAATCGCGAGCGAGATCGCGCAGCCCACGAGCGACGCGAGGAGCACGGCCACGGCCACGATGCTGTTGGCGAGGGTCTTGCCCCAGAGGAGGGCACCGGTCCGAAGCGGTGTGGCGTAGAGGATCTGGGAAAAGCCGTTCGCGCGCTCCCGCTCCAGCGACTCGACCGTGTAGAAGAGGAGGAGCAGGCAAACCCAGAGCGAGATCTGGTTCGCGACGCCCGCGGCGGTGTTCCCCGGCGTGAGCAGGATCGGCGTGTCGAACGCACCGACCGCGAGGAGCGTGTTGGTCAGCCCCTGCATGAGGATCAGCGGGATGAAGATGTAGAGGCCCGCCTGGCGAAGCAACAGTCGAAACTCGATGCCCGCCACGGCTCCGGCCGCGCGGAAGAACGACGGGACGCCGCTCTTCATGCCGAGCGAGCCGAGGGCGGCTTCGGCGGTCACCCCGGCCGCCGAGCCTCCCAGGGCGTGGGCGTCCGACGGCTCGACCACGGCGCCGGCTCCGCGCTTCACCCGCTCGCCGATGCGCGCCCGGGCGACCGACCGCTGGGTCAGGAGCACGCAGGCGATCCCGACGATGAGGATCCACGCGCGGTTCAGCCAGAACGTGCCGTCCAGCGGCACGTGGCTCTTGTTGTAGTACTCGACGCCCCGATCGACCTTGATATGGGTCTCGTTCAGCCACCGGAACCCGGCCGGGTCGAACACTTGCAGGACCTTGTTGATCCGCGGATCGAGCCACGAGGGCGACCAATCCCAGAGGAAGAATCCGAACAGGAGGAGCGTCGCCACCGGCAGCACGAAGACGAGCACGGGGTTTCGCGTCTTCTCGCCCACGTAGAGGGAGACGCCGCCATAGAAGAGAAGGAACGGGAGCCCGATCAGGAGCACGGGCCTCAAGTAGTTTCCGAAGGCGAAGGGACCTCGGATCTCCTGAACGCTCCCGTTCGGGATCGCGTGATTGAAGAAGGCGCTCGCCATCGCCCAGAGGAGCATCAGCCCGGCGAATCCGGCCATGACGGCCAGGAACCGCCCCCACACGTACTCCCCGGCCGTCAGGGGCGTCGAGTGGAGCAGGACATCGACCTTGGTCTCGCGGTCGCGGAGCAGGATGAGTCCCGCGGCAATCGCGATGAAGAACGCGAAGATGAGGAGCGTGAGGTAGGTCATCGTCTGCGTCTGGGCGAACTCCGACGTGATCCACGCCTTCGTCCCCCCGACCGACGTGTCGCCCGACGAGATCTGCATCTTGCCGCTCGAGAGACCGAACGCCGTGAAGAGCAGGAGCAGCCCGAGGATGATGAAGAGGGGCCGCCGGAAGGAGTGCCAGAACTCCACCCCGAACGTCGCGCCGAACCTTCGCAGGTTCATTCGATCGCTCCCGACGGGACGGGAACCGGCGATCCGGCCGCCGCGACGGCCGCCGACGCGGCCAACGAGCCCGCGCGCCCGGGGAGCGTGCCTAGTCGCATGAGGACCAGATACGCGTCCTCGAGCGTGGCGGGCACGCGTTCGAATCCGGAGGGCGGAGAACCAGCCCGTTCGTAGAGTCGGGCGTGACTCCGGCCCTCGACGAGCACGACCTGCGTGACGGTTCGTTCCGCGCGGAGCGCGGGAAGGTCGCCCACCGCGACCGTTCCCTCGTACATGTGCCCTTGGATCGACGCGCGCGCTTCCGCCGGCGTCGTGACGGCGATCAGCCTTCCGGACCGGATCACGGCGAAGCGCGGGCAGAGGACGGCCACGTCCTCGACGATGTGCGTGGAGAGAAGGACGATCCGATCGGCGGCCAGCTCGGAGAGGAGCTGGTAGAACCGGAGGCGCTCTTCGGGATCGAGCCCCGCGGTCGGCTCGTCCACGATGATGAGGCGCGGGTTCCCCGCGATCGCCTGCGCGATCCCGAGCCGCTGGCGCATGCCGCCGGAGTAGCCCTTGACGGCGCGCTTCGCCGCGAACGTGAGGTTGACCCGTTCGAGGAGATCCCGAACCAGCTTCTTCCGCCCGCCCGGAGCCTCGACCCCTTTCAGCTCCAGGAGGTGCGCCAGCATCGCCTCGCCCGACAGATGCGGGTAGAAGCCGAACTCCTGGGGCAGATAGCCGAGGCGGGGCCACACGCGCTCGGGATGGTGGGCGATGTCCTCGCCGTCGAGCGTGACCGATCCGGACGTCGGCTCGAGAAGCCCCGCGAGGATCTTCATGAACGTCGATTTCCCCGCCCCGTTCGGGCCGAGCAGACCGTACATCCCCGGCGCCACGTCGAGATCGATCCCGTTCAACGCCGTGACGGGACCGGGATATACCTTGATCAGGCCGCGCGTGGAGAGCATTCGATTCTCCTGGGAGTGAGGATGAGTGAGACCGGGCAACGTCGAGAATACGCGCGCCCGGCCCGCCTGGTTTCAGGGACTCGATGGGACGGGTTCATTCGACGTTCTCCCTGCGGGGCGAACGCGCTCGTCGCTGCTTCTTGCGACCGCGGTGCCCCAGTGGAGTGATGAGGATCGTGAGGCCGTAGAGCTTCCCCTTGGGACTTCGCTGGCCGGGCAAGTGGTGAAGGGCGTTGATGCGGCGGTTCGCCTCCGCCAGTTGCGCCGGCGAGAGCCAGCCCGTCACGCGTAGGGCCCAGAGCTCGCGCGCCGGCCCCTGCGTCCGGACGTCGGCGGACGCGGCCCCCTTCTTGAAGTCGCGGATTCCGAGACGCAGCATCGACGAGACGATCGCGGTGACCGCGCGCGAGTTCCCCCCGGGAGACGGATCGTGCCGCAGAGAGGGATTCGAATGGACCGCCCGAAAGAGCTCCTCCCTTCGACCCGCGCGCTCCCGCACGCCCGCGGACGCCACGAGTCCGACCCGCCGAAGCTCGCGGAGGTGGTAGTAGAGGCCGTCCGCGGGCCGCTGAATCAGTCGCCCCAACTCGGCGGCCGACGCAGGACCGGCGCGCACGAGGAGGTCGATCAGCTCCTGGCGGATCGGCGAGGCCAGCGCCTTCAGATGGGCCGGCTTCGTGATGGCGCGGTTCGCTCGCGAGGTCATTCACCCTGAGAGTACACCCCTTACATTGAAATGCAATCACTTTTTTCAACAGCGAGCGACGCTGGCTCGAACGCGAGGATCGTCGAGGGGTCTGGTGCGGAGTGAGCCGATCGGGAAGGAGGTGGGGGATGCTGCCGGCCCGGCCGCGCCGGGAGGTTGCGGAAATCCAACTGCGGTCGATGCGTCGACTTCGGGCTATCTCCCCATCGCCGGAGTCGCCCCCTTCGTCGCCGGCCGTTCGACGTTTTCGTCCCGTCCGGATCCGACGGAGACGAGGCGGATGGGGACCCCCGCCAGCTCTTCCAGGCGGTCCAGGTAGCGACGGGCCTCGGGCGGCAGGTCCTCCCAGTGACGGGCGTCCGTCGTCGGCTTCTTCCATCCCGCGAACGTCTCCAGTACCGGCTTCGCCGCGTCCAGTTCCGCGAGCGACTCGGGCATCTCGGAGATCCGGCGCCCTCCGATCTCGTAGGCGGTGACGGCGCGAATCTCGCCCAGCGAGTCGAGGACGTCGAGCTTCGTGATGACGAGCTGCGTGAGCCCGTTCACGCGCGCGGCGTGCCGGAGCGCGACCACGTCGAACCAGCCGCAGCGGCGCGGCCTCCCGGTCGTGGCGCCGTACTCGTTCCCTTCTTCACGGAGCCTGTTCGCGAGATCGCCCTCCAGCTCGGATGGAAAGGGCCCGTTTCCGACGCGCGTCGCGTACGCCTTGGCCACGCCGATCACGTCGGTGATCAGGGTCGGTCCCACGCCCACGCCGGTGCAGGCGCCGCCGGACGTGGCGCTGGAGGACGTGATGTACGGATAGGTCCCGTGGTCGACGTCGAGATGGGTTCCCTGGGCGCCTTCGAGCAGGACGCGCTTCCCCGCCTTGATCGCGTTATTGACCTCCAGCGAGGCGTTCACCACGAGGGGACGGAGCATCTCCGCGTCGCTCGCGGCCGTCTCGAGGACCTCGGCGAGCGGCTGGACGGGCGCGTCCGGACCGACCAGGCGCAGCGCCCGGTCCCGCAGCCCACGAATCCGCTCCTCGCGAATCGCCGGGTCGAGGAGGTCCACGACGCGCATGCCGACACGCCCGGCCTTGTCGGTGTAGGCCGGGCCGATGCCGCGCCCGGTCGTGCCGATCGCCTTGCCCGTCGTCTCGGCGTGCTTCTCGATGACGCGGTGGTCCGGGAGGATGACGTGCGCCGACCCGGAGACGAAGAGCCGGCCCGTCGGGTCGATGCCGCCCTTCACCAGCGACTCGCGCTCCTCTCGGAGCGCCGCGGGGTCGAGCACCACCCCGTTGCCGATATAGCAGAGCGTGCGCGGGCGGAGAATGCCGGAGGGAATCAGGTGCAGGACGAACGTCCGTCCCCCGAAGCAGACCGTGTGCCCGGCGTTCGGGCCGCCCTGGTAGCGCGCCACGACATCGGCCTGCTCGCTCAGGAGGTCGACGATCTTGCCTTTGCCTTCATCGCCCCACTGGGCGCCCACGATGACTCGAACCGACATGATCGCTCCCACCCTCCAAAGAAAAGGCCCCCGCGAGAAATCGTGGCACGCGGCGGCTCCGGACCAGCCCAGCCCATCTACGCTACCAGACCTCGTCCCGACCCGTCAACGTCCGCGGGGATCGGACGGGCGGCCCGGCGCTTCGCCCCACGATGTCGGCTAATCGATTATGTTACAGTTGGTTATACGTCCCCGCCGTTCTTCCGGAAGATGTCGAGGAAGCAGGCGAGCGCCTCGTCCAGGTTCTCGACGACCGGGGCGGCCGGCAGCTTCTCGCGGAGGACCGCCACAGGGCGCATGAGGACCGGGTAGTCGGCCGATTCGAGGAGGGTGAGGTCGTTCAGGCTGTCCCCCATCCCGATCACCTTGAAGCCCGCGTGGCGCATTCCCTCCACGACCATCGCCTTTCGGCCCCGGATTCGAAGCTTCCAGCCGGAGATCCGTCCCTCCGCGTCGGTTTCGAACCGGTTGGCGAAGAGATTGAAGCCACCCAGATGCTCGACCATGGGCTCGGCGAACTCGTGGAAGGTGTCGGAGATGATCATGACCTGGCAATGGCGGCGGATCCGCTTCAGGAACTCGCGCGACGCCAGGTAGGGCGGCACCTTGTGCGCCACGGCCTGCACCTGCTTGAGCGTCACCCCCGCTCGGTTCAGGGCCGCCACCCGCTGCCGCATCAGGTCGTCGAAGTCGGCTGTGTCGCGCGTCGTCAGATGGAGCTCGGCGATGCCGAACTCGTCGCCCAGGTGGGGCCAGATTTCCGGGGCGAGCACGCCTTCCAAATCGATCGCGGCGATCATGAGCGCGTGAGTCTATCGCAGAAAATGAGTGGGGGGAGACTCTTTCGAGCCTCCCCCGAGATCTCCGGTGGGCTGATTGGATTCGCCAGACCGCACCAGGCTAGAGCGCGCTAGGTGAAGTCCTAGCTACAGCCACCTCCGCTGATCCGTTCACCGTTACTATCGTGCACTGGACCACCTCCTTTCCGCGATCCGCAAATGCTCGCGCTGAGGAGGATCAGTGTCAATACTTAATCAACCCTGGGCCATCGCTGCCAGGAGGAGCTTCACGATCTCCTCCCCCACCGCCTCCTGGGCCTCCACCGTCGCGGCGCCCACGTGCGGCGTCGAGACGACGTTCGGAAGGTTCACCAGGGTCCAGTCGCCCGGCGGCTCCACCGCGAAGACGTCGAGCGCCGCACCGGCCAAGTGGCCCGAACGGAGCGCCGCGATCAGGGCGGCTTCGTCGACTAGCCCGCCGCGCGCGGCGTTGACCAGGATCGACCCCTTCGGCATCCGGGCGATCTCGGCTGCCCCGATGAGGCCCTTCGTCTCCTTAGTCATCGGGGCGTGCAGGGTCAGGATGTCCGCCCGCGCGAGCAACGCGTCGAACCGAAGCGGCGTCACGCCCAGTGCCTCTGCGTCCGCGTCCGGCACCAGCGGATCGTGCCCCACGCAGGTCATCTCGAACGCCAAGGCCCGACGGGCGACCGCCCGGCCGATCTTTCCCAGCCCCACGATCCCGAGCGTCTTTCCGCGGAGCTCGCGGCCCTGGAAGCGCGACTTTTCCCATTCGCCTCGACGCAACGACGCGTCGGCGGCGGGAATCTTTCGAAGGAGCCCGAGGAGAAGCCCGAAGACCAGCTCGGCGACCGCCACGGCGTTCGCGCCGGGGACGTTCAGCACCGCGATTCCCCGCTCCTTCGCGGCGGCGACGTCGATGTTGTCGAGGCCCGCGCCGGCGCGGGCCACCCAGCGAAGTCGCGGGGCCTCCCCGATCAGCCGACGGGTCACCTTGGTGGCGCCCCGGACGATCCAGGCGTCGATGTCGCGAACGAGGGGGACCAGCGCGTCTTCGGAGAGCCCATTCACTTCCTGGACGGAGAGATCGGGAGCCGACTTCAGCGTGGAGACGGCTTGGGCGGAAAGGGGATCGCTGACGAGGACGGCGCGCTTCGGCATCGAGGCGGGTTGCCGGGTGCGCTACGCGACCGAGGTCGCGGCCGCGGAGCCCGAACGACGGTACGATTCGAGGGCCGCGCGAACGCCGGCGCCGGTCTCGATCTTGAATCCGTGATCGGCGAGGGCCGATTCGAAGGCGGCCACCATGCGAAGGATGTCCCCTTCGTCGTAGTAACCGATGTGGCCCAGGCGGAAGATCTTTCCCTTGAGACGGTCCTGACCGCCGGCGATCTTGACGCCGTAGACCTTCTCCATGGTCTTGATTACCGCACCGCCGTCCACGCCCGTGGGGCCGGTCACGGCGGTGACCGCGTTCGAAGGCACCTCGGCGAAGAGCTTGAGTTTCAGCCCCTGCACCGCGGCGCGCGTGGCGTCCGCGTTCTTCCGGTGCCGCGCGAACACGTTCACGCGCCCCTCCTTGGTCATCAAGCTCGCGGCCGCGTGTGTGGCGAGGACGAGGGAGATGCCCGGAGTGAACGGCGTGTCGCCCTTTTCGAGCGCCGTCTTGGCCTTGAGGAGGTTGAAATAGAATCGCGGGAGCTTCGCCTTCTCAGCGGCCTCCCAGGCGCGCGGGCCGAAGCAGACGTAGCCCAGCCCGGGCGGGATCATCATCCCCTTCTGCGACCCCCAGACCACGCCGTCCAGGTCCGAGTCGTCGAAACGGAGATCGTAGACCCCGAACGAGGTGACCGCGTCGATCACCGTGAGGATGCCGCGGGCCTTGGCCGCCCGCGCGAATTCGTGCACGGGAAAGAGAGCGCCCGTCGACGTCTCGCTATGGGTGACGAAGACCGCCTTCGCCTTCGGGTGCGCGGCAAGGGCCGACTCGACTTCTTCGACGGTCGCCACGCGGCCCCATTCGACGCTCACCCGGTGCACGGTGAGCCCGTAGGCCTCGCCGATTCCGCGCCAGCGATCGCCGAACTTCCCACCCTCGACGACGATCATCTCGTCGCCGGGCGAAAGGAGATTCACGACCGCGGACTCCATCGCGCCGGAGCCGGAGGCGGTGACGGTCACGACCGGCTGCTTCGTGCCCAGAAGCTCTTGTAGGAGGCGCGTCGCCTCGAGGAAGATCTGCCGGTACTCATCGGTGCGGTGATGGATGATCGGGCGCGCCATCGCGGCGAGCACTTCGCTCGGAAGCTCGGTCGGGCCCGGCGTGAAAAGCACCTTCTTCAATGCGCGTACGCCTGCTGTTTGTCGTCGGTCTCCCCGGGCACCACGCGGCGCGGCTCGCTCGGCTTCAGGGCGATCTCCAGCACCTCGTCCATGGTTTCGACGAGGCGGAATTCGACCCCCTGCCGCACGTAGTCTGGGAGCTCCTTCAGGTCCTTCTCGTTCTGCTTCGGAATGATGACCGTCTTCACGCCCGCGCGGGTGGCGGCCACGACTTTCTCGTTCAATCCGCCGATCGGCAGCACGTTGCCGAGCAACGTGATCTCGCCGGTCATCGCCACGTCTTCACGCGTCGCGACCCCGGTCAGGGCGGAGACGAGGGCCGTCGCCATCGTGATCCCCGCCGACGGACCGTCCTTGGGGATGGCGCCTTCGGGCAGGTGCACGTGGATGTCGACTTCCTTGTAGAATTTCTTGTCCAGGCCCAGCGCGGCGGCCCGGGACCGAATGTACGAGAGCGCCGCGTGCCCCGACTCGCGCATCGTCTCTCCCAGCTTGCCGGTCATGCTGAGCACGCCCGAGCCGGGAAGAACGCCCACCTCCACGTTCAATACGTCGCCACCCACTTCGGTCCAGGCGAGCCCCGTGGCCACGCCGACGCGGGACCGGCGCTCGATCTGGCTGTCGATGAACTTCGGCACCCCGAGGTAGTCGGACAGGTTCGCCTCGGTGACCCGCATCGCCTTCGGCTTCTTGGCGATCGCCTTCTTCTTCGCGACCTTCCGGCAGATCGCCGCGATCTCCCGCTCCAGGCTGCGGACTCCCGCTTCGCGCGTGTAGTGGTTGCTCACGGACTTGAGCGCGTCGTCGGTGATCTTGACGTCCTTTGGCTCCAGCCCGTGCGCCTTCAGGACCTTGGGGATCAGGAATTCCTTGGCGATCCGGATCTTCTCGAATTCGAGATATCCCGGCAGGCGGACGATCTCCATGCGGTCCGAGAGCGCCGACGGAATCGAGTAGAGCGAATTCGCCGTCGTGATGAACATGATCTGCGAGAGGTCGAGATCGACCTCGAGATAGTGATCGTTGAACGTGTGGTTCTGCTCGGGATCGAGCACTTCGAGGAGCGCCGACGCCGGGTCGCCCCGGAAATCGGTGCCCAGCTTGTCGATCTCGTCCAGGAGAAGCACGGGGTTCCGCGATCCGGCCTTCTTCAGCGCCTGCACGATGCGGCCCGGCATGGAGCCGATGTACGTGCGCCGGTGGCCGCGGATCTCCGCCTCGTCCCGCACGCCGCCGAGCGACATCCGCGCGAACTTCCGCCCGAGCGCCCGCGCGATCGACTTGCCGAGCGACGTCTTGCCGACGCCGGGAGGGCCGACGAAGCAAAGGATCGGGCCCTTGAGGCTGCCCGACAGCTTCATCACGGCGAGGTACTCGAGAATCCGCTCCTTCACCTTGAGGAGGCCGTAGTGGTCCTCGTTCAGGATCTTCTCGACGGCCGCGATGTCACCGTTGTCCTCGGTCATGACGGACCACGGCAGCGACACGAGCCAGTCGATGTAATTCCGAACGACGGTGGCCTCGGGGCTCATGAAGGACATCTTGCCGAGCTTGTCGAGCTCCTTCATGGCCTTCTCGTGCACTTCCTTCGGCATCTTCGCCTTCTTGACCTGCTGCGTCAGCTCTTCGGCCTCGTTCGAGAACTCGCTCGCGTAGCCCAGTTCCTTGCGGATCGCCTTGAGCTGCTCGTTCAGGTAGAACTCTTTCTGATTCTTGGTGACCTGGTTCCGAACCTGTCCCTCGATCTTCCGCTCCAGCTTGAGAATCTCGAGCTCGCTCGCCAGGGTCTTCGAAAGCAGGCGGAACCGCTCCACCAGGTCGTCCTGTTCCAGGATCTGCTGCTTCACTCCGACCTTCAGCAGCACGTGGGACGCGACCGTGTAGGAGAGGAGCACCGGGTTCGTGATGTTGTTCGCGGTCGCCAGCACCTCGTCCGGCACGCGCCGGTTCAGGTGCACGTAGTCGTTGAACGACGCGAGCACGTTCCGGATCAGGGCCTCCAGCGGGGCGTCCTGCTTGGCGTCGTCCTTGATCACGGCCACGGACGCCGACATGGAGTCGTCACCCGAGAAGAACTTCTTCGCCCGGCCGCGGCAGATTCCTTCGACCAGGACGCGCATGGTGCCGTCGGGCAAGCGGAAGAGCTGGAGGACGCGGACGATCGTCCCCACCTTGTACAGATCCTTGGCGGCCGGATCGGCCACCTCGGGCCGGCGCTGGGCCAGCACGAACACGACCCGGTCCTTCTGGACGGCGGCCTCGATCGCGTTGACGGAGGCGGCCCGGCCCACCAGGAGCGGGATGGTCATGTACGGGTAGATCACGACGTCGCGGAGCGGGAGAAGCGGGATCTTGTCCCGAATCTCGAACACTTCGCCGTCGCGTTCGATTCGGATCATGGGTTTCCTTGGGTTGGATTTCGTAGGGAAATCAGGCTTCCTTGCGCCGCCGGTCGCCGCGGAAGGCCAGGATCGGCTGCGCCTTCTTTTCGATGACGTCGCGCGTGATCGTGCATCCGACCACTTCCAGCCGCGACGGGATTTCGTACATGAGGTCGAGCATCCCCTCTTCGAGGACCGCGCGGAGCCCGCGCGCGCCCGTGCCGCGCTTCAGCGCCAACTCGGCCACCGCCTCGAGCCCGTCTTCGGTGAACTCGAGCTTGACGCCTTCCATTTCGAAGAACTTCTGGTACTGCTTCGCGATCGCGTTCTTCGGCTTGGTCAGGATCTCGATCAGGGAGGCCTTGTCGAGCGAGTCGAGCACGCCCGTCACCGGGAGCCGGCCCACGAGCTCGGGAATCAGCCCGTAGCGAAGCAGGTCCTCGGGCTCCACGAGCGCCAGGAGCTCGCCGATGTTCCGCTCCTTCTTGCTCTTGATGTCGGCGCCGAAGCCCATCGCCTTCTGGCCCACGCGCCGCTCCACGATCTTCTCCAGTCCTTCGAAGGCGCCGCCGCAGATGAAGAGGATGTCCTTCGTGTTCACCTCGATGTACTTCTGCTGCGGATGCTTCCGGCCGCCCTGCGGCGGCACGTTGGCGACGGTGCCCTCGAGGATCTTGAGCAGCGCCTGCTGCACGCCCTCTCCTGAGACGTCGCGCGTGATGGAAGGGTTCTCCGATTTGCGCGAGATCTTGTCCAGCTCGTCGATGTACACGATGCCGTGCTCCGCGTTCACGACGTTGAAATCCGTCGCCTGGAGGAGCCGGACCAGGATGTTCTCGACGTCCTCGCCGACGTAGCCCGCCTCCGTGAGGCAGGTGGCGTCCACGATGGCGAACGGCACCTTGAGGATGCGCGCGAGCGTTCGGGCCAAAAGCGTCTTTCCCGTGCCGGTCGGGCCGACCAGGAGGATGTTGGACTTTTCGAGCTCCACGTCCTCGACGGCGCCGCCGGAATAGATCCGCTTGTAGTGATTGTAGACCGCCACCGAGAGCGTCTTCTTCGCACGGTCCTGCCCCACCACGTATTCGTCGAGGACCTTCTTGATCTCGGCCGGCTTCGGCAGGGAGCCCTTCGGCATTCCGGCCGTGTGGTCGGTCTCGCCCTCGAGAATGTCGTTGCAGAGCTTGACGCACTCGCTGCAGATGTAGACCGAGGGGCCGGAGACGAGGCGACTCACCTCGTCCTGACCACGGCCGCAGAAGCTGCAGCGGATCGGGTGCGGCGAATGGACGCGTTTCTTCATGGTCGGGGCGCGCTAGCCGACGGGAACCGGCTCGGGCGACTTCTTCTCCTTGGACTCGAGTTTGTGAATCACCTTATCCACGATGCGGTACTCCTTCGCCTCTTCCGCGGACATGAAGAAGTTCCGGTCCGTGTCCTTCTCGATCTTCAGCGTCGCCTGGTTCGTGTGCCGGACCAGGATCTTGTTCAACTCCGTGCGGAGGGTCAGAATTTCCTTGGTGTAGATCTCGATGTCGGTCGCCTGCCCCTGGCTGCCGCCCAGTGGCTGGTGAATCATGATGCGCGAGTGCGGAAGCGCGGAGCGCTTTCCCGCGGCGCCGGCCGCCAGGAGGAGCGCGGCCATCGACGCGGCCTGCCCCATGCAGATGGTCGCCACGTCCGGCTTGATGAACTGCATCGTGTCGTAGATCGCGAGGCCCGCCGAGACGACGCCACCCGGCGAATTGATGTACAGGTTGATGTCCCGGTCCGGATCCTCGGCCTCGAGGAAGAGGAGCTGGGCGATGACCAGGTTCGCCACGACGTCGTCGATCGGCGTCCCGATGAACACGATCCGGTCTTTCAGCAGGCGGGAGAAGATGTCATAGGCGCGCTCCCCACGTCCGCTCTGTTCCACCACCATCGGTACCAGTGACATGTTGGGTTCCCTCCTCACCGATCCTAGATCGGGCGTATCGACCGTTATCTTAAATACTTCCGACTTAGGGCGTGACAATCAGGGTCCTGGGCCGGGCCTTCTCCCGAAGGACCGCAAGTACCTTCCGCTCCGCCAGGTGCGCCCGGGCCCGATCCCGCTGGGCGGCCGTGCGCAGAAGCCGCTCGGTTTCGGGGGGGTTCAACTCCCCTTCGGCCGCGCCGCGAAGCGCTTCGTCCACTTCCGCGTCTTCCACGACTACGCTCTCCACGCGTACCAAAGCGTCCAGGAGGAGATCCCGCTTGATCCGCCGCTCGGCCATCGGCCGATATTCCGTCCGGAATCGGGTCAGGTCCTCCTCGGACAGCTCCTGTCCTTCACGCTTTAGACGCTGCACCAGCTCGTCGAGATACTCCTGGATCATCCCTTCGGGAAGCGGGAACGGGTTTTTCTCGATCAATTGCTCCACCAGGGCGTCTTCCTGTTCGCGCTCGAGGCGAATTCTCGCCTCGCCTTCCAGATTCAGCCGGATCCGGGCCTTCAGTTCGGCGAGATCCCGCATTCCGGCCACGTCGACCGCGAACTGGTCGTCCAGCTCCTTGACGCGGCGCTCCCGAACCCCCTTCACCTGCACAGAGAATGTCGCCGTCCGCCCCCGAAGTTCCTCGTTCCCGAAGGTTTCCGGGTAGGCGACCACGAAGGTGATGTTTTCGCCCGCCTTCTTCCCCGCGAGGTTCTCGCGAAATTCGGCGAGGAGCCCCTCGGCGCCCAGCTCGATGAGCGCGTCGGTCTGCTCGGACTTACGGACCGGCTTCCCCTTGGCGTTCAGCCGCACGTAGTCCACGACGACCGCGTCGGTCGCGCCGGCCGGCCGATCCACGTCGACCCAGTCGGCGGCGCGCTGGCGAAGATCCTCGAGCGCCTTGTCGATCGCGTCGTCCGCCACGGCCGTCTCACGCGTCGGTAGCTCGAGGCCGTCGTAATGCTTGGGAACGACCGTGGGGCGCACTTCCACCTTGGCTTCGAAGGTGAGCGGCTTCCCCTTGTCGAACGATATCTTTTCGATGGCCGGGAACGTCACCGGCTCGAGCTGCGTCTCCCGAATGGCGCTCTCGTACGAGCGCTTGACCGCCCGCTCCAGCACCTCGTGCTCCAGGGCATGCCCGAACTGGGCCTCGAGGACGGTGCGCGGGGCCTTCCCCTTCCGGAAGCCGGGTAGGACGGCCTTCTTCCGATAATCCTCGATGACCGCGCGGTAGTCGGCGTCCAGCTCCTCCGCCGGCACCTCGATCGTCAGGACCTTTTCCCAGGCCCCGGTTTCGCGCACGTCGACCTTCAAAGCAGCTCTCCTCGCCAAGGTTTGGTGCGAGAGGGGGGAGTTGAACCCCCACGAGTTTCCTCACGGGATCCTAAGTCCCGCGCGTCTGCCAGTTCCGCCACTCTCGCAAGCGGACCGACTCCTGATCTTATCAGCGAAGTGATTGCACTACAAGAGGATTGCCTGCCCCGGAGCGGGATCAGCGCCGGGCGGGCTGGAGGACGGCTTCGGCGACCCGGGCGACCACTTCGTACCGGCCGAAGGAGGGCATCAGGTAGGCCCCCTCGACCAGGTCCCGGGCCTCGAGCAGCAGCTTTCGGCACATTTCGATGCCGATTTCGATCCCGCGATCCCCGCCCTCGCGCATGGCGGTCCGCGCCGGATCGGGAATGAAGATCCCGGGCACTTCGTTGTGGAGAAACTCGGCATGGCGGTGGCTCTGGAGCGGGAGGAGGCCCAGGAGCACCGGAATCCGGGGCTTTCCGACCGCGTCCAGGAAGCGAACCAGCGTGTCCAGCTCGTAGAGGGGCTGCGTCATCGCGAACTCGGCGCCCGCCTCGATCTTGGTCCGGAAGCGCGTCAATTCCGCGTCGAAGTTCTCGGCGGTCGGATTCACGGCGCAACCGATGACGAATCGGGTCGGCTCGCCGATCGAATTCCCGCCCAGGTCGAGGCCGCGGTTCAATTGACCCAGGATCCGGATCAAGCCGATCGAGTCTACGTCGAAGACCGCGGTGGCGTTCGGGTAATCCCCCGCCCGCGGCGGGTCGCCCGTCAGGGCGAGGATGTTCCGGATGCCCAGCGCGTGCGCCCCCATGAGGTCCGATTGGATTCCCATGAGATTCCGGTCGCGGCACGTGAAATGGAGGATCGTCTCGATCCCGACCTGTGTCCCGATCATGGTGGCGAGCGCGATCGACGACATCCGGACGCGCGCCATGGGGCTGTCGGCCACGTTGATCGTGTCCACGCCGGCCCGGCGGAGGAACAGGGCTCCGTCGATCATCTTCTTCGGACGGGCGCCGCGCGGCGGATCCACCTCCACGCTCACGACGAACTCGCCCCGCGCGAGCTTTCCCGCGAGGAGCGTGCGCTGGGTCGGGTCGCTTATGGCGTGGGGCTCTTCCGCGTCGAGGAGGGCCGCTCGCTCCCCGGGCGTCATCGAAATGGGACCGGCGGCGTCGGTGACGCTCGCCGTCGCCGTCCCGGACGGAGCGCCGTGGCGAGCGCGGAGCGCCTCCCGCATCTTCCGGATGTGGGCGGGCGTGGTCCCGCAGCAGCCGCCGATCAGACGCGCGCCGGCTTCGGCCGCGCGGGTGGCGTATTCGCCGAAGTACTCGGGCGAGGAGAGATAGAGGAAGCGGCCGTTCACGTACCGCGGAAGTCCGGCGTTCGGCATCACCGCGAGCGGCAGGTCGGTCTTTCGGCGGAAGCGTTCCACGATCTCGAGCAGCTTCTGCGGTCCCACGCTGCAGTTCGCGCCGAGCGCGTCGACGCCCTTCCCCGTGAACGTGCGCACTACGTCTTCGGGATAGGCGCCGTAGAGCGTCCGACCGTCCTCGGTGAACGTCATCTCGAGGACGATCGGCAGGTCTTGGGTCACGCTCCGGACCGCCGCGACCGCGACCCCCGCCTCGCCGAGATCGGTCTGCGTCTCGATCAGGATGAGGTCGACGCCGCCCTCCACCAATCCCTCGGCCTGCTCGCGGTACGCGGCGAAGGCTTCCTCGCGGGTGATCGTTCCGAGCGGCGAGACCGGCTTGCCGAGTGGCCCGACGGCCCCGGCGACGAACACGGACTCGCCGACTTCCTCGCGCGCGTTTCGCGCCACCTGCGCGCCGGCGCGGTTCACGGCCCGCGCCGCGTCCGTCACGCCGTGCGCCGCGAGTCGGTATCGGTTCGCGCCGAACGTGTTCGTCTCGATCAGTTCGGCGCCCGCGCGGATGTACTCCCGGTGCACGGCCTGGACCAGCGCGGGGTCGGAGAGATTGAGCGCGTCGAAGGAGCGGTCGAAGGGGATCCCTTTGTCGTAGAGAACGGTCCCCATCGCGCCGTCCGCCAGGACGACGCCCTCCGCGAGGCGCTTCAGAAACGGGTGCCGGGAGCGAGCGCCGGCCTCTTCCACCATGCGGACCATCGTACTATACTGCGCCGCTCACCGCTGGCAGCAATCGACGCCATGTCCCGGAGGAACGGGTGAACGTACTCGTCTTCGTCAAGCAAGTGCCGGACACCGAGACCCGCATCCAGATCAAGGACGGGCAGGTGGATCTCTCGAGCGTGAAGTGGGTGCCGAATCCGTACGACGAGTTCGCGATCGAGGAGGCGCTTCGCATCCGGGAGCGCCTCGGCGCGGGCAAGGTGACGGTGGTGAGCCTCGGCCCCGATCGCGTCAAGGACGCGATCAAGTACGCGCTCTCCCTGGGCGCCGACGAGGGCGTGCACGTGAAGGGCGAGGGCGTCGCCCTCGACGATCCCTCCTGCGTCGCGACGGTGTTGGCGGCCGCCGCCCGAAAGATCGGATTCGACCTGATCCTCGCCGGAAAGCAAGGCGTCGACCACGACTGGTCCCAGGCCGGCGTGATGCTGGCGGAACGCCTCGACCTTCCCCACGTCTCCGTCGTCGTGAACCTCGAGCTCGACGCCGCCGCGAAGACCGGCCGGGCGAAGCGCGAAGTGGAGGGCGGAACGGAGTCGGTCGAGTTCTCGCTTCCCGCGGTGATCACGGCGCAGAAAGGGCTGAACGAGCCTCGCTACGCGTCGCTCAAGGGAATCATGGCGGTGAAGAAGAAGACGATTCCCGAGTGGACGCTCGCCGACCTGGGGGTCGATCCGAGCGCGGTGGGGCCGGAGGCGGCGGGAGTGCGATTCCTCGAATTCTCGTTGCCGCCCGCGCGCGCCGCCGGGAAGGTCCTAGAGGGAGATCCGGGCGAGACGGCCCGCGAGTTGGTGCGGCTCCTCCGGCAAGAAGCCAAGGTGATCTGAAATGCCCTCGGTGAAAATCCTGGTCGTCGCGGAAACGAAGAACGGCGCCGTTCGGAAGACGACCCTCGAAGCGCTGGCCGAGGCGCGTCGCCTCGCGACGGAGGCGACTGGCGCCGTCGGCGCGGTGTTGATCGGCCCCGCCGGCGCGGACGAGGCGGAGCGGCTCGCGCAGCACGGCGCCGACGTCGTCTTCCGCGCCGAGGGCGCGGCGCTCGAGCGCTACGCGCCCGAATCCTACGCCGCGGGCGTGGCGGGCGCGGTGGCCGCCGGTTCCCCGGAGGTCCTGCTTTTCGCCGCGACCGCGCAGGGACGCGACTTAGCACCCCGCGCCGCCGCGCGTCTCCACGCGGGCCTCGCCTCCGATTGCGTCGGCTTCTCGTGGTCGAACGGCGGTCTCGTGGCGCGCCGTCCCGTGTTCGCGGGAAAGGCGTTCGCCACCGTCGCGTTCGGGAAGGCGCGGCCCCAGGTCGCGTCCGTCCGCCCGAACACGTTCACGCCGCTGGCGCCCGATCCGGCGCGAAAGGCGGTCGTGGAGGCCGTCGCGCTGGGCGACGTGGCCCCGCGCGCGCGCGTCGTCGCGTTCGAGGCGTCGGAAGGCGAGGTCGCGGACCTGACCGAGGCGAACGTGATCGTGAGCGGCGGCCGCGCCATGGGCGGCCCCGAGAACTTCGAGCTCCTCCGCAAGCTCTGCAAGGTGCTCGGCGCCACGCTCGGCGCGTCCCGCGCCGCGGTGGACGCCGGGTGGATCGACCACAGCCACCAGGTGGGACAGACCGGCAAGGTCGTCAATCCGACGCTCTACTTCGCGATCGGCATCTCCGGCGCCATCCAGCACCTGGCCGGAATGTCCTCGTCGCGCACGATCGTCGCCATCAACAAGGACAAGGACGCCCCGATCTTCAAGATCGCTTCCTACGGCGTGGTGGGCGACCTGTACCAGGTGGTGCCCGCCCTCACGACGGAGTTGGAGAAGGCTCTCAAGGAGTAGCCCTCATGTCGGCCGACCCGGCGTACGAGACGTACTGGAGGCGGAAGGAGTTGCTCCGGCGATCGTATCCGGGGTTTCCCGTCCGTCGATGGTGGGAGACCGACGGCCTCTGCGACATCGAGCGGATCTACTTCGACGCCGTGCGGGAGGCTCCCAGCCTTCTGGACGTGGGCGCGGGCGACCTTCGCGTCATGAAGAAGCTGCAGGCGGCGGGCTACGCGGGCGAATACCACACGCAGGACGTCGGCAGCGAGGGCCGATACACCTACCGGGACTTGAGCGAGGTGAACCGCCTGTACGGCGCGGTTCTCTGCCTCGACGTGATCGAGCACCTCGACCTTCGGGACGGGCTCGGCCTCGTGCGCCGAATGCTCCAGCTCCTCGCTCCGGGCGGCGCCCTCGTGCTGCAAACCGCGAACGCTGCCTACATTCCCGACCCGCGCTCGTGGGACATGACGCACGTGCACGTCTACAACGCTCCGGACCTCTGGGCGTTTCTCCAGTGCGAGGGGATGGAGACGACGGGCTACCGGATCGTCCTCGGGGACCGGTTTCAAAGCCCGGTCGTCCTGGCGCGAAACGCGATCGTGGCCTACGTCAAACGCAAGGTCCTGGGCGCGGACTACGCGAACAACATCGCGCTGGTCGCCCGGAAGAGCACCGCCCCGTCCTCGCCGGGCCGATGACCCCCGCCGGAATTCGGCCTTTCCTCCGAAGACTCTTCGGCGTAGACCTGCAGCAGCGGATCTCGCGGGAGTTCGAGCGCGCGCGGGCGCAGGGCGGCCACTCCTTCCCCGATCGGATCGTCCTCCCGGAACGGTGGGGCCGCGGAATGCCCGAGCGCGTCGTGGAGCTTCTCTTAGCAAGGCTCTCCTATCGGCCCGGGCAACGGGTTCTCGACATCGGACACGCGAACAGCATGGAATGTCATCGAGACATGATCCGCTCGCTCCCCGCTCCGCGACGCCTGACCGGGCTCGACATCGCGGAGCCGGTCTACGACGCCTCCCTGCTCTACGAGGCGTCGGTGCGGGCGAGCGTCGGCGAGGCGCCCTTCGAGGACGAAGCGTTCGACTTGATCTGGTGCATCTCCTCGTTCGAGCATTTCGGCATGGACAATACCGGCTATCGCCCGGGCTTCGCGGTGGACGAGACGATCGCCGACGCGGCCTTGGGCGAGATGACGCGAATTCTCGCCCCGGAGGGCACGCTGCTGCTCACGGTCCCCTACGGACGCCACGAGAATCACGGCTGGTTTCGGAATTTCGACGAGCGTTCGCTCAGCCGGGTCGTCGAACGCCTTCGCCCCGTGGCGTCGGTGCGAGTGCTCACCTTCGCGCACGATGCGGCCGAGGGTTGGCGCGCCGCCGAGCCGGAACGGCTCCGGGACGTCGGGTATCACGACCAGAAAAACGCGGGCGCTTCCGCGCTCGCGGCGCTCGTGGCCCGGAAGAACCGATGAGCGGCCTCATCCCTCGCGGCGCGGTCGCGATCGCCGCGCTCCTTCTCGCGGCGGTGTTCTGCGGGCGACCCGTGGCCGCCGCGTCGCCGAGCGCCCCGCCGGCTAAGGTCGCCTCGGAGAGCGGGTACCGAAGGCCGTCCCGCGCGATCCAGGAAGTCCTCGACGCTCCGCTCTTTCCGTCGGCGTGGATCAGCCCGGCGCGAAACGCGATGCTGCTCGGGGATCGCCCGGGTTATCCGCCGCTCTCCGACCTCGCCGCGCCCATGCTGCGGCTGGCGGGGCTCCGCATCGACCCGGCCACGAACGGCCCGCATCGCGCGCCGTATTGGACCGGCCTCAAGCTGATGCGGCTTCCGGGAGGCGAGGAAACGACGGTCGCCTTGCCGGCCGGCACGCGCGTGGGCGCGCCGCAGTGGAGCGCGGACGGACGCCGCTTCGCATTCACGGTCGGCGCCGCCGGAGGCGCCGAGCTCTGGATCGGCGACGCGGCGACGGCGCGCGTTCGGCGGCTGGAGGGAGTGCGATTGAACACGATCCTCCCGCCGGGATTCTCCTGGCTTCCGGACCAGCGTTCGCTCCTGATCAAGCGGATCCCGCCCCGCCGCGGCGAGGCGCCGCCGGCGCCGCGAGTCCCCGAAGCGCCCAACGTCGAGGAGGCGTCGGGGAAGAGCGGCATCGGGAGCACGTACGAAAATCGCGACGTCCTGAAGACCGCGTCGGACGAGCGGCTGTTCGACTATTACTTGCGAGCGCAAATCGCCGTCGTCGACGCCGAGACCGGCTCGGTCAACCCGGTCGGCGTTTCGGACGTCTACGCTTCGATCGTCCCGTCGCCGAACGGCGAGTACTACTTGGTCGAGAGGATCCGCCACCCCTACTCGCACTTCCACCCCTACTGGAGGTTTCCGAGGAAAGTCGAGATATGGCAACCAGCTACGGGGGTGATTCTTCCATTCACGGACCTGGCTCTCGCGGATCAGGTTCCCATCGAAGGGGTCCCGACCGGGCCCCGGTTTTACCACTGGCGACCCACGGCGCCGGCCACGCTCGTGTGGGCCGAAGCCCTCGACGGCGGCGATCCGATGGCCAAGGTCCCGCATCGCGATCGGCTCCTGATGCAGAGCGCGCCGTTCGCCACGACGCCACGCGAGGTGGCGCGCTTCCAGGAACGCTTCGAGGGGATCGCGTGGAGCGACTCGAGCGGCATCGTCTTCGCCGACGAATACGAGCGGGAACGGCGTTGGACGCGCACGTTCGAGATCGACGTGGACGCGCCGGCAACGCCGCCGCGCATCCTCTGGGACCTGAGCGACAAGGATCGGTATCACGATCCGGGTTCGCCGCTCTACCAGGTCCTCCCGAACGGGTTCAACGTGATGCACCGATCCGGGTCGTGGTTCTACCTCTCCGGCGCGGGCGCCTCGCCCGACGGAGACCGCCCGTTCCTAGACCGGTACGACCTGGCCACGGGCCGGACCGAGCGGCTGTTCCGATCCGGGCGGACGGACTACGAGTCGTTCCAGTCGTGGATCGACCCGACCCGGGGAACGTTTCTGACGAAGTGGGAGACGCCGCGGGATCCGCCGAACTTCGAGGTCCGCACGCTCGGCTCGAGAGCGGGCGGTCGCGTCG
>Ga0075423_10001472_pt1 | contig 20720 bp, 16 predicted proteins | sample SoiMethybrSBSTD2_FD_80114 | JGI IMG/M metagenome (GOLD analysis project Ga0075423, IMG submission 80114) | Bulk soil microbial communities from a Populus tree surrounding site in Tennessee, USA - Soil MetaG P. TD hybrid SBSTD2 | ecosystem: Environmental > Terrestrial > Soil > Tree plantation...
GGCCGCCTTTCTATTCGTCCCCGGCCGGCGGCAGGGCCTGGGCCGGTGGGCGATGGGCATGGCAGGCGGGCTGTACCTCGGCATGCCGTTCAACTACTACCTGCTGCTCTACACCTCGCAGCCCCATGGCCTGGTGTGGACGCTCTTTGTGATCTTCGCCGTGGTGGTCAGCGACGCGGCCGCGCTGCTCGTCGGCAGCCGCATCGGGCGGCATCCGTTCTTTGCGTGGATCAGCCCGCGCAAGACGGTCGAGGGCGCGATCGCGGGCGTGGTGGGCGCCGTGATCGTGATGGTGCTCGGAGTTTCAGGGGTGCTCGGGCTGAGTCCCGTCCACGCGATCGTCCTCGGCCTCCTGGTCGGGGTCAGCTCGCAGCTCGGAGATCTCGTGGAGTCGCAGATGAAGCGCATCGCCGACGTCAAGGACTCCTCGCACCTGATCCCCGGGCACGGCGGTGTCCTCGACCGCATCGACTCGATCCTGTTCCCGCCGATCCTCGTCTACTACTACGTGGTGCTCTTCCACCTTCTCTAGATGACAGATCCCCACGAATTCCGAGGCTGCGCCGCGAATTCGCGGGGGCCCCTTTAATGCGTCCCGTCAACATTGCGGTCCTCGGGGCGACAGGCTCTATCGGCCGGCAAACGCTCGACGTCATCGACCGCTTTCCCGCGCGCTTCAAGCTGTTCGGCCTCACCGAGGGCGTGCGCTCGACCAACCGGAAGGCCGAGTTCCTCATCCAGGGCCGGGCGGGCGAGTCTGACTTCGACGTCCAGGTCGAGGCGATGGTCACCGACCCGCGATGCGACCTGGTCGTGGTCGCCATCCCCGGCGCCCGGGCGCTGCCGCCCACGATGGCCGCTCTGCGTGCGGGCAAGGAGGTCGCGCTCGCCACCAAGGAGGTGCTCGTGATGGCCGGCGCCCTGGTCATGAAGGCGGCCGGCGAGAAGGGAATCCGGCCCATCGACTCCGAGCACAGCGCCATCTGGCAGTGCCTCTGGGGAGAGGAGCGGGCCAGCGTCCGCAGGCTGATCATCACCGCGAGCGGCGGGCCGTTCTGGGCCCATCCGGAGCTTGACCTGGACCGGGTGACGGTGGAGCAGGCCCTCAACCACCCCCGCTGGTCGATGGGCCCCAAGGTCACGATCGACTCGGCGACGCTGATGAACAAGGGCCTCGAGCTGATCGAGGCGCACCACCTCTTCGGGATCCCTCTGGACGCGATCACCGTATCCATCCATCCCCAGAGCGTCGTTCATTCCCTCGTGGAGTTCGTCGACGGATCGCTCAAGGCCCAGCTCGGCCGTCCCGACATGCGGCTTCCAATTGCGGTCGCCCTGGCCTACCCCGACCGGCTGCCGGACGCCGTGCCGCCGACATCGATCGCCGAGCTGACGGGCCTCGAGTTCCACGACCTCGACGAGAGCCGGTTCCCGAGCGTCCGCCTTGCCCGGGAGGCCGCCCAGCGGGGTCACGGCTACCCGGCGGTCCTGAACGCGGCCAACGAGGAGGCGGTCAAGGCATTCCTCGCCGGCGACCTGGCGTTTCCCGGCATCGTGCGAACGGTCGAGCGCGCACTCGGGGCGTTCGAGGGATGCGGAGAGACGCTCGACGAGATCCTCGGCGCCGACCGCTGGACGCGGGATTGGATTCGAGATTCGTCCGGTAGTCTGAGGGCCTCATGAGCTGGCTTCTCTACGCGATCGGCATCGCCGCCATGTTCCTGCTCCTGATCGCGCCCCACGAGGCAGGCCACTTCGCGCTTGCCAAGCTCTTCAAGGTCCGGGTGATCGAGTTTTCGATCGGGGCCGGGACCAAGCTCTGGTCGACGACCCGGGGTGGCACGCTCTACTCGCTCCGCGCCTTTCCGATCCTCGGCTACGTGCGCATGGGCGGGATGGAGGCCGGCGACTTCGACGACCCCAACGGCTTCCACCGCAAGCCCGCCCTCCAGCGGCTGGCGATCCTGGCCGGCGGGCCGGTCGCGAACTTCATCGTCGCCATGGTCGTCTTCACGGCCCTCATGTTCACGCAGGTCAATGACGTCCCGGGCAAGGTGTTCTCGGTCAAAGCTGGGACGCCCGCCGCCGCCGCCGGCTTCCGCTCGGGCGACGTGATCAAGACCGTTAACGGCGCCCAGATGAAGCGCCCCACGCAACTGCGCGAGGCCGAAGACAACAACCCGGGCAAGCCGCTGGTGGTGTCTGGAGTCCATGCGGACGGCACGCCCTTCGAGCTCACCGTCACTCCGGCGCTGGTGTGCGATCCGTCGCCGTGCCAATACCAGCTGGGCATCCGCATCATGGGCGTCTACACGCCGCAGATGGCGGTCACCGACGGAGTGAGCTTCCCGTTCGTTGCGATCTCCAACATCGTGCAGGGCCTGGCGCAGCTCGTCACCGGCGAGGTGCCGGGCGGCCTGCTCGGGCCAAACGGGCTCACCGGACCCGTCGGCATCGCCGACGTCACCGTGCAGTCTGTCGGCATGGGCTGGCAGACCTACTTCTTCTTCGTGGCCCTCCTCTCGGTGGCCCTGGGCTTCACCAACCTGTTGCCATTCCTCGCGCTCGACGGCGGACGCATGGTGGTGGTGATCATCGAGGCGCTTCGCCGGCGGCCGTTCGACCGCAACGCGGAGCTCAACTTCCAGCGTTTCGGTCTTGTGGCGCTGCTCGGGCTGGCGGCTGTGATCACGTTCCTCGACATCCAGCGCATCGTGTCCGGGAACTTCGCGAGCCTGTCTCCCTGATGGCCCTTGCCCCTCGCCGGCGCTCGATACCCGTGAACGTCGGCGGTGTCGTCATCGGTGGCGCGGCTCCGATCGCGGTCCAGACCATGACCAAGACCGACACCCGCGACGTCAAGGCGACGCTGCGCCAGATCCACGAGCTGAAGGAGGCGGGGTGCGAGATCGTGCGGCCCGCCGTGCCCGACGCCGAGGCGGCGCTCGCGCTCAAGGAGATCGTCAAGGGCTCGCCGCTGCCGGTCATCGCCGACATCCACTACGACCACACGCTGGCACTGATGGCGATCGAGGCGGGCGTCCACTGCCTGCGGCTCAACCCTGGAAACATCCCCGACCGTGACAAGGTCGTGAAGGTCGTCACCGCCGCGAAAGAGCGCCAGATTCCGTTCCGGATCGGGGTCAATGCGGGCTCCCTGCCCGAAGAGGTCCACAAGAGCCTTCGCGAGCAGCACCACATCGACCGCGACGACCGCGAGCGCACGGCAGAGCGCATGGTCGAGGTCGCGCTGGGGCACTGCAAGATCCTGGAAGACCTCGACTACGGTCCCGGCTTCGTGAAGGTCTCGCTCAAGGCGACCGACGTCTGGACCAACATCCTGGCCAATCGCAAGTTCGCCGCCGCCCGGCCATACCCGATCCACCTCGGCGTCACGGAGTCGGGTCCGGTCGAGGCCGGGAGCATCCGCAGCGCGGTGGGCATGGGAATCCTGCTCAGCGAGGGCATCGGCGACACGATCCGCGTTTCTCTTGCGACGTCCGACCCGCGTGAGGAGGTGCGCGTCGCGCACGAGATCCTCAAGACGCTCGCCTTCCGCAACGAAAGCCCGACCCTGGTCGCGTGCCCGACATGCGGCCGGCTCGAGTACGACATGGTGCCGACCGTGAAGGCGGTCGAGTCCTACATCGCGAAGCTCAAGGTGCCGATCACCGTCGCCGTGATGGGCTGCGTCGTCAACGGGCCCGCCGAGGCTCGCCACGCCGACATCGGCGTCACGGGCGGCCGCGGCAAGGGCGTGATTTTCAAGAAAGGTAAGCTGTACCGCACCGTGCCCCAGGAGGAGCTTCTTCCCGTGCTGCTGGCCGAGATCGACGCGATCGCGGCCGAGCACACCCCTGCGCCGGCTCCGCTCCCGTCCTAGCCCGGCGGATCGTCGCGCCGGGCCATTCATGACAGATCGGATTACTTAGGCGTGGAGAAAAAACCGGTGAAGCAAGAAGTAGAGGAGCAACAGGACTTCGTGAAAGAAGTCACCAAGATGTCGGACGACTTCGACCGCTGGTACACGGACGTGGTCCGCAAGGCCGAGCTGGCCGACTGGTCCGGCGTGCGAGGCATGATGGTCGTTCGCGCCTACGGCTGGGCGATGTGGGAGGCGATGACCCGAGCCTTCGACGACATGATCAAGGAGTCGGGTCACGAGAACTGGGCGTTCCCTCTGCTCATCCCCCGCGGCTACCTGATGAAGGAGGCCGAGCACGTCGAGGGTTTCGCGCCCGAGGTCGCCTGGGTCACGAAGGCCGGTGGCGGCATGGAGGAGCTGGAAGAGCCTTTGGCGGTGCGCCCCACGTCGGAGTCGATCATCGGCCCGCTCATCAAGCGCTACATCCAGAGCCACCGGGACCTGCCGAAGCTCACGAACCAGTGGAACAGCGTGGTCAGGTGGGAGATGCGCTCGCGGCTTTTCCTGCGCAGCCGCGAGTTCTGGTGGCAGGAAGGCCACACGTTCCACGCCGGGGCGCAGGAGGCGATGGACGAGGTCGCTCTTATCCTCGGTTACTACAAATCGATCGCCGAGGACTGGCTCGCGGTGCCCGTGCTCGCGGGCAAGAAGTCGCCGGCCGAGACATTCCCTGGCGCGGTCTACACGACGACGGTCGAGGGACTGATGCGCGATGGCCTGGCGCTGCAGATGGGCACATCGCACTACTTCGGACAGAACTTCGCCCGCGCCTACGACATCTCTTTCTCGAACAAGGACAACGAGCGCGAGCTCTGCTACTCCACGTCGTGGGGCATGAGCACGCGCCTGGTCGGCGCTGTCGTGATGGCCCACGGCGACGACTCGGGACTCATCGTGCCACCCAGGATCGCGCCCATCCAGGTCGTGGTCGTGCCGATCTTCCGGGACGACGAGAGCCGGGCCAAGGTCGAGCGGTTCATCAGCTCGTGGGCACCTGAGCTGAAGGCGGCGGGCATCCGGCATCGCGTCGACTGGCGCGATGAGCGGCCAGGCGACAAGTACTCGCACTGGGAGCTCAAGGGCGTGCCCTTGCGGCTCAACGTGGGGGCGCGCGACGCCGACGCGGGCCAGGTGGAGATGGTCGACCGCCTGTCGCGGCAGCGCGTGAGCGTGCCCGTGTCAGGGATCGCCAAGCGGCTCGCCGACGAGCTCGTGTCCTTTCAGTCGAAGCTGTTCGACCGCGCGACCGAGTTCCAGCGCGCCAACACGTACGAGCTCGACTCGCTGGCCGGCGTGGTGGCGCACTTCCGGGAGCGTGGTGGGTTCGTCTGGGTCGACTGGTGCGGAGATCAGGAGGAGGAGGCTCGCATCAAGACTGAGTCGGGCGGCGTGACGATCCGCACGATCGACGAGGATGCGAAGCCGGCCGGCAAATGCTTCGTCTGCGGACAGCCGGCGAAATTCCGGGTGTCGCTCGCCAAGGCCTACTGAGAGATAACTCCTCCCCATTCATGGGGAGGTGGCGCGCAGCCGGAGGGGCGTTAGGCGACCGGGTTTTCGAAAGCCCCGACGGCGGGCGCGTCCGGGTGCAGCGATTTCTGCGGGATCAACTTCAAGTTCCCACTGCTGACGGCGTCGAGCACCGCCTCGGCGACGTCGGGGTGGAAGTGCGACCCCGCACCCTTCCGCACCTGGTCGACCGCGACCTCGAGCGCCATCCCTTTCCGATACGGGCGGTCTGAGGTCATGGCGTCGATCGCGTCTGCGGCCGAGACGATCCAGGCGAACATCGGCAGCGCGTCGCCCTTCTTGCGGTCGGGATAGCCCTTGCCGTCGTAGCGCTCGTGGTGCGAGCGCACGATGATGAGCTCGTCGGTCAGCATCCGCAGTCCACTGAGGATGTTGAAGCCGATGACTGTGTGACTCTTCATCTTCTCGAACTCGTCGTCGGTCAGCTTGCCGGTTTTCTGGATCACCGCGTCGGGCACTCCGATCTTGCCGATGTCGTGCAGCCGCCCGCCGCGCTCGAGGCGCACCCAGGCGGTCTGGTCCTGAGGTGAGTAATGCATCTGCCGCGCGATCATCAGCGAGTACTGCGTCACACGCTCGGAGTGGCCCGCGGTGTAAGGGTCCTTGGCGTCGACGGCGTTCGCGAGCGCCTCGAGCGAGGCAAGGATGACCTCTTCGCGGTCCTTGAACAACCGCGCGTTGTCGATCGCCACGGCGGCCTGCGTGGCCAGCTCGGTGACGAGGTTGCGGTGGTCCGACGTGAATGCGTGGCCTACCTTGTAGTTGGCGAGAAACACGACGCCAAGTCGTTTGTCGCGCAGCGTGATGGGCACGCAGAGCACCGCGCGCGGGTTCAGAGGGCTGTCCATCTTGGACTCGTGGTCGATCGCCTCCATCACAGGCACGCCCGACTCCATGACCTGGCGGCAGATCTCGCCACCCAGGTCGAGGGCAAGCTTCTCCGCGGTCTGGTGGTCGGTGCCGAACCCACCTTTCAGCACCAGGCGGCCGTTGTCCTCGAGCGCAAGGCAGCCGATCTGCGCGGAAGAAGCCTTGGCCGCGCCCGCCAGCACCTGCTGCAGCACCTGGTTCAGGTCGAGGGTCGACGTCGCCGCCTGCAGCGCCTCCTGCAGGTTGCGCAGCTCCCAGATGCTCCGCTCGTTGTTCTCGTACAGCTCCGAGTTGCGGACGGCGACGACGCCCTGGTTGCCCAGCGTCGCGAGCACGCGCTGATCGTTGGCCGTCCACTCCCGCTTCTTGATGTCGAAGACTGAGAGCGTGCCCCACAGCTGGCCGTCCTCGAGCATCGGGGTGCAGATAGCTGCCTGGAGCCCGTAGCCACGCAGGTCGGGCGGAGACGCGAGGTCGGTCGTGTCGAGGTCCGGCAGGGCGGTGGCGCGGAGGCTGAGCATCGTGGCGCCGACGATCCCCTGTCCGTTCTGGAACTCCATGCCGTCCAGCTCGGGGTCGAAGCCCACCGACATGATCGCCGCCTGATGGCCTTGCTCGGTCGACCGCGTCAGCATTCCGGCCGCGCCGTCGACGACGCGGATCGCGGTCTCGAGCGTCTTCTGCTCGAGCACGCGGGAACCCTGCGTCACCGTGGTGAGCGCCGCGGAGACTTCGCCCAGGGCGTCGAGCGCAGTGTCAAGGCGCGTCGCCTGGCCGGTGACGACCTGCAGGATGCGTGAGTTCTCGACTGCGACGCCCGCCATGGATCCGAGGTCGCTAAGGGCCCCGACGTCCTGCTGGCTGAATCCGCTGGTGCCGCGGCGGCCAAGGCACAAGGCGCCGATCACGCCGGACTTGCCCCTGATGGGAGTCAACGCCTCGTTGACGGTGCCGCCGAACTGCTCAGGGTGCAGGCCGCTGTAAATCCCCTCTTCCTCGGTGACGAGGTTGCGCAGCATCGTCTCGCCGTCGCGCACCTTCTTGAGCGGGCCGTCGAGGGATTCCGGCGTCTCTCCGTCCAGGCCCGAGTAGGTGCCGTTGTCGTGGAACATGACCGCGCGGCCGGCGTCATAGCGGACCACCTCGGTGCCGCGGCCCAGCACGAGGTCGAGGACCTCGTTCATCGTCTTGCCGGAGGCTTCCTTGACCAGTTCGTTCATCAACGAGTACCGCGCCGACTCTTGCCGGGTGAGGGCGACGAGGTGTGCGCTGGCGACCTGGGCGCCGGCCCTGGCGGCGAGCGTGGTGCCGAGCCTAACGTCGTCGTCACTGAAGTCGCCGGCTGTCTTGCCCAGCACGACGAACCCGCCCACGTGGTCGCCGATCGGCATCGGCACGGCAAGCAGGCCGTGGAGGTGGAAGTCCTGGGGCAAGAAGCTGATCAGCTCAGCCAGGGCGTTCTCGTCGCCGGAGCTGAAGGCGAGCCTTGCCTCCATCGCCGAGAGAAGCGGACCTGCTCCCTCGTGTGGCCGGTTTACGGCCTGCGGCCGCAGGCGCTCAACCCCGACGCCGGGCGGCTGGGGGACATAACGGCGGCCGTCGGCGGAGGTCAGGTAGCAGCAGGCGATGTCGGCCCCCACGTGGCTCGCGATGTTGGCCGTGATCGTGGTTGTGTCCTCGGGCTGACTCGAGACATCGACGTCGGAGGTCGCCGCGAGGAAGGCTCGGTGCTTCTGCTCCAGATGCTGGTGCAGGCCCTTGACCATATCCATCTGCTGTTGCAGAGCCTGGCCGAACCTCGAGTACGCGACGGCGCCCACCGCCCCGCCGGCCGCAAGGAGGACGAGGCCGGCCAGCTGGAGGACAAGGTCCCCCTGGTGCGGGTTGAACTGGGCGATCACCAGGCTCAGGACGATCGCCAACGCCGCCAGGGGCAGGGCAAACCGCCAGCGTCTGTAGAGCACGCCCGCGGTTAGGGCCAGGAGCCCGCTCACCGCGGCGCCGACCAGCGCGGCGGTTTCCCGGCCGTTCGCGTTCAGGGACGTTCCCGCCAGGACGAGCACGGCGGCGGCGGCGGCCGGGAAACCTACCCGGAACCGATCTGAGTTCATTTTGGCGGGACGTAAGTCTAGGTTTGTGTCGCGCCGGGGAAGCTAGATAGCGAACTTAAACTTCATGCCAGGTAGATCCAGATGACCGTCTCCGAGCTGCTGAGAGTTGCCGACCATCTCGATCCGCGCGGCCAGCAGGTCGTGCGGAAGGCCTACGAGCGCGCGGCCGAGGCTCATCACGGGCAGCGGAGGCTGTCGGGCGAGGATTACGTCAACCACCCCCTGGAGGTGGCGGCCATCCTTGCCGACCTCGAGCTGGACGCCGAGACGATCGCGGCCGCCCTCCTCCACGACACGGTCGAGGACACGAACCTCACCGCCGACGAGGTCAAGCGCGAGTTCGGACCCGAGGTCGCCCGGCTGGTCGAAGGGGTGACCAAGCTGGGCCGGATCTCGCTCCGGACCGACCAGCAGCAGCAGGCGGAGAACATCCGCAAGATGATGGTCGCGATGGCGGAGGACCTCCGCGTCGTCCTCATCAAGCTCGCCGATCGCCTCCATAACATGCGCACGCTGGAGCCCCTGGCGGAAGCCAAGCGCCGCAAGATCTCGCGTGAGACCCTCGACATCTACGCCCCGCTGGCTCACCGCCTCGGCATCGGCCAGATCAAGTGGGAGCTCGAGGACCTCGCGTTTCGCTACCTCGAGCCCGACGCGTACGAGGACGTGGTGGGCCGGATCGCCCGCGAGCGGGCCGACCGCGAGGCGCTGGTCTCCGACCTGCGCGAGATCCTCGACCGGGAGCTGGAAAAAGTAGGGATCGCCGCCGATATCACTGGCCGTCCGAAGCACATGTACTCCGTGTGGCAGAAGATGACGCGCGAAGGCAAGGACTTCTCCGAGATCTACGACCTGTCGGCGATCCGGGTGCTCGTCGAGTCGGTGCGCGACTGCTACGGCGTCCTCGGTGTGGTCCACTCGCTGTGGAAGCCGATGCCCGGCCGTTTCAAGGACTACATCGCGATGCCCAAGTCGAACGGCTACCAGTCGCTGCACACGACGGTGATCACCCACACCGGGGAACCCATCGAGATCCAGATCCGTACCCAGGAGATGCACCGGGTGGCAGAGTTTGGCGTGGCCGCCCACTGGACGTACAAGGAGGGCGGCAAAGACGCGAGCTTCGACCAGAAGCTCTCCTGGCTGCGCAGCCTGCTCGAGTGGCAGAACGAGGTCGGTGACGCCGAGTCGTTCCTCAACACCGTCAAGGTCGACCTGTTCCAGGACGAGGTCTACGTCTTCACGCCGCGCGGAGACGTGATCAACCTGCCCTCCGACTCGACCCCGGTGGACTTCGCGTATCGCATCCACACCGAGGTCGGCCACCGCTGCATCGGGGCCAAGGTCAACGGCCGCATGGTGCCGCTCGACTACGAGCTGCAGAACGGCGAGATCGTGGAGATCCTCACCTCGAAGGGACCACATGGACCCAGCCGGGACTGGCTCAACTTCGTCAAGAGCGCGTCGGCGAAAGAGCGCATCCGCAAGTGGTTCAAGAGCCAGCGTCGCGAGGAGAACGTGGCCAAGGGCCGCGACCTGCTCGACAAGGAGCTGCACCGCATGCATCGTGTCAGCCTCGCGGACCTTCCCGAGAACAAGCTCCTCGAGATCGCGAACCTCCACAAGTTCGCGAGCATCGACGACTTCCTGGCCGCGATCGGTTACGGCGACCTCAGCCCTCACGCGGTCGTGATGCGAATGGCGCTGAACCTCGACGGTGCAGGTGGCGACCTGCGCACCATCCCCTCGATCCCGCAGGCCCATCCGTCGCCGCGGGTGCTCGTGCGGGGGGAGAAGGGGATCCTGACCTCGATCGCCACGTGCTGCCAACCTGTCCCGGGTGACGCCATCGTCGGCTACACGACGCGAGGCAAGGGCGTGACCGTGCATCGCGCCGACTGCATCAACGCCGTCAACGCGCAGGACTCATCCAGGGTCGTGCCTGTCGATTGGGAGACCGATGCGACTCATCTGTACCCGGTGGCGATCAAGATCGAGGCATGGGACCGCCAGGGCCTGATGCGCGACATCGCGACGGTGGTCGCCGAGAATCGCGTCAACATGTCCGCGCTGGAGGTGCACGTCTACGACGACAAGACCGCGGTCGTGTCGGCGACCGTCGAGATCGACTCCCTGGCGCAGCTCTCGCGGTTGATGGAGAAGCTCGAGGGCGTGAAGGACGTGCACACGGTGGCGCGCGAAGCTTCATGAAAGGCCATCGCGAGGTCCAGCTAGGGGTTCCCGTCGACGAGGCGTGGAAGGCGATCGTCTCGCCCGAGCGCCACCGCTGGTACTACCGACTTTCGCCCCAGGGCGAGTTCAAGGAGGGCGGCACGATCCGCTGGGTCGACGGCACGGGGACGCCGGCTGAGGAGTCTGAGGTGATCGCGATCGACGAACCGAACCGGCTCGTGATGCACACCCGATTCCTGTACGCGCCGGCGTTCGCGAAGCAGCCGCCGCACACGCTGACGTGGGATGTCAAACGCGACGGCAAGGGCAAGGGCTCCACGGTGCGCATGTCGTGGGAGGCGGGGGAGATCGTTCACGGCCTGCTCGAATCGGAGGCGGACAACATCCTTCGCGGGTTGCGCCTGGAGCACGACCCCGCCGCGCAAGCCGAGATCGCGCGCCTGCCGAGCATCGGCCCGATCGATGTCCACGACGTGACGCCGGACCGCGTGGCGGACTACCAGGCATTTTTCGACCACGATGCGTTCCGTGATTTTCCCGGCTGGCAGTCCTGCTACTGCATGGAGACGCACCGCACCCAGACGGACGAGGAGTGGGCGGTGCGCACGGCGAAGGACAACAGGCGCGACATGACGAAGATGATCGAAGAGGGCGACGTGACCGCGCTGCTCGCGTACGTCGATGGGAAGCCGGTCGGCTGGTGCAACTACGGGGAGACCACGCGGCTCAACGGGTTGATGCACCGGTTCGGACTCACTGCCGCCGAGCAGCAGGGCGTCGGCTCGCTTTCGTGCTTCGTCATCGCTGCGCCGTATCGCAACCATGGCGTGGCGACGAAGCTGCTCGACGCTGCGCTGCAGCGCCTTCGCGCTCGCGGCGTCAAGGTCGCTGAGGCCTACCCGGTCAAGGAGCTCAAGTCCGCGCAGTCCAACTATCGCGGGCCGCTGACCATGTTCCTGCAGGCCGGGTTCGAGCCCTATCGCGAGACTGAGCGACACCTGATCGTGCGCAAGTCCTTGTGACCGTCCACGTCGAGGTGACCGCCGACCGACGCTTCGGGACCAACTCGTATCTCGTTGAAGACGAAGAGACTCACGACGCGGTCGTCATCGACTCCAACCTGGAGCCTGATCTCGTGATCGAAGTCGCGCGCGAGCGCGGCGCGAACGTGAAGGCCATCCTGCTGACGCACACCGACCTCGACCACATCGCGGGGCTGCATGAGCTACGCGAGGCGTTGGGCCCCGTGCCGGTCGCAGTCCATGGCGCCGAGCGCGACGTGGTCTCCGCAGGGAAGCCGCTGCGGCGTGAGTTCGGGCCGATTGCGACCAAGGTCGACAACGTGGTCGCGCTGGTCGAAGGCGAGCCGTTTCACGCCGGCTCGCTAGCGTTCGAGGTTCTCCACACGCCGGGGCACAGCCCGGGCGGGGTGTCGCTGCGGATCGACGGCTACGTGTTCACCGGCGATGCCCTTTTCGCGGGCTCGATCGGGCGCTCGGACTTCGCGAACTCAGACAGCCGCAAGCTCATCGAAGGGATTCGCAAGAAGCTCCTGGCGCTGCCCGACGACACGATCGTGTACAGCGGGCATGGGCCGGCTACCACGATCGGCCGCGAGCGCAAGACGAATCCCTTCCTTACCTAGAGCAACTCGCCGATTTCTGGCGCTCGCGCATCTGGGAGGCTCGAATTACGCGCGAGTGCCGGCGCTCGGCCGGTTCCCGCTCATTTCTACTTCGCGGCGATGGTCAGGACCACGATCAGCGCCGGCCCCAGGAGGATCAGCCACAGCGTCGGGAAGACGCAGCCGACAGTCGGGATCAGGATCTTGAGCGACGCGCGCGCGGCCTCGGTGCGGATCTTGAGGCGCCGCTTCACGCGCATCTGGGCCGCGTGGGCGGCGATCGTGCGCGCGATGGGTACGCCGGTCCGCTCGGCGTAGAGGATGCCGCGCACCAGCGACGAGAAGTCGTCGATCCCGGTCGCCACCGCCATGTCCTCCAGGGCCTGGGGGCGGGGCCGCCCGAGCTGAATCTCGCGCAAGGCGCGGGCGACGAGCAGGGTCAGCGAATCGTCCTGGTGGCGGACAAGCTGCTCCAGCGCGCGGTCAAGCCCCAGGCCGGCCTCCATGCTGATCGCCACGACGTCCAGTGCATTGGGGAGCGATGCCTCCAGCTCGGTCCGGCGTTCGCGGACCAGCTGGTCGAGCCACAGCACGGGCAGGTAGAAGCCCGCCGCCACGCCGACGAGCAGCGAGATGCCGGTCGCGACCGGGGTGCCAAGGAACAGCCCGACCGCGGTCCCGATCGCCCCCAGGCCCGCGGCGGCCGCGATGCGAAGCGTCTGCAGTCCCGCCGGGTCGAGGCCCATCGGGTTGCCGACGAAGTCAAGCTGCCGGCGGAAGTTCGCAGCCTGCGCCTCGGGCGTCAGCCGGATCATCTGGCGCTCGAGCCAACGCCGGGCAGGGCCGAAGAGACGCTCCAGGAAAGGCCGCTCGAGCTGCAGGGCGACGGCGCTCTGGCCGAGGCCGACCTCCTGGCGAGCGAGGCGCTCGCGCGCAAGCGCTGTCGCGTCCGCCGCGCGCGACGAGATGATTCCGATCGTCAGCAGATACGCACCAACCGCGGCCGCGATCCCGACCACCACCGGCAGACCGTTCATGCGATCGCCGTCAGCCTGCGGATGATCAGGTTGCCGATGAAGAGCAGGAAACCCGCGAACGCGAGCATTACCCAGCCCAGCGGGTTGACCAGCATCGGCCGGAAGTAGTCGCGGACGAGGAAGTAGAGAAGGAACGCCGTGACGATCGGAAGCAGCGTGATGATCAGTGCAGTAGCACGCGACTGCGCGGTTGCGGCAGCGATCTCCGCGCGCATCTCCTCGCGCTGACGCATGGTGTCCGCGAGCGTCGTCAGGATGGCCGGCAGGTCGCCACCGACCGAGCGCTGGATCGTGATGACCATGACCATCAGCCGCAGGTCGGTGCTGCCGATGCGCTTGACCATGTTGTTCAGCGCGCTGTCGATCGATGCCCCGAGCTCGATCTCGCGCCTGGCCAGCGCGAACTCGTCCGAGACGGGCGGTCCCGCGTTGTCGGTGACGGCGGTCAGCGACTGCGCCACCGACTGGCCGGCCTTCATCGAGTTCGCGATCAGTTCCATCGCCCGCGGCAGCCCGGCGTCGAACTGGCGCAGACGGTGGCCCCTCCGGTTGCGGAGGTAGAGCGATGGGAGCACGTAGCCGATCACACCGAGGACGAGGAACTCGCCGCCGATGCCGAACCGCAGGAGGCCGATGATGCCGAGGATGGCGGCGACGGCGGCCTGGACCAGCCTGAACTCGTATGGCCGGAGCTCGATGTCGGCGCTGACGAGGTCGCGCTCCAGGCGGGTGGTGCGCTGATCCGCCGCGATCCACGACGGAGCGCCGGTCGGCTCGAAGCGGCGGCGCAACTGCTCGCGGACATCGGCCAGCGTCCGGTACGAGGCGCGGACCGACTCACCGGGCCCCGCGGCCTGCTGGGAGCGGAGGATGCCGTAGACGACCAGGCCGACTCCGATCGCCGCGGCGACCGCGACGAGGATGATCGCGGTGTCCATCTAGTTGCCTAGTGCTGCGTGAAGTGCCACCGGGCGTCGACGTCCTTCGGACCCACGCCCGTCGTCGACGACACGGTGGGGCACTTGCTGTCGGGCTGCGTAGGCGCGCCCTGGTAGTCCGTGAACGACTCGAGCTCGTACTTCATCGAGGCGTTGTTCAGCAGCCAGAACAGGTACTCCGAGTCGCACGCGGTCATCAGCACGGTGAGGCTGCTCGTGACGGCGCCCGCGGACGTCGCTCCGCTGTTGTTGCCGGTCGCCGGACCGACGCGCAGCACTCCGACATCCCGAAACACAGTCAGCACGACCGAGCGCCCGGGCGACTGGCCGAGGATCTGTGTGTTGATGGTGGCCAGCATCGTGATGCGATCGCCGACCTGGACGTAGCCGCCGACGCCAACCTGCTCGCTCGTCGGCACGGTCACCGCGACCCAACCTTTGGGAATCGGCAGGTATGCGACGTCGCTGCTGCTCACGAGGTCCCCTGACGGCGCGACGAGGTTTGCGCTGAGCGCCATCCCCGCCGGGATGTTCACTCGAGCACCCTTGCCGGCGACATCCGCCACGCGCGTGAAGAACTCGGGCGGGGGAGAGGAGATGTTGCTCAAGGTCAGGTCCGACGTGGTGATCACAGTCCGGGCGGTGATGTCGTGGCTTGCGACTACGACCCGGGTCCCACTGCTGCCGCTCTGAATCTGGGGCAGCAGTGCGATGCCGGCTGCGGTCGCGAAGGCGAGCACGGCCAGCGCGGCGCCGATGATTATGTAGAGGCGTCCTCTCCGCGGCCGGGAAAGCGCAGAGCTAGCTGTCGACATCTCAGGTGCGCGGCATCTTCACAAATTGGACGCCGTAAAGCAACTCATTCGACGAGAACCGCTTCCACCACGGCCGTATTGATCCCGTAGTCGCTACCGACCGCGATCCCAACTCCGGCCGCGGTGGAGACCGCAAGAGTCCCGCACGCGATGCTGCCGTCGATCGTGCTCGAGCCGTTCACGGTGTCCGTGCACGTCCCCGGCCAGAACACGGAACCGAGGAGCCAGTGTTCGGCCACAGTTCCTTTGATCGCGATCTGCCCGGTGTTGGACGCGGGCGCCCAGAGCAAAAGGTTCCAGCACGCGCGGTCCCCGACCGGGCACCAGCTCGATCCGGGGCAGCTGGCGTCGCCCGCCGGCGCCTGCGAGCACGGCGCGGCGAACCATGTGTACCCGCCGCCGGCCGAGTCGGCAGCCGCATTCGGCGGGCACGCTGAGATTGAGCAGGGTGTGGACCCGAACTGACATGTGCCCGCCGAGCAGTTGGCGCCGCCGCCTACCGCGCAGGTGCCGGTGGAAAAGCCGGCCTGGTTGACGAACTCGATCGTCACGTCACGCGCGAGCAGCGTCCCACCGTTCAGGCAGATGCCTCCGCCGCCGGCGAAACCGGACCCATTGAAGTAGTAGAAGCCCGGGTCGAGGACCACGCCGGCGCCGGCGCCGGCGGGCTTGAACGCGGCGATCACGTTCGCCCAGAGCGACGCCGTGCCTACGGTGAGAGTCTCGGAAGCCACGCCTGTGGGCAGGTCGAGACGGTACTCGGACCCGTAGCCGTTGGTGATGTCGGTCACCATGCCGGTCCAGCCCGCGCCTCGCGTGAAGGTCTGCCCGGGCAGGTTCTGGAAGCCGTCGATCGTGACCACGAGCTCTCCCGTCTGACTCAGCGCTCCGGCGGTCGAGATGACGGTGGTCGCGGTCGGCACGGCGACGGTTGAGGCGCCGACCTGGTCGAGCGGCGCGACTGTGTCGACGCCCGTCCACTCGCTTAGCTGGGCGTTCCCGAAGATGGTCGCCGGGTTCAAGGCAAAGGTGGCGGTGGTGATGCCACCGGGGTTGTTCGGGTAGTACCAGAGCTCGCTGCGCCCCTCGCCGACCTGGTTGGCGTCTCCCGCGGAGATCCATCCCGCCGGCGGGGTGAGCTTGTTGGGCGTCACTTCCGACGACACAGTGGCAACCAGCAGCGTTCCCGCCTGGCTCGCGGCGGGCAGTGTTCCGACCACGAAGTGGCGCAGGCGGGCGCTCTCGGGTCCGATCTGGCGGTTGGCGATACCGCCCGCGGCGCTCGCCAGGTTCAGGTAGCCGTAACAGCTCGGCTTGAGGTGATAGAAGCCGCTGGCGTCGGCGCTCGCGGGCGAGGGGCCGAGCCCGGTTCCGATCACGTTTCCGCCCGCGGTGATGTTCGGGTAGACACCCGCCGGGTTGCAGGCCGCACCCAGGGCACCTCCGCCGCTGTTGCGGAGCGTTGCGATCGCGGCAGGGTCGGTGTTGGGCTCGGGCGGCAGGACCACCGACACGGGGGCGACCGGCAGCGGCGCCTTGCCCGCCGCGCACGGGTTGGGCTGAAAGGCGGCGACTCCCGCGTCGAGGAGCGCGCTCGTGCCGGCGGTGCCGCAGGTCGTCGCGTTGTGGCCAGACAGCTCGAAGCCGTCAGCGCAGACAGCGTTTGTCGACGCGGAGTTGCTGCCCGCAACACAGGAGCCTCCGCCACCGACCCATGTCTGCCCGTTGGCGTAGACCGACACGGAACCAGGGTCCGAGTATGTGCTCGAGGCCCCGTCGAAACGGCGGTGCGCGTAGACGGCGCAGCTTCCGGCGACCGAGATCGTGCTGGAGACCAGGACGCTGCCGCCGACGTTGAAGTCACCGCCGGTGCACGACAGCGACCCGGCCGTCACGGCGGGCACGGAGCCGCTCAGCTGCTGGGCGACTGCGCGCCGCGTCACGTTGGTGCTCGAAGCACCCACGTAGTTGCCGAACGAGATCGGCAGCGCGACAGTCAGGCTGACCTCGATCTGTTGCTGCTGGCCGCGGTATGGATAGTGGATCGTCTCGCTGAGCCCGCCGGCGAAGGTGTCGGTGCCGGTGTAGCCGGCGGCGCAGCTCCCGCCAATGGTCGGCGTTCCGGTCCGCGTGCGCTGCGTGGCCAGGAAGTTGTCCGCCTCCGTGATCACGGTGTTGGCCGACGCCGCGGAGCAGCCGACGCCGATCTGCATCGCCGAGTCGAGGGCTGCCTGGTCCGCCAGCTGCTGCAGCTGGTTGCGTTGCCACTCGACCGACCCCGTGAGGAGGATCAGTGCGGCCGACCCGATGAGCGCGAGCAGCCAGACGGCGACGATGACGAGGACCTGCCCGGACTCCTCGCGGCGCCGCGCCATCAGTACTCGAGCCTCGCCACCGACTGAGAGTCGAAGGTGATCGTGCTCGGGATGCCGAGCAGCGTGTTCAGGACCGGCTTCCATTGCAGCTTCAGGTCGACGACGACCAGCTGATGGCCGGACGTGCGCACCGCCGCGCCGCTGGCCGCGGCGCACGACGGACAGCTCCAGCGTGGGTTCGGGTTGCCCGGCGCGGCGTCGAGCTCGTAGACGAAGACGTAGACCGTGCTCGCGTTGATGGCGCCGTTCAACGCGATGGTCCCGGGCAGGAGCGGGTTTGCGTTCGGCGTGTATGTGCCGTAGGCAGGTGGGTTCGAGATCGCGGTCGAGTCCTGGTAGACGACCGACATGCCGAGCGGGTCGAGCTGATGCGCGACGTCGGTCAGGGGCCGCAACGAGCACGGAGTTGCGAGCGCGGTGCAGGTCGGTGCGAGCGTGTTAGAGCCGCTGTAGTAGCCAAGCACGGCCTGGCGCGCCATGTCGCGAGACGCGCCCTGGAGCATCGTGTAGATGAGCAGGCCTCGTCCGAGGTCGACCGTGGCGCCGATCAGGAGGAGGATCACCGGCGCGATCAGCGCAAACTCGATCAGGGCCTGGCCGGCCTTTTGCAGCTTCACCAGGACGTCGTGGCGCGACTCGACCCTGTGATCGTGATCCCGCCGCCCAGGATGTTGAGGTCGCTGAACCCGTAATAGACGTAGACGTCGACCTCGGACCGATAGAGCGTGGGTATCGACCCGGTGCAGTTGGCGCTCGAACCGCAGTAGACGGCGACGACGGCCTGTCCCGCGGCGGGCGCGGTGTAATCGGCGCCCGCGACGAAAGGCGGAGCGTGGTTGATTTGCGTCGGGCAGCTCACGTTGGAAGTGACGGCCGCGAGGTCGGCCTGGACCAGGCTGCACATCGCGGCGAGCCCGGGACCGTTGGTGCTGGAGGTCTTGCCCGCTACGAACCTTGCCGCGTCACGCGCCGCGTCCGAGGTCTCGACGGCGAACGCGTAGCCGCGGCCAAGCTCGAGCGTGCCGGCGACGAGCAGGGCGAGGATCGGCAGCGTGATCGCGAACTCGACCAGCGCCTGGCCACGAGACCGGCGTCGCTCATACATCGAACTTGAGGCTGGACAGGACCACCCTCGCGATATCCGTCGCGCCGCGCGACACCATCGACGAAGGGTCGTGTTGCAAGACGAGTCCACCGGCAAGTGTCGAGTCCTCTGGCCGTGAGTCGTCGAAGCCGACGACGACTGACATCTTCCGGCTGAGGATCGACTCGATCGCCGCCTTGTCGAGTGGGGGATGGGGCGACCGCTGGTTGAGCACAAGCTCCATGCGGTTGTCGGGCACATTCATGATGTCGCGGAAGATCGCGAGGGCGCGTCGGGCATCCCTCATCGCTGCGATCTCGGGCGGCACGACCATGACGAGGCACTCGGCGCGCTCGATCACCGCCAGCGCGGCCTCCGTCAGCGACGTGCCGAGGTCCACCACGATGACCTTCTGCCAGGCGACCACCACGTCAAGAACGCGGCCGACGCGCTCCCCGGTCAGTGTGTCGACCTCTTCGGGGCGAAGCGTCCCGGGAAGGACGCCCATGCCCGTCCGGTGATTGACGATGTTGCCCCTCAGCACCGACTCGAAGTCGGCTTCTGACGCCTTGCTCGCGCTGGCCACCGACCCCGTCGCGATCAGGTCCGCGAACAGCGCGGCGTGCCCGAAGGGCGCTGCCAGGTCGATCAGCAGCACCTGCCGGGGGAACTTTCGCGCGAGCGCCGCCGCGGTGTTGACGGCAAGGGTCGTCGTCCCGGCCCCTCCCTTGGTCGAGAAGAAGGCGACGATCGGCGCCGACGTCTTGGAGGCTGTCTGGGTCTCGATGGCGGCCGCGGCCGAGAGCTCCTGCTCCCAGAGCTTGTCGAGGGTCAGGGCCACCTTTTCCACGTCGGTCCCCAACCCCTCCATCAGGCCGTCCCGGTCGAGGGTGAGCAGAACCGCGTTGGTCAAGCCGTAGATGTTGGTCACGTAGCGGCCGCCGGTGCGAGCGGCGGGGAGGATGACCATGTCGCCCGGGGCCGGCCGCCGGGTCAGCAGCACCTTGCCCGCGGCGTCGGTGATCGACTCCTCGACCTGGCCCGACGCCAGGAAGACGACGACGTCGCCGCCCTGGCCGCCGATCCTCAGGGTGTCCCGGGCGGCCAGGCCGACGGCCCGCATCCTCCGCGCCACCGCCCGGAGGACCCCGTCGCTCAGCTCTGAGAAGACAGACGACATCTCGAGGATGCGCGTCCGCATCTGAACCGCTGACGGAGTCTCCGTACCGGCGGGTTCGCTGCTGCCGGCGCCCACCTGACCTACCTCTTCCTCCCGCCCCCGCTGTAACGTTTCCGGGGTCTCGCGGGCGTTCAAAACGCGGATACTGTAGCGCGCTCCCCCGAGATGGAATCCCCGCTTCGCGGCAATGGATCGAACAGCAGGCCTACTCTCCAGGCCCCAACTCGCGCAGCGGCGCGGTCCCGCGTGGCCGGCCGCGTTGAGCGAGTGCTTACTACGGCCATCGGTGGCGAGCGGGCCGCGGTCCTCAACGTGACCGCCGCCGAGCTGCTCGGGGAGTCTGTGCCCGTGGCGCGGACGCTGGAGTCGGCCCTCGACAGGCCGGGGGTCGGCGTCCTGGGCCACATGATGGTCCACGACCTGATCCGGCGCTCGAAGCTCTACGACGAGCTCGTCAACGCCCTGTCGAACCCGAACCCCGTGACGCGAGCGTCCGCGGCGCGAATCTGCTCCGCCGCCCGCCTTCCCGACTCGGTCCTGTGGTTGGGCGACCTGCTCCAGGACGCGAACCCCCGGCTCCGCGACGCGGGGGTCCGTGCCCTGGCGCGCCTGGGAGGCCGCCGCGCGGTCGACCTCCTGATGGGCGCCGGGGATCGCATCCCCCAGTACCGTCTGGCCATCGCACTGGCGCGCGGAGCCTCCGACGTCGACATCGAAGCCCTCATGCGCCGCCCCGACAGCGAAAGCGCCGCCGTCGCCACCGTGCTGGCCTGTGGTCTCCGCCGCGATGTGCTGCGGGTCCCGCCACTGCTCGGCATCGCCCACGACCGCCGCTGGCCGAAGCAGGTCCGCAAGGCGGCCTGCAAGTCGCTGGCCATGATCGGCGACCGCTCGGCGGCCGACGGCCTGAAGCGCCTCGCGCTGTACGACCCCGACCCCGACGTCAAGTCCGCCGCCGACCGGGCCCACGACCGGCTGGTCAAGAAGGCGGTCGCCGGATGAAGCTCTCCGAGCGCTTCGATCGCCGCTACCAGCAGA
>Ga0075423_10001474_pt1 | contig 20716 bp, 13 predicted proteins | sample SoiMethybrSBSTD2_FD_80114 | JGI IMG/M metagenome (GOLD analysis project Ga0075423, IMG submission 80114) | Bulk soil microbial communities from a Populus tree surrounding site in Tennessee, USA - Soil MetaG P. TD hybrid SBSTD2 | ecosystem: Environmental > Terrestrial > Soil > Tree plantation...
GCTTATGAAGACATGATTCGAAACACTGCCACAAAGACGGCGCCGTGGTACGTCGTGCCCGCCGACAACAAGTGGTTCACGCGCGTTGTGGTCGCCGCGGCGGTGATCGATGCACTCGACTCGCTCGACCTCAAGTATCCGAAAGTCACCGACGCAAAATTGAAAGAACTGGCGGCGGCAAAACGAGCGTTGCAAGCAGGGAAGTGATTGCAGGATGTTTGATCTCGATTTGGCGCTCCGTTTTGGCGCCGCCCTCGGTCTCGGCTTGTTGCTGGGCCTGGAGCGCGAGCGAAAGCGCGATGCCGAACTGTTGTTCGGTGGGATCAGAACTTTCGCGCTGATCGCCTTGTTGGGCGCTCTCGGCGCTTTCATGGAACGCGAATTGAACCAAGGCTGGCTCGTGCTCGCCGCCTTCTTCGCTTTAAGCGCTCTGGTGATCGTGTCCTACGCGACGACCGCGGCGCGCGGCGAGCTGGGGATCACCACTGAAGTTACCGCGCTGCTCGCGTTCATTGTCGGCGCATTGTGCGGCTGGCAGCACGTCGGGGTAGCCAGCGTCGCGACCGTGGTTTGCCTGCTGCTTCTCACCCTCAAAGACTTCTTGCACAGTCTGGCGCGGCGGGTCGAGCTCGCGGACGTCGAAGCGACGCTTACGTTTGCCGTCATCAGCGTGATTATTCTGCCGCTGCTTCCCGATCAGAATTTTGGACCGCCGCCTCTGGACGTCATCAATCCTTACAAGATCTGGCTTATGGTGGTGCTTATCGCGGGACTGAATTTTTTAGGTTATCTGCTGGTCAAAGTGCTCGGCAATGAGCACGGCTTTCTTCTTACCGGCGTCCTGGGCGGTCTGGTGTCAAGCACGGCCGTCACCTTGAGTTTTTCTCAACGCAGCCGTCAGGAACCGGCCATGTCGTCGGCCTTTGTCCTGGCGATCGTGGTCGCGTGGTCGATTATGTTTCTTCGGGTCGTCGTCATAGTGGGCGTGGTCAACAGACCTTTGGCGGCAAGCCTGGCTTTGGCGCTCGGCAGCATGGCCGCGGCGGGACTGATTGTTTCGCTAGTCCTCTGGCGGCGCAGCCGAACCCAGGAGACCGGAGTCGTAGCGCCGGGCGCAAACCCGTTCGAGCTCAGCGAAGCGATCAAGTTCGGTTTGTTGTTCGGCATCGTCACGATTGTCGCCAAAGCTGCGCAGACCTATCTCGGCGCGGCGGGGCTCTATCTCGCCGGCGCACTGGCCGGCCTCACCGACGTGGATGCCATTTCACTGTCGATGGCTAATCTCGCTAAAGCAAGTCCGGATAGCTTGGTAGTCGCGGCGCATACGATCGTCATAGCCGTTCTTGCTAATACACTGGTGAAGGCTGGTATGGCCGTGTTTATGGGCGCGCCGGCGCTGCGCCGCACCATCGTATTAGCCACCCTCCTGTTGCTGATCGCCGGGGCGGGCGGGAGTCTGGTCGCATGAGTCAGAATCCAACAGACACAAAGCGAGCGCAGGCCGGCACGACTGTGCTGCGCTTCGACGTGATCGCCGGCCTTACTGCTGCGGCGGTCGTCCTTCCGAAGGCGATGGCCTACGCGACGGTTGCCGGCTTGCCGATTGCCATCGGTCTTTACACGGCGTTCACTCCGATGGTGATCTACGCGCTGCTCGGCTCGTCGCGCGTCCTGAGCGTCAGCTCCACCACGACACTGGCGATCCTCGCCGGTACGCAGCTCGAATTGACCGTGCCGGATGGCGACCCGGCAAAACTCGTCACGGCGACGGCTACCCTGACCGCACTGGTCGGCGGGATGTTGCTCCTGGCAAGGCTCATGCGCCTGGGATTTGTCGCCAACTTCATTTCCGCGCCGGTGCTGACGGGCTTCAAGGCGGGGATCGGTCTTGTGATCGTGCTGGACCAGATGCCAAAGCTCCTGGGGATTCATATCGAGAAGCAAGGCTTCTTCCGCGACCTCCTCAGCGTCGTGGGTCACGTGCCTGAAACTTCCATGTTGACGCTAGCCATCGCCGTCGCGACACTGCTTGTGCTGATCGGAATGGAGCGACTGTTACCGCATTCTCCGGCGCCGCTGGTCGCCATCGGCGCCGGCATCGCTGCGGCCTGGCTCTTCGGACTGCAAGCGCAGGGGGTATCGACAGTCGGCCTGATCCCGCAGGGATTCCCCTCGCTGACAATGCCTGATCTTGCGTTGATCGAAGAAATGGTGCCGGGCGCGCTTGGAATGGCGCTCATGAGCTTTACCGAAACGATTGCTGCGGGTCGGGCCTTTGCCCACCCTGACGAGCCGCCCATCGATGCTAACCGCGAGCTGGTCGCCACCGGTCTGGCCAATCTCGGAGGCTCGCTGCTCGGCGCGATGCCGGCCGGCGGCGGTACCTCACAGACGGCGGTGGTCCGCGCCGCCGGGGGTCGGTCGCAGAAGGCGTCGCTGGTCACAGCGGGCGCCGCGGCGGCAACGATGCTGCTGCTCGCGCCGTTATTAGGCTTGCTGCCGAATGCCACGCTGGCGGCGGTCGTCATCGTCTACTCGGTCGGACTGATCCAGCCGGTGGAATTCCTTGCGATTCGCAAAGTGCGCACGATGGAATTTCGCTGGGCGATCATTGCCGCCGTCGGGGTGCTTTTGTTCGGCACGTTGAAGGGCATCGTGGTGGCGATCATCGCGTCCCTGATCGGTCTCGCGAGCCAGGTCGCTTATCCGCGCGTGTCCATCATTGGGCGCAAGCGCGGAGCCGACGTGTTGCGACCGCTGTCGCCCGACCATCCGGACGACGAAACCTTCGAGGGCCTGCTCATCGTACGGCCCGAGGGACGTCTTTTTTTCGTAAATGCGCAGTATGTGGCAGAACAGATCGGCGCGCTGGTCGCGCAGCACAAACCGCGCGTGTTGGCGGTGGACATGAGCCGGGTTCCCGATATCGAATACTCAGCACTGCAAATGCTTATAGAAAGCGACAAGCGCGCAGACGAGCGGGGCGCTGTTGTATGGTTGGCGGGGTTGAATCCCGGCGCGCTTAAGGTCGTGCGAAACGCTCGGCTAGACGAGCGACTCGGCCGCGCGCGGATGCTGTTCAATGCCCGCACAGTGATCAAACGCTATCAGGCGCTGCAGCCGAAGCCGGGCGTGGTCTCAACCGAAGGTGGCTAATATGCAACTCCCTACGAAGGATTAAGAGGAGGATTCCGCATGTCAAAGGATGCAAATATATTCAAGATTGTCGGGTTGCTAGTGGAGGCCGCCAATACAGACACGGTTTATCGCGACGTTCACCTCCGACGGGCGCGCGAGCTGTTAGGTTCTACATTGAACGAATCAGCCTATCGCGCAATCGGCTCGACCGAAAAAGAAATCGATGATCTGGTGCGTCGCAGCCGGTCCGCGGTGCTGCAGCGCGACTGGGCGCAGACGGCCGAACTATCAGGACAGATCGACAGCATGCGCCAACGGCTCGCAAAGATGGGCAAACTTTCCAATGTAGGAAAGGAGGTTTATGAGGCTGAAACGGTTGTCTTCGAGCCGTTCTCGCCCGGAAAACATCTGGCAGCGAATGCACAGGCGTCGCAAGCGGGCCAGCGCACACAGGCGATCGATGGGTTCGCATCGCTGGCAAAACTGGATGCTGGCGCGAGCGCATTCTATGAGAAGCGCCGCAGTTATTTTTCCGGACTGGAACTGAAGAGCGCCGCAGTTTCGCAAAAAGGCGCGAAGCGCGACCGCGCGCAGGCGGAAAAGCGCGCCATGGAAGCCGCGGAACGCGGAGATACCGCGGCGCTGCAGCGCCTAGCGAAAGAATTACGCGATTGGAAAGAGAGCGAAGCCGCCGTGACGCCCGGCAGCGCCCCGGTCATGTTGAATCGTTACGAATGTCCCGTCGATCTCGCCGCGCCGTTCCCGGCTCAGGCGATCGAGCGGGCTCGGGAGCTTGGTTTCGTGGGAGCGCGCACCGCGCCTTATGCCGAATTCGCAAAGGTTCGTGAGGTTATCTACACGCATGTCGATCAGCCGGTCCCATCCAACCCGGATATGGAACGTGAAGGCGTGCTGCGTGCACGAGCAATGGCCGAAAAAGAACTTCCAACTGGACTTGACACCGAAGAGTCTCGGGTTCTGGCTGGACAGTTCATCCAGCAGATCTTTATTAATTCGGGCGGGGTCCGCTACCTTCCCCCTCCCGGCGCGGAAACGGTTTTATTGGAAGACTTCGCCGAAAATGAATCTGCCGACGCGCCGTCAAAACTATTGACTGCATTAAAGCTCTCTAAACGCAGCGGCCTCTCCCGCACCGAAATCGAGTCTTCTCTCATGCGCTTCGGGTCGGATATCTTAGCGAATACTTTGGGTCTGGACCCCGCCGAATATCGCCTCATCTGTATTCCATATGATGTGTATGTCCGTGCCGGCCGCGATGGGCGCTTCGGAAAATGGCACCATTGGACTCATTTCGATGGTTATCAGGTCATGGCCGGGAACCGGCTGCGCGCTCTGGTCGGCGGGGACGGGCGGTTTGGCGGGCTTTACGATCTGGTGAGCATCAGCCCCAGCGATGCCCGCGACGGTGTCTACGCACGCTTCGCGGTCGTGCGGCGCGCGCGCATGACCTTGCGCTGGCGCTGACAAAGCGATGAGGGGACAAGAATAGTCACCTGACCAGTAATCAGTGAGCGGTGAACAGGTTTTTATTTTTTCAGTGTTCGGTTTTCGGGTGTCGCAACCGATCGGAATAATGGAGACTAATATCTTGGGGGGACTCGATTTTTTTCATCATTCCATCTTTCTTTCCATGGTTCTCACAGGGACTCACGGAACTGCATCGTGATCTCCGTCTCGGTTGTGAAAAAACGACCTCCGCAAATGCGCTATAAATGATGATCTCCTCGCGGGTGGACTCACACTACCCGCTCCGCCAAGGCTTTTTCTAACCCATAGATGGAGAGTACGTGAGCTTTCGGTAAGTTCACGTAAGTCTTAGATGGGTTGTTAGGCGCGTAAATCGTGCTGCCATCGCGAACTTACTAAGGAGTTCATTGGTTAGTAGACATTCGGGAGACCAAGGGGCGAGTCGTGGAAGGCGCGGGCATCTGAATCTACAGGAAGCGTTCAGGCCCGGGCTGTTGGAATAACCGCCCTTGGAGGGGATGGGGTGGTGAAACCTGAAGCTGTAGCGGAAACGGTGCGCTGCACGCGACACGCTCGGTCACGCCGTACCAAAGTCCAACAGAGCCCCTACAACGCGGTATTCTTCGGAGCCGCAAAGAGGCTGTTGTAGGCGTGATGGCCGCCGTAGAGAAAACTGGGCTTGGAATTCGTTTCTGATTTCGATATTTGGTTTTGGGATTTGTTTCATTGGCGTCCCCTCGACCATGCTAGGACATGCTTGGCTCGAGAATAGGATTCTTTTAGAAACGAGGCTGGCTTCGAGACGCATCTATGGTTTGTCGGGATCCCCACCTTCCCGGTCATGAAAAGCGGGGGCGGCGTTTAATGACTGCGCTCCACAACGACGGGTGCGAAGAGCGTCGACATATTCCACTTCGCATAAACGTCTAGAAGCTGCCTGGCACCCCGGAAGCATCCAGGAAGACACAAAATTTGAAAGGGGCAAGTGATGAACACCGCCTTTGTTGATGTCACCGAGCAAAAACGTTTGAACGACGCGCGCGAGGCGCAAATCCCCTGGAAAAAATGGGGTCCTTATCTCAGCGAGCGGCAGTGGGGCACCGTGCGCGAAGATTACAGCGAGAACGGCAACGCTTGGGACTACTTCAGCCACGATCAGGCGCGCTCGCGCGCCTATCGCTGGGGGGAGGATGGGCTGGCGGGAATTTCAGACGACAAGCAGTTTCTCTGCTTTGCCTTGGCGCTGTGGAATGGTCAAGATCCGATCTTGAAGGAACGGCTTTTTGGACTGACCAACGGCGAAGGCAATCACGGCGAGGATGTCAAGGAGTATTATTTTTACCTCGATAGTACGCCAACCCACTCCTACATGAAATACCTTTACAAGTACCCGCAAAAAGCTTTTCCCTATTCGGATCTGGTGATAACCAATCGCCGACGGAGCCGGCTCGAGTTGGAGTATGAGCTGCTCGATACCGGCGTGTTTGGAGACAATCGATACTTCGATGTGTTCGTGGAATATGCAAAAGACTCGCCCGAAGATCTGCTGATTCAAATCACGATTTGGAATCGCGCGCCGGAGGCGGCCTCCCTGCACGTTTTACCGACAATCTGGTTTCGCAATACCTGGTCGTGGTTTGCCTATCCAACTCCAAAACCCAACCTACGACAGATCGATGATCATGTGATATTGGCTGTTCACCCCAATTTAGGCGAACGCCTGCTTTACGGCGAGGGGGTCTTCTCGTGGGTATTCACAGACAACGAAACCAACAACGAGCGGATTTTCCGCACCGCCAACGCTTCGCCTTACGTAAAGGATGGCATCAACAATTATCTGCTCCACGGCCAAACCGACGCGGTGAATCCGAGCAAAAGCGGCACGAAAGCATCGGCCCATTATACGATTACGGTACCCGCTGGAAGCAGCCAGACGATCCGGCTCAGACTGACGCAGCGAAATATGCCGGTTGCGGCAGTCTTCGGAGCGCGTTTTGAGGCGGTATTGAAAGCGCGCTTGCGAGAAGCCGACGAGTTCTACGCCCAAGTCATTCCGCCCTCGGTCACGCCGGATGAAAATCTCGTCATGCGCCAGGCGCTTGCCGGTATGCTGTGGAGCAAGCAGTTTTATTATTATCCAGTGGCGAAATGGCTGAGCAACGATGTCCTGCCGCCGGACTGCACACGACGCGTCGCGCTGCGCAACAAGGCGTGGTTTCATCTTGAAAGCGCCGACATTCTATCGATGCCGGACAAGTGGGAATATCCGTGGTTTGCCGCCTGGGATCTGGCGTTTCATTGCATGATTCTCGCCCGGGTTGACTTCGATTTCGCCAAAGATCAGCTGCGGATGCTAACCAACCAGGTTTATCTCCATCCCAACGGACAAATTCCCGCCTACGAGTGGAACTTCAGCGACGTCAATCCGCCGGTGCATGGCAAAGCGATCTGGCAAATCTATTTGATGGAAAAATCGTACCGGGCCGAGGGAGACCGCGCATTTTTGAGAAGCCAGTTCCACAAGTTATTAATGAATTTTACCTGGTGGGTGAACCGCAAAGACGAACTGGGCAATAATGTTTTTGAAGGCGGATTTTTGGGGCTGGATAATATAGGCGTGTTCGACCGCAGCTCCCAGCTGCCGACCGGCGGGACCATCGAGCAGGCGGATGGCACCAGCTGGATGGCGATGTTCTGCCTCGACATGCTGACCATCGCTCTCGAATTGGCCGTGCACGATCCGACTTATGAAGAACTGGCATGCAAGTTCTTCGAGCATTTCATCTATATCGCCGTCGCCATGGATCGCATCGGCATTCACGACGACGAATTGTGGGATGAGGAAGACGGTTTTTTTTATGATGTGCTGCGCTTGCCGAACGGCGGGTCGATGCGCATGAAAGTGCACTCCATGGTTGGGTTAATACCGCTTTTTGCCACGGCGATATTCGACGATGAAGTGTTCGACAAGTTGCCGACGTTCCGCGAGCGCGCCGGATATTTTGCGGGGCAGCATACGACGCTCATGACCCAAATCAATAATCCTATGGAAAAAGGTGTCGGTGGGCGGCACCTGCTCGCGCCCTTCAATGCCGCCAAGCTGCGCCGTATCTTGGCGCGCATGCTCGATGAGTCCGAATTTTTGAGTCCATACGGAGTTCGGGCGCTGTCGCGCTATCACGCGCAGCATCCATATACTTTCGCCGTCGACGGCCACACCTACCGCGTCGACTATGAACCCGCCGAATCTTCCAGCGGGTTGTTTGGGGGAAATTCCAACTGGCGCGGTCCGATCTGGATGCCGGTTAATGCGTTGTTAATTCAATCGCTCAGGAAACTGTATTCGTACTACGGTAATGATTTTAAGATCGAGTGCCCGACCGGCTCGGGCCGGCTGATGACGTTGTGGGAAGTGGCGAATGACATCGCGCGCCGTCTTGCCAATATCTTCCTACGCGACAACTACGGGCGGCGGCCGGTGTACGGCGACACGGCAAAGTTCCAAGACGATCCGCACTGGCGCGATCTGATCTTGTTTTACGAATATTTCCACGGCGACAACGGCGCGGGGATCGGCGCCAGCCATCAGACGGGCTGGACGGGATTGGTGGCGTGGTCGATCAAGTCCCTCGTAGTGCTCAAGTCCGAGGAAGTGTTACAGAAGGGTTTTGAAGCGGCCGCCATGAAACTTGTCCGCTCCTACTGGTAATCAGCACGCGCGCAAAGCTAGGCAAGCGCGTTTTCCCTTTTTTCGGATGGGTCGTAGGAGCCGGTACTTTTCCACTTGCCAATTTCTCCTCTCGCCTCGACTACGTGTGGCATTTTATTGGACTTTGGTCCAATAGTACCGGTTTGAACGTTTGTTAGAAATTCAGGTATTCTTTGGGAAAATGTGATTACCGTGAGCACGCTTATTGTGTGTGGTTTGGAAACCGTTAATCGAAAACAGCAATCCGGAAGGTCTGCGAAATATCTTTTTATTAGGAAGGAACAAGATGGAACGTGTCATTGACGTAGCGGAGCAAAAGCGCCTGAACGAGGCGCGCGAGGCGCAAATCCCCTGGAAAAAATGGGGTCCTTATCTGAGTGAGCGCCAGTGGGGCACGGTGCGCGAGGACTACAGCGAGGACGGCAACGCCTGGGACTATTTCTCCCATGACCAGGCGCGCTCGCGGGCCTATCGGTGGGGCGAAGACGGGCTCGGCGGAATCTGCGACGAAAAACAAACCCTGTGCTTTGCCCTCGCACTGTGGAACGAGCGAGACCCGATTCTCAAAGAGCGACTGTTCGGGCTCACCAACAGCGAGGGGAACCACGGCGAGGACGTCAAAGAGTATTACTTCTATATCGACAGCACTCCCACCCACTCGTACATGAAGTATCTATATAAGTACCCGCAGCGAGCGTATCCCTACAGCGACCTTGTCGAGACGAACCGGAAGCGCTCGCGGGAGGAATTCGAGCATGAGCTGCTCGACACGGGCGTATTCGATGACGACCGGTATTTTGACGTTTTTGTCGAGTATGCGAAGGAGAGCCCGGAAGACATCCTTGTTCGTATTACAGTGCACAATCGGGGACCTGAAGCGGCCCGCCTTCATGTCTTGCCGACGCTCTGGTTCCGCAACACCTGGTCGTGGGGCCGGGACCCGTCTAAGCCGACCTTGCGCGAGACCGGGCCAGGTCAAATCGAAGCATCGCATGCGGAACTTGGCGACTACTGGCTGCATTGCGATGGGACGGCCGAATTGTTGTTCACGGAAAATGAAAGTAATGCCCAGCGACTCTGGCGCCAGCCCAATGCTTCTCTCTACGTCAAGGATGCGTTTCACGCTTACATCATCGCGGGACGCCGGCAGGCGGTAAATCCGGCCAAGGTCGGGACCAAGGCCGCCGCCCACTATGTCCTCGAAATAGCCGGGGGTGGAAGCAAGACCGTCTGGCTGCGCCTGGCCGCCGCCAATATGAAGGATGCGTTTCGCGGCTTCGAGGAAATATTTCAAAGCCGGATCGCCGACGCCGACGAGTTCTATAATCGGATCACTCCGCAATCACTGGATGAAGATCAGCGTCGGGTGCACCGCCAGGCGCTGGCGGGAATGCTGTGGAGCAAGCAATATTATTACTTCGATCTCGAAGAATGGCTGATGGAGCACAAGAATCATCCGATGCTCGATACCTCCCGGCACGGCGTACGCAACGCGGAATGGTTTCACATGCTCAACAACGATGTCATTTCGATGCCGGACAAGTGGGAGTACCCCTGGTATGCGGCCTGGGACCTGGCCTTCCACACGCTTTCCCTGTCGCTGGTGGATTTCGATTTCGCCAAGGAACAGCTCCTATTGATGCTACGCAGTCTCTATTTCCATCCCAACGGACAGATTCCCGCCTACGAGTGGAACTTCAGCGATGTGAATCCGCCGGTGCACGCTTGGGCCACGCTCTACCTCTACAAAGTCGAGCGGACCCTCGGCCGGGCGGACCTGCGTTTCCTGGAGCGATCGTTTCAGGGGCTGATGCTGAACTTCAACTGGTGGGTGAACCGCAAGGATCCGGAGGGGCGCAACGTGTTTGCTGGAGGGTTTCTGGGTCTAGACAACATTGGCGTATTCGACCGCAGCGCACAGCTTCCCACGGGCGGCTCTCTAGAGCAGGCGGACGGGACTGCGTGGATGGCGTTCTACTGCCAGAACATGCTGGAGATGGCCCTCATTCTGTGCGAATACGACGCGATGTACGAAGAGGTCGCCTTCAGGTTCGTCCAGCATTTCATGTGGATCGCCTACGCGATGGACCGTCGCGGCGAGCATCACGACGAGATGTGGGATGAACAAGACGGATTCTTTTACGATCTGCTACGCCTGCCTGATGGCCAGGCGATGCGTTTGAAGGTGCGGTCGTTGGTCGGGCTACTGCCGCTCTGCGCGTCCACGGTGTTCGAGGCCAATGCGCCGGACCGTTACCCAAAGTTAATGGAATTGATTGCCCTGTTCCGCAAACGCCATCCCGAGTTGATCTCCCACGTAGCCCCAACCAGTGAGGGTTTCATTGGCTACAAAGGTCGGCGTCTTTTGTCGATTCTCAACAAGCAGAAGCTGGAGCGCGTGCTTGCCTATTTGCTGGATGAGAACGAGTTTCTCGGACGGCATGGAATTCGCTCTCTTTCGCGGTATCACCTGGAACATCCGTTTGTGTTTCACGTCGACGACCGAGAATACAGGGTCCAGTACTTGCCTGGCGAATCGAATACTGGAATGTTCGGCGGGAACTCGAACTGGCGCGGCCCCGTCTGGATGCCGGTCAATGTGCTCCTGATCCGGGCGCTGTTGAACCTGTACCAATTCTACGGTGATGACTTCAAGGTTCAATGTCCGACCGGTTCGGGACAGTACATGACGCTCTTCGAAGTGGCCCAGGAAATCTCCCGCCGGTTGGCGAGTATTTTCCTGCGCGATTCCAACGAACGGCGGCCGGTTTATGGCAGCACACGCAAGTTTCAGGAGGATCCGCACTGGCGCGATCTGATCCTCTTCTACGAATACTTCCACGGTGATAACGGCGCCGGACTCGGCGCCAATCATCAAACCGGCTGGACCGGTCTGGTAGCCCGCCTTCTCGATCTGTTCGGGCGTATCGAAGCCAAAGACTTGGAGATGGAACGCGAACAGGTAGTCGCCCGGCTCGTGAGGGAGCAAGTCGGTGGGGAAAAGGCGAGCCAGTGACTCATTATCGGGTTCCTTCTCAAAGACCATGACAACCGCCAGTCATCGCACTTCAGCGGATTGACACCCGCGTACGGGTTCCCGCAGTGTCCGCGGGCCCGGCGGGCAGCCGTGCTGGGTGACATTTCGGGTTAAACGGCCATTGCCATTGGACTAAAGTCCAATATACAGCCTTGCCGGCTCCTTGATAGAGCACAAATCATCTATCCGCGGAACGAGGATATTAGGGGAGCCAGCTAGACCATGATCTCGTACAGATGCTTCAATTTCGGGTTGATTGTGTTGGTGTTCGTCACCTTTGCCTCGAATGCTGTCGCCGCGAGCCCCAAGGAGCAACTGCAAAACACTATCGATCACGTCATCGAAGTTCTCCAAACCATTCGAAGCCCGCAGGACATTGACAAAAACAGGAACGCGCTGCGCCAGATACTTCTCACTCGCTTTGATTTTGCGGCAATGGCGCAGCAGTCGCTGGGGAATCGCTGGAGCGAGTTAAACGCCAAGGAAGCCGAATTTGTATCGGCGTTCACCGATTTGGTTGAAAACGGGTATATGAGCACACTCGGCTCTTATCGAGGCGAAAGAGTAGTTTACGACCGCGACTGGGTAGATGGAGAAACTGCTGAAGTGGACACGCGGGTTGTTGGCGGCGAGGGCGCTCCGATAAAGATCGGATACAAGCTCCATCTCACAGGTGGACAATGGATGGTCTACGATGCGGTTATCGATGACGTCAGCGCCGTTGGAAATTATCGCTCTCAGTTCGCGAGAATTCTTAAGACGGTCTCGTTGGAGCAACTCATTCAAGTCTTGCGAGCGAAGGCGTCCGGTCGTTAAGTGATGCCCAAAACGCAATGACACGCCGCACCGGCTTCCCCGCCGTCGATTTCCGAGGAAGGAAACCGCAGGCCCCGCACGCGGCCCCGATTCACCGCTCTAAGCTATTAAGGAGGAAGAGCCCATGAGAAAGATATTTTTAGCGGTCGTGCTGAGCTTATTTGCGCAAGCGGCGTCGGCGTTTACGATCGCAACGGGACCGAGCGACGGCACCTATTTTCAGATTGCCCAGGACATTAAAAACCTGGCGGCGAAGGACGGGGTGGAGCTTCAAGTCGCGTCAACCAGGGGCTCCCTTGAAAACATTCAGCTTCTGGGCGCCGGCAAAGTGGATCTGGCGATCGTACAACTGGATGCTCTGCGGTTTGTATCCGAGATACTCAAACAACAGAAGGGTCTGGATCTATTTGACAGCATCAAAGTGATTTTGAATCTTTACCCTGAAGAAATACACGTTCTCAGCAACAAAAACGACATCCAAACCTTCTATCAACTCGAAGGAAAGCGCCTATCAGTGGGGACCGAGGGAGGCGGGACCGCGATTACCGCCGCGGTGTTATTGGCTATGTATGACATCAAGCCGACGGTCTCTTTCGATACCTTTGATGATGCCATGAAAAAGATGGAGCAAGGCCAACTCGATGCCGTGATGTTCGTAGGAGGGGCGCCGGTCCCCTTTATCGGTAAATTGGACAGCAAGGTTCACTTTCTCCGCCTTCCCGCCAATCCGGCACTCGAGCAAATCTATATCCGAACGAGCCTGGGGAAATCTCAATACAGTTGGGCCGCAACCGACACCGAAACTTATGCCGTGCCGGCGTCGATTATGGGAGTGGACAAGAAAGATGAAAACTACCCGGTGCAAATGCAAAAGCTGGTTCTGGCGATCTTGAACTCGGCCGACTATCTTAGGGCCAACGGTCACCCCAAATGGAAGAGCTCCATCATCCAAACCTACTTTGTCTACCGTGGTTATGAGCCGACCAATCAGGTGATTCAGACATTTAATTTTCTCGACACGCGGGGTTACAAAATAACCAAGAAGTAAAACGCGCATGGTTCATGACCTCGCGATGGATTCGATGTTAACCGTCGACAGCGGCCGCCGCCCGTTTCACTTTCGTCTACAACCCAGGCGACTGTTCACTGGAGTGCTGCATGTGGCCGTGCTGCTCGTCGGATTCCTAATCTCCGACGGACAGGCAGCCGCTTCCAATAACTCACGGGAGCTCCAGCTGGCCGCTGCATTTGAATTACCTCAGTTGCCGAAGGTGCCGGGATTACCGTCGCTAACAGGGCCGTCGGCGGACTGGCGGCAATTTGATTCGTTTTTCACGTTTGTCGTAAAGCGCTTCGGTGACGACGTGCCGGCGAACCTGAAAGACCCCTTGGGAGACGCCTTCCTAGATTCACGTTACGAGCTAACCAGCGCCGTCGCGCCCGGCAAAGGCGGCAATCCCGTGCCGGAGTTGTTTATTAACGGCTGGAAAAGATTGTCGCCGATTATGAATCAGGCATTGCCGGCGTTACCGAAACAAACCGCTAGTTTGTATTCAACGTTCATCGGCGCCGCGGACAAGCTGGCCTTAACCGGAGGCGCCGGCCTTAATCTGACTCCGGATGCTTTGAAAGGAATGGCTAAACTGATCGCGCCAAGCAGTACGACGGATCCCCTCGCGTACAGCACCAATGTCGATTCCGGTCTACGCAGTCTGCTTGGATTCGGCGCGCCGTTGCCGATTCCCGGGAGGCAGAGCCGGTTGGATCACCGTTTCTTGCCCGAACGAGAACTCGCAGCCGCTATTTCTTTTTGGCTTGGTCGTGCTGCGCTGGCGGCAGAACCGGCGTCAAGGGACCTAAACCAAATGTTGCCTGACCCAAAGGATCTGCAGCTCTACCTCACGGCGGTCAGGAACTTGTTGGTAGACGTGAGCGACAAGATTGCAACTAAATTCAAGTTAAGTGATGAGCACAAGCCGATTTATCGCCAGATTGTTTTCACCGCGGCATGGCAGGAAAGCTGCTGGCGCCAGTATGTGAAGAAGGGAACGCCGGTGGCTTCGGCTACTGGAGATCTCGGTTTGATGCAAGTCAATCGCAATACCTGGCGCAGTGTTTATGATCTCAAAGGACTGGGCGGCGATATCAATTACAACAGCAACGCCGGCGGAGAAATTCTACTCCATTACTTAACGAAACATGCCATACGCAAAAATGAGGAAAAGCAAGCGGCGGGAAATTTGGCTCGGGCAACTTATTCCGCTTACAATGGCGGCCCCAGCGCGCTGGGACGCTACCGGGGAGTGCGCCAAAGTCCAACGTGGAAAAAAGTCGACGAAGCGTTCTGGGAGAAATTCCAGGTGGTGAGCGCAGGCAACGAAATGGCGGTGAAAACCTGCTACGAGAAATGAAGCGATTCCTTTCATGCGCCCCCAAACCTGGTAGCGCTCAGCCATGACCACGCCCCGCTATCCTTCGTTGTATCAAGTCAATACCCGCGTCTGCCTGACGGAGTTATCGGGCAAACTGAATCGGCCAGCGAGGCTGGACGATATCCCTGATGCCGAGCTGGACCGCATCGCCGAAAGAGGTTTTGACTGGGTGTGGTTGCTGAGCGTCTGGCAAACCGGGGTAGCCGCGCAGAAGATCTCTCGCGCGAATCCAGAGTGGTGCAAAGACTTTCAAGCGACCCTGCCGGATTTATGCGAGGAGGACATCGCCGGTTCCGGCTTTGCGATCCGCAATTACACGGTGCATGAAAATCTCGGTGGCGCTCCAGCGCTCGGACGACTGCGAGAGCGGTTGCGACAACGGGGAATCAAGGTGTTGCTCGACTTTGTGCCGAATCACATGGCGCCGAATCACCCGTGGGTCGACGAGCACCCGGATTATTTTGTTCACGGCACCGAGGCGGATTTGGCGCGCGCACCGCAGAACTATTGCCGCACGCAAACTAAAAACGGGCCGCTGATGCTCGCCTATGGCCGGGATCCGTACTTCACGGCTGGCGCCCGACACACTGCAGCTCAACTACGGCAACCCTAAGCTGCAGGAAGCGATGATCGGTGAGCTAGAGACAATCGCCGGGCAATGCGACGGAGTGCGCTGCGATATGGCGATGCTCGTTCTGCCGGAAGTGTTCGAACGGACCTGGGGCATCCAGGCTCAGCCCTTCTGGCCGAAAGCAACCGAGCAGGTACGAAAAAACTTTCCTCAATTCTTCTTTATGGCCGAGGTCTACTGGGACATCGAGTGGACGATGCAGCAGCAAGGCTTCGATTACGCTTGTGACAAACGGCTTTACGATCGACTGCGCGACGGTCATGCGCGGTCGGTGCGCGAGCATTTCCACGCGGGATTGGATTATCAGAATAAACTGGCTCGCTTTCTGGAAAATCATGACGAACCGCGTGCTGCGGCGACGTTCGCGCCGGAAGTGCATGAAGCCGCGGCAGTCATTACGTTCCTATCGCCGGGATTACGCTTCTTTCACCAGGGACAGTTCGAAGGGCGAAAGAAACGAATTTCGCCCCATCTGGTGCGAGGGCCGGAAGAGCCGCTCGATGAGCGGGTGAGCCGTTCGTTAGCGCAATCGGCGCTTGATTCTGTATTGGTTCCGGCCACCTGAAAATTAAGATACGGTCCCAAAAGCCGCGCTTTGATTGGACAAAGTCCAATATATGCGCCTTTGGTAATTTGCTATCAAAAAGAGTATTTCGAAGTAATTCATGGCGCAAAAACGCTGCGGACCATCGCGGTTGATCGAAGAAATCTCGTTTGGCTGGATAGAGGCAAGCTATGACTCCCATGATCGACGTCACTGAGCAAAAACGTTTGAACGATGCGCGCGAGGCGGGAATCCCGTGGAAGAAGTGGGGACCCTACCTCAGCGAGCGACAGTGGGGAACCGTACGTGAAGACTACAGCGAAAACGGAGACGCCTGGAACTATTTCACTCACGACCATGCCCGTTCCCGGGCGTATCGTTGGGGCGAAGACGGGTTGGCAGGAATGTCCGACGACAAGCAACGACTCTGCTTTGCCCTGGCGCTGTGGAATGGAAAGGACCCGATTCTGAAAGAGCGCCTGTTCGGGCTTAACAATAGCGAGGGAAATCACGGGGAGGACGTGAAGGAATACTACTTCTATCTCGACAATACGCCCACCCACGCGTACATGAAGTACCTGTATAAGTATCCCCAGGCCGCCTATCCCTACGCCGACCTGGTTGAGACGAACAGGCGACGCACGCGCAACGAGTTGGAATATGAACTTCTTGACACTGGGGTTTTCAAGGATGACCGCTATTTCGACGTCTTTGTCGAGTATGCCAAGGAAGCGCCTGAGGACATCCTGATCAAGATCACGGTCTGCAACCGCGGCCGGGAGGAGGCCGAACTGCACCTGCTGCCGACCCTGTGGTTCCGCAACACCTGGGCGTCTTGGGTGGCCAGGCCTACCGAGAAACCTGTGCTCAAGCGGATTGGGGGACCGTCGGGTACGGGGGTGATTGTCGCGACGCATCCAAGTTTGGGCGTATATCACTTGTACTGCGCTGGCGACGCGCCTCTACTTTTTACAGAAAATGAAACGAACAACGCTCGACTCTTTCCCAATTTCCCGAACGCCAGTCCGTGGGTCAAAGACGGCATCAACAATTATCTGGTGCATAAGCAACTGAGTGCGGTGAATCCTGATCAGACGGGAACGAAGGTTTCGGCCCACTATCGGCTGAAGGTCGGCGGCTGTCAGTCGGTGACAGTACGCTTGCGCCTTACCGACCAAGCTTCTACGACGCAGCACACGAGAACCGCAGGGGATGCTTTCCCCTTCGGCAAGGCGTTTGACGACACCCTGGCAGCGCGCGTACAGGAGGCGGACGCTTTCTACGCCTCGATAACGCCTCCCTCTGCGACGAAAGACGAAGTACTCGTCATGCGCCAGGCCCTGGCTGGCATGTTGTGGAGTAAGCAATACTATTACTTCGACCTGGACGACTGGCTGAGTGAGCATCATGCGAACTTTCTTCGCGGCGGCAGGAAGCTCATACGAAACCGCGGCTGGTTCCACATGGTGAACGACAGCATCATCTCCATGCCGGACAAGTGGGAGTATCCGTGGTACGCCGCCTGGGACCTGGCGCTCCACACGATTGTCCTGAACATGGTGGACCATGACTTTGCTCGAGAACAGCTCGACCTGATGCTAAGCGAATTTTATCTGCACCCGAGCGGCCAGATCCCTGCCTATGAATGGAACTTTAGCGATGTGAACCCACCGGTCCACGCTTTTGCTACCCTCTTCAACTACGTGCAGGAGGAACAACTGGGGAGCGAGGATGTGGGGAGCTTGAGCGAGATGTTCAGAAAGCTGTTGCTGAATTTTACCTGGTGGGTAAACCGCAAGGACCGGGAAGGCAACAACGTCTTCGAGGGCGGCTTCCTGGGATTAGACAATATTGGCCTTTTCGACCGCAGCGCGCCGTTGCCTACCGGAGGTACGTTGGAGCAGGCCGACGGTTCGGCCTGGATGTGTTTTTTCTGCCAGAACATGCTGGAGATCGCCCTGGAGCTTGCCAAGCATGATCCCACTTACCAGGACCTAGCAGCGAAGTTCGCGGAGCACTTCCTTTGGATCGCTGCATCTATGGATAGGGTAGGCATTCATGAGGATGAGTTGTGGGACGAGGAGGACGGCTTCTTTTACGATGTGCTCCGTTTTCCCGACGGCTCAGCCCAGCGCATCAAGACTCGCTCCATGGTTGGGCTGCTGCCCCTCTGCGCCACCGCCGTTATCCCGCCGGCCATGATGAAAAAATTTCCTGAGTTCACCAAGCGGCTAGAGAATTTCCTAGATCGACACCGCTTCATCTTGGGTAACGTGCATCCCCCGAATGTGCCTGGCGCGGAAGGGCGCTATCTCCTCAGCCTCTGTGATGAGACGAAGCTGCGCCGCATCCTTACGAGGATGCTCGATGAGGAACGCTTTCTCTCGCCTTTTGGCATCCGGTCGCTGTCCAAGTGGCACGAACAGCATCCGTATACATTCGACGTTCATGGCGAACGCCATGAAGTCAAATACCTCCCGGCGGAGTCCGACTCGGGAATGTTCGGCGGTAACTCTAACTGGCGCGGACCGATCTGGCTGCCAGTCAATATGTTGATCCTGCGTGGGCTGCTGCAATTTTACCTCTACTACGGCGACACCTTCAAAATTGAATGTCCGACTGGTTCCGGGCGTATGATGAACCTCTTCGATGTGACTATGGATATTGCCCGGCGGCTCACGCGTATCTTTCTAAGGAACGAAAACGGGCGGCGGCCCGTCTACGGCGCCAGCGAAAAATTCCAGACCGATCCGCACTGGCGCGATTATGTTCTCTTCTATGAATATTTTCACGGCGACAATGGCGCGGGGCTCGGGGCCAGTCACCAGACCGGCTGGACCGGGCTGGTCGCAAAGCTCATCCAGCTGTTGAATGTCCTCGACCCTCAGAAGGTACTCAAAGGAAGTACCCGGCCGGTCATGACTGCCAGATGATCTTGGCGAAATTGGAGTGTTAAATTACCCTGATCAGGGATACCGAAGCGGAGCACGCATGAACGCAATAACCATCGCCGAACGCGGCCAATGTGACTGGCGAGGGCCAGCCATGCGGTTCCGTGGAAACGCTTATAGACGATTGGAATCATGGAATGATTGATTGTTGGGTTTTGCAGCACGCGATCCTTTCATCGTTCCATCATTTCAAAATTCCGTGCCGGCCGCTTGAGCCTTACGCGGGCTCTGCCTTCCTAACCCCGCCGCAGCGATAACGCCGTAATCGGACTCGCCGTCGCCAACCTTTGCCTTTTCCAATTATAATTTACCGCTCTCGATCGGTCTCCTGCTGTTGGACTAAAGTCCAATATACAGGCTCGCCAGCTCTTTGATTTGATATAGGGCGTAATCCCTTCAACAAAACAAGCGCGTTCCAACAGGAGCTTGTCGTCGCTAGCTCCCGCAACAAGAATTAATCATGTCGTACACCGACACAGTAAAGAAAGCTTTGGTGGACGTGTCAGGCGAGTTGATCGAAGACAAGGAGGCGAAGATGAGGATGTATTTCGCAAGGCAGTAGGGGTTCAGATCGACGCCGGGCTCGATGACAAGGATCACTACATTTCACCGTTAAGCGCAAGGTGTACCACCGCGGCTGCGGTAAAATCGCGCCATAGCGATGCCTCCGCCGACGAGCGAAAAAGAACAATACGGAAAGGAGAACCATATGTCTTACGCGAGGAAGATAAGCATTGGGTTGGCGGTACTATCGATCACCGCCGTCGCAGAGGCGCAGAAACCGATTGTATATCCGGCAAAAGGTCAGACGACACAACAGCAGTCGAAAGATGATGCCGAATGTTATGCGTGGGCAAGGCAGACAACCGGCATCGATCCTGCTGTGGTGGCATCTAGCCCTCCGCCGCAAGAGACCGGTCCGGCAGTCGGTGGAGGCCAGCGCGTGCGTGGCGCGGTGCGAGGAGCCGCAGGTGGCGGCGCGATCGGAGCGATCGCGGGCGATGCCGGTGCTGGCGCTGGAATCGGGGCGGTCGTGGGCACGATGGCCGGTGGTCGGCAGGCGCGACAACAACAAGCGGCGCGCAATCAACAAGCCGTCTCCCAACAGCAGGAAATGATCAGCACCTTTTATCGGGCCTTTGGTGCCTGCATGGAAGGACGCGGGTACACGATCAAGTAAAAAAATAAATTCGATCGCGCGAGCAGACGAGCATAAAGATCGAAAACCATATTAGAAGCGAATCATGAACCACGCAGCTGCACAATCAACGGATCGGGAGAGAGTTATGAAATCTTTAGTGTACACAGTGACAGCAGTGTTCTTGGCTTTAGGAACGGCCTTGGCGGATGATTTTGACGGGTCCAAAGCGCTCATTTGCGCGACCACTGAGGCGATGGACTGTGTCGCCGGCGACGAGTGCACTAAGGGCCGTCCCGGTGACATCGGTGCGCCGAAGTTCTTGCGCATCGATTTTTCGAAAAAGGTGATCTACGGACCTAAGCGCTCGACATCGATCGTCGCTATGGACACCAGCGATAAGCAGATTCTGCTTCAAGGAAAGGAAATGGAGTTTGGCTGGATGTTGGCGCTGGACCAGGAAAGCGGGAATATGACAGCAAGTCTTCTTAACCGCGAAGGCGTTTTTATCTTGTTCGGTTCATGCACGCCGCTTTGATAACGGACCGCCACATACAAAATCGCGGTGCGATGAGTATTGAGTGTCGAGTGGATAGCGAAGACGGACGATTTCAGCTTTCGGGTGAAACTGTAATGGAGTACGTCGTGAGCGAGCCATCAGATACAATTCCGTTTGTTAAGTCGATTTTTCATCCCTCGGATTTTTCCCAGGCGAGCGAGCTGGCGTTTGCCCATGCGCTTGCCGTCGCGTTGATCAGGAAAACCGAATTGGTCATCATGCACGCCGGCCGCGGTCATCTCGATGATTGGGCTCAGTTCCCGCCGGTGCGCA
>Ga0075423_10001475_pt1 | contig 20713 bp, 25 predicted proteins | sample SoiMethybrSBSTD2_FD_80114 | JGI IMG/M metagenome (GOLD analysis project Ga0075423, IMG submission 80114) | Bulk soil microbial communities from a Populus tree surrounding site in Tennessee, USA - Soil MetaG P. TD hybrid SBSTD2 | ecosystem: Environmental > Terrestrial > Soil > Tree plantation...
CGGCTCCGGCGGCGCCTCCTGCTGCGCGGGCTGCGCGCTCGCGCCGTCGCCGCCGATCACCGCGAGCTTCGTGCCGACGTCGACGGTCTGCCCCTCCTGGACGAGGATCTCGCTCAGCACCCCGCTCCCCGGGCTCGGCACCTCCGTATCGACCTTGTCGGTGGAGATCTCGAGCAGCGGCTCGTCGGCCTCGACCTGCTCGCCCTGCTGTTTGAGCCACTTCGTGATCGTGCCCTCGGAGACGGACACGCCCATCTGCGGCATGACGACGTCGATTGCCTCGGTGGTGGCCATTTAGTACTCCGCCAACTCTCGCAGTCCCGCGGCGACGTCGTCGACCTGCGGGATGAACGCCTTCTCGAGCGGCGGCGAGAACGGAACCGGTGTGTCCGGCGCCGCGATCCGCTTCACGGGCCCGTCGAGCTCCTCGAACGCCTCTTCCGCGATCGTCGCCGCGATCTCGGCGCCGAAGCCGCCGGTGCGGGTGTCCTCGTGCAGCACGAGCGCCTTCGACGTCTTGCGCACGGACTCGAGCACGGCCTGCTTGTCCCACGGCATGACCGTGCGCAGGTCGATGATCTCGACGGACACGCCGTCGGGCTCGAGCTGCTGCGCCGCCTCGTCGGCCGTGTACACCATCGCGCCCCACGTGACCACGGTGACGTCGTCGCCTTCGCGGTGTGTCCGCGCCTTGCCGAGCGGAACGGTGTAGCGCTCCTCGGGCACCTCGCCCTTGATCCGGCGATAGAGGTGCTTGTGCTCGAAGTAGAGCACCGGGTTGGGATCCTCGATCGCGCTGATCAGCAGCCCTTTCGCGTCCTCGGGGGTCGCCGGGCACACGCACTTCAGCCCGGGGATGTGCGCGAACGACGACTCCGGGTTCTGCGAGTGGAACGGCCCGCCTGAGAAGCCGCCGCCCGACGGCAGGCGGACGGTGATCGGCACCGGAGTGCCGGCGCGGTAGCGCTGCTTGGCTGCGACGGTGACGAGGTGGTCCCAGGCGCAGGAGATGAAGTCCGCGAACTGCATCTCAGCGACCGGGCGCATCCCCATGATCGCTGCGCCCGTGCACGCGCCGACGATCGCCGTCTCCGCGAGCGGCGCGTCCATCACGCGCCAGTGCCCGAACTCCTCCTGGAACCCGAGCGTCACCTTGAACGCGCCGCCGTACACGCCGACGTCCTCACCGATGACGAACACGCGCTTGTCGCGGCGCATCTCGGTGCGCAGCCCGTCGGAGATCGCCTGCAGGTACGTCAGCTCGGCCATTACTTGTGGTGCGGCGTGTCGAGATCTTCCGGCGTCGCGTACACGCCCTCCGTCAGCGACGACGCCTCCGGAAGCGGCGATTCCTCGGCGCGCTTCAGCGCGTCGTTCAGCGTCTTCTTGACGCCCGCCCCGATCTCGTCTTCCTCGTCGTCGGACATGTCCGCGTTGTTGCGCAGCCAGGCGCGGAAGCGCTCGAGCGGGTCGTTCTCGGCCCACCGCTCGAACATCTCCTTCGGGACGTAGAAGGCGTCGTCGTGGACGGCATGGCCTTCCATGCGCAGCGTCAGGCTCTCGATCAGCGTGGGGCCGCCGCCCGCGCGCGCCTTCTCGATCGCGCGCTTCGCCTCGCGATACACCGCGAGGACGTCGGTGCCGTCGACGACGACGCCCTCGAAGCCGTATGACTCGGCCCGGTCGGCGACGTGCTCGGTCGCGAACTCGAGGTGAGTCGGCGTGGAATACGCCCACTGGTTGTTGTCGCAGACGAAGACGACCGGGAGCTTGCGGACGCCCGCGAGCGTCATCGCCTCGTGGCAATCCCCGCGCGCCGAGGCGCCCTCGCCGAACCAGCCGACGGCGATGCGCTTCTCTTCGCGAATGCGGAACGCGAGCGCGCAGCCGACGGCGACGGGGAGCATCGCCGGCAGATGGCTGACCATCGCGATCAGCCCGAGCTTGGAGTCGGCCATGTGGACGTTGCCGTCCCTGCCCTTCGTCGGCCCGTCCGCGCGGCCCATGTACTGCGCGAAGATCCGCCACGGCTCGACGCCGCGCACGACGTGAACGCCCATGTCGCGGTGCAGCGGCGTGCCCACGTCCTCGGGGCCCATCGCCGTCGCGACGCCGACCGCCGCGCCCTCGTTGCCTCGGCCGGTGTAGAACGAGCCCGGGATCTTGCCCTGGCGGTAGAGGATGTGGCCGCGCTCCTCGATCCCGCGCGTCAGCAGCATGCTGCGGTAGACGCCGAGCAGGTCCTCGCGGTCGAGGCCCGCCTCGCGCACCTCTTTCAGCGAGCCGACGGGCTCGGCTTCCCGGGCGATGGCCATGGCCGTGCAACTCTAACGATCGGGGCTACGATCGCCTCGTGGGAAAGGCGTCCGACTGGTTGCGCGAGGAGCGCCGCAAGGTGCTCGGCGACTGGGTCGCGTTCTGCGTGCAGTGCGGCGCGGCGCGACGCTGGTTCGAGCAGTTCGAAGAGGAGATGCCGGACGAGTGCCCGCAATGCGGGGGCGAGATGCTGCGGCGCTGCCCGTCCTGCAACGAGCCGTTCAGCTCCACCTTTGCCGTGAACTGCGAGTCGTGCGGCGCGGCGCTGCGCGAGCCGCACCTGTTCGGCACGAAGATCCGCCGTCGCGCCTAGTTCTTGATCTGTGAGAACCGGATGACCGTGACGGTGTCGTCCGGGGTCACTTCGCGGTTGTAGAGCTGGCTCAGGAACGACGCCATGTCCTCGGTGCGGCGGATCTCGGGGTTGTCGTGCTCGATCTCCCTCGGCGACAGCTCACCGAGCGTCTTGACCTCGACCTTGTCGATCACCGCGTCGAACACGCGCTCGCGCGGGCTGAAGCGCGCGCCGGCGAGCACCTGCACGATCATCCCCTTTCGGTACTTGGCCGCCTTGTCGCCGAGCCGGATGGTCGCCGTCTTACGGCCGCTGCGCAGTTGTTCCGCCACGATCGGGGAGTAGAAGTTCAGTGCATACATGGGCTGGCTCATGGCGTCCGGCGCCAGCGGGTGCGCCGCCGGACGAGATAGGCCGTGACGATACCGAGGACCCAGCCCGTGATCGCGCTGATCACGACAAGCCAGATCAGGGCCGCCTGCGAGTGGCCGATCACGTAGTCGACCTTGACCTTGCGTGTGTTGCGCGCGATCAGGAGGATGAGCAGGACCGCGGCGAGGATTCCGAGGGCGAGCGTCACATAGAGGCGGCCGCGGTGCCCGTAGCGCATGCCGCGCTGCCAGCGTGTCTCGTCCTCGTAGCGCTGTTCGGCGCGCTCCTCCGGGCGCTCCTCCTGCCCCTGGTCGCTCACGCGCGGGAGCCTAACCGGGCGAGGGCCTTGGCGGCCATCTCGCGCTCGCCTTTGTAGGCGAGCAGATCCGGCGCCTCTTCGAGCGGCAGCCAGCGCACCTCGGCGACCTCGTGCGCGTGCTCGGCCGGGATGTCTCCGAGCCGGCCGGAGCGGTAGCGGAACAGGAAGAAGCTCACGACCTTGAAAACGCGCTCGCCCGCCCAGGTATAGACGTACCGGATGTCGCCGAGCTTCTCGACCGGGGTCGCCTCGACACCCGTCTCCTCGGCCACCTCGCGCAGTGCCGTGAGCTCCGCGCGCTCGCCCGGCCCGATCAGCCCCTTCGGCAGGGCCCAGGTGCCTTCCGGCTTCCCCGCCGGCCGGATCGCGGCCATGACGGGGCGGCCGCGCAGCCGGCGGACGACGACCCCGCCGGCGGAGAACTCCCGGCGCACCAGGACTTTGTAACACAGCCGTAGCACCCGCTTGCACGGCCGGCCAAAGGCCGGTTAGAATGCCCTGGCACTCCCGAGGGGAGAGTGCCAACGATTGTCACAAAGTCGTCTGAACAGGAGGAATGTGGATGAACCTGCAGCCACTTGGTGACCGCTTGATCGTCGAGATCCTCGATGAGGAGGAGACCACGGTGAGCGGCATCGTGCTGCCCGACACGGCGAAGGAGAAGCCGCAGCGCGGCAAGGTCCTCGCTGTTGGCCCCGGCGCTCGCGACGAGGACGGGGAGTACATCAAGATGGATCTCGAGGAAGGCGACGAGATCATCTTCAGCAAGTACGGCGGGACCGAGATCAAGCTCGGGACCGACGATGTTCTGATCCTGCGTGAGTCGGACGTGCTCGCCAAGGTCGTCGGCGACCGCGAGCTGGCCGGCGCAAAGTCGTAAGAACCCAGGGAGGTAAGGGAAACACATGGCTCACAAGGAGCTGAAGTTCAATGAGGATGCGCGCCGTGCGCTCGAGCGGGGCGTGAACATCCTCGCCGACGCGGTCAAGGTCACCCTTGGCCCGAAGGGGCGCTACGTCGTGCTCGACAAGAAGTTCGGCGCTCCGACGATCACGAACGACGGCGTGACCATCGCTCGTGAGATCGAGGTCGAGGACGTGTTCGAGAACCAGGGCGCGCAGCTCGTCCGTGAGGTCGCAACGTCGACGAACGACGTCGCCGGCGACGGCACGACGACCGCGACCGTCCTGGCTCAGGCGATCGTCCGCGACGGTCTCAGGAACGTCGCCGCGGGCGCGAACCCGATGGCGATCAAGCGCGGCATCGAGAAGTCGGTCGAGGCCGTCGTCGAGAACCTGAAGTCGCAGTCCAAGGAGATCTCCGGCAAGGAGGACATCGCGCGCGTCGCGACCGTCTCTTCTCGCGATCGTGAGATCGGCGACGTCCTCTCCGACGCGATCGAGAAGGTCGGCAAGGACGGCGTCGTGAACGTCGAGGAGGGGCAGACGTTCGGCCTCGAGCTCGAGTTCACCGAGGGCATGCAGTTCGACAAGGGCTATCTGTCGCCCTACATGATCACGGACGCCGAGCGCATGGAAGCAGTCCTGGAGGACCCGTTCATCCTGGTCGCGAACCAGAAGATCGGCGCCGTCAAGGACCTGCTCCCGGTGCTCGAGTCGGTGATCCAGGCCGGCAAGCCGCTGCTGATCGTGGCGGAGGATGTCGAGGGCGAGTCGCTCGCGACGATCGTCGTCAACAAGCTGCGCGGCACGTTCACCGCCGTCGCCGTGAAGGCGCCGGGCTTCGGTGACCGCCGCAAGCGGATGCTCGAGGACATCGCGATCCTCACTGGCGCCGAGGTGATCACCGAGGAGATGGGCCTCAAGCTCGAGAACACGAAGCTCACGCAGCTCGGCCACGCACGCCGCGTCGTCGTCGACAAGGACACTACGACGATCATCGACGGGGCCGGCGACTCCGAGGCGATCAAGGCACGGATCAAGCAGCTGAAGTCCGAGATCGAGAACACCGACTCCGACTTCGATCGCGAGAAGCTCCAGGAGCGCCTCGCGAAGCTGGCCGGCGGCGTCGCCGTCGTGAAGGTCGGCGCTGCGACCGAGACCGAGATGAAGGAGAAGAAGCACCGCGTCGAGGACGCGCTCCAGGCGGCTCGCGCCGCGCTCGAGGAGGGTGTCGTCCCGGGTGGCGGTGTCGCGCTCCTGAACGCGATCGGGGCGATCAAGCTCGACTCGCTCGAGGGTGACGAGCGGACGGGTGCGTCCATCGTCACGCGCTCGCTCGAGGAGCCCATTCGCCAGCTCGCGAACAACGCGGGCCTCGAGGGCTCGATCGTCGTCGACAAGATCCGCAACGCCCCGGCGGGGCAGGGTCTGAACGTCGAGACGGGCGAGTACGAGGACCTCGTCAAGGCCGGCATCACCGACCCGACGATGGTCGTCCGCTCCGCTCTGCAGAACGCGGCATCGATCGCGAAGAACATCCTCACGACCGAGGCCGTCGTCGCCGAGGCCCCCGAGAAGCAGGGGGCGGCCGCCGGCATGCCGGGCGGCATGGGCGGCATGGACATGATGTAAGCCGCGACGCGCGGCTGCGCCGCGCGTCGAAGGTGTACGGCGCGAAGGCCGGGCTGAGCCCGGCCTTCGCGCATGAAGGAAAGGGTGGCGAGCCTTCGTCTCTGACAGTGCGGACGCGCGATTGGCTTCGCCGATCACGCGGCGCATGAGTTCGCCTCCGGCTCAGACCGCTTCGCGTGTCTTAGCCTCCGGCCTTGGCGGGTTTGAAGAGTCGAGCGTTCGTCCCTGAACAGCAAAACGGCCCTTACGGGCCGCTTTGCGAGGGGGATTAGGGGGAGGTGGTTCGCTAGGAGATATCGACGGGTGCGGCATGGTCCCGCTCCCCCCAATGGGGGAAATCCGCACCAGGCCTCAGAAGCTGTACCGCTGTTCCTTCCAATAGTCGGCGTCGTTGTGGTAGCCGTAGCGCTCCCAGAACCCGGGTTGGTCTGCTGCGAGCAACTCCAGTCCGCGCAGCCACTTCGCGCTCTTCCAGAAGTAGCGCGAGGGAACGACGAGGCGGAGGGGCCAGCCGTGCTCCGGCTCGAGCGGCGCGCCGTCGGCCTCCCACACGATCAGCGCGTTGTCGTCCTCGAGCGCCTCGAGCGGGACGTTCGACGTGAACCCCTGCTCGGCGTGCGCGACCACGAAGCGCGCGGCCGGCTTCGGGCGAACGAGCTGCGCGAGCTCGCGCCAGCGCACGCCCTTGAAGCTCGTGTCGAACCGGCTCCAGCGTGTGACGCAATGGATGTCCACCGTGATCTCCGTTTGCGGCAGCGCCTGGAGCTCGTCGTACGTCAGCGTGACCGGGTCGTCGACCTCGCCGAACACCTTGAAGTCCCACGACGCGAGGTCCGTCTGCGGCACCGTGCCGGCGTGCAGCACCGGCCACTTCTCGGTCAGGTACTGCCCCGGCGGCAACCGCGCCGGATCGAGGCCTCTCTCGACCAGCTTCTGCTCCGCCTTGCCACGGAAGAGCGACATGCCGACCTACACTAGTTGCGATGCCGAGCGTTTCGTTTCGCCCGCGTGCGTACCTCCGCGTGTCGGGGCCTGACGCGGAGGACTTCCTGCAGCGGATGGTCTCGAACGACGTCGCCGCAAACGACGTGTGCGACGCGCTGCTCCTGACGCCGAAGGCGCGGATCGTCGCGCCCCTCCGCGTCCACCGGCGCGCGCCCGACGACTTCCTGCTGCTGACCGAGCCGGAGCTCGGCGAGGCGGTGCGCGCTCAACTGCAGCGCGCGCGCTTCGCGGCGAAAGTCGACATCGAGCCGGAGGAGCACGAGTCGTGGCTCGTACTCGGCCTCGGCGAGGTGCTCGACGAGCGTCCGCCCGGCGACGAGGCCAGCGAGGACGACGTCGAGCGCTGGCGGATCGAGTCGCGCATCCCGCTGTGGGGTCGTGAGCTCGACGACAGCATCCTCCCGGCCGAGGCCGGTCTAGACGAGACGCACATCAGCTTCAGCAAGGGCTGCTATCCCGGCCAGGAACCGATCGCCCGACAGCATTACCGCGGCAAGGTCAACCGCCGCCTGCGCGTGCTCGACATAGCCGGTGGCGCGCAGGCCGGCGACGAGCTCACACTCGACGGCAAGGCCGTCGGCCGCATCACGAGCGCCGCGAACGGTGTTGCGCTCGGCTACGTCCGGACGGAGGTTCCCGACGACGCGCGGCTCAGCACCGGCGCGGGGCACGCGCGAATGCGCCCGGCATGATTCGAACATGCGACCTCAGCCTCCGCAGGGCTGCGCTCTATCCCCTGAGCTACGGGCGCTCTGAAGCCGAACCAGTGTAGCGCTGTAGGGAAGCCGTCGTGCAGCGCGAACGCTGCGCCATGGCGAACACGCCGGCGTTTCTGACGCTTCGAAGAAATCGCGACCAGGCCGGCACCCGCGAAGTGCCGATTCGGCGTGTGCTCGTCACGCTCGTGTCCCTCTTTCTGCTTGCGGGGCTGCTGAATGTGTTCGGACAGCGTCCGGGCTCGAGCGAGGCGGCCTCCACAGCTGCGACGATCAAGCTCTACGCGCCCACGCGGGTGCGCAGCGGCCTGTACTACCAGGCGCGCTTCACGATCGACGCCCGCAGCGACGTCAAGAACGCGATGCTCGTGCTCGCCCCGGGCTGGGCCGAGGGCATGACGATCAACACGATCGAGCCGAGCCCGATCGGCGAAGCGAGCCGCGACGGCAAGCTCGTGCTCACGCTCGGGCACATTCCGGCCGGAGCGTCCTACCTGTTGTTCATGCAACTGCAGGTAAACCCCACGAACATCGGACATCGCTCGCAGGACGTTGCGCTGTACGACGGCGAAATGCTCCTGACGACCATTGACCGCGACATCACGATCTTTCCCTGATGGACATCGTCATTCGAGCAACCATCGCGTTCCTGTTCATCTTGCTGCTGACGCGCATCGTCGGGCGGCGTGAGCTGAACACACTCGAGCCGTTCGACTTGATCCTGCTCGTGACGATCGGCGATCTCGTGCAACAGGGGGTGACGCAGAACGACTTCTCGATCACCGGGATGACGCTCGCCGTCGGCACGATTGCGGTGCTGACGGTGCTCTTCTCGTACCTGTCGTGGCGGTTTCAAGCGCTACGGCCGGTCCTCGAGGGCCAACCGATGATCTTGATCGAGGACGGCAACGTGATCGAGAAGAACCTCCGGCGCAACCGGCTTACGCAGGAGGAGGTCGCGGCGGAAGCGCGCAACCAGCAGATCGACTCGTTCGACAGGATCCGGTGGGCCGTCCTGGAGACCAGCGGCAAGATCAGCTTCATCGAGAAGAATTAGCCGTCTGACGCTTCTCCTCTCCGAAACAGACGTCCGACAACTGCTTTCGCCGTCCGATGCGGTGGAGGCGGTCGAGGCGTGCGTGCGCCGCATGGCGACGGGCGCGGTGCACATCGCGCCGCGCCGCCGGCTCGAGCTCGAGGACGGCCGGCTCGCGGACATGGCCGCATCGGACCTCGAGCTCGGCTACGCGGGTGTGAAGGCGTACGTGGGGATGGCCGACGGCGCCGCCTTCGCCGTGGCGCTGTTCTCGACCGAGCGCCCCGAGCTCGTCGCGGTGCTCGAGGCGGACTGGCTCGGCCGGTTGCGAACGGGGGCCGCGAGCGCCGTCGCGGCGAAACACCTCGCGCGCCACGACGCAGCGACGCTCGGCGTGATCGGCTGCGGCGGCCAGGCGGAGACGCAGGTCTCGTGCATCCGCGCTGCCCTGCCACAGATCGAGCACGTCGTCGCGTACTGCCGCACCGAGCGCAAGCTGCAGGAATTCTGCGAACGGGTCGGCGCAGAGGCAGGCGAGAGCCACCGCGACGCTGCGGCCCAGGACGTCGTGGTCACCATCACGACGTCTCGCGACCCCGTGCTGCGCGGCGAGTGGCTGAAGCCGGGAGCGCTCGTGTGCGCGGCGGGCGCGAACAACGGCCGGTCGCGCGAGCTCGACAACGTGGTGCTCGAACGTGCCTCGCTCGTCTGCTGCGACTGGCTCGCGCAGGCCCGTCTCGAGTCCGCCGACCTGATCGAGCCGGTCGAGAGCGGTGTCCTCGACTGGCTCGAGGTGCACGAGCTGCACGAGATCGTCGGCGGGGACCTGCCAGGCCGTCAGTCGCCGGACGACATCGTGGTCTTCAAGTCGAACGGCATCGCGGCGTGGGACATCGCCGCGGCCGCGGCGGTCGTGGAGCGCGCGTCAGCCCGAACGGGCTGATTCGAGCTCTCTGCGCGTGCCCTCGACCGTCTCGTCGCCGAGTGCCTGGATCACCTCGGGACGGTCGAGCAGGCGCAAGCGCTGCTGCGGCGTCAGGCGATTCTGCACGTAACGGTCTTCGAGGATCTCGTTCAGGCTGCGCCCGCGGCCGTGCTCGCGGATGACGTATGCGGCAACACGATCCTCCGTGCTCGAACGAGCGAACTGAAAGGAGAACGGAGAGCGCAGCAGGCTCGCGAGTCGCTGCATCACGTCGATTGTATCCTTGGCTCGTGAGGCGGAAATCGACGGAGGGCCGCTTCGCCGAAAGAGTCGTTCACGGCGTCGACGACGCTGGGGCAGAGGAGACGATCGTCATCTGGATCGAGCGCAAGCAGGGCGCGCTCTGGGCCGTGGGGCGCGCGGTCAATCCCCAGCACCGTTCGAGTCACGAGGCGCGGCGCGACGACTATCTCTTCGAGGGCTACGAGCTCGAGGACGCGCTCACAGCGGCGAACGACACCCTCGAGGACGACTGCACCGTGTCCGAGAGCGACGGCCGTGACGAGCACCTCAAGCCGTTCACGCGCGACGAGATGCTCAAGCCCCTAGAGCGCTGGTTCTTCGGCCACCGCTAGAGCCCGGCCACTCGAGGTTCGCGTCGGGGATCGGGTCTCCGTGCGGGTCGTGTGTCGGGAAGCCGAGCGCCTTGTCGATGCGCTCCTCCAGCTCCTCGGAGATGACGTGCTCGAGCCGTTCGGCTTCGTCGTGCACGTCGTCGACGTCCAATCCGAGCGTCTCGGCGAGATAGAGCTCGAGCAGCCGGTGGTGGCGGATCACTTCGAGCGCGACCTTTTCGCCTGCCGTCGTCAACGTCACGCCGCGGTACGGCTGATGCACGGCGAGGCCGAGTGCCGCGAGCTTCTTGACCATCGCGCTCGCCGACGCCGGCGACACGCCCTGACGCTTCGCGAGTGCCGTGACCGAGACACGGGTGCCGTCCGCGCCGAGCTTGTAGATCTCGCGCAAGTAGTCCTGGATCGCATCGGTTAGCGCAGGCTTGGCCACACACACAGTCTAGGCTGCGGTCCGTGCTGGTCAGGATTGGGCATTCCGCCGACCCGGATGACGCGTTCATGGTCTGGGCCCTGGCGACCGGAAACATCGACGCGCGCGGATTCGAGTTCGAGCTCGTCCCGGAGGACATCCAGGTCCTCAACGAATGGGCGCTCGAGGCGCGGCTCGAGGTGACGGCGCTTTCTCTTGCGACGTATCCGCTCGTGCAGGACCGCTACGACCTGCTGCCGCACGGGGCGTCGATCGGCTCCGGCTACGGGCCGATCGTCGTCGCACGCGAGCCGTTGACGCTGACGCAGCTGCCTGACGTCGAGATCGTGGTGCCGGGAACGCTGACGACGGCGTTCCGCGTGCTCGGCATGGCGCTCGGCCCCGAGCTCCGATATCGCACGCTGCCGTTCGACCGCATCCTCGACGAGGTCAAGTCCGGCCGGGCGGAGGCAGGCCTCCTCATCCACGAGGGACAGCTCACCTACGCGGACGAGGGTCTCGTCAAGGTGCTCGACCTCGGCGAATGGTGGCTCCTCGAGACCGGTCTACCGCTGCCGCTCGGCGTGAACGTCGTGCGCCGCGACGTGCCACGCCGCAACGAGCTCTCAGACGTGCTGCTCGACTCGATCAACGCCGGCCTGCGGCACAAGGACGAAGCGACGCGGTACGCGCTCGGGTTCGCACGGGACCTCGGCGTCGACGACGCCACGACGTTCATCGACATGTACGTGAACGAGCTGACGTGCGACTACGGCGACGAGGGCCGCAAGGCCGTCGAGGAGTTCCTCAGGAGAGCTACGAAAGGGCGGCTCTAAGCGCGTCGTGCGCGTTGTCGAGCACGGGCTCGCCGTGCGTCGGCAGGAGCAGCTCGACCGGGAGGTCGAGCAGCGGTCGCAGCTTCGCGTTGTACTCCGCGCGCGTCGCCTTCGCCCACTCCGACTCGAGCCACTCGTCCGGCATCGCGCCGCCGTCGGGGAGTGAGTCGCCGGCGACGAGGGCGTTGTGCGCGGGGACCCAGAGCGTACGCTCGCCGGGGAAGAACGCCGGCTGTGCCGTCACCTCCGGGGGGAGGTCGTCACCGCGGATCGGGACGCCGACCCGCTCTGCGTCGCGGCTGTGCCACTCGGCCGTGAGCACCACCTGAACGTTGCCATCGCGCATCAGCTCGTCGGGCGGGTCGATCGGGTCGAAGAAAATCACGCTGTCGTCCGTGCGCAGCGCGTAGGAGCGCACCTCCGGGCCCCACGTCGGGTTGCCGTCCCAGTCGGGATGCTTCGCGGTCCACGTCCACAGACCGCCGGCGAGCTCGTGCACGTCAGGCACGTTACAAGCACTACCCTGACCGCGTGAGTCGCGCAGTCGTCCTCTCGGGAGTGCGCACGCCGATCGGGCGGCGCGGGGGCGCGCTGTCGGGTCATCGGCCCGACGACCTGGCGGCGATCGTGATCGCCGAGGCCGTGAAGCGCGCCGGCGTGCCGCCCGACGAGATCGAAGACGTCTACTTCGGCGCGGCCAACCAGGCCGGCGAGGACAACCGCAACGTGGCGCGCATGGGCGTGCTGCTGGCGGGGCTCCCGGAGAGCGTCGCAGGCGTCACCGTCAACCGCCTCTGCGCGTCCGGCTTGTCGGCCGTGATCTCTGCGTGCCACGCGATCGCGGCGGGCGACGGCGATTTGTTCGTGGCGGGGGGTGTCGAGTCGATGAGCCGCGCACCGGTCGTGCGCGCTCGCGCGGAGTACGGCGACGACACCGAGTACGACACGCAGCTCGGCTGGCGCTTTCCGAATCCGCGCATGGCGGAGCTCTTCCCACTCGAGTCGATGGGCGAGACGGGCGAGAACGTCGCCGACCGATGGCACGTCTCTCGCGAAGAACAGGACGCGTTCGCGCTGCGCTCGCAGCGGCGCTGGGCCGCCGCAGCAGAAGCCGGGCGCTTCGACGGCGAGCTCGTGCCGGTCGGCGCGATCGCGCGCGACGAGCATCCTCGTCCCGACACGGACGGCGACAAGCTCGCGGCGTTGAAGCCTGCGTTCCGTACGAACGGGACGGTCACCGCAGGCAACTCGAGCGGCATCAACGACGGCGCCGCCGCACTCGTGATCGCGAGCGACGAGAAGGCACGCGAGCTCGGCGTCGAGCCGCTCGGCGCGTTCGTCGGCAGCGCAGTCGCCGGCGTCGACCCCCGCGTGATGGGGATCGGTCCGATCCCTGCCGTCCGCAAGCTGCTCGAGCGCACCGGTGTCGGCGTCGACCAATTGGATCTCGTCGAGCTGAACGAGGCGTTCGCGTCGCAGAGCCTCGTCGTCATTCGAGAGCTCGGGCTCGACGAGCAGAAGGTGAACGTCAACGGCGGTGCGATCGCGCTCGGGCACCCGCTCGGGATGAGCGGTGCGCGCCTCGTCGTCTCTCTCCTGCACGAGCTCGAGCGGCGCGGTGGCACGTACGGCCTCGCCACGCTCTGCGTGGGCGTCGGCCAGGGCCAGGCCGCCCTCTTCAAGCGCGGCTAGCCCCAGGCCGATACGACCCTGATGAGGGTCGAAAGCCGCCTCAGCTGGCTCGCCGTGGCCGCGGGCACCGCGCTCTCCGCCTCCGTCACCGCCGTCGGAGCCGATGCGCGCTGGCTCGCGGCGATCGGCGCCGTCATCGTGCGTGCAGGCCGAATTCCGTCGTCCATCCCGTACACGGCCGCCCCGTCGCACGACTGGGTGGACGTGCCGGTGCTCGGCGAGCTGGTCTTCCACGCGCTCTGGTCGCTCGGGGCCGACCGGGCGCTCATCGCCGCACAAGCTCTCGCCGTCGGCGCGACGCTCGCGCTCCTGCTGCGCGACATGCGCGCGCGCCGCGCCACGGACACAGCGTGCGCGCTCGTGCTGGTGGCGATCCCGGTCGCAGCCGCATCGTCGCTCTTCGTCGTGCGCGCGCAGATGTTCTCGCTGCCGCTCTTCGCACTGCTCGTGGCGCTGCTGAGAGCCGACGCACGTGCGCCGTCGCGCCGCATCTGGCTGCTCGTGCCGCTGGTCGCTCTGTGGTCGAACCTGCACGGCGCCGTGCTCGCGGGGCTGATCGTCGCGACGATGTACCTCGTCTTCGAACGGCGTGCCTTCGGCGTGCTGGCCGCCGCATGGGCCGCGTTGTTCCTGACGCCGGCGCTCGCCCGCACGGGCGACTACTACTGGAGCGTCCTCCACAGCGAGCCCGCGGCGAGCGGTTTCGGGCTGTGGGCGCCTCTGTCGTGGCACAACCCGCTCGACGTGCTCTTCGTCGCCGTCGCAGTCCCGCTGCTCGTGCTGGCGCTACGCACGCATCCGAGGCGGTGGGAGCTCTTCTGTCTCGCGTTTCTCGCGGTCTCGAGCGTTCACGTGGCGCGCAACTCCATCTGGGTCATCCTCTTCGTCGCGACACCGGCCGCGGCCGGGATGCGGTTGCGCGAGGTATCGGCGTCGCGCCGGCTGATCGTCGCTTCGGCGTGGATCGTGCCCTTCGTGCTGCTCGTCTCGGCGTTCTCGCGAACGCCGGTGCAATCGGTCGCCGGACCGGCGCTGCGCGCGAAGGCGGTGCGGCTCGCGGGCGCGTCCCCCGTCCTTGCCGATGCGGAGGACGCGGAGCAGCTCGCGCTCGACGGCCGGCGCGTGTGGATCGCGAATCCGATCGACGCATTCGACAGGCGCGACCAGCGGCTCTACCTCGACTGGCTGCGCGGCCGCCCCGAAGGCGACCGGCTCCTGCACCGCCACGAGGCCGTCCTCGTCATCGTCGGCAGCGCCGCGCAGAAGCGGCTCGCTCGTTTGCGGGCGTTCCGCGAAGCCGGGCGTGACAGTGCGGCGGTGCTCTACCGGCGCGTCAGCTGAGCGGCGGGCGAATGTAGATGACGCCTTCGTGCTTGATCGGCACGAACGGCGCCTCCAGAGTCGTGATCAGTCCTTCGACCTCGGCGAGGAGGTCGTCGTCGTTCGTCTTGACCTCGATCCCGACTTCGTCGAGGGGCTGCGCGTCCAGCCCGGCATCGCGCAGCTCCTGGAGCAAGCGGTCCCGATCGGGAATGCGCGCAGCCTCGACGTGAGCGTGCTCACCCACCACTCAGGTCTGCCCGCGGCGACCGGCACGAAAACCCGTATCCTGCGCGCGGATGGCCGTCGCGACGGGGCGTGAATACGGGCTTTTCATCAACGGCGAGCTCGTGGAGCCGCAGTCCGGCGAGTTCCGCGATCTGAACGAGCCCGCGACGGGCGACGCTCTCGCACGTGTCGCGCAGGCCGCCGAGGCGGACGTCGACCGCGCAGTCGAGGCGGCGCGCGCCGCGCTGGACGGCCCGTGGGGCAAGACACCGCCGACGGAGCGCTCGCGGCTGCTGCACGCGCTCGCGGACGCGATCGTCGCAAACCGCAAGGAGCTTGCCGAGCTCGAGGCGCGGAACGTGGGCAAGGCGATCTCCTCCGTGAAGGCGGAGCTCAATCAGGGCGTCGAGAACTTCCGCTTCTACGGCTCGGCCATCGCATCGATCGCCGGCCGCTCGAACACGCTGGGCGGGTCGCTGCTCTTCTACTCGCTCAAGGAGCCGGTCGGCGTCGCGGGCCAGATCGTCCCGTGGAACTACCCGCTGATGATGACCACGTGGAAGCTCGCCCCGGCGCTTGCCGCGGGCTGCCCCGTCGTGCTGAAGCCCGACTCGGCGACACCGCTGACGGCGCTGCGTCTGGCCGAGCTCGCGGCGGAGGTCGGTTTCCCCCCCGGCGCGATCAACATCGTTCCCGGCCCCGGCGCGAAGACGGGTGCGTACCTCGTCAAGCACCCGGGCATCGACAAGATCGCGTTCACGGGCTCGACGGAGACGGGCGGCGAGATCATGCGGCTCGCGTCCTCGCCGATCAAGCGTCTCACACTCGAGCTCGGCGGCAAGAGCCCGAACCTCGTCTTTGCGGACGCGAACCTCGCCGACGCGATCCCGAGCTCCGTGTGGGCGATCTACTACTCGGCGGGTCAGAGCTGCGAGGCTCGCTCGCGCTTGCTCGTCGAGCAGTCGATCTACGACGACTTCGTGTCGCAGTTCTCGGCGAAGACCGAGCAGCTGCGTCTAGGCGACCCGCTCGATCCCGAGACCCAGGTCGGCTCACTGATCTCGACCGCACACCGGGACAAGGTGCACGGGTTCGTCGAGCGCGGGCGCGAGGAGGGCGCCGAGGTCGTGACGGGCGGCGCCACGGCCGGGGACGGGAACGGCGCTTTCTACAAGCCGACCGTCCTCGCGAAGGTCGAGAGCTCGATGACGGTCGCGCAGGAGGAGATCTTCGGCCCGGTCGTCACCGTGATCCCGTTCGAGGACGAGAAGGACGCCATCCGCATCGCCAACGACGTGCGCTACGGGCTGATGGCGACCGTGTGGACCGGCGATCCGGCTCGCGGTCATCGCCTCGCGAGCCGCATCAAGGCGGGGACAGTTGCGATCAACACGCCCTACACGGCGTTCCCTGGCATCCCGTTCGGCGGCTACAAGCAGTCCGGCTTCGGGCGCGAGCTCGGGCTCGAGACGCTCGACCTCTATCTGGAGACGAAGAGCGTTCTAGTCTCGACGAGCCCGAAGCCGTTCAACCCGTTCGGCCTGTAGGGAGGGCCGGTGCGCAGAGGAGCGCCGCAAGGGCTCCGGCGAGCAGCACGCACCCGAACCCGCCGAACGCGCCCGGATGGCGCCCGAGCTCCAGAGTCCAGTCCATTCCCCACCAGGTGAGCGCGGAATCGCCGTCAGCGCGAGCGCGAGACGCTGCCCACCGAATCTTCTCATAGCACTCTTGCTATGTCATAGCATGACTGCGATGTCAATCCCTTGAGATAGTTCGCGCGTGCGGGTTCTCGAACGGCTCGACGAGCTCTATGCCATCGGCGGCGGTGCCGGCGCGAATCGCATCGGCGGAACGCCCGACGAGGATCAGGCGCACGACCTTGCCGCCGGGTGGATGCGCGATGCCGGCCTCCAGGTGGAGGTCGACCCGGTCGGCAACCTGATCGGTCGCACGAAGAAGGCCCGGGTCTGGACCGGCTCCCACCTCGACTCCGTCCCCGACGGCGGCAGGTTCGACGGCGCGCTCGGAGTGGTCGCGGCGATCGAGGCGGTCGAGCGCGTCGGCAAGGGCGCTGTGGTCGTGTTCAGGGAAGAGGAGACGGGCTGTGTCGGCAGCAGCGCCTTCGTCGAGCGGGGCGACCTGCCGGAGTGCTTCCTCGAGGTGCACGTCGAGCAGGGGCCGGTGCTCGAGCGCGCAGGAGCGCCGGTCGGGCTGCCCCGAGGGATCGTCGGGATCGTCCGTGGCGAACGGGTTTTCACCGGGGAGCCGGGCCACGCGGGCACGGTTCCGATGCACGGACGGGAGGATGCGCTCGTCGCGGCGGCCGAGTACATCCTGCGGGTGCGCGACCTGGCGTCGAACGTCGAGGGCGCCGTCGGGACGGTGGGGCAGGTCTTCGTGGAACCAGGCGCTGCGAACGTCATTCCGGGCCGCGTGCGCGTGTCGGTGGACGTCCGCGCGCCCGACCGTCAGCGTCTCGACAGCCTCGTCGCGGCGCTCGACCTCCGGCCGGACTTTCGGCTCGAGCCCGTCCCGATGGCCGAGCGGCCGCTCGCCGCGCTGCGCGACGAGATCGAGCGGCGCGGGCTCCCCGTGGTGGAGCTACCGTCCGGCGCCGGCCACGACGCCGCCGTCCTCGCGGCCGCAGGCGTGCCGACCGCCATGCTTTTCGTCCGCAGCCAGAACGGCGGCGTCAGCCACTCGCCGGAGGAGGAGTCCTCGCCGGAGGACGTCGCGCTCGCCGTCGACGTCCTCACCGCCGCCTTAACAAGTCTGACCTAGGCACCAGCAGGCGCCGGTAATAGAGTCGCGCGGTCGGCCCCGCACGGATCACAGGAGAGAGGAGACCATGAAGAGACGGAGGTTCGCCCTCGCGTTGCCGCTCGTCCTCGCCGCCGCGCTCGTTCTCGCGCTCGGCGTGTCGACCGGCTCCGCGAGGCAGCAGGCGACGTTCAAGGCGGCATGGATCTATGTCGGCCCGCACGACGACCACGGGTGGTCGCAGGCGCACGACCAGGGCCGCCTGTACGTGCAGAAGCAACTCGGCTCGAAGGTGAAGACGACGTTCAAGGAGCTCGTGCCGGAAGGACCGCAGACGTGCCAGGTGATCGAGAGCCTCGTCCGCGACGGCAACAAGATCATCTTCGCGACGTCGTTCGGCTTCCAGAGCTGCATGGTCTCCGAAGCGAAGAAGCATTCCGACGTGAAGTTCGAGCAGGCGACGGGAACTGCTCAGTCGAAGAACCTCGCCGAGTACTTCGGCGCGGGTGAGGACGCGATCTACCTGTCGGGGATGGCAGCCGGTGCGGCGAGCAAGAAGGGCATGCTCGGCTACGTTGTGCCGTTTGCGATCCCGGAGGTCATCCGCCACGCGAATGCGTTCGCGCTCGGCGCGCAGGCGACGCACCCGGGCGCGAAGGTTCGTTTGATCTGGACGAACTCCTGGCTCGATCTCGCGAAGGAGAAGAAGGCCGCGCAGAGCCTCGTGGCAGCCGGCTCCGACGTTCTCGGACAGAACGTCGACAGTCCGGCGACCGGCCAGTACGCGAAGTCGAAGAACGTTCCGTGGGTCGGCTACGACTCCGACGCGCACACGTTCGCGCCGCAGCAATGGCTGACCGCCGCGGTCTACAACTGGGGGCCGTACTACCTCCGGCGCGTCAAGGCGGCGATGAGCGGCAGCTGGAAGAGCGGCTTCTACTACGGAAGCATCAAGGACGGCATGATCGGGCTCGCGTCCTACGGGCCAAAGGTCTCTGCGAAGACGAAGAGCGCGATCGCGGCGAAGAAGGCGGCGATCGTGAGCGGCAAGTTCTACGAGTTCGCAGGCCCGCTCTACGACCAGAAGGGCAAGCTGCGCCTGAAGAAGGGGCAGCGCATGACGGTCAAGGACCTGTACGCAATGAACTGGCTCGTCAAAGGCGTGATCGGTAGCGCCAAGGGCTGATCGTTCGGGCGGCGGGGAGGCGCAAGCCTCCCCGCCACCTCCCGCAGTCGCGCTGCGGGGGATCACCAAGCGCTTCCCCGCCGTCGTCGCCAACGAGGACGTCGACTTCGAGGCGGCCGCCGGCGAGGTCCACGCGCTGCTCGGCGAGAACGGCGCCGGCAAGACGACGCTGTCGAACATCCTCACCGGCCTCTACCGTCCGGACGGCGGGGAGATCCGGCTGTGGGGCGAGCCGGTCGAGTTCCACTCGCCGCGCGATGCGCTCGACGCCGGCGTCGCGATGGTGCACCAGCACTTCCGTCTCGTCGAGCCGTTCAGCGTCGCGGAGAACGTGGTGCTCGGTGACCACCGGGATGTCGGCCGCACCTTCCGGCTGCATTCGCGCGCGATCGAGCGCCGCGTCGGCGAGCTGTCGCAGCGCTACGGTCTCGCGGTCGACCCGCGTGCGCGCATCTGGCAGCTCTCGCTCGGCGAGCAGCAGCGGGTCGAGATCCTGAAGGCGCTGTACAAGGACGCCCGCATCCTCATCCTCGACGAGCCCACCGCGGTGCTGACGCCTCAGGAGTCGCGTGCGCTCTTCGACACGATCCGCGCGATGGCGCGCGACGGGCGCACCGTCATCTTCATCTCGCACAAGCTCCGGGAGGTGAAGGCCGTCGCCGACCGCGTCACGATCCTGCGCCGCGGGCGATCGATCGCGACCGTCCCGGCCGCGGACGCCACGCCGCAGTCGCTCGCGACGCTCATGGTGGGGCGCGAGATCCGGCCCGCGCGCCGTGACGGCCCCCGCGAGGTCGGCGAAGCATGCCTCGAGCTGCACGACGTCGGCGCCGACGGAGACCGCGGCCTGCCCGCCGTGCGCGACGTCTCGCTCACGGTGCGTCGCGGCGAGATCCTCGGGATCGCCGGCGTCGCGGGCAACGGCCAGCGCGAGCTTGCAGAGACGATTGCCGGCATGCGCCCGCCGACGGGCGGGACGGTCCGCGTGACGGGACGGAAGCTGAAGGCCGGCGACGCGCGCGCGGCGATCGGCGCCGGTATCGCCTACGTCCCCGAGGACCGGCTCGGCACCGGGCTCGCGCCCGGCCTGAGCGTTGCCGACAACGTCGTGCTCAAGTCGTATCGCAAGCCCCCTGCGTCACGCGGGCCGCTGCTGCTCGTGCGGAAGATCCGGGAGCTCGCCGAGGCGCTGATGCAGCGCTACGACGTGCGCGCGTCCGGCCCGGACGTTCCTGCTCGGCAGCTCTCCGGCGGCAACCTGCAGAAGGTCGTGCTCGCGCGCGAGTTCTCCGGCGACCCCGTCGTGCTCGTCGCTGCGTCGCCAACCCGCGGGCTCGACGTTGCCGGCATCGAGGTCGTGCACGCGTACCTCCGCGACGCCGCCGAGCGCGGCGTCGGCGTCCTGCTGATCAGCGAAGACCTCGATGAGATTCGAACCCTCGCCGACCGCATCGCGGTCATGTACGAGGGGGCGATCGTCGGCGAGCGAGACGCGTCGACGGCGACGGTGGAGGAGCTCGGACTGCTGATGGCGGGCGGCGAATGATCCGCATCGAGCGCCGCCTCGAGCAGCCGCGGTGGCTGACGGTCGTCGTGCCGGTCGTGTCGGTCGCGGTCGCGTTCCTGCTGGCGACGCTCGTGCTGCTCGCGACGCATCACCCGCCGCTGCACACGTTCCGGCGGCTGTTCGACGCCGCGTTCCTCGACAACGGCGCGCTCACCGAGACGCTCGTATCGGCGACACCGCTCGCCTTCACCGGACTGTGCGCGGCTGTCGCGTTTCGCATGAACCTGTTCAACATCGGTGGTGAGGGCCAGCTCTACGCGGGGGCGATCACCGGCGCGACCATTGCACTGCTGCTCGGGGGTGCGCCGTCGGCCGTCGTGATCGTCGGGATGATCGCCGCCGGCGCAGCCGGTGGCGCGGTCCTGGCCGCGATCCCCGGCGTGCTGCGGGCGTTCTTCTCGACGAGCGAGATCATCACGTCGCTGATGTTGAACTACGTCGTCGCGCTGATCATCGACTACCTGATCTTCGGCAGTCACTCGTACCTGCGCGACTCCTCGGGATTCGAAGCGAGCGTCTTCCCGCAGGGCAAGACGCTGCCGGACGAGGCGACGTGGCCGAG
>Ga0075423_10001477_pt1 | contig 20711 bp, 19 predicted proteins | sample SoiMethybrSBSTD2_FD_80114 | JGI IMG/M metagenome (GOLD analysis project Ga0075423, IMG submission 80114) | Bulk soil microbial communities from a Populus tree surrounding site in Tennessee, USA - Soil MetaG P. TD hybrid SBSTD2 | ecosystem: Environmental > Terrestrial > Soil > Tree plantation...
CACTACTGTCGTTGATGGCAATGCTGAGCATTAACCTGGGCATTCTGAACCTGATGCCCGTTCCGGTGCTCGACGGAGGCCATATTTTGATAATGGCTCTCGAAGGCATCGCCCGGCGCGACTTTAGCATGCAAGTCAAAGAGAAGATGCTGCTCGCCGGGTTCGTGGTGCTGATGATGCTGATGGTCACGGTGATCTACAACGACCTGACTCGAATCAGCTGGCTCGAGCGCCTCATGCCCTGGCGCAATTAGCCAAGGGCCTGTCCCGACGAAAGCCAAAGGAGCAATCATGAGTGTGCGACATCGTGTCCTGCCGCTGGTCGTGTGTCTTCTTGCTTTGCTGTCGTCTCCAGGATTCGCGCAGCAGACCTCGAGCGTGACACAAGCCGATGTGCAACGTTTACAGGACAACGTGTACCTTGCGGATCGCGACATCTCGCAGCTGCGAAGTCGGGATGCCACGCGCGCCAATCAACTCGTCAGCGAGCTTGACGATCTCCGTGACGAAGTCGTGTACCTGAAAGTGAAGCTGCGAAAAGAAAAGACGCTGCCGCGAGCTGAGTACGCCGATGTGCGGGACCGGATCGACGATTTACGCTCGCGTGCGCGAGGTGACAACAACGCATCGGCGGCGCCTGTCAGCCCCTCGCGCGTGGAACCCGCATCCTCGCCGCGCGCTGCCACCGCGTCGCCTTCAGCGTCGGCTACGACGCCTTCGGCGTCCACTTCGACGACCACCCCTCGTTCGACGTCCAGTGTCGGCTCTGTCGAAATTCCGGTGGGGACAGAGGTTGATGTGCGCCTCCAGAACTCGCTGAACTCCGGGACGGCGCAAGTGGAGGATCGCTTCGAAGGAACCACCGTGGCCGACCTGAACATCGATGGGCGCCTCGCGATTCCGTCCGGTTCGGTGGTGCGAGGTGTGGTGACGGCGGTCGAACCTGGAACACGCACGAATCGCACGTCGAAGATGACTGTCAGCTTCGATCAGGTCACCGTGAACGGCCGGTCGTACCCGATACGGGGAACCGTGACGCAGGCGATCGAGGGCGAAGGCATCCGCGGTGAGGCTGGACGAACGGCCGCCGGGGCGGGTGTGGGAGCGATCATCGGTGGCATCCTCGGTGGATTCAAGGGCGCGCTCGCCGGAATTCTCATCGGCGGCGGCGGAACGATCGCGGCGACCGAAGGCAAGGACGTCGAACTACCGCAGGGATCGATTCTGCGTGTCAGGTTGGATTCGCCGGTCCAGATCGATCCGCCGCAGACCCGACGCTAAACGGTGCGAAGGGGCGGGGGTGCGATGGTGCGAAGGAGCAACGACCCGCCGTCGCACCTTCGCACCGTCGCCCGTCGCACCTTAGAGTTTGCGCACTTCTTTCATCGCTTCCCGGGCAGCCGCAATCGTCTTCTTGATGTGAGTATCGGTATGCGCGGCTGAAAGGAACCACGCTTCGAACTGCGATGGGGGTGGATACACGCCGCGCTTCAACATGCCACGGAAAAACGTCGCGTATGCGGTTGTGTTCGCTGCCAGCGCCGACTGATAGTCGCGAACGGGCGTCGACGTGAAGAAAGGCGTGAGCAGCGAGCCGAACGCGTTCGCCTGAAGGGGTACGCCAGCTGTCCGCGCGGCGTCGGCGAGACCAGCTGCCAGCACGGCGCCGCGGCGCGCAAGGCTGCGATACAGCGTCGGTTGGAGATTCTTCAGCGCCCATAGTCCCGCCGTCATGGCGACGGGATTTCCGGAAAGCGTTCCGGCCTGGTACATCGGACCGCTCGGTGCCACCCTGCTCATGATGTCGGCACGGCCGCCATAGGCGCCGACTGGCAGGCCGCCGCCGATGATCTTGCCGAGGCAGGTCAGATCCGGTTGAATGTCGAATACCGCCTGCGCTCCCCCCGCCGAGGCGCGGAAGCCCGAGATCACTTCATCGAAGACGAGGAGGATGCCGTGCTCGCGGCAGCGATCCCGCAGGCCTGTCAGGAACCCCTCGTTCGGCGGGACCACACCGATGTTCCCGGCGATCGGCTCGACGATGATGGCGGCAATCGAGGCCGCCTGGCTCGCGAGGAGGCTGTCCACTGACGCGAGATCGTTGTAGCGCGCGAGCAGCGTGTCGGCGGCGACAGGCGCGGGAACACCAGGACTGGTTGGAATGCCCAGTGTCATCGCACCGGAACCAGCCTTCACCAGAAACGCATCGGCGTGACCGTGATAGCAGCCCTCGAACTTGATGATGCGATCGCGTCCCGTGAACGCGCGCGCGAGCCGGATCGCGCTCATGGCTGCTTCGGTGCCGGAGCTCACGAACCGGACTCGCTCGATCGATGGCATCAGCGTCCGCACCGCCTCGCCAAGCTCGTGTTCCAGCGCGCTCGGTGCGCCGAAGCTCGTGCCTCGACGTGCAGCCGCAGTGATCGCTTTGATCAGTGACTTTGGCGCGTGCCCGTGAATCAGCGGGCCCCACGACATCACATAGTCGATGAAACGATTTCCGTCGACGTCCTCAATGACAGCGCCTGAAGCGCGGCGGATGAAAAGAGGCGCGCCACCGACCGCTTGAAATGCCCGAACGGGGCTGTCGACGCCGCCGGGAAGGATCTGACTGGCTCTGGCAAATAGCTTCTGGGATCTGACCGGTCTTTTCATTACAGAAGCCGGGAAGCCTCGCGTGCGTAATAAGTGATGATCATGTCAGCGCCGGCTCGACGTATGCCGATGAGCGTCTCGAACATCACACGCCGTTCGTCGAGCCAGCCGTTCCGCGCGGCCGCCTTCAGCATGGCGTACTCGCCGCTCACTTGGTACGCGGCTGTTGGTTGCGCGAAGCGTTCTTTGACCCTGGCGAGAATGTCGAGATAGGGCAGTGCGGGCTTGACCAGGATGATGTCAGCCCCTTCGGCGATATCGATTTCCACTTCGCGCAGCGCTTCGTCAGCGTTTGCCGGATCGAGCTGATGGCTGCGGCGATCGCCGAACTGCGGTGTTGAATCCGCCGCCTCGCGGAACGGCCCATAGAAGCCAGAGCAATACTTCGCCGCATACGACATGATGGCGGTTTGCTCAAAGCCGCGTTCGTCGAGCGTCCGCCGGATCGCGGCCACGCGTCCATCCATCATGTCCGACGGAGCCACGATATCCGCACCGGCGACTGCATGCGACAGAGCAGCCTGCGCGAGGTGCGTGACGGTGACGTCGTTGACAATGTCATCGCCCTCGACGATCCCGCAATGACCATGCGAGGTGTATTCGCACAGGCAGACATCCGTGATGACGATGAGATCCTTGACCTCACGCTTGAGCGCGCGTACGGCCGTCTGGACTGGAGCGTCCGGATCGGCCGCACCGGACCCGGTCGCATCCTTTTCGGCAGGCAAGCCGAACAGGAGGACGGCGGGAACCCCTTCCCTCTTTGCCGCAGCCGCTTCCTGCACTGCCTGATCGACCGACAGCTGGAACACGTCGGGCATCGAAGGAACTTCGCGCCGGATTCCAGTGCCTTCGACGACAAATAGCGGATAGATGAAACAGTCAGGCGTGAGCCGTGTCTCTCGAACCAGCGAGCGGATGGCCTCGGTACGCCGCAGTCGACGTGGCCGCCGGGTCAACGACAGTTTGGCCGTAGTGGTCGTTGCCATCGGGATGATTGTGTCATGAGCCGGACTTGGCGGTTGCCGCGACTAAGAAATGAGCGGCGATTGCATCGACCAGTCCCGCAATTGTAGAGACCGCCGGCTGCACGGTGACCGGGATTCCGAGTTGGTGTGCCGCGTCCGACGTGACCGGGCCGATCGTGGCGACAACGGTACGAGACAGGAGATCGATCGTTTGCTCCTTGCCATAGATCGACGCGAAATTGCGCACGGCGGATGGGCTCGTAAACGTCACCACGTCGATCGCATCGTCAAGCAGCATTCGATAGACATCAGGGCCGTCGTCCTGCTGCGCCTCCTCGAGCACGGTTCGATAAGCCACGACGTCGGTAACCGCTGCGCCGCATTCACGCAAGCCGTCCGCGATGACGTCGCGGCCGATATCTGCCTTCGGGACGAGCACGTGACGGGCGGCGATCGACCCGGTGTCGGCCATGGCGGCCACGAGTGCTTCGCCGCGGAACTCGTCGGGAATGAGATCGGCTTTGACTCGATACCGCGAGAGCCGCTCCGCAGTACCGGTTCCGACACAACAGAGGCGCGGCTTCTTCAGCCAGCGGACGTCACGCGTGCCGTCGAGCAATGTCGACATGAACGCCTCGACCGAATTGGCGCTCGTGAACACGACCCAATCGAACTCGTTGACGTTGTCCACGGCGCGGCGCAGCGGGCCGAGGTCCTCGGCTGGGACGATGCGAATCATCGGCGCCTCGATCGCTTCAGCACCCATGATCGACAGACGGTCGACCATCTCCGCCGCCTGATCCCGCGGTCGCGTCACGAGGACGCGCTTGCCAAAGAGCGGCCGCGCATCGAACCAGCGAAGATGATTTCTGAACGCGGCGACACGGCCGACGACGACGATCGCCGGATCGCGCCGCGGATGCTCGTGTGCGAGCGCCGCGAGCTCGGCGATCGTACCTGTGACTGTCACCTGACTCGTGAGCGTGCCGTTGTAAACGATCACGGCTTGGGTGTCAGTCGGCCAGTCGTTCGCGATGAGGGCATCGAAGAGACGAGACAGCTGATGCGACCCGACGTAACACACGACCGTACCGTCAAGTCTGGCGAGACTTGCCCAGTCGATATCGGGCAGGACGCTTTTGTCGTCCTCATAGCCGCGGACCAGCGTGATCGTGTCGCCGCCGCCCGGATAGGTCACGGGCACGCCGGCATAGGCGGGGACACCGATACCGAGTGGGATCCCGGGCACGACCTCGAACGGAATGCCTTGCGCGTGCAGGAAGAGCGCTTCTTCGCCTCCGCGATCGAAAACGAACGGGTCGCCTCGTTTGAGCCTCGCGACGAGCTTGCCCTCGCGAGCCTTGTCAGCGAGGAGAAACGTAATCGCATCCTGCTCCATCGGTTGCCGGCCGGAGCTCCCCACATCGATCAACTCAGCTCCCTGGCGTGCCTGTTTCAAGGTCCGCGTTGGAACCTCGTGATCGTGGATGACAACGTCGGCGCGCCGCAGGCACTCGAGCCCATGCACAGTGATGAGGCCGGGATCTCCGGGCCCGGTCCCAATCAGGTAAACAGCTGGATTCTTCATGAGTGATGACTTTCCGTCGCCGATGGCGCACCCAACGCGCGCCTGGCATCATCCAGGATTCGCTCCGCACCGTTGGCAAGAAGTTCGTCTGCCGCCTGCCGCCCAAGTTGCTCTGGTGCCCGTATCGATCCTTGAACAGTCGCGCGCACCGATCGCGAACCATCTGTCGACACGACGATGCTCGTGATCGACAGCGTGCCGTCGTTCGTGGAGTGAGCGAATGCGCCGATGGGCATCTGACACCCGCCACCCAACCGATCGACGACCGCCCGTTCCGCTTTCAACGCGACCGCAGCCGCCGGATCCCCGATCGTTCCAATCATCGTAGACGCGCGATCGTCGCTTTGACGAACTTCGATTGCAATGATGCCCTGACCTGGCGCCGGTACGCACAGCTCGACCGGTAGGAACGCGGAGATCCGCTCGCCGCGCTCGAGGCGTCGAAGTCCCGCGGCCGCCAACACGAGGGCATCATAGTCGCCGGAGTCCAGTTTCCGGAGGCGCGTATCGAGGTTGCCGCGAACGGGGAGAAACTGAGCGCCTGAGCTGAAGCTGACGAGTTGCGCGATTCGGCGCACGCTGCTCGTTCCGACCCGAGGTGTGGCACCAAGTGTAAGTCGGATGCGGTCCAGGTCCTGCTCGACATCGTGACCTGCGGGCAGCACGAGCGCGTCGCGAGGATCCTCGCGAGGCAGTACCCCTGCGATGGCGAGCCCCTCCGGAAGCAATGCCGGCATATCTTTGCTGCTGTGAACGGCGAGGTCGACCTCGCCGGCGAGCAGCGCATCCTCAATTTCCTTCACGAACAGGCGTTTGCCCCCTACCTCGGATAGCGGCGCTTCGCCGAGGCGATCGCCGGATGTCTTGATAACGACGATCTCGCAAAGGGCCGCCGCGTGTTCGCGCAGAAGCGTGGCCACGGCGTTCGCCTGATACAGCGCAAGCGGGCTGCCACGGGTGCCGATTCTGAAAGTCGATTGCACGAGTGTTGTTATAAGTAACGGTCCGGCTAAAGTCGGACACGACGTTTGAGGCTAAAGCCGGACACTACGTCTCAAGGCCGCGCTATTTGCCACGCCTATCGGTTCCCCGGATCTCCGTAGCTGCGTCGTCGCCGGACGCGAGCGATTCACCATCGCGCAGCCTGAAGAGTCGGTTAATGGCTTCAGTGTAGGCTACCTGCGTTTCCTCGTCCGGCAGCGCCTTTAGCTGTTCGGTGGGCTCGAGCAGCAGCTTCTCAACGATCAGTCGCGTCACCTCGTCGACGCGTGCCCTGGCTTCAGGTGGCAGGCCCGCGAGTTTTCCATCAAGACGATTGAGCTCGGAACGCCGGATGCGATCAAAGCGTTCGCGCAGCGCCACGATCGTGGGGACTGCGCCGCGCGATCGCAGCCACGCCGCGAATTTCGCCAGTTCCTCGCTGACGATGGCTTCGGCACGCGCCACCTCCGAGCTCCGCCGAGACAGGTTCTCGTGCACGATCGACTGCAGATCGTCGACGTTGTAGAGGAACACCTGCTCGATGTCTCCGACCGACGCCTCGACGTCTCGCGGCACGGCGACATCGATGATGAACAATGGATCGCGTCGATGTCTGCCGGTCACGGCTTCGATCTGCGCCCGCGTGATGATCGGCCGTTGCGATCCTGTAGCCGTGACGACGATGTCAGCGGCGGCGACGCCATGGGCGAGCTCCTCCCACGCGACGCTGCGTCCCTTGACCGATGCCGCCAATGCGTCGGCGTGCGCAGCCGTTCGGCTGGTGACCACGATCTCGCCGACGCCGTTGCTGCGAAGATGTTGCGCCGTCAAGGTGCTGATTTCACCGGCGCCGACGACCAGCACGTGCCGGCCATTCAACTGCCCGAAAATCTTTCGCGCCAGCGCCACGGCGGCGAAGCTGATTGATACCGCGCCTTCGCCGAGCGCCGTTTCGGCTCTGACCCGTTTGCCGACGAGGAAGGACCAGTGAAATAGCTTGCTCAGCATCGGGCCAGCCCGGTGCTGCTCCGAGGCGGCCTGGAAGGCCTCCTTCACCTGTCCGAGGATCTGCGGCTCGCCCACCACGATGGAGTCGAGGCCTGCAGCCACCCTGAACAAGTGCCGTGCCGCGGCTTCGTTGTCGTGCGAAAAGAGATGAGGCCGGAAGGCCGACTCTGGCAGATCGTGGTACTCACTGAGGAACGACGCGATCTCCTCGCGAGCTCGCAGGGGATCGCTGCTCACGACGTAGATTTCCGATCGGTTGCATGTCGACACCACGACAGACTCGGCGGCCGATGGACGCAGCGCGAGCGCCTGGACGGCGGCGCCGAGATCGCGACTCGAGAAGTCGAGCCGCTCTCGCAACTCGACCGGCGCTGTCCGATGACTTACGCCGAGGAGGATGACCTGCATCGATAAGTAAGAACGTTCAAAGTTTAAAGTTCAGAAGTATGTTGAAAGTGCGCTCCATCTTTGTATCGACCAACCACAGGCATCGTTCAAACTTACTTCTCCACTTTGAACTTCAAACTTTGCACTTCATTGAAACGTGTGGCTCGTGGTCACGAAGTAGCTCACCGGGAGGAGATTGAGCAACACGATCACGAATCCGAGTGCCGACAGCCACGCCGCGCGCCTGCCGGTCCAGCCGAGCGTCTTTCTGGCGAACATCGCGAACGAGTACACGGCCCAGGTCAGCACGGCGATGAAGACCTTGGGATCCTGCAACGACATCGCCTGCAAGTTCGAGTTGTTGGGGGACAACGCGAGCGCCTGCGCTGCCCAGACAATCCCGACGACGACTCCGATCGTGAGGAACGACCAGCCCACCGCCACGGCTCGCGAGTTCATGGCGTCCAGCACATGGAGGGACGGCAGCCGCGTGTAGAAGTAACCGAGATGCTTCTTCTTGATTTCCTTGAACTGCAGCACGTAGGTCAGCCCCAGCATTGCTGCGAGAGCGAACGTTGCGTAGGCGAACAGCAGCGACGTGACATGCACCCAGAACCAGGGACTGTCGAGCACCGGGTCGCGGTAATCCACGCCCGGGTAGAGCACAGGAATGGCCTGGAGCCCGACGAGGATGGGCACGATGAAGACGCCCATCGCGCGCTCGTCGGTCGTCACTTCAAGATAGAGGTAGGAGAGTGCCAGCATCCACACGAACGACGATACCGCCGTCGACGTGTTGGAGAACGGAACGTGACGGACCTCCATGGTCTGCATGCCGATGACGAACGTATGGGCAAGGACCCCGAGCAGGAGGAACATGGTGGCGAGACGTCCGATCGACGGCTGTCGCTTCGCGAAATGAATCGCGTACACCACAACCGCGGCGGCGTATAGAACAAATGGAAGCAGGTTCAACGGGCTGTCGGGGCGTAATACCCCTTCTTCGTCCGCGGCGTGATGTTCGGTCGTGATACCTGGACCACGATCCGCCGCCATGCACCGTCGCGACGGGGATTCGCTGATGTGTAACCGAGCGTGTACTGGCTGGCGAGCTCGTCGGCAATCTGTTTGTAGACGCCCTCGAGATCGTCGATCTTCGCCGGGAAGAACGCGCGGCCGCCGGTCTCCTGCGCGAGCGTACGCATCACGAACTCTGCTTCCCTGAAGCCCTTGGCTTGTACGTCCGCGCCGCGCAACGCGATCGTGTAGATCGACGTCTCCGAGCGCTTGGCCAGATCCAGGACTTCGTCGAACGACACGAGGCTCGAGGTGTCCTCGCCGTCCGAGAACACGATGAGTGCCTGGCGGCGCACATCTTCCTCGTTGACGGCGCGCACCTTGCGCAGTTCTTTGAGGGCGATGTAGATGGCGTTGTGAAGCGAGGTGGAACCACCTGCCGTCAACTGGGCGATCGCGGCGTCGAGCTCCGCCTGGTTGCCAGTAAAGGTCTGACGGATCTCGACGCGGCTGTCGAAGTCGATCACCTGAGCGATATCGTTGGACTTGAGCCGATGGACGAAGTTCGTTGCCGCCTGCTGCAGAATCGGCAGGTGCTCTTCCATGCTCGCGCTGCTGTCGAGCAGCAGCGACAGCGCGATGGGCTGCTGGCGCCTGTTGAAAAAGGTGACGTTCTGCTTGATGCCGTCCTCGAAGACGAGGAACTCCGGCTGCTCGAGGTCAGTGATGTAGTGATTGCCCGCGTCGGTAACGGTGACATTCAGCGAGACGATGTCGATTCCGGCCTTGAACGACGGCTGTTGAGCAGTTAGACCTGCAACGAGACAGACGGACGCGAGCACGACAACGAACGTCAACCGTTTCACGTCAGGCTCCAGACTCTCCCCGGGCCCGTGCACCACGCATCGTCACGCCCGCGCGCGCCGAAGACACCTCGGCGCGCTCGGGAGTTATGAGCTGCTGCGGGCGTCCGTACACAACTTTGTACTGCGAAGACAACTCACGCGCCAGCCGTTGCAGCGCGTCATCGAGCCCGTGCGGGCTGAGCAGCGTGATGCGTTGACCTCCGGAACCCCGTGGGCCGGCATCCAGCAGGAAGGAACGTTCGCGCGTCGCATGTTCCTCGGAGTGATAGAACTGGCCGATCGTGACCATGTGAAGGGCCACGTCCTCGTCGTGGAGAGCGGCGACGACATCCTTTGAGTAGCGATTGGTGAACTCGATGCCGTCGGTGAAGACGGGGACGATGACGGCTCGGGGCGTCTCGCGCTTGGAGAGACCGCGCGTAGTCTCGAAAATGCCGTCAAGCAGCGTCATCCCACTTTGACTCATCGCAAAGAGGCGGCCGACGGCATCCGAGAGCCGCTTCGTGTCGTCGGTATAGTCGACCAGGATGGTGGGACGATCCGCCAAGGCGATCACGGCGACATGGTTACCCGGCGCCATCTTGGCGACGAACTTCGACAGGCCGGTGCGGAAGAACGTGATGTCGTCGTTCGCGGAGGCGCTGTTGTCGACCAGGATGGCGATGTCGAGTGGCTCTGTGGCCCGCGAGACTCGAAGGACCTCGCGCTTGATTCCGTCTTCCCTGATCTGGAATGCATCGGGGCCGAGGTTACTCACCGGCTCGCCGTCGCGATCGACGGCGCTCACGAACATCACACCCTCGCGGCCAGCTTGAGCCGCGTGCGGAGCCGTTGACAGACAGACGAACGCGACACATGCGGACGCTGCGGCAACCAACGATCGAATAGGTGTCAGATACATGGGCGTCAGAAGGCAGGCTCTGTAGGGGCAGTATAGGCCCGGCCCCGAGGAGCGTCAAGACGTTATAGACAGCCTGAACCTATTGAAAATACTGGACTTGATCGTGGCAACAGGTGACGAAATTGCGTGAAGCGTCCGCGACACGTGGCGGCTGGTGAAGTTTTTCACAAAGTCGGGATATACTGATGGGCGGTACAGCCTTGCGACAGGGCTGACTGTGGCTCGGATCGCAGGCAAGCGTTTTGAAGCGTACTGTGCCATGGAAAAAAAGCAGTCGGGCTTTTCGTTCAAGCGCTCGGCAGAGTCGTTCCAGGACAACGTACAGCGCGCGGGACCAGCGGCGGGTGCAAGCTACACGCTGATCGGCGCCATCGTCCTGCTCGGCGGTATCGGCTATGCCGTTGATCAGTGGCGCGGGACCGCACCTTGGGGTTTGTTTGTCGGTCTTATCCTCGGATTGACCGTCGGGTTCTACGAGTTGGCAAAGGTCGTCTGGCATCGATGACGGCAGTGGCGTGGATGATCGGCGCGGGCCTGGTTTCGTGGCTCGTGACGAGAGTAATCACGGACGGGAGCGGCGATCCGGAAGTGCTCCTGGGGATGGCGGGCCCGTTGGTATCCGCGATTGGCAGCTGGATAGCCTACGTGCGTGCCTACCGGTCGGCACCAGGCCGCCTGACCAACGTGATGATCACCGCGCTGGCCGTGAAGATGGTGTTTTTCGGCGGCTACGTCGGCGTGATGCTGCGTGGGCTGAATCTGCGTCCGGTGCCGTTTATCGTGAGCTTCGCGGCGTACTTCATCGCGTTGCACACGATTGAAGCGACGTTCCTGCGACGATTGTTGATGGACGATCTGCGTTCGCCGACGAGCGAACGCGCATAAGATTACGGGCCACGTGATGCTTCAACCCGAACCTGTTGCTGCCGGTGTGGCTTCAGAAGCCGCAGAGAAGTTCAATGCCGGCAAGGTGATCATCGAGCACGTTTCGAACAGCCCGCTCGATCACCCGCTCATTCATCTGCCACCGGTCTTCGGCATCGATTTCTCCATCACCAAGCATGTCTTCATGCTCTGGGTGGTCGCGGCGCTTGTATTCCTCATTGTCACGGTGACCGTGCGTCGCTACCTGCGACAGGATCGCCTCATCCCCTCGGGTTTCATGAGCGCCCTGGAAATCGTGGTGGAATTCGTCCGCGACGGTATTGTGGAGCCCAACGTCGGTCGCAAGTGGGTGAACTCCTGGACACCGTTGCTGCTGACGTTCGCGGTGTTCATCCTGGCCGCGAACGCGATCGGCCTCATTCCCATCTTCGACGTGCTCTCGCTGATCAATCACTCGGTGCTGCACTTGCCTGAGGAATCGTTCATGGCGCGGGTGCTTCACGGTGGCACCACCGCGACGGGCAACTACAACGTGACGGCGGCGCTCGCAACCATCACGTTCTTCGCCATCGTCATCGCCGGCGCGCGCGCGCACGGCTTCGTCCAGCACTGGAAGAACCTGGTGCCGCACGGTCTGCCTTTGCCGGTGACGCTCATGCTGATCCCCATCGAGATCATGGGCATGTTCGTCCGGCCGTTCGCGCTCACGATGCGACTCGCGGCCAACATGACGGGCGGCCACATCGCGATTCTCGCCATCCTGTCCTTCGTGTTCATCTTCACGGAGTTGTCTGGACAGGCGCTGGTCGGCGTCGGCATCGGCATTCCGTCGGTGGTGCTCGCGGTGCTGTTGTCGGCGCTCGAGATCATCGTGGTCGCGGTCCAGGCTTACGTGTTCACACTGTTGACGGCCGTGTTCATCGGCATGGCCATTCACGCTCACCACTGAGTGTTTGTCGGCGCGTCCACGAGGACTCGCGTTTCGAAGGAGAGACGAATGGAAGGGTTCGCACTTGCATATATGGGCGCGGGGATCGGCCTTGGCCTCGCTGTGATCGGCGCAGGTCTAGGCATCGGTCGGCTTGCCGCCGGAGCCGCTGAAGCGATCGGACGGCAGCCTAGCGCGACCGCGCAGATCACCGGTGCCGTGAACCTTCCGCTCTTCCTGCTCGAAGGCGTCGCGATTCTTGCTGAAGTGTTCGCGCTGCTGATCGTGCTGATGAAGTAGCTGCGCGTAAGTCAAAGGTCAAAGGGCAAAGGTCAAAAGTCAAAGGTGGAAGGACGTTCGACATGAACACACTGGTCCAGCCCGATCCCGGGCTTTATATCTGGACCATCGTTACGTTCCTGGTCCTCCTGGCGGCGCTGGCGAAGTTCGCGTGGCGGCCACTCCTCGAGGCGCTCGACCGGCGGCAGGACATGATCCGCCAGTCGCTCGATGACGCGCACAAGGCGAAGCAGGAACTGGAGCGACTGAACGTCGAGTCGCAGCGAATTCTCGCCGCGGCGCGTACCGAGGCCGACGAGATTCTCTCCAACACCCGGTCGGACGCCAATCGTTTCCGCGAGGAGTTGAAGCAGAAAGCGCAGGCCGAGGCTGCCGGCATCGTGAAGAACGCCGAGCGGCAGATCGAGCTCGAAACAGCGCGTGCCCTTCAGCAGATTCGCACGGAAGCGGTGGACATCTCCGTCGCGATTGCCTCGAAGCTCCTCGAGCGCAACGTGACGAAAGAAGACAACGAACGGCTGATCGAAGAGACCTTCAAGCAGATCGAAGGCAGACGCCCCAGCTAGTCCGATGGGTCTTCCTGACCTCGGGTAAACGTCAACTCCCAAATTCCAACTCCCAACTCCCAAATGGGCAGACGTTTGGGAGTTGGACCTTGGGAGTTGGGAGTTGACAGGGTGGGCCTGGTTTTTCGCGACTCGGTTCGGCCTAGCGGTTGCCGCGTCCGAGCAGCGCCAGCGACGGGTCGCCGCGGAAGCGTGTGCGCGCGTCGGACATGAGCGCTTCGGCGCGAGACGGATCGCCCAGGATCGTCCAGAGCCGCGCGGCAACACCGTAGCCCTCAGGCGTCGGCGTCGAGGCGACGAGCTCGTTCAAGACATCCTCCACGGCCGCGTCACGATTCGAGGCGCGGTACAACATCGCCAGGCTCGTATAGGCCTGCATGCTGCGTGGGAAGTCCTGCAGCTCCTCGCGAAATTGCAGCTCCGCCTCGTCGTAGCGATCGAGGCGCGCGAGCGACTCACCCAGGTACAAGTGCAGATCGGCGAGCGATCGGCCGTGCTCGGCCAGCATGGCCGCGGCTTCCTTGAAACTTGCTGCGGCCTTTTCGTACTCCCCTTCGTCGTAGAGCAACCGTCCCTGGACGAACTGCTGCACCGGCATCGAAGGGTCAGCTTCGTGCGCCGCTTCGGCATGCTGGACGGCTGCGTCTTTGTCTTCACTCGCCAGCGCGACGCGAGCGGCCACTTCGTGCGCGGCAAAGATCTCCTGCGGCCCTTCGGCCTCGGCCAACATGACGGCGATGGCCGCTTGCTCTTTCGCCGCATCCGTCTTGTCGGTCTTCAACAGCGCGTCGGCGAGCGCCCGTGCCGCGACTGAGGCATCGGGACGAAGTTCTCGTACCTTGCTGAACTCGAGAATGGCTTCTTCGATTCGTCCGGTCCGTGAGAGCAGCACACCGATCTGGAAATGGATCGAGACCAGTTCGGGATGTTCTCGTGCGATCGCCTGAAGGGCCCTGATGCCTGCCGTGTACTTCTTCTGGCCGATGAGTATGGCCGCGGCGCGGTGTTCTTCCACGAGCATCCGCTGCGTGTTGGCGTCGATGGTGATATCGGTTGTGGCGACCGGGCCGTTGATGCCCAGGTAGCCGAGCAGCGCGTAACGATCCTCTTCGCTCGCCGCGACAGGCAATCGGGCGGCAATCGTCGACGAACTGACCAGGCCATCGAGCACCGTTCGCAGCCGGGCTGCCTCGTTGGCTTCGCCGACGGCCTCCGCTCCCGTATCGAGCGGCACGAGATCCTCGCCGGTCCCGCGGACGAAACGGAAGTGCACGCCCGTCAGCGCGTAGACAGGCTCTCCCCCGTACCTGAAATACGCGGCCAGCGACTCTGAGTAGATCGGCGACGCCGGCATGACCGCGTCGCTGTCGTCGAGCACCGCGCGCAGCGATCGTCCGGGAAGGCCAGCCGGCACAGGCGCACGAACGAGATCGAGGATGGTCGGCAGAATATCGACGTTCTGGACTGGAGACGCGACGCGTCGACGACTTCCCTGGCTGTAGGGCTGTTTGACGATAAGCGGCACGCGCAGGGCGCGATCATCGAGCGTAAGGCCTGAGCCGGTGTCGCCACGGTCACCGACCAGGACGATCGTCGCGTCGTCGTAGAGACCGCGCTCCTTGAGCGCCGACGACAGCCTCATGATGGCGATGTCGGCGTCTTGACCGGGGACCTGCACGAATAGAAAGAATCGCTGGCCACTCTGCGTGGACATCCAACGTTCCGCGATGTCGATCGTCCTGGAGCCACCGCGGTCGGTGGCGGCCGGGTCTTCCGTGTCTCCAGCGGACATCTCGTCGTCGAAGAACGAGAATCCCTGTCCGAGGCCTGTGCGCTCCCGCAGCAGGAACGATGAAACTGCGGCTCCCGTCGTGAACCCGCGATTGCGCAGCAACTCCGCGAGTGTGCTCGTGTCCTTCGGCAAGGAGAACCCGGCGTCGTCGCGCACACCGTGTTCGCTCGGCAGGCGGCCCGTCAGCAACGATGCGTGTGCGGGCAGGCTCTGTGGAGAGTGCGTGTAGGCGCGCTCGAAGATGATCGACTCGTGCGCCAGCGCGTCAATCGCGGGTGTATCGGTTCGCTCGGCGCCATAGGCGGATAGATCCGTGGCTGGCACACCGTCGATCGAGACGAGCAGGATCGGGCCCTGGTGCGGCGGCGACTCGCGCGCGTACCACCACCCGATTGCCGCGGCGCCGGTCACCGCGATCAAGAACAACGCAATAATCAGCCCGGCCAGCCATCGGTTGGCCTGGACGTGCGCGCGACGTGCCATAGCTACTGCGGAATCGCCTGCAACTCAGCGCGCGTCAACTCGAGCTCCGCTTTCGCGCGTGCCCCGGTGGTGTCATCGGTGAGCAGTTGAGAGTATGCGTTGATCGCACGATCGAGCAGCGCTCGGCGAGCGACCGAATTGGTTTCAGCTGCTGCCTGTTTACGGTATACATCAGCGACAACGAACGTGATCGACGTCAGTTTGGGGTTCTGTTCGCGGATCTGCTGATAGGCCGCGAGCGCCTGGTCGTACTGGCCACCGTCGCGAAGCTTGTTAGCCGCGGTAACGGACTGCAGCACGTTCTTATCGAGCGCCCCGGGGATCGGGCCGGGATCGTGCGCAAGAACGAATCCCATCGGCGGCGTCGTGGCCACGCGAACCGGCGCTTGTGCCGAAACGGACGCGAAGCCGGGCGCCTCGACGACAAACGTCCATGTCCCGGTTCGCAGGCCAATCATTCCCCAGCGCCCCTTGTCGTCAGTTGACGACGTGATTTCTGAAGGCCTCGCGTCCTTATTCATCGCCCGAACGATTGCCCCTTTGATCGGGCGGCCGTTGGTGTCCTTGACGGTGCCGGTCGCACGGGCGGACTGGGCGAACACAGGAATTGCCAGGAGGACCGTGAGGAGCACGCCGACCACGAGTCGTAAGCCTGACATCACGAAATCCTCCAGGACGGAACGTGAGTCCGTCGAGCGTAGTGCCGGTAATTTTATCGCAGGACGGTCCATCGGGGGCGCTCAGTAAAGCTCGTAGAGCATTACGTAAATCACGACGCCGGTCACCGAGACGTAGAGCCAGATTGGGAAGGTCCAGCGGGCGATCCTGACGTGCCTGTCGAATTGCGAACGGAGACCCCGGGTTGCCGTCACGAGCGCCAGGGGCACGATCGCCGCTGCCAGCACGACGTGGGTCACGAGAATGGCGAAGTAGACGAGCCGGATCGGACCTTGCCCGGGGAAGGGTTTCGAGCCGGCGTTCAAGTGATACGTCACATAGCTCACGAGAAAAAGCGCCGATGTGCCGAGTGCCGCCAGCATGCACCGCTGGTGATTGCGCTGATAGCCTCGCTTGATGAACGCATAGCCCAGCACCAGGAGGATTGCCGCGACACCATTGAGCGTGGCGTTCAGTAGCGGTAGGTCGGAGATGCTCAAAGCTCTCGGCGTGGAGCCGATCCAGAACCGATCGACGACCAGCGCACCCAGGAGGAGTGGCAAGTATGTGATAGAGAACAGGAAGAGTTGGCGAGCGTTTTCTACCGAACGATGGCGAGCGAACACGGCGCTCAGCCAGAAAAAGACAATCCCCAGACACGTGGCCACCGCACTGTAGGAGGTTCCCGCCAGGCCGACGCTCGCGGGCAACAAACTGACGGGCCAGAGTGCCGCCGTGTAGAGAAGCGCCTGACGACCTGTTCGTTGACCATCCGGCTCCACGACTGGCAGAAGGGGAATACCGGCACTTGCGTAATCGTCTTTGTACATCCAGGCGATCGCCAGGAAGTGTGGCATCTGCCAGAAGAACACGATGCCGAAGAGCACGACTGCGGGCAGCGTGATCTCACCAGTGGCAGCGGCCCATCCGATCACCGGTGGCAAGGCGCCAGGCACCGCTCCCACCAGCGTTGCGAGCGACGTTCGCGTCTTGAGCGGTGTATATACCAGCACGTAACTGATCAGCGTTGCGGCTGCAACGATGGCTGCCGCGGGCGTTGCCCAGATGGCGAGTTCCGTGATGCCCACGCCTGAGAGCGCGACACCGAACCAGCTGCCCTCGGCCACGCGAACGCGGCCGCGTGGCACCGGCCGGCCGCTCGTTCGCCGCATCAGGCGATCGGTGTCACGCTCCCACACCTGATTGAGTGCTGCGGCACCTCCCGCCACCAGCGCCGTTCCGATGAGCGTGTGTACTGCAAGCGCGACGGCCACGCCGTCTGGCGAAGCCAGGTACAGGCCGGCCAGCGTCGTGATCAGGACGAGCAGATTCAGTCTCGGTTTCGTGAGGGCGAGAAAATCGAGCGCACGATGCGAGCGAGCGACACTGTGGACCCGATCGGCGGCCGGCACCGACGCGCCATTCACGAGGTGTGTGCTCGTCTTCACGCGCGACCCCGCGCGGTTCTGATCGGATCGGCGGGTCCAATAGGACCGGCGGTTCCAATAGGACCCGCCCTACGTACGTCCATCGGCAGCCCGTAGGCCGGGTCCTGTTCTTTGTACCCGGCAATCCGCTTCGGTTCCTGGGACCCGGCGACGGTTCCGAAGCGGCCGCGGCGCGACCGTAGCGTCAGCACGAGTGACGTCGCGAGCACAGACGCGCCGGTCACGACGTGCAGCGAGTTGATGATGTAATGCTTCTGGGTCAGCACCGTCAGCGCACCGAGTGTGATCTGCAACGCGATCAGCAGAAGGAGCAGGGCGGAAGGCCGCCACAACTCCGGACGCGATCGATGATGAAAGAAGACGTGGCTCGTCGTCGCGAGCGCGAAAAGCGTCACGATCAGGGCGCCCACGCGATGCGCGAAGTGCACCGCGATTTTCGGGTTCCACGTCGGCGGCAGCAGGTGCCCGAAAGCGTATGGAAAATCCGGGATCGCAAGCCCGGCATCGGTGTGCCGCATCGTCGCGCCGACGAGGATTTGCAGATACACCAGCGCTGTGGTTGCTGTCGCGATCGTCTGCAGAATGCGATCGTCGGGTGTGGCGCCGCGGCGCGAATACGCGTCCTTCCACCCCCGTGACGTGGTCAGCGCGATCGTAATCGTCAGGCAGAAAACGAGCTGTGCCAGGCTCGCGTGAGCGATCGAGATCGGGTCCGGGAGATACCACAAGACCGTGATACCCCCGAGGATCCCCTGTGTGATCACGGCCGCCAGAGCGACGTACCCCAGCTGCCGCACCCATCGTCGTGGCTCGGCGAGGCGCAGCCACACGGCGAGAACGAGAATCAGGAAGCCTACCGTGCTCGCGACGAGACGATGGGTGTGCTCGAAACGAATGCCACCCACCATCTTGTCGAGCGGGAACGTGAACATGAACCACCCATAGGTTGTGGGCCAGTCGGGAACCGAAAGTCCGGAACCGGTGCTCGTGACGAGGCCACCGGCGAAGATCAGGATCGCGGTGGAGAAGGCGACGAGTACCGCGTAAAGATGGAGGCGCATAACTGCGGGCTAATCCCTAGAGCTTGAACGTGAAGGACAACTCCTTCATTTCCTTCGGTCCGATGGTCACCATCTGTGTCTGCGTGCCTAGCTTCTCGTGCCACGCTTCGATGGTGTACGTGCCGGGCGGCAGGTTCTGGATGCCGAATGTACCGTCCTGACCGCTGACGGCGTAGAACGGATGATTGAGTACTCCCACCCACGCGTTCATCCAGTTGTGCACATCGCAGTTGAACGGGACCATGACTTCAGCAGTCGTGAACACGTGCGTGTACTTGAGTCCCTTGAGGGCCTGACCGCGATTGAATTCGCGATTGTTCATCGGCTGCGCGTGGATGTTGTGCAGCGTCTCGTCGCTGTTGAGAATCTCGAGCGGCTGACCTGCCTGGATTCCAAAGACGCGAGGCACGTACGTGCACCCCTTCTGATCCAGAACCACGGGAATGGTCGGGACCGGGAACTTCATCTCTCCGAGTCCATCCTTGACGTAGACGAACACGTTCTGAAGGCCACCGCCGGTCGCCACGAAATTCTGTGTCTTCGCCTCGCCCAGCTGCTCGCAGTACTGATCTGACCGGCGATTGATCGTTTGGGAAGGTGGCGGCGTGCCCTCGAGTTTGATCGAGCCCTTCAAACCACCGGCGGTTGCCGCGTCAACAGGATTGGCGACAGTGGCCGCGGGTGCCGGCGCAGTCTCCTTAGAATCATTTCCGCCGCCGCAGGCGGCCGAGCTCAGGAGGATGACAGCTAAGAAGGGGCGCAGGAATGAGACCATGCCAACAGACAATTATCACACGCCCCCGGCCGCCACGATCTTGCGGTGGACCCTGTCCTCGAACCACTTCGCACTCCACCAGTCGACAGGCGTGACTTGTTGTCCACCGACCAGCATCGTGAAATGCAGGTGATCCCCGCCGGCAAGCCCCGTCATGCCACTTCGACCGAGCTCCGCCCCTTTGTCGATTTTGTCGCCGACTTTCACGCCAATCGAAGACAGGTGCCCGTACAGTGATTGCACGCCCAGCCCATGGTCGATGATGACGCAGTTTCCGTAAATCCCGAGATCGGACGCATGGACGATGATGCCGTGCTCGGCCGCCACCACCGGGACGTTGGCCGTCACGGCGAGATCGAATCCGAGATGCACCTGCCGATCGACCTCCTTGCCTTTGTAGACATACGTGCGCGTGTCGGCGAACCGCGCCTCGACCTGCGAATTCCCAAGCTGCTGGAATGCGCCCTTGAAGAGCATCTCAGGCGCTGACTTCTTGGCCAGGTCGGTGATGAACTGGTTGTTCTTGCGCCGCAGATCGCCGTTGATCTTGAGGAACCCCGACAGCAGATCGTCGGTCGGAATCTTCTCGTCCGGAGAGTTGCCGGCGATGGCGGGCACGACGCGGCCGATGAAGCGATCGTCGATCTCGATGCGGCTCTTGGAATAGGGCTTCGGGAACACCTGGTGATCGAGCGCCGCATGCGCTTCGTTGCCCGCTGGATCGCGAGCGAACACCTGGAAGTCGGTGTTGAGGTCCTGATCGAACAGCAACGCGAAGAACGCGACGCGCAATGCCGGATCGCTCGTGATGCCGACGCCGGAGGCCGGGTACCCGCGATACTCGATGTTGCCGACGCGCACGCCGGATTCCACATCCGCCGGGGTAGCCCGATAGACAGCGAACTCACTGCCTCCGTGGTTGATGTAATGGAACGTCGAGAGCACCGCGACTTGCGGCGGATCGAGGCGCACAGTCACGTCGTGCGTCGTTGACGAACTCACTTTGCGGAGACCAAAGAGCACCGGACGTGAGGCATTGACGACGATGCGTGCAGGACCTGACTGGAGGTCGGGCAGCGCCTTCTTGCCGATTGGCCGCATCACGTAGATTCGTTCGGCCGATTCCTGTCTGATATCTCCCTGCGGCTGGTCGAGCGTGAACACGGGGAATGTCTTGCCACCCTGCTCGACGATGACATCGACCGAAGAGAATTTCCCTTCTGGCGCCTCGACCATCATCTCGAACGAGGAGTTCTGCCCGACGAATTGGCCAGGCTGTCGAATCGCGATCGTCGGACCGGTCGACCGCCCCGCCCAGAACCACGCCCCGGCGGCGACGATCACGGCCAGGACCAGAAGGAACACGATGAATCTGAAAAAAGCACGCATGTCTGAATGATAACGCGCCTGCGGGCCTTCGCTGAGTTGGAACAACGTGTTCCCTC
>Ga0075423_10001480_pt1 | contig 20706 bp, 19 predicted proteins | sample SoiMethybrSBSTD2_FD_80114 | JGI IMG/M metagenome (GOLD analysis project Ga0075423, IMG submission 80114) | Bulk soil microbial communities from a Populus tree surrounding site in Tennessee, USA - Soil MetaG P. TD hybrid SBSTD2 | ecosystem: Environmental > Terrestrial > Soil > Tree plantation...
GAGCTCGAGCACGTGCAGTGGGTGATGAAGGGCGGCGTGGTGGTGAAGGACGAGCTCAAGAGCCCGCACGCCGCGCGCGAGTCGGGCGGTGGAGGCGGACATTGAGCGCCGGGCCGGGCGTGCGGGCGCGGCAGCGGAGGGCCAAGGCATGAGTGGACGCGACCTGGTGATCGCGAAGAACGGGGACTCGCTCGCCGGCAAAGTGCTCGATTCGAGCTTCACGATCACGACCGATTTCGGCCAGCCGCTGACCTTCAAGACCAGGGACATCTACTGGATCCACTTGAAGAGCGCGCAGGCGCCGTCGGACGAGATCTGGACCGCGAACGACGACCGCGTGCGCGGCGCGCTCCGGGGCACGGCGGTGCGGTTCGAGCCCGTGGGCCAGAAGCCGATCTCGATTCCGTACGCCGCGATCCACACGCTGATCCTGAACCAGGGGTTCTCGGCGCGGCGCGGCCTGCGTTCCCGCTGATCGCCCGCACGGCCGCGGAGGGTTCCTGAGCGGGATCGAGATCCAGGGTCTCACCAAGACCTACCGCGGCGGCCAGGTGCGGGCGCTCGACGACGTCTCGCTCTCGGTTCGCCCCGGCGAAGCGTTTGGAATCATCGGCCCCAACGGCGCCGGCAAGACCACGCTGCTCGGCTGCCTGCTCGGGCTCCTGCGACCCGACGCGGGACGCATTGCCGTGGACGGCCGCCCCGCCGACGACCTCGCGGTGCGCAGCGTCACCGGCTACCTCCCCGAGCGCCTGGTGCTCGACCGCTGGATGCCGGGGCTCGACTTCCTCGCCTACCATCACGCGCTCGCGCGCCTCGATCCCGCGCGGCGCCACGATGAGGCGGCGACGGCGCTCGAGCGCGTCGGCCTCACCCAGGCGGACGGGCGCCAGGCGATCCGCCGTTACTCCCGCGGCATGCTCCAGCGGCTCGGGCTCGCGCAGGCGCTGCTCGGCGCGCCGCGCTACCTGTTCCTCGACGAGCCGATCTCGGGCGTCGATCCCGCCGGGGTCATCCTGTTCCGCAAGCTGCTCGGCGAGATGCGCGCGCGCGGCGCCACCTTGGTCATCAACTCGCACCAGCTCGACCAGGTCGAGCGCATCTGCGACCGCGTGGCGTTCGTGCGCGGCGGCAAGGTGCAGTCGATCGAGACGCTGGAGGCCGGCGCCGCGCACGCGCGCGTGCTGCGGGTGCGCTGGGGCGCGAATTCCGATGCATCTGCGCTCACGCCGGAAAGGCTCTCGACGCTGGGCGCGGGCGTGGGCGCCGCGCTCGAGGAGCTGAAGCCTCCCGAGGCGCGCTTCACCGTGGCGGACGACGACGGCGCCGCGAAGCTGCTCGCCACATTGCTTGGCGCCGGCGTGCGCGTGATCGAGGCCACGCCCGAGAGCGGCCGGCTCGAGCGCCTGTTCGTGGAGCCCGGAAAGGAGAAGGCCGGGCCGTGAACCCGACCCTGATCGTCGCGCTCCTTCAGCAGCGTGCCCGCAGCCTGCCGCGCATGGCGCTGGTGTTCTCGTTCTTCACGCTGCCGCTCATGGTGCTGGCGTTCGCGCGCGGCGCCGGGCTCGCGCCGCTCCACGTCGGCCAGGCGTTCGCGGTCCTGCTCGGCACCGGCATCATCGGCCAGGACGCGTCGTCCGGGACGCTCCAGCTCCTGTTCGCGCGGCCGGTGACGCGCGCCGAGTACGTGATCAGTCGCTGGCTCGGAGCCGCGCTCGCAGCTTCGTGCCTGATGGTGGCCCAGCTCGCGATCGGCGCCGGGCTCCTCGCGATGCATCACGAAATGCCGGGCGCGAAGGAGCTCCTGCTGTTCGCCGGCGAGCAGCTGCTCACCATCTTCGGCATGGTGAGCGTGCTGCTGCTGTTCTCGACCATGCTGCCCGGCATCGGCGACATCCTGGCGCTGATCGTGGCCGGCATCACGGGACAGGCGCTCCAGCTCGGCGCCGCGCTGTTCAAGGCGCCGTGGCTCGCGCGCGTGGGCGTCGAGCTCGGCCGCTTCGTGTCGCCGTCGCTCGACCTCGGGGCGCTCTTCGGCGGCGGCCCGGTCTCGTGGTTCGAGGTGGTGTCCTACTTCTCGACCGTGACGCTGTGCGTGGCGCTGGCGATTGTCGTCATGAACCGCCGCGAGCTCTCCTATGCCACCGAGTGAGGCGGGCGCGACCGCCGGGGCGCAGGGCGCCATGCCGCGCGCCCCGCGCTCCGGGCCGACGCGGGCCACCCCGGTGCTGCTGCTGGCGCTCGCCGGCCTCCTGCTCGTAGTGCGCGTGACCCTCGGGGTCTTGGAGGAGGTCCGGCCGGTCGAGCGCCCCGACCGCGTCGAGTGGCGCGAGCCCGCGGCCGGCGAGGCCGAGGCGCGCGCCGCCGACCGGCTCATGCTCTACTGCTTCACCCGCGACGGCGACCCCGTCTGTCGCACCCTGAGCCGGGAGGCGTTCGCCGACCCCCAGGTTGCCGGGCTGATCCAGACCCAGTTCGTCCCGATCCGGGTGCTCGACCTCGAGAGGGAGGAGGGCCGCAACCCTCCTTACGTCGCTCTGCTCGAGCAGCGTTACGCCGTCAGGGCGTTCCCCACGCTGGTGGTGGTCCACCCGAACCGGCCCACCTTCGTGAAGCAGGCCGGATTCACCGGCCGGATCGCCACGGCGCAGTTCCTGTCGAGCGCCGCCGCCCGCATCCTCGTTCCGCACACGCGGATGGGCACGGGTTCCCCGATCGATTCGGCCGCCTCGGCGCCCTGAGGATTCCCCGGGGAATCCTCGCGTCGCCGCAAGCCCTTCCCGCCCCGAATGCAAAGTCGCTAAGCGACTGCGAAATCAAGCCCTACAAAAAAGATTGCCGTTTGGGGTGACTTTCGGGCCCGGCTCCCTATAATCGCTGGTCCGCGGCACACGACGCGGGCAACGTGGAGGGAACAATGACCTTCACCCAAGTGAAGCCGAAGGAGTCGGGCGGGGCGCAGCACCGCAGTGCCAGCCGTAACCCGAAGTCTTTGAGCCGCACCCTCGCGAGCCCCATTCCCGCGTCCGCCTAGGCCGTGAACCAACCCATCAAGCCCAAGCCGCCCGGGCGGCCGCACCGGGGTTTCCGGGCACGCGTCCGTTTCCGGGCCGAGTGGCGGAAGTCCGCCCGGCTCCTGAGGCGGCACCGCGAGGACGTCGCGCTGCTCTTCGGCGTGGCTGCCATCACGTTCTCCCTGATCGGGACCTGCAACAGCCTCGACCAGGTCGCCCTCCAGCGGAACAGCCTCATGCCGCAGGTCGGGGTGAGCGTCCGGCCCTCGCGCTCGAACCCGCCCGAGGCGGACGCCGTCGAGCTGATCGTCACCAACAACGGCGGCGTGATGAACGACCTCCAGGTGGACTGCCGGAGCTTCATCCCGATGCAGATCAAGCTCCCCACCCGGCGCGACACGCTGCTCGCGTTCCTGCCGGTCGAGAACTACTTCTGCTCGATCACGAAGACCTACCAGGCGCGCGGCGTGATCGCGCGCGCGGAGCCGGCGCCGACCGCCCAGAACGCGGACGACGCAGAGGCCCAGGCGCGCAGCACGTACCAGGGCGCCGATCTTTCGGTGCGCCCGGGGCGGGCGCATCACGTCGTGCACCTGGCGTACACCGATGCCTTCGGCAAGCGGCGCGATCGCTACTACGTGGTGAGCGAGCTCGAGTCGTGGGAGGCGCCGGCGCGGGTGTGGCGCCGCATGACCGACAGTCTGGTGGTGCGCCAGGCCACGCGACGCCGGTTCGATCTCGCGCGCGCCTCCGGCGCGAACGTGCTGCGCTGGGCGCGCGGCATCGTCTCCGCCGGCCGCGACGACCGCGGCATGCTGAAGCGGCTGGGCGTGGTGCCGTAGGGCCTGCGACACGCCGCGGGCGCGGCCGGCCGCGCCCGACTATTGCTCCGCGATCGGCCCCCGGCTCGAATCGTGGGCGAAGCTCCCGATCAGACGCGACAGCTCATCGGGGCGGTCGAGCATCGGGAAGTGCCCGCAGCCCTCGACCCGCACGCTCTTCGCGTTGGCCGCGCCCGCGTAGCCCAGCGGCTTCGCCGCCTGCTCCCATGTGCGATCCACCGCCCACATGCGCTGGCTGAACACCGCGAGCAGCGGCGCCTTGAGGTGCCGCATCCGCAGCGAAACGTCGGCGAACAGCTCGAGCTGGAGCCAGGGCTTGAGCGTCGACATCCCGACCTTGTCGGCGTTGGCGTAGAGCTTCGCTCCCTGCGCCGAATCGCGGCCGTACGCGGTGTAGATCCGGCGCAGCGTTCCCGCATAGTCGTCGTCGAGCGCCTGGTAGAGCCGCCGCGCCTCTTCGTCATCGATCTGCGGGCGGAGCGCGGTCTCGATCAGCACCAGCGAGCGCACCCGCTCCGGATGCTGGAGCGCCTCCATCGCGGCCACCATCCCGCCGAGCGCGTGGCCCACGAGCACCACCGGCTCTTTCGACTCTGCTGCGAGCGTGGCGTCGAGCGCTTCGGCCGCGCGCTCGAGCGTGACGGGCTCGGGCAGCGGGCTGAGATCGTGGCCGGGCAGCTCCACCAGCACCACGCGGTGCCGGCGCGCGAGCAGGCGGGCGGTCGGCAGCCAGTCCTGGACGCTCCCGCCCGGACCATGCAGCAGGACAACGGTCGGGCCGCGGCCCATCGCAAAACGATGGGGCGGCGAGACCGGCGGGTGCGGGCGCAGCGCGAGCGCGATGACGAGCGCCAGCGCCGCGAACGCCGGGAGCAGGATGAGGAGCCGTCGGGTCACGGTGCGGGGTGCGTCCCGGGTTGAAACGGGACGCACCCGTTATCGGCGGAGGATCGCAGCGGCTGAAGCGCCCTAGTTGCTCGCCAGCGGCGCGGTCTCGAACTGGCGGATGATGTTCGCCAGCGTGTCGGGCTGGTCGGCGTACATCTGCGCACCGCTGTTGGCAACGCGCCGCGCCCGGATCGCGCCGGGGTTGTCGAAGCCGCGCTGCTTCCCGACCGACGCCCAGGAGACGGTGTCGGCCCAGGCGCGCGACGATCCGACGAACAGCAGCGGCGTCTTCAGGTTGCGCGTCGCCCTCGAGGCGTCGAGGTCGAACAGGGCGTGGAAGTAGGCCTTCATCTGCGGCTGCGGCACCAGCGCCGCGCGCGAGTAGAGCGCGACGCCCTCTGCGGAATCGCGCCCCATCCCCATGTAGACCTTCCGCAGGAACATGTCGAAGTTGGCGTCCATCATGGCCAGGAACGCATTCTTCTGCTGATCGGGGACCGCCATCGGCGGCTTGAGCGTGGCGTCGATCACGATCAGGCCCTTCATGCGGCCGGGGTGCGCGCCGGCCTCGATCAGGGCGATCGCTCCGCCCAGGCCGTGGCCCACCACCACGGTGCTGTCGCCCTGCTGCTTCGCCAGCACCTGATCGAGCGCAGCAGCGCAGGCGCCGAACGAGAACGGCTCCGCCATCGGGGTCTCGCCGTGCCCGGGCAGGTCGACCAGCACCACGTGGTGGTCGGTGATGAGCTTGCGCACCGTGGGCATCCACTGCATGCGCGCCCCGCCCAGCCCGTGGACGAACACCACGGTCGGCCCGTGACCCAGCTCGGTGAACTTGAGCGTGGCCGGGGTCTGTGCGGCCAGCGTGGCGGCGAAGAGCGGCGCCATCAGCGCGGCGGCGGCCGCGGCGGTCCGTGCTTTCATGTCGGGTTTCCTCCCTGAGCGGGTGGCGGCAGGCCGTTCCGCTTCGTGCTCCGGCTCGTGATCGCGTGGTGCGGCGCCCCCGGCGGACCGGGGGGTGGCGGCTGCCTCATCTTCCGCCCGTGTCATCGGCAGGCTGTCATGGCAATTACGGCCCGGAGTGCGCCGCTCGTTGCGGCAGCGAAAGACGGCGGCCACGGCCCCTCTTGCGCTACTGCACAGATGTGCAGTATAGTGCCTCTGCCAGGCCAGCCATGCGACGCGAAGCCATCCAGCAAGCGGTAGCGGTGCGCGCCGACTTTCAGGGCGGCGCGGTCACGCCGGTCTCGTTCCGCCACGCGGGGCGCGAGCAGCGGGTGACGCGCGTGAACGCCCGCTGGGTGGACCGCGCGGGGCGGCACCCGAGGTTCCACTTCTCGGTCACGGTCGAGAGCGGCGACGTGTGCGAGCTGCAGCTCTCGGGCGCGGACCTGGTGTGGTGGCTCGATTCGGTCACGCTGGAGGAGTGAATGCGACTCGAGGACGGACCGGAGAGCCGACTGCGATTCGAAGCCGTCGCTCGCGCCGCGGCGCCGGGCGGGACACACGACGTGTCCTTCCCCCCCGCCACGAACCATACGGCACCCCTGCAGGCGGGGTCGTGCGCCGCGGTGCGAGAGACGGAAGCAGCGACGAAATCCGGGAACGGGGACACGGCCGGCGGTGGCATCGCGGGGATCGCCGAAGCCGCCGGCGTGCCCCGGCCCGGAGAGTGCTGTGCCGCGGGCGAGGCCGTGGCCGGCGGGAGTCGCGTCTCGTGGCACCCGCTCGCTCCGCCTAGGGCTCCGCTCGCTCCTCGCGAGCGCGCGGAGGGACCCTCCCTCCGCGCGCCGCGAGAGTGCCTCGAGACGCGACTCCCGCCCGCCACGGCCTCGCTCAGCCCGCCCGAGCGCACCGTACTCCACGTCGACATCGACGCCTTCTTCGCGGCGATCGAGCAGCAGCGCGACCCGCGGCTCCAGGGCAAGCCGGTGATCGTGGGTGCGGGCGTGATCGCTTCGTGCTCGTACGAGGCGCGCCAGTTCGGGCTCAAGGCCGGCATGGCGCTCTCCGAAGCGCGGCGGCTGTGCCCCGAGGCCGTGATCCTCGAGGGTCATGCCCAGGTCTACCGCTGCTTCGCCGAGGAGATCTTCGCGCGCTGCCGGGAGCTGGCGCCCGCGGTCGAGACCTACCTCGACGAAGCCTACTGCGACCTCACCGGCACCGAGCGCCTGCACGCCGATCTCGCGACCGCGGTGCGATCCTTGAAGCACGCCATCCGCGACACCACCGGCCTCACCGTGACCTGCGGCATCGGGCCCAACCGGATGCTCGCGAAGCTGATCGGCAAGACGGTGAAGCCGGACGGCCTCGCGCGCATCGCGGCGGCAGATGCCGACGGGTTCCTGCGCGGGCGGCCGATCGAGCAGCTCGCGGGCGTCGGCCACGCGCACGCCCGCACGCTGCGCTCGATGAACCTCCACACCATCGGCGACCTGCGCGCGCTCTCGGTCGACGTGCTGGAGTCGCTGTTCGGCGTGAACGGCCGCCTGCTCCACGAGCGCTGCCGCGGGCGCGACACCGCGCCGGTGAACGAGCGCGAGATCCCGCTCTCGATCTCGCGCGAGACCTCGTTCCACCGCGACACGGCCGATCGCGTCGAGATCGAAGGCATGCTCGAGTATCTGGTCGGGCGCGCGTGCCGCGCGGCGCGCGAGCTCGCGATCCGCGCCCGCACCGTGAGCGTGCGGCTGCGCTACTCGGACGGCGAGGGCGCGGAGCGCGCCCGCTCGCTGCGCGTGCCGTCGGACGCCGACCCGGTGGCGCTGGCGCTCGCGCACGACCTGCTGCGCGCGCTCTTCACCCGGCGCGTGGCGCTGCACCACGTGGGCGTGACGTTTTCGAACTTCGTTCCGGCCGCCGGCGAGCAGGGCGCGCTGTTCGACGAGCGTGAAGCCGGCCGCCGCGCCGCGCTCTACCGCGCGTTCGACCGCGTGCGCGGCGCCTACGGACACGGCGTGCTGGTCTCGGGCCGCGCGCTCCACCTGAAGGACCGTCTCGCGCAGGACCGCCACGGCTTCGTCCTGCGCACGCCGTCGCTGACGAAGTAGGCGCGCCATGGGGGCTCCGGAGCGCGCCGGTCAAGCGACCTTCACGCCGCTGCGGGTGCGCTCGCACGGCTCGCTGCTCAACGGCGTGGCGTCGCCCGAGGCGCTGATCGAGCGCGCGCTCGCGCTCGGCTACCCATCGCTCGCGCTCACCGATCGCGACAACCTCTACCTCGCGATCCGCTTCTACCGCGCGGCGCGCGCCGACGGCCTGCGCCCGCTCCTGGGCGCGGAGCTCACCCACGGCGCCCACACCGCACTGCTGATCCCGCTCGACCGCCGCGGCTGGTCGCACCTGTGTGCGCTGCTCACGCGCCGGCATCTGGATGCGCGCTTCGATCTCGTGGTCGCGCTCGCCGAGCTCCACGCCGGGCTCCACGTGATCGTCGAGTCTCCCGGCCTCGCCGCCGCGCTGCTCGCGGCCGGCGTGCCCGCAGCCGCTGCGGTCGCCGGCGCCGGCGCGCGCGCGGAGGGCGGGCGCGCCGGCGGCATGTGGATGGGCGTGCGCGGTCTGCCGGGCGAGCGCCGCGAGCTCCGCGCCCGGGTCGCCGCTGCGCGCGGCTTCGGCATTCCGCTGGTCGCGACCGGCGACTGCGTGCTGCTCGATGCGCGCGACTTCGACACCCACCGCGCGGCCGTGACCGCCGCCGCCGGCGAGCTGCTCGAGCGCATGCCGGCGGCTGCGTTCTGCGCGCGCGAGGCCCTGCTCGCCGGCCCGGCGGAGTGGGTGCGGCGCGTGCGCGCGGTGTGCGCGGCGGCCGGCGAGCCCGGCGCTGCTTCCGAGGCGCTCGAGCACAACGCTGCGCTGGTCGCGCGCTGCCGGCTCGAGATCGAGCTGGGCGTGCCGATTTTCCCGCGCGCGCCGCTGCCGGATGGCGTCCCCGGGCCCGCACATTTGCTCGCGCAGTGCCGCGCGGGGCTCGAGCGGCGCTACGGCCCGTGCCACGGCGCGGCGGAGCGCCGCCTCTCCTGGGAGCTCGGCATCATCGAGCGCATGGGCTTCACCGATTACTTCCTGCTGGTCGCCGAGATCGTCGGCTTCGCGCGCACGCGCGGCATCCCGACCGTGGGGCGCGGCTCGGGCGCCAGCTCGATCGTGGCCTATTCGCTCGGCATCACGAACGTCGACCCGCTGCGCCACGGCCTCACGTTCGAGCGCTTCCTCCACCCCGCGCGCCGCGACTGCCCCGATCTCGACATCGACCTGTGCTGGCGGCGGCGCGACGAGGTCATCGCGCACGTCTACGAGACCTACGGGCACGACCGCGTGGCGATGATCGCGACCCACGCCACGCTCGGCGCGCGCTCGGCGTTTCGCGAGACCGCGAAGGCGCTCGGCGTCTCGAACGCGCGCGTGAACGCGCTCGCGCGCATGGTGCCGCGCGAGATGGATCCGCCCTACCGCGAGCAGCTGGCCTCGTTCCCCGGCGCATCGCACGTGGACTGGAGCGAGCCGCCGCTCGCGCAGGCGCTGACGCTCGCCGAGCGCCTGAGCGGCGCGCCCCGGCACCTCTCCGTGCACTGCGGCGGGATCGTGATCGCCGACCGCGCGCTCACCGACTACGTCCCGCTCGAGCGCGCCGCCAAGGACGTGGTCGTGACCCAGTTCGAGATGCGCGCGATCGAGGCGATCGGGCTCGTGAAGATGGACCTGCTCGGCAACCGCGCGCTCTCGACCATCGGCGAGTGCATCGCGCTCGCGTGCGCAGACGCGCCTGCCGCGGACGGGGCGGAGAGCGAGGCGCGGGGAGGCGAGGGGCGAGAGTCGCGTCGCGCGGCGCTCTCGCGGGGCGCGCAGGGCGGGTCCCTGCGCGCCCTCGCGAGGAGCGAGCGGAGCCCTAGGCGGAGCGAGCGGGCGCCACGAGACGCGACTCTCGCCCCTCGCCTCCCCGCCTGCTCAGGCGGCTCTGTTCCGCCGCCGCTCGCCCCTCGCCTCCCCGCACCTCGCCCCCGGGCCATGCTCGACCTCGAGCGCATCCCCGAGGACGACGCCGCCACCGCAGCTCGCGTCGCCGCCGGCGACACGCTCAACTGCTTCCAGCTCGAGTCGCCCGCGATGCGCCACCTGCTGCGCATGCTGGATGCGCGCACGCTCGAAGACACCATCGCCGCCGTTGCGCTGGTGCGACCCGGGGCCGCCGAGTCCGGGATGAAGGAGGCCTACTGCCGCAGGCGCCGCGGGCTCGAGCCGCCCGCGTTCGCCCACCCGCGGCTCGAGCCCGTGCTCGGCCCCGCGTACGGCGTCATGCTCTACGAGGAGGACGTCATGGGCGTGGCCGCCGCGGTCGCCGGGCTCACGCTCGCCGAGGGCGACGATTTGCGGCGCGCGATCGGCGCCGCGCGCCGCGACCAGGAGTTCCGCGCCCTCGAGGGCGGGTTCGTCGGCCAGGCGACGCGCGCCGGAGTCGACGAGGCCTCCGCGCGCGCCGTGTGGCGCGACCTCACGCGCTTCGCCGGGTACGCGTTCTGCAAGGCGCACGCCGCGGGCTACGGCACGCTCGGCTGGCACAGCGCATATCTCAAGACCCACTTCCCCGCCGCGTGGGCCGTCGGCATCCTCAACCATCACGCCGGCATGTACGCCACCTGGGTGCACGTCGAGGACCTGCGCCGCCACGGCGTCGCGTTCCGCGCGCCGTGCGTGATGCGCTCCGACTGGGACGCGCACCTCGAGCAGGGCGCCGTGCGCCTCGGCCTCTCGTGCGTGTTCGGGCTCGCGGAGGCGACCGCGCGGCGCATCGTCGCGGCACGCGCGGAACGGCGCTTCGAGAGCCTCGCGGACTTCATCGACCGCGCGCGCCCCGCCCTGCCCGAGAGCGAGTCATTGATCCTGGCCGGCGCCCTCGACGGGACCGGCCGCACCCGTCCCTCGCTGCTGCTCGAGGCGCGCGTCACCGACGCGCGCCAGCGCGGCGTCCGTCCGCCCGCGCGCGCCGCCGATGCTTCGCTCCTGCCGCGCGCGGTCGCGCCGCTCGCCGTGCCCGAGCTGCCGGAGTTCGGCCTCGCCGAGCGCGTGCGCGGCGAGTGCAGCGCGACCGGCCTGTGGTTCAGCGCGCATCCGCTCGACGTGCTCGCCGACCCGGCCGCGTTCCGCGGCGCGACGCCCGCGGCCTCACTCGCCCAAAACGTCGGGCGCCGCGTCGCGATCGTGGGGCTCCCGTGCGCCACGCGCCGCGTCGAGACGAAGCAGGGCGGCGTCATGCTTTTCCTCACCCTGGCCGACCACAGCGGGCTCGCGGAGTGCGTCCTGTTTCCGGACGCCTACCGGGCGCTCGCGCGCGTGGTGCGCGGGCAGGTGGTGCGCGCCGAGGGCCGGGTCGAGGAAACGCTGGGAGCGCTGACCGTTACGGTGACCGGGGCCAGCGAGGTCGCGGCGGCAACTCCACGCCTTTCGGACCATGTGCGCGACGACGATGACCACCCCGTCGCGCGGCACGTCCGATGCTAGCGCCTCCGCCCGCGACCTCACGATTTTTTTCATTGACGCGGCGCCCGCGCGGGAGTGATATGCGGGCGACGTCGAGGGTGCAGACAGACCCCGGCGCAAAACAGCCCATTGAAACAATGGGCACGGTCGAGTGCGGAACCTCTAAGGGGGACCGCCGGCCAAAAGATGCAGGTCGCTGACGCCGGATGGGGCGTCTGCTCTGGGACATCGATCCACAGAGGAGATGACTCGATCTGGCGTCGGCATTTTGCGCGCGGAGCGCGGCGCAGGCCCGACGCGCGGCACCGCTACAGCCCGATCGCGTCCTTCGCGCCGCGCATCGCCTCGAGCGTGAACGCAATGTGCGCGTCCATCTCCACGCCGAACTCGGCGGCGCCCTGCACGATGTCCTCGCGGCTCACGTTGCGGGCGAAATCGGCGCGCTTCATCTTCTTCCTCACCGACGCGACCTCGACCTGATCGAGCGTCTTGCCGGGCGTGACCAGCGCGCACGCCACCAGGAACCCGCACAGCTCGTCGCACGCGAACAGCGCCTGCGCCATGGGCGTGTCGCGCGGCACGCCGGTGTAGGTCGCGTGCCCCAGGACCGCGCGGCAGACGTCCTCGGGCCAGCCCTTGGCGCGCAGCAGCTCGACGCCCTTCACGGGATGGCGCTCGCGGTCCGGGTGCTTCTCCCAGTCGTAGTCGTGGATCAGCCCGACCAGACCCCAGCGCTCTTCGTCGCCGCCGAGCTGCTTCGCGTATGCGCGCATCGCGGCCTCGACCGCGTAGCAGTGCTTGCGCAGGTTCGGGTTCTCGACCCACTCGTGGAGCAGCGCGAGCGCCTGCTCACGCGTGGGGAGCGTCTGGACCGTCACTTGTTCGCGAAGTGGTCGCGGTTCTTCCCGATGAAGTCTTTCCACTTCTCGGGAACACCGTTGTCCGGGAAGATCGCCTGCACCGGGCAGGCGGCTTCGCACGCCTGGCAGTCGATGCACTCGTCGGGATGGATGTAGTACTGGTCCCCGCCCTCGTAGATGCAGTTCACCGGGCAGACCTCGACGCACGATTTGTCCTTCACCCCGATGCAGGGCTCGGCGATGACGAACGGCATTCCGTTCCTCCGTCAGCGTGGGATGGAGCGCGGGGGCGGATGCCCCGCCGCCCTCGTGAGCACGAGCTGCGCGAGTTTAGGGCGGACATCCGTCGAAAGGCAAGGAACGGACCGCCGCTGGCGGCGCTCCCGGCGCGGCGGTGGAGAGGGCCGGCGAACGCCGCTAGTATGCACGCCGTGACGCGGCGAGCCGCAGTCCCCGTCTTCGTCTCGGCGCTGCTGCTGGTGTCGCTCGCCGGCTGGCTCGCGGCCGTCGCCGCGCTGTGGCGCAGCTACTTCGGCATGTTCCCCGCCACCGGTGTGGTCGCTGCGCTGGCGGACGCCGTGCTGCGCGGGCAGGCGCCGGGCCACGAAGACGGCACGGCGTTCCTGGTCTCCTACTACTTCCCGCCCTTCCCGATCCTGGTCGCGGCCGCGCACCGGTCGGGGCTCGAGTGGCTGCAGGCGCTGCGCGCCAGCTCGCTGCTGTGCGGAGCGCTGGTGCTGGCGTCGGCGGCGTGGGTCGCGCACGCGCTCGGCGCCGGGCGCCGCGGCGCCTGGCTCGCGCCGGCGCTGGTCGCTGCCACCTACTCCTTCAAGGCCTCGGCCATCGACGGCCGCGCCGACCTGCTGGCGGTCGCGTTCTCGCTCGGAGCGCTCGCGGCCTGGACGCGCGACCCGAAGGCGCGCGGCTGGGCGCTGCCGGCGCTCGCCGCGGCCTCGCTCCTCACCAAGGCAACGTCGGTCTCGGTGCCGCTCGCGCTCGCGGCTTCTGCGCTGTTCCGGCGCGACATCGGCACGCTCGCGCGCTTCGCCTGGCGCTGCGCCGCGTGCGCGCTCTTAGGGCTCCTGCTCACGCTGCCCGCGCACGGCCCGGAGTGGTACATGGACGTGCTCGAGACGCTCGTGGCCGCGCCGCCCGGCGAATCGAACCTGTTGCGCGCGCCGGCGGAGCTGGTCCGCTACCTCGGCGCGTGCGGCGAGCTGGCGCTGTTCGTCACACTCGCGCTCGCGCTGCTCCTGGGCCGGCGGATGCGCGGCGCGCCGGTGGCCGCTTTCGCCGCTGCGTCGCTCCTGATCACGCTCGGCGTGATGACCAACGTCGGATCGGGTCCCAACCACCTGGACGAGCTCGGCGCGGTCGCGGCGATCGGCGCTGCGGCGTGGGCCGCGCCGCGACTGGCGCGACCCGCGCTCCTGCCACCGCTCGCGCTCGCGATCGCGGTGCTCGGCGCATCGTGGCGCGATCTCCTGCCTGCGGTGCGCCACGCCGGCGCCCCGGGGAACGTGCGCGCCGGTGTGATCGATGCGGTGCGGAGCGAGCCGGGACCCGTGCTCACCGAGGACGCGCTGATCTCGCTCGCCGCCGGACGTCGTCCGGCGGTCTCGGATGCAGCGCCGCTGAACCCGCTCTCCTCCATGAGCGATCCGCGGGCGCTGCGCGTCGTGGCGGATCTCGAACGCCGGCGCTTCACGCTGATCGTGCTCGACGACGACCTGCGCGCGAGCGCGCGCTGGTATCGCGTCGTCTACCTGGGCGAGCCCTTCGTCGAAGCCCTGAAGGCGCACTACCGTGCGACAGGCGTGGTCGACGGCTACTACCTCTACCGGCCCGGGGCAGAGTAGAAGTCGCGCGACACGGCAGGAGCATGCCCGGGGGGTTGCAACTTCCCCCATTCTGCAAACCGGTCCATGGGCCGCAGGCCGTGCAAACCCGCCCTCGCCTCGTCCGGCACAACGGGTTCCGCCGATCGGGGCCGTGCGTTCCGCGACCGCGGCCTCGAGACCGATTGGTATCGTTCTTGCAAAGTTTCTCGACAGCGGCAGGAGCTCGAGCCGCGTGAACCGAGGGCCCCCATCGTGAAGCCGTTCCCAACCCGCGCACGGACCTGGACGCTCCTGGTCGGCGCCGCCACCGTGGCGGCGCTGCTGCTGTGCGACGCGCCGCTGCCCCGCGGCGACGCCGAGCTCGCTCCCGCGCATCCGCAGCCCGCCGCGCCGGCGGTCTCGACTCACGCGCCCGCTCCCGGCGCGCAGGCGCCCGTCACGGCCCGCGCGCCCGATCGCGCGCAGCCGCGGGCGACACTTGGGGCTCCGAAGGCGCGCGTCTCCTCCGCCCTGCCGGCGCCGGCGGCGGCGCTGGGCGCGGGCGGAAGAATCGTCGCGCTCGATCCCGAGACCGGTCAGCTCGGCGAGCCATCGCCCGAGCAGTTGCGCGCGCTGCGCACCGCGGCGGGGATTGCATCCGTGAGCCGCAGCGAAGAAGGCCTGGTCGAGACCCGCCTCACCGATGGAACCGTGATCCTCGATCTGGGCGGCCGGTTCCAGGATCACATCGTCGCGCGCCTCGACCGCAACGGCAGGCTGATCTACGACTGCATCCACGACGATGGCAAGCCCGTGAAGGTGACGCCCGACTCGGCCGAGACGTCACTCGAGGAACGGTGATCGTGCGGGCGAAGCTTCGCACCGCTCTGCATGCGGCATGGCTGCTCACGCTCCTCACCGGCGGCGTGTCGCATGCGACCACCATCACGATCGTGAACCAGGACGGCGTGAACGAGGGCTTCAACGATCCCACGCCCGCGGCCCCGGTGGGCGGCAATCCCGGCACGACGGTCGGCGCGCAGCGCCTCTTCGTGTTCCAGCACGCCGCCGACATCTGGGAGGCGATCCTGCCCAGCAACATCGAGATCCGGGTGCAGGCCGCGTTCAATCCCCTGTCCTGCACCGCGACCAGCGGCGTGCTCGGCAGCGCCGGCGCCGTGAACGTGGTTCGGAATTTCCCCACCGCGCCGCTCGCGGATCACTGGTACCACGTCGCGCTCGGCAACAAGCTCGCGAACAGCGACCTCGTACCCGGATCCAACGACATCAGCGCCCAGTTCAACTCGAGCGTCGGTCAGACCGGTTGCCTCGAAACCACGAGCTGGTACTACGGCGTCGACGGCAACGCCGGCAGCAAGATCGACCTGCTCAGCACGGTGCTCCACGAGCTGGGACATGGGCTCGGCTTCAGCACCACCACCAACGGCTTGACCGGCGCCATTCTCAGCGGCTTCCCGCACGTGTGGGACCACTTCCTGCTCGACAACACGAACGGCCTGGTCTGGGATCAGATGTCCACCGCCCAGCGCCAGGCGTCGGCCATCGCGTGCACGCACCTGGTGTGGAGCGGGGGATACGTCGAACAGCAGGCCCCCGCCTTCCTCGGCGCCAAGCCGGTGCTGCGCGTGAACTCGCCGGCCGCGATCGACGGCGATTACGAGGCGGGGACCGCGACCTTCGGGCCGAAGCTGACGTCGCCAGGCGTGACTCAGGCGGTCGTGCTGGTGAACGACGGCGTCGGGACGGCGTCGGACGGCTGTGAAGCGCTGATCAACGGTGCTTCGGTGAACGGCAAGATCGCGCTCATCGATCGCGGCACCTGCGGCTTCGCGCAGAAGGTGAAGAACGCGCAGAACGCCGGCGCGATCGGCGTGATCATCGCCGACAACGTGGCGGGCTGCCCGCCCTCGGGGCTGGGTGGCGTGGATCCCACGATCACGATCCCGTCGGTGCGCATCACGCTCGCCGACGGCAACACGCTCAAGGCGAACCTGCCGGGCGTGAATGCCACGCTGACACGCGACCCCACGCGGCTCGCGGGCGCGGATGCCTCGGGGCGCGTGAAGATGTACACGCCGTCCACCTTCGCGAGCGGATCCTCGGTCTCTCACTTCGACGTCACCGCCGACCCCGATCTGCTGATGGAGCCGATCGCGACCCCGCTCGCCGCGGGCGAGACCGACCTGACGCGCTGGCTGCTCGCCGACACCGGATGGTTCCGCGGGCTGGTCGCGGTCGGCGATCCGGTCGCGGCGCGAACGCACTTGATCGGCAACGCGCCGAACCCGTTCGGCAGCCTGACCACGATCCGCTTCGCGCTCGATCGGGACGGCGAAGCGGACCTCGCGATCTTCGACCTCGGCGGCCGCAAGGTGGCGAGCCTCCACCGCGGATCGCTCCCGGCCGGCGCCCACTCGCTGGACTGGCACGGCGTGGACGACGCGGGTCGTCACGCCCCGCCGGGCATCTACCTCGTGCGTCTGCAGGCCGAAGGCATGGTCGAAAGCGCGCGCATGGTGAAGTGGCAATAGCGGGCTGACGCGCGGGAGCATCTTGACCCTGCGCGTTCGCGCCGCGTAGTGTCCGGGATCGGCCCACGCCGATTCCCTCATGTCCTCGTCGCCTCCCAATCTCGCCAGCCTCCGCATCGATCGCGAGGCCCCGCCCCGGCGCCCGCCGGGCGCCATGCGGGCCGCGCTGTGGGCGCTGCCGCTGCTCGTGATCGGCGCGGCCGCCGCGTGGTACTTCATGGTGCCGCGTGCGCCGCTGGTGCGGGTGGCGCTCGCGAGCGCGACCGGCGGCGGCACGCTGTCGAGCGAGGGCATCAGCGCCAACGGCTACGTGGTGGCGCGCACCAAGGCTTCGGTCTCCGCCAAGATCCCGGGGCGGCTCGAGTACCTGGGCGTCTCGGAGGGCAGCCGGGTCAAGACCGGCGAGGTGATCGCGCGCATCGAGGGCGGCGACTACGCGGCCCAGCTCGCGAGCGCGCGTGCCAACGCGGCCGAGACCGAGGCGCAGCTCGTCCAGGCCCGGCGCGACTTCGAGCGCGCGAAGAAGCTGCGCGCCCAGGGGCTCAACTCCGATGCCGACCTCGAGAACGCCGAGACCCGGGTGACCGTGCTCGAGGCGCAGGTCAACGCCGCGCACGCGCAGGTCGAGCTGGCGAGCGTGAACCTGGAGAACACGCGGGTGCGCGCGCCGTTCGACGGCACCGTGTTGCGCAAGGACGCAGAGGTCGGCGAGATCGTGGCGCCCGCCTCCGCGGGCGGCGGACTGACGCGCACCGCGATCGTCACCATGGCGGACCTCAGCACGCTCGAGGTCGAGGTCGACGTGAACGAGGCCTACATCGCCCAGATCCGCAACGAGCAGGCGGCGCGCATCACGCTCGACGCCTACCCCGACACCTCGTTCCTGGGCCGCGTGCGCCAGGTGGTGCCGACCGCGGACCGCCAGAAGGCCACGGTCCAGGTCAAGGTCTCGATTCTGGACCGCGATCCGCGCATCCTCCCGGAGATGGGCGCGAAAGTGGTATTCCTGCGCACCGGCGGTGACGCCAAGGTGGCGGCAGCTCCGCGCCGGGTCACGGTGCCGGCGGCGGCGGTGGTGAGCGGCGGCGACGGCTCGCGAGTGTGGGTGCTGGAAGACGGCAGGGTGTCGGCGCGCGAGGTCGAAGTGGGACCGGCGCACGGCGATCAGGTGGAGATCCGAAAGGGGCTTGCGGGCGGCGAGAGCGTGGTGGTGGCCCCACCGGCGGGAATGCGAAACGGCGCGCGCGTACGCGCCATCGGCTCATGAGGTAACCATGGCGGCAATCGAGCTTCGCGACGTTTACAAGGAGTATCAGCGCGACAGCCAGCGCATCCCGGTGCTGTCGGGACTCACGCTCTCGGTCGCGGAAGGCGACTACGTGGCGCTGATGGGCCCCTCGGGCAGCGGCAAGACCACGCTGCTCAACCTGGTCGGCGGCATCGATCAGCCGAGCCGCGGCCAGGTGATGGTGCATGGCACCGACATCGCGCAGCTCGACGGCCGGGCGCTGGCGCAGTGGCGCTCGCGCAACATCGGCTTCATCTTCCAGCTCTACAACCTGATCCCGGTGCTCAACGCGCTCCAGAACGTCGAGCTGCCGCTGCTGCTCCACCGCATGAGCGGCGCCGAGCGCAAGAAGCGCGCGCAGACCGCGCTCGAGCTGGTGGGCCTGAGCGATCGTACCGGCCACTTCCCGCGCCAGCTCTCGGGCGGGCAGGAGCAGCGCGTCGCGATCGCGCGAGCGCTGGTGAGCGATCCGGCGGTGCTGCTCGCAGACGAGCCGACCGGCGATCTCGACCGCAAGTCGGCGGAGGAGATCCTCCAGCTGCTCGAGCGGCTGAACCGGGAGTTCAAGAAGACCATCGTCATGGTCACGCACGACCCCCACGCCGCCGAGCGCGCGCACCGCACGGTGCAGCTCGACAAGGGCGTGCTGTCGTGAACTTCCTCTCGCTGGTGCTGGTGAACCTGGGGCGCAACAAGCGCCGCACCATCCTCACGCTGCTGTCGGTGACGTTCGCGCTCTTCCTGTTCTGCGCGCTGGGCGGCGTGCTCGACACGCTCGCCGAATCGATCAAGGTGGGCAGCGAGACGCGGCTCGTCACCCGCAACAAGATCTCGCTGGTCTTCCCGCTGCCGCTCGCCTACCGCGACCGCATCGCAGCGGTCCCGGGCGTGAAGCGGGTGGCGGTATCGAACTGGTTCGGGGGGCGCGACCCCAGCGATCCCCACAACTTCTACGCGCAGTTCGGCGTGGACGCCGCGAACTACATGCCGGCGTACGCCAGCGACGTCGACATCATCGAGGCCTCGGCGCCCCAGGCCGAGGCCCCGCTCCCGCCCGACGTCGACCCCAAGCTCGCCGCCTTCATGGAGGAGCAGACCGCGTGCGTGGTGGGCGAAACCCTGTTCAAGCGCATGAAGTGGCATCTCGGCCAGACCGTGAAGGTCGACGGCACCATCTACCCCGGCTCGTGGGAGTTCACGATCCGCGCCGTGTACCGCGCCAAGAACAAGGCGTTCGGCGAGGAGAACATGCTGTTCCACTGGAAGTACTTGGACCAGCACGGCATGGGCGGGCGCTCGATGGTGGGCATCTACGTGCTCGAGCTCTCCGATCCGTCGCGCGCCAGCGACATCGCGCGCGAGGTGGATGCCATGTTCGAGAACTCCTCGGCCGCGACCCGCACCGAGACCGAGCGCGCGTTCCAGGCCGGCTTCGTGAGCATGTACGGCAACGTGCCGTTCGTGCTGCGGGTGATCGGGCTGGCGGTGGTGTTCGCGATCCTGCTGGTGGCGGCCAACACCATGGCGATGGCGATCCGCGAGCGCACCGGCGAGTTCGGCGTGCTGAAGACCCTGGGCTTCACCGACGGCACGATCTTCCGCCTGGTGCTGACCGAGGCCGCCGTGATCACGCTGGGTGGCGGGGCACTCGGGGCGCTCGCGGCCAAGCTCCTGATCGAAGGCTCTCATTTCAATGCGATGGGATTCCTCCCGCCGATGACCGTGCGCTGGTCCACGGTGGGCGCGGGGATCGCGATCGCGGTGCTGATCGGCGCGGTGAGCGGCCTGATCCCGGCGTGGCAGGCCTCGCGGCTGCGCATCGTCCAGGCCCTGCGCCCGGCCGAGTAGAGGAAGGCCCATGGCGATCCCGCTCTCCTACAACGTGCGAAACGTGTTGAACCGGCCGGTGTCCACGCTCACCACCGCGATCGGCGTGGGGCTCACCGTCGCGATCTTCATCGGCGCGCTCGCGTTGGTCTCGGGCTTCCGCGCCGCCATGCTCACCACCGGCTCGCCCGCGAACGCGATCGCGCTGCGCAAGGGCGCAGACAGCGAGATCTCGAGCGGCATCATGCGCGACGGCGCGAACATCCTGCGCGCGCTGCCCGACGTGGCCGCCGGGACCGACGGCCGCGCGCTCGCCAGCGCCGAGCTGGTGGTGGTGACCAACAAAGAGCGCCTGGGCCAGACCGGCTCCTCCAACGTGACGGTGCGCGGCGTCGACGCCGGCGCGATCGCGCTGCGCGACCGGGTCAAGATCGTGGAGGGCCGGATGTTCACGCCCGGCACCGACGAGGTGATCGTCGGCGCGCGCATCGCGCCGCGCTTCGCCAACTGCTCGGTCGGCGACCACCTGCGCTTCGGCCAGCGCGACTTCGCCGTGGTCGGAAAGTTCACCGCCGGGGGATCGGCGTTCGAGTCCGAGATCTGGGGCGACAACCCGGTGCTGATGCCGGCGCTCCAGCGCGACGACGTGTTCCAGAGCCTGACCTTCCGCATGCGCGACACGTCGCGCTTCGCGGCGCTCAAGAAGGAGGTCGAAGCCGACCCGCGGCTCGGAATCCAGCTCAAGCGCGAGAGCGAGTTCTACGACGAGCAGTCCGGCATGCTCTCGCGCCTGGTGCTGCCGCTCGGCGTCTTCATCACCATCATCATGGCGGTCGGCGCCGTGTTCGGCGCCATGAACACCATGTACGCGGCGGTCGGCTCGCGCACGCGCGAGATCGCGACGCTGCTGGTGCTGGGCTTCAGCCCCTTCGCGATCCTGGTCTCGTTCATGTTCGAGTCGGTGTTCCTCGCGCTGATCGGCGGTGCGATCGGCTGCGCGATCGCGCTCCCGCTCAACGGGATCACGACCAGCACCACCAACTTCCAGTCGTTCAGCGAGGTGGCGTTCGCCTTCCGCATCACGCCGCAGGCGCTGCTGGCGGGCATGATCTTCGCCGCCGCGATGGGTCTGGTCGGCGGC
>Ga0075423_10001484_pt1 | contig 20697 bp, 16 predicted proteins | sample SoiMethybrSBSTD2_FD_80114 | JGI IMG/M metagenome (GOLD analysis project Ga0075423, IMG submission 80114) | Bulk soil microbial communities from a Populus tree surrounding site in Tennessee, USA - Soil MetaG P. TD hybrid SBSTD2 | ecosystem: Environmental > Terrestrial > Soil > Tree plantation...
CACCGTTGCCGTCGGGCCCGGAGGCCTTCTTGATCGAGGCCCCGGTGTTGATCTTGTCGCGGCGGGCCAGCGTCGTGCTCCAGCGGTAGTCGTAGAAGGTGCCGGGGAAATGATGCACGTTGGAGGCGCCGTCGCTTTCCGCGCCGTTATGCGCGTTATGGAAATGCAACTGATGTTCGTTGCGCCCGAAACCGCCATTTTGCGTGACGTCATCCTGAAGCGCGTTATAGATCCGGGTCAGGACCGGCTCGCCATAGCGCACCTTGATCAGCGGCGGTCCCAAGGTGCCGCGCGCGTATCTGCCCTTGCCGTAGCTCCAGACGCTGGTGCGGTTCTGGTAGGGCAGGTTGGGATGGAAGCCATAATTGACGTCGATCTCGCCGAGTGAGAGGACGTAGCCGACCTTGGGGAAGAACTCGTCCCAGCGCTGATGCGCAAAGAGCTCGCCGGGCGGGCGGCCTTCCATCGGCCCGCGCTGGGTCATGGGATTGCAGTAGGGATTGGCGCTGGTCGGCTGGGCGCCATTGGCGGTCTTCCAGTTATCGAAATCCTGGTGGTAGGAGACCCGCTTGGCGTTGGGCTCGCCCGCATAAGATGGAAACACCGCCTCGCCGCCGACGTTGGTGAGCGGCATCGGCGTCTGCAGGTTGAGGCGGCGGAACGGCTGGGTGAACTTGCGCGCGCCGAACATCGGGCTGCGCGGGGTGCCGGTGGGAACCTGGCCATAGGCGCTGGGGGCGTAGACGTTGAGGCCATGCTTCCAGGCGAGCAGGCCGCTCGAGGTAAAGAGGCCCCACTTGAAGAGCTCGCGCCGCGAGATCTCACCGTGCGACAGCGCGCGCACGATCTCGGCGCGATTTTCGCGGGCCTTTTGCGCTTCCCTGATGCGGGCGCGCGATGCATCCTTCGGCAGATACATATTTCAACCCCTAAGTCCCAAGCCCCGTGTCGGGGGCCGACACACACACGGATGGGGAGCTGCCGGCTGGTTGCCTCCCACGCCTCGCGCCGGGATCTTAAGACCGCGCCCCGGCGCCAAGAGCTCTCAGGCTCGCGCCGGCGACAGCACCGCGACGGCGCAGCGAAGCCTTGCCAATCCTGGGAACCTGTTGTGCAGGTTCCGATACAGTCTTACACTTTGCGTGCTGCGGACGCTGCGGACCTTCGTCTCAAATATGCAGACCAAGGGCGGACCATTCTGCGTTTGCGGGCTTGGCCCGCGCGCACAGCGCGGGAAAACAGCACGAGGGTAGACGCAACCGCGATCACCCGCGCGCTCGTAACCTTAGTGTGAAAAAATAAGACGCCGCGGCAGGCCGCGGCGGCCGGTCGCACGGCTCGGTCTGGGCGGGCCGATCCCGCGCCTTACCTTAATCCCGCGCTCCTTATTTAGGAACGTAGGAGCGAACCATTGCAGCGGCATGTGGACCGCCGCACGACCTCAATCGTGCTGCCGGTGTGAACTTGGGTGCTCCCGCAGAAAATTTATTGTTGGTGTTGCACCTTTTGCACACGCAATGCTGGCCTGCTCGCAGCGGGGCCGGGCCATGCGCCACAATCCGCCTTGACGGCGCCGCGCGGGGCCCCGACGCGTTGCCTCGAGCCTCGGTGGGCGCGCGCCGAAAAGCGTGGGCCGCGCCACCTCAGCGTGGCCGAACCTTGAGGGGGTTGCGTCGGGCAACGGGCAGTGATCTTCCTGCCTGGCTTGTCGGGAGACACCCCCATGACCTCGCTCGACCGCGTGCGTTCGGCACTTGTCGTTTTCAATATCCTGTTCGGCGCCCTTGTTGGCGTGCTGACGGCGCGGGTTCCAGCTTTTACCGCGCTCGGCATGCCGGCCTTTCTCTGGCTCGTCGCCGGGCTCTTTGCCTTCGAGCTGATCGCGGGGCTGCTCCTCAACGCGCACCCCTCGACGCTCTTAAGCATGCCCTGGCGGGCTGCCGGCTTGGCCGTCGCGTTCCTCAGTTGTTATGGGGCAATCGCTCTCTTGTCCTGAGCCCCGTGGGCGGCTGCGATTTTATAAGTCTTTCGTCTATACGACCATCGAACGAGAGCGGGCGCGGCGCGAATATGGCATTGCTCGAAATTACGACTTTGGGAGGAAGAAATGGCGACCATCGCGACCACAAGCCACGCCGGTGCGGGCGTAACGGGAGAAGAACGACGCGTTATTCTTGCGTCCTCGGTGGGCACCATCTTCGAGTGGTATGACTTCTATCTCTATGCGACGTTGGCGCCGTTCTTTGCCGCGCTGTTTTTCCCGCCAGGCAATGACACCGCCGCGCTGTTGTCCGCCTTTGCCACCTATGCTGCGGGCTTTCTCATTCGCCCGTTCGGTGCGGTGATCTTCGGGCGCGTCGGCGATCTCGTGGGACGCAAGTACACCTTCCTCGTGACGATCTTCGTGATGGGCCTGGCAACCTTCGCGGTCGGCCTGCTCCCGACCTATAGCACGCAGACGCTGCCGATCATCGGGACAGTAGCTGGTATCGGCTGGACCGCGCCGGTTCTTCTTGTGACTTTGCGCCTGTTGCAGGGATTGGCACTCGGGGGAGAATACGGCGGCGCGGCCACCTACGTCGCTGAGCATTCCCAACCCGGCGAGCGCGGCTACGCGACGAGCTGGATCCAAACGACAGCGACCCTCGGATTTTTCCTTGCGCTGTTCGTCATCGGCGCCTGTCGGTTCTTCCTGTTCGACGCCAAGGCCTTTGCGGAGTGGGGTTGGCGTATTCCCTTCCTCGTGTCGCTCTTCCTGCTCGTTTTTTCCGTCTACATCCGGCTGAAACTGAACGAGTCGCCGATCTGGGCGAAAATGAAGGAAGAGGGCAAAGGCTCGCGTCGGCCGCTGATCGACTCGTTCTTCACGCGCCCGAACAACAAGTACGTGTTGCTGGCGCTGCTGGGCGCCACGGCAGGCCAAGGTGTGGTTTGGTACACCGGGCAGTTCTACGCCCTGTTCTTCCTGACCATCACGCTCAAGGTCGATCTGCTGCTGGCCTATACGATGGTCGGGCTCTCGCTGCTGATCGGCACGCCGTTCTTCGTCTTCTTCGGCTGGCTGAGCGACAAGATCGGGCGGCTCAAGATCATTCTGGCCGGCTGCTTGATTGCAGCGTTAACCTACATTCCGCTCTTCCAGCTGCTCTCGAATTCCGTCAATCCGGATCTCGTGGCTTTCCAGGAGCAGAACAAGGTCACGCTGACAACCGACACTTCCGAATGCAACTTCCACATCTTCGTGGGGCCGTGGTCGAAGTTCACGACCTGCGATCGGGCGAAGGACTTCCTGACCAAGGCGGGCCTCTCGTTCCAGACCGTGCACAAGGCCGGAGCCAACAGTGAGCTGCAGGTTGGCCGGATCAAGGTCGACGGCTTCGATGCGGCCAAATGGAATGGTGCGCTCAAGGAGTTAAACTATCCGACCAAGGCGGATCCCAACAAGATCGACTGGTTCAAGACCATGACGATCCTGACGATCTTCCTGATCTATGTGACGATGGTGTACGGGCCTATTGCGGCATTCCTGGTCGAGCTGTTCCCGACCAAGATCCGCTATACGTCGATGTCGCTGCCATATCACATCGGCAACGGCTGGTTCGGAGGCATGCTGCCCCTGCTGGCAACAGCTATTGTGGCGTGGACCGGCAACATCTACGCCGGGCTGTACTACCCGATTGGCGTCGCGCTCATGACCGTTGTGATTGGCTACTTCTTCTTGGGAGAGACCAAGGACACCGATATCGCCGAAAGCTCAGGGGTCGAAGCCCAGGCGGGATCCTAACGGTCAGCGGGGGTGGCAAGGATTTGCCACCCCCTGCTCTCGCGCGTGGCTAGCGAAGTCACTTTGAGGCCGGCATGGTCGAGGCCGGCTCAGGTCTTCTTTACACCAGGGTTGGACGGGCAGAATAAACGCAGCTCGCGCAACATGCGCGTGCCGATGCCGGGAATCCTCAATAGCTCCGCATCGCTCATGCGCCGCAAAGTCCCGATTGTCCGGATCGGAGAAGCGGCTTTACGAAGCGATGTGACGCGCACGGCCCATCCATGCATACCCGCCTCACAAAGGATCAGAACCTCGATTGGCGTCTGATCTGCCAGCTTCGCTATATTGGGACGCGTTCCATACTTCTTCGCAAGGACGCTCCGCAGTCGGTCAAGCTCGGCGTTGGCGGCAACGATCTGCGTCACTCGCCCCGGGCTGAGATTGAACCGGCCGGCAATCTCGGATGGGTTTTCGCCGCCCCTTAAAAGGCGAATAATCCTCGCGTTTCTTTCACCCTTTTGTCTTGGCATGACCAGGCCCAAAGCTGGCGACTGCGTCTGCCCGCGCAACAAAAAACTTGCGACATGCGCCGGCTCGAGAGCGATGACGTTGCGCAACCTGCGTGCGGCAACCTTGATGTCAATCGTCACCGGAGGCGGGCTATCCCGGCAATTCCTGCGCGAGCAGGCCCAGAAGATCAAGGGGAAGACGCAACGAGAGGGCATTGACGGGTGCCCATCGGGCGCGCATGCAAAGCCGGGGCACCTTGCTGAGGCCCTCTGGCAGAGGAAGCCGTTCCCACGCGGCAAGGCGTGGACGTGGCGGACCGGCTGCCTCTGCGGTTGGACCCTGTGTAACGGAGGATGGGAATTTAACGTGTCGCGCGACTGGAAGATCCGCCGCGTGCGTGGCGACGAGGGCCCGCGGCTCCGCGAGTTGCGGCTCCGTGCGCTTGCTCGGGAGCCAAAAGCTTTTGGCTCGACCTTCGAGCGCGAAGAAAAGTTTGGCCCCGAGGTTTGGGACGAAAGGGCCAACGCGGCAGCCGCGGGCCTTGCCGGTCTAACGGTCGTCGCAGAACACGCTGATCGATGGGTGGGCATGGCAACGGGTCTGGCCGGTCACGCCGAGGAGCACACGCCAGGACCGCTGCTGGTCGGCATGTTTGTCGATGCGGGTATGCGCCGGCGTGGTATCGGCGATGCCCTGGTAACAAGCGTCAAGGACTGGGCAAGGTCTGGCGGACACAATGCTCTCAATCTTTGGGTGGTATCCCTTAACGCGCCTGCCATGGCGCTCTATCGCCGCTGCGGTTTTCTCCCCAGCGGCAGGGCACGGCCGCTGGCCCACACGCCGGACCTGATGGAACTGCACATGCTGGTCGAACTGGCGCAAACCTGATCGGCAATGTCGCGCGCCCGACGCGCGCGGAGCGTGCGCACACGGCATTCGCCTCGCTGGCGCCGGCAAGGCATGCGGGAACCATGCCGCCGAGCCCGCGTCCTGCGAGCAGTCCCGCGTCTTTGCTCCCGCGCCAGCCGACGCTGTCGCCAGGGCAGGCACGGATAAAACGCTGCGACGGCCATAGGCGATGGCTCTTGCTCTCCCAGCTGTTCGGGGCAATGTTTGCTTGGGCAATGCCTGCCTCGAGCCCCAAGCAAAAAGGAAGCCGTTATGCCGGAGCCTTCAGGCGGCAACGCGACGCTCGAGCGCGTACGCACCTATCATTCGGAGCTGACGCGCATCCGGCGCGATATCCACGCGCATCCTGAGCTTGGCTTAAATACGCATCGCACGGCCGACGTGGTTGCTCGCCTGCTCCAGTCCTGGGGCATTGAGGTTCACCGCCTTGTCGAGGGGGCCGGCGTCGTGGGTGTGCTGCGCTGCGGCAATGACCCGCGCGCCATCGGCCTGCGCGCCGATATGGACGCGCTGCCTATCCACGAGCAGTCAGGGACGAGCTACAAAAGCGGCACGGCGGGCGTAATGCACGCCTGCGGTCACGACGGACACACGACCATGCTGCTCGGCGCTGCCCGCTATCTTGCGGAAACCCGCCGGTTCAGTGGCACCGTCAATTTCATATTTCAGCCAGGGGAAGAGGGCATGGGTGGGGCGCTTGCCATGCTGGCGGATGGCCTCTTGCATCGTTTTCCCTCGGACGCGCTCTACGGTTTGCACAATCGCCCGGGCGTGCCTGTGGGGCATTTCTCGATCACGCCGGGCAGAGCCATGGCGGGTGGGGCCTTTTTCGACATTACCGTGGAGGGCCGTGGCGCCCATGGAGCCTGGCCCGACGCGGCCATCGATCCGGTGATAACCTGCTGCCACATCGGTGCTGCCCTGCAGACCGTCGTTGCTCGCAACCTGTCGCCCTCCGATATGGGCGTGCTCAGCGTGACCAAAATTCACAGCGGAGATGCCTACAATGTCATTCCCGAACGGGCCTCCATGGGGGGCACGGCGCGCGCGATGAAGCGCGAAACGCTCGGGGTCATTGAGGCAGGGTTGAAGCGGGTAGCCACCGGCATTGCCGCGGGCTTGGGAGCAAAGGTTGAAATCGACTACCGCCTTATCTTTGCTCCCCTCATCAACGCGCCCGAGCCGACGCGGGCCATCATCGATACGGCGGCCGAGCTCGTCGGGGAAGAGAACGTTGAGCGCAACAAGCCGCCGGCGTCCGCCTCAGAAGATTTCGCTTTCATGCTCGAAAAGGTTCCAGGTGCCTACATCAACCTCGGCAACGGCCAAACGAGCGCGCCCGTGCACAACGATCGCTACGACTTCAATGATGCGGCACTCCCCTTCGGCGCCGCCCTGTTTGCCAGGCTTGTCGAACGCACGCTCGCAAGCGAGCCAGGTCCAACCTAAACGCGCTGGCCAGGCTCTGGTACAAGTGACGTGCACCGCCGCGCGCGAGCGGGCCGGCGCGCCTTCCTGTGAGCTGAAAAAGCCACGGACATGCCGCCGAGCGGGCCTGCCAGCCCCACATCGTGGTCCCGCAGGTCGGCAATTCCGGCCTAGGTTTGCCGCGGGCTGCCGCGAGCGATGCTGCGGCGGGCGATCTCGGTTATGCCCGCCCAGTCGCGCGCCCGCACCTTGTCGTTCGGCGCCAACCAGGATCCGCCTATGGCGACCACACCAGGCGTGCTGAGCCAATCCCCGAGATTTGCTTCATCGATGCCACCCGTGGGGCAGAACCGCAGCATCGGGAACGGTCCACGCAGCGCTTTAACGGCCGCAATACCGCCGGCCGGAACGGCAGGAAAGAATTTTATCGTTTCCCAGCCATGCTCGAGCGCGAGAAGGACCTCTGAGGCTGTCGCGGCACCGGGCAGGAAGGGCAGTTTCGCCGCCTCGCACGCCGCGTAGATTTGGCGGGTGGTACCGGGTGACACGCCGAACTGGGCGCCGAGGTCGACAGCGTGGCGTACATCGTCCGCCGAGCGGATCGTTCCCACGCCCACAATGGCTTGCGGTACCTCGCGCACGATCTGCCGAATGGCCTCGCTTGCCGCGGCGGTGCGCAAGGTCACCTCCAGGGCCGTCACGCCGCCCGCCACCAGCGCTTGCGCCAGCGGCACGGCGGTGCTCGCCTCCTCGATGGCTATGACCGGGATCAACCAGTTCTTCGCTAGAATTGCGGCGAGCCGCTCACCTGGCAACATCAGCTCATATCCCCTTTGTGCGGGCCGCCCTTGAGGCCGATTGCCGCCAGCTCGCTACCCGGCCAGGCAGCGCGTGGCATGATTGCGCCGCGATGTTGGACGACCGCCCCTGCCAGTGCGTGCCCCGCGCGCGCCGCCGTTGCCGGGCCTAAGCCTGCACAGCGTGCACTGAGATAGGCGGCCGCAAAGCTGTCCCCCGCTGCCGTCGTATCGACCACGGCCGGCGCGCTTGCGGCCGCGATCTCGAGCGTTCTTCCCTCGCAAGTGATGCGGCAGGCCGGGTAGTCCAGCTTCAAGACGATCTCGGCGCCCCGAGCTTGCCGATCCAATACCCGCTGCCCGTCGGATCCGAACAGCAAACTCAAATCCTCGACGGAGGCGAACACGATGTCGGCCATGCCCAACACGGTCGCATAGGCGGCCATTGCCAGGTCCCGATCAGGCCAGCCGCGTGGACGAAAGTTGGTGTCGAACACGATTTTGCTGCCGGCATTGCGGGCCTGCGTCAGAGCGTCAACCAACACGGCTCGACCCGCATCGTCGTAAAGCGAAAGCGAAATGCCGGAGAGGTAGACGTGTCCATAGCGAAGCAGGCCCAGGCAAAGGGATGCAGTTTGTGGCAAGCGGAAGAGGTCGCGTGCGGGGGCTCGATCGCGCCAGTAGGAAAACCGACGCTCGCCCCGCTCGTCGGTCTGGATGATATAGAGCCCGGGTAATCGGCCCTCCAGGCGCAGCACCGAAGCCGTCCCGACGCCTTCGGCTTGCCATGCCGCCAGCATTTCCTCGCTCCAGGGATCATCCCCAAGCGCGGTGATGTAATCGACAGGCACGCCGAGGCGCGCAAGATAGACCGCGGTATTCAAGGTGTCGCCTCCGAAGGCACGCGTGATGCGGCCGTCCGGATGTTCGCTGAGCTCGAGCATGCATTCCCCGATCGCCGCCAGAGGTCTCATGCCACGCTTCCCTTCTGCCGCTGGCGAGGTCGCTTCGGCGCTGGCGAGCTCAAGTGCCGCCAGCTCGCCATGGGACCACCCCCTTATTCGGCAGGCGCGGCAGAATTTAACGCTGCAGTCCCGCCGCTGGTCCCCATCACCGGCCTGCACAGGCATAGGAGGGCCGCATCGCCTCGGCAAGGGCGTTCCTGGGGCGACTTCCAGCCTCGCAAGGCCGGGCGCCCCGCCCGCTGCGGGCACGACGGCCCCGAGCGTGCCCGGCGCACTTCGCCGCCTCCTGCACGGAACAGAAGCCTGAGCATCGCCGTTATTTGGTCGATCGCGCCCGATCAAGGAGCCACTTCGATGCACACTTGGATAGCTGCCCTCCTCTTGACCGTCGCGCCGTTTGGCCATGCAACCACAGCCCTGGCACAGGCGGGGGATCAAGGCACGGAATTGGCGTTTATGCCGCGAACCCTGGACGTGACCTTGCTCAACGAAGGCGGCAAGTATGTTGCGATCGATCTCAAACATATTCCCCAAGGGGGAACCTGCCGCATGGATAAGGACGCAACCATCGCCAGAATGGGTCCCGGCACCAGTGCGGGAACGACGCGCGTCCGTTACGTTGCGCCACAGGTGAACCCCGGGGGATGCCCGTTCCTAACGGCGTTTGATCTCAGTGATGAGGATTATGCCATCGCGCGCGGCAAGTTCGTGCAAATGAAAGAGGAAGCGACAAAAAAGGTCGAGGAGCTGAAGAAGGACCTTGGCGACAAGTGGGACGAGATCACGGGAAAGAAGAGTTGAGGGCTCCCAGCCGCCCACCCGCGGCCGTGGCGAGCGCGCCCGCGCTCGGGGCAGAAGGCAGCACAGCCGGCGGGATGGCGCTGGTGCCGCGTTGCTCCCGCGCGTAGAGAAAGTGACGGGCCGCGAGAATGGCTTGCCGCGCCTAAGCACCAAGCTCAAGGCCAGGTATCCGCTGCAAGTGAAGGCATCACGCATCGCCGGGCGTGGAGTCTTCGCCGTCAAGGACATTCCCTGGGGTCGGAAGATCATTCGCTACCAAGGCGCGGTGATCGACGACACGGAGGCAGCAAAGCGCGTGGCGCAGGGCGCGACCGCCATCATGGACCTCGGCGCCGGGCGCAACCTCGATGGATTTGATGGCGGCAATGGAGCCGCATGGATCAATCACAGTCGACGCCGGCCGAATTGTTTTCTGCTGCGGGAGGACGATGAAATTTGGATCGTCGCGGGCGTTGAAGGCATCTCAGCTGGCGACGAACTCACTTATGATTATGGAAGCGAATATTATCCACGCAGGAAAGGGCGGTAGACGGCTGGGTGAACACTAGCCTGCGCGGGTGCCGCTTCGTTGCATAGAGGGCCCCATGGATGTTCTTGCGTGGCTTTGGTGGGTGATATCGACGGTTCTTGGTGTCGTCCTCGCCCTGATTTGGTTCTTGGTGAGCGGTTGGGTTTCCACGCTCCTACAGATCGCCTGCTTGGTGATCGTCGTCTATTTCCTGAAATATGGCTGGCAGCGGGCGCCGGCGGAGATTTGGCGCAGGACACGATCCTTTGCTCAGTTCTTTCTGGGTTGGATCCGCGCGCGCGAGCCGGCGCCAGTACCCCAGGAGACGTCCGTGCGCGTCGTCAAGAGCAAGGAATTCGGTGATATCAATATTTCGACGCTCCTCTCGCTTATGATGTTGGCAGGGCTACTTCTGGCTTCACGTCTCGAGGGTCTTGCACAATGATCTCGTGGCTCAAGTGGTCAGCGGCGCGCGCGCCGATCCTGCCGGTCGCCTGGGTCCTCGCCCATGCCACGGTGCTGTTGTGGAAGGCGCTCGATCCGCGCTATATCGACGAAGCAGACTGGATCGTCGATACCATACTGAAACCGCTGCATCCGCTCGGCGTGTCGCTGGTGTCCTTCGTCATGCCACCATTGCGGACCCTGGTCAGCAACATGCCCCCGACCCATCTCGATGCCGATAAAGTGCTGTATGGCTTCCTGGTGCCCATCTATATGGGGATCATCATCGGCTTCTTTCGCATGCTGCGCTGGCTGGTGGCGCCCGCTCCGCGCTTTTAAGGGTTGCCGGCGCTTTCGACCCTGGGCGCGCTGTGCCAGGCCTGCGCGCGCCCAGCGCGCGGTCGGCATGCCTTTAGCGCGGTCGCGGACCCTATCGGTTTGGTCCGGGGGAGACGACGGCGCCATCGTTAGGACAAACGAGCCTGTGCAAATCCCATCGGCATCGCGCAGGCTAGGCTGCCCATGGCGGCGCCAGGGCCGACCCGGTGCTAGGCGCTAGCCATAAGCGAATTACCATCGTTCCAGCGGGGAAGCGCCGACACGGCCGAGCCGGGGCGCTGTAAGGGGATGCGCAGTCGCTGCTCTGATCGCACAGCCGGCTTTTTCGTCTGCCACGAATGGCTCAGCCCTCGAACGCTTCCTCGCAGTGTCGCGGCCGCCTTCGGGGACGGACGCGCGCCGCGGCCGCGGGCGGCGAGCCTGTTCGCCCTGGCGCTCGTCACGGTTGTGGCCGGCGCCGGCGCAGCGCTGGGGCAACCGGTGCCGGCGTCGGTTCGCTGCGCGGGTGGGAACAGCATATCCTCTGCTGGCCAGATCGGCGGCTGCACGATCTTGATCCATTCGGGGCGCGAGAACGCGCAAGGCCTCGCCAAAGCATTTTCGCACCGCGGAACCGCGTATTTTGCCAAGGGCGATTACCGGCGCGCCATTCAAGACTACAGTCAAGTCATCAACCTCGACCCCAGCAACGCAACGGCCTTTGACAACCGCTGCTGGACCCGCGCGACGCTGGGGCTCCTCGGCGAAGCTTTGCAGGATTGCGATCAATCCCTGAAATTACGCCCCAACCATGCCGCGACACTGTCAACGCGCGGCTTTGCCTATTTGAAGTCCGGCAATCTTGATGCCGCCATCGCCGACTACAACGCCGCCTTGGCCATCGCGCCGCAGAATGCCTATGCCCTCTATGGACGTGGGTTGGCGAAGTTGAAAAAAGCCGATCCCGACGCCAACGAAGATATCAATGCCGCCAACGCCATCAGCAACGATATCGCGCTCGAGTTTGCGCGCTACGGCCTGAAGTAAATTCGCGGTAGCGTGCCGAATGCATTGAGGGGATGCCACGCCCGCAGACATTGCCCCGATCCGCCCGCGCGCGGCCGGGCGCGCGCTCGCCGCCCGCAGCTTATTTTCTCGGTTCCTAAGCGCCACCGCGCGGCAGGCCCTGGCAAGAGCGGCAGCCGCCGAAACGCGTTGAGCCGCGCCGCCACTGGCGGGCGGTGGGGCCTCTGCTGCGGCTTTTCCACAGCCTGGCGCGTCAGCTGAAGCAAAACCGGCTCCTCAGGGCGGTGCAAGGCCTGCCATAATCTCCGCCATAAAGCCCAGTGCAATGGCGTCTTAGCCAACAGCGCTCGTGCAAGGCGACAACGGGCGCACGCGTTCATCGCTCACGTCAACGGTTCGAGGCAAACCCCCGGTGCGCGCACCCCACCTCCTGGGGGTTGTGGACCGAGCCGAAGAAAGAAGCCGTGAGCCATGACGTTCTGCTCAAGGAGAAAGCCATGGAGGCCTTGCTAAGTCACCCGATCAAGCATGGGCGATTGACCATCACTGCGCCGGATGGTGAGCGTCACACCCTTAAGGGCGCCATGAATGGACCGGAGGTGAGCATCAAAGTCACCGACAGCAAAGTGATGCGCCGCATGCTGGTCATTCCCGACCTCTATCTGGGTGAAGCCTATATGGATGGCTCGCTCGTCATTGAGGATGGCCGCCTCTACGACGTCCTCGACTTCTTTGCCTTGAATTTGATGCCGCGCCTACACGATCCCAATGGCACGGTTCTGCCCAGCAGCTTTCAAAACAATGTGGTGGGCAAGGCGAAGGACAACGTTGCCTTTCATTACGATCTCAGTCGCCGTTTGTTCGAGTTGTTTCTTGACCGCGATCTGCAATATTCCTGCGCCTACTTCAGAAGTCATGACGACACTCTGGAGCAGGCACAGATCAACAAAAAAAAGCGCATTGCGGCAAAGTTGCTGCTCGAGCCGGGCATGCGGGTGCTCGATATCGGCTCGGGCTTCGGCGGCTTGGCGCTCCATCTCGCGCGTACCCATGGGGTCGATGTCGTTGGACTGACGCTTTCGGAGGAACAGTGGCGTGTCGCGCAGGAGCGCGCCAAGGCGGCAGGACTGGAGCAAAAGATCAGCTTCAAATTACTCGACTACCGTCAGGAAACCGGGCGCTTCGATCGCATCGTCTCGGTTGGCATGTTCGAGCATGTCGGTCGCGCCCATTACGACGAATTCTTCCGCAAGCTCGGCGAGCTGTTGCACGATGACGGCGTTTGCGTGCTGCACTCAATTGGCCGGATGGCGCCTCCGGGCGCGACCTCTCCCTGGCTCATCAAGTATATTTTCCCCGGCGGCTACGTGCCGTCGCTTTCTGAAACCCTGGCGGCCATCGAACGGACAGGCTTTTGGGTCACCGACCTCGAGATCTTACGGTTGCACTACGCCGAAACGCTCAAACACTGGCATCGCCGTTTCCAGGACAATCGCGAAAAGGTTCGCGCGCTCTACGACGAGCGCTTCTGCCGCATGTGGGAGTTCTACCTCCAGCTCTGCGAGATCGGCTATCGGCGACTGAACTGGATGAATTTCCAGGCCCAGATCGCCAAACGCGTCAGCAGCGTGCCGCTGACCCGAGCCTATTTGACGGGCTGGAGTGAGGCTGGCTAACGCCTTCCCCACCTTCGCGACGGCATCATCTCGCGCCGCGCGCGGGCGTAAGGTTTAAAGCGCCTTGCCGCCTCAAGCGGCCTCGCCGCGGGCAGCCCCGCCGAACGAAGGCCTCCGCGCGCGTGGCTGAACTCTGGGGCGCGGCTCCCGCGCTTGCGTGCCAATACCCCGGGACATCGCGGGCCAGGCCTTAGCGATAGGCGGCCAGCAAGCCGGTGCCGGGCTGCAGACCCCTGGCGCAGGCCGCCGCCATCTTAGGCTCCAGCTCGGGGACGCGTCGGCGCGGTGTTTTGGCTTTCACACGTCGGATAGGGCGAGCCGGGCTGGGTGCTGGGGCGCCGTTGCCGCCTGCGGCACAGAGCCCGTCGCGAGCTTGGCTGCCAAGCAGCCACAGCCGCCAACACTCAGCGCGTTAGACCGTGCCGGTTGCCCCAGCGAAAGTCGAACCTCGCCTAGGGTAATACCCCTGGTTTCCGCATAGGGATTACCGTCGCGTATTTGAGGGTCGCGCGTGACGCCCTCGCATGCGCGCGGCGGCAGGTATTGAAAAAAAACCACGGTGGTCGCCGCGGACACAAATGCGTCAACGCCGACGGGAAGCGCCAAGCAGAGCGTTATCTCCACGTCGGCCGGCGCGCGACGAGGGCCAAGCCTCGCGCGCGCTGTTGTTGCTGGCGTTCGGCATCCGACCTTCTTGCGGTGCCGGCGAAAGGAGCAAACAAGATGGCTGCGGCCCCGCGACGGTTCCCGATGCGCTGGGCGTGGTTTGCCCTGCTCCTGCTGGGCGTGGGCGTTGCCGGCGCGACCTGGAGCTGGTGGCGCATTGCCCCGCCCGGCGGCACGCCGACGCAGGGCCGCGCCCGCCCCATGGCGCCGCCGGTACACACCGCGATCGTCGAAACCAAGTCATTCCCCGTCGTGCTTAATGGTTTGGGTACGGTGCAGGCCACCAACACGGTCACGGTGCGCTCCCGGGTGGACGGCCAGATCGAGCGTGTCGGTTTCGAAGAAGGCCAGATGGTGAGCGAAGGCCAGCTGCTCGTGCAGATCGATCCTGCCCCCTTCCAGGCGGCGCTCGATCAGGCCGTCGGCAAGCTCGGCCAGGACCAGGCCAGCCTGATCAACGCCAAACAGGACCTGCAGCGCACCTCAATTCTATCCAAGCAGGGCAATGCCACCCAGCAGCTTCTCGATCAGCGCACGGCCCAGGTTGCCAGCCTGACGGCACAGGTCGAGGCCGATCAAGCCGCCATTGCCAGCGCCAAAGTTCAGTTGGCCTACACGAGCATTAAATCCCCACTCGGCGGACGCGCCGGTTTCCGGCTGGTCGATCCCGGCAACATCGTGCACGCCAATGATCAAAACGGCATTTTGACCATCACGCAGTTGCAGCCGATCTCGGTCATCTTCACCGCACCCGAACAGGATCTGCCGGCTATCGCCGAGGCGCTCAAGCTAGCTCCGCTGCAGGTCACCGCCTTTAGCTCGGATGGCCACAAGCAGCTCGGCGTTGGCACCCTAAAATTGATCGACAACCAGGTGGATGTCGCCAGCGGCACAATTCGCTTGAAGGCCACCTTCGACAATAACGACGGGGCACTTTGGCCAGGCTTGTCCGTCTCCACACGATTGCTCGTCAAGACCATCAAGGATGTCGTGGTGGTCCCCGACAGCGCCGTGCAGCGAGGACCCGTCGGCCTTTTTGCCTATGTGGTCAGCGCGGACGGCAAGGCCGAGCTCCGCGACCTGAGGGTCGGCCGGATCGAAGATGGACAGGCCTTGGTGGAGAAAGGCCTGTCCGCCGGGGACCGCATCATCACCTCGGGACATTACCGTGTGCAAGCCGGGGGACCGGTTGAGGACCTTGCGGGTCAAGATCGGCAGGCGGCGGACGAGCGTCGTCGGGGCAAGGTCGACGCGCCATGAGCGGCGGCATCTCGACACCCTTCATTCGCTATCCGGTCGCCACCTCCCTTGTCATGGTGGGGATCCTGTTTGTCGGCATCGTTGCCTACCAGAACCTGCCGGTGGCACCCCTGCCCAAGGTGGATTTCCCCACCATTCAAGTGTCCGCCCAGCTCCCCGGCGCGAGCGCCGAGACCATGGCCTCATCGGTCGCCCAGCCGCTGGAACGTACGTTCGCGCAAATTCCTGGCGTGACGCAGACCACCTCCGCGAGCGGCCTCGGTGCGACCAGCATAACGGTGCAGTTTGACCTCGACCGCAACATTGACGCCGCTGCCAACGACATTCAGGCCGCTATCAACGCCGCCAGCGGTCAACTGCCGCAAGACCTGCCGTCGCCACCGACCTATCGCAAGGTGAACCCGGCGGATTCACCAATTCTGATCCTGTCGGCAACGTCTCCGACCATGCCGCTGATCGATGTGGACGACAACGCCGACACCAAGCTCGCGCAGCAGATCAGTCAGATCTCCGGGGTTGGGCAAGTGACGATCGGCGGGGAGCAGAAACCGGCCATTCGCATCCAGCTTGATCCAGCCAAACTGGTCGCCAAAAATCTTTCCTTGGAGGATGTGCGCGCCCAACTCGCGATTTCGACGGTGAATTCGCCGAAAGGCAGCATCGACGGGGAACTGCGCAGCTATACGATTTACGCCAATGATCAATTGACTGTCGCCGACGCTTGGAACGACGTCATTGTCGCCTATCGCAATGGCGCGCCCTTGCGCGTGCGCGACATCGGCCGGGCGGTGGCGGGCCCAGAAGATGCCAAGAAGGCAGCCTGGTCCCAGGGCGAGCGCGGCGTGTTTCTGGTCGTATTCAAACAGCCAGGGGCCAACGTGATCGACACGGTCGATCGCATCAAGAGCGAGTTGCCGCGGTTGCGCGCCTCCATGCCGCCCAACCTCAAGGTGGAGATCTTGAGCGATCGCACGCAGACCATTCGCGCCTCCGTCGAGGATGTGCAACTCACACTCCTGCTGACGATCGGCTTAGTCGTCGGCGTCATCTTTGTGTTCCTGCGCACCTTTTGGGCCACCATGATCCCAAGCGTGACCGTTCCGCTTTCGCTGTTCGGCGCCTGCGCGTTCATGTATCTGCTCGGCTACAGCCTCGACAACATCTCGCTCATGGCTCTGACGATCTCGGTGGGCTTCATTGTCGATGATGCCATCGTCATGCTGGAGAACATCGTGCGGCACGTCGAGGCGGGCATGAAGCCCTACGAGGCTGCCATGAAGGGCGCGGGGGAGATCGCTTTCACCATCCTCTCCATCAGCATTTCGCTGGTCGCGGTGTTCATACCCCTATTGCTGCTGGGCGGCATCATCGGCCGCTTGTTCCGTGAATTCGCGGTCACCACCACGATGTGCATTGCCGTCTCGGCCTTCATTGCCCTCACCCTGACGCCAATGATGGCCTCCCGCTTCCTGCGGAGCAAACGGGAGGATCGACACGGCCGCTTTTACGAGTTCACCGAACGCGGCTTCGCCAACATGCTGCGAGGCTACGAAATCGCGCTCGACGCCGTGCTGCGCCACCAATTCGTGACCTTGTGCGTGTTTCTCGGCACCTTGGCCGTAACGATCTACCTGTTTCTCGTCATCCCCAAGGGTTTCTTTCCGCAGCAAGACGTCGGCATGATCACCGGTATCTCGGAAGCCGGCCAGGATGTCTCGTTCGCGGAGATGATGCGTCGGCAGGAGGCCCTAGGCGAAATCATCCGCCAGGATCCGGCCGTCGCCACCTATGCCATGTCGCTTGGTGTCGGTGGCTCAACCTCGACTTTGAACAATGGTCGCTTTTTCATTTCGCTCAAGCCACGACGCGAACGCGACGTCTCGGCGGGCCAGGTGATCGCCAGACTGCGCCCGCAGTTGGAAAAAGTGGAAGGAGCCAAGCTTTTTCTGCAAGCCTCCCAGGACGTCAATATTGGCGGACGGCTGTCGCGCACCCAATTCCAGTACACGCTGCAGGATGCCAACATCGATGAGCTCAATGCGTGGGCACCAAAGGTGCTCGCCAGGCTGCAGAGCATTCCCGAATTGCGCGATGTCGCCACCGATCAGCAGATGTCCGGCACGTCGCTCTCGCTTAGCATCGATCGCGACCAAGCCGCGCGCTACGGCATCAGCCCTCAGCTGATCGACGACACGCTCTACGACGCCTTCGGCCAGCGCCAGATAGCGCAATACTTCACGCAGCAGAATAGCTACCACGTGGTGATCGAGATTCTTCCCGAGTTGCAGGGCGACGTCGCCTCGCTCGACAAGATCTACCTCAAATCGCCGAGCACCGGGCAACAGGTGCCGCTCGCGACCTTCGCCAAGTGGACCACGCGCGAGACCAAGCCGCTGTCGATCAGTCACCAGGGCCAGTTTCCCGCGGTCACCATCAGCTTCAATCTGGCCCAGGGTGGCTCGCTCGGCACCGCCACCGCCGCCATCCAAAGGGCGGAACGGGAACTCGAAATGCCGGCCTCGCTCATCGGCACCTTTCAAGGCAACGCCCAGGCGTTTCAGGCCTCGCTGCGCACCGTGCCAATGTTGATCGTGGCCGCCTTGTTCGTGGTCTACCTGGTCCTCGGCATTCTCTATGAGAGCTACATTCACCCCCTGACCATTCTCTCGACCCTGCCCTCCGCCGGCGCCGGTGCCATCGCTACTTTGATGCTGTTCGGCTTCGATTTCAGCCTGGTCGCCATGATCGGCGTGATCCTTTTGATTGGCATCGTCAAGAAGAACGGCATCATGATGGTGGACTTCGCCATCACCGCCGAGCGAGACCAACACCTCTCCCCGGTCGAGGCCATTCGCCGCGCCGCCCTGCTTCGCTTCCGTCCCATCATGATGACGACGGCAGCAGCGCTCCTCGGCGGCGTCCCGCTGATGCTTGGCGCCGGCAACGGCGCCGAAATCCGCCAGCCGCTCGGCTATGCCATGGTCGGAGGGTTGCTCGTCAGCCAGGCGCTCACGCTATTCACGACGCCGGTGATCTATATCTACCTCGATCGGCTATCGAACTCGCTTAGCGTTTTTGCCGGACAGGCGCCCGCAGCCGAGGAACCCGTAGAGCGACGAATGGCGGCGGAGTAGCACCCGCGGAGGAGCTCGGGCGCAACGTAGGACCAACAGTGCATGCCCAAGGAGCAGGAACCTGTGAGGGAGGCAGCGCATCGGCTAGCCGCGGGCGCCAAGATCATAGCCTTCGCGCGGCGGCCGAAAGAAGTCACCGATCCATTGCGCCGTCTGGAAGCCGAGGACGACCGCCGCCGGACCCTGCAGAATCTTCTCGCCGCGCTGATAATCCTGTTGCTCATGGTCGCGGGCTTCTGGCTGATCGATCATCTGCGCACCAGCGCCCGCATTGAGGCCTGCCTAGAGGCAGGCCATCGCAACTGTTTGCCCATCCCGGGGATGGAGCGCTAAAGACCCGCCAGCCCCGGCTTTGGCGGCGCTCCCCGTGTTCCCTTTCTTCACCGCGCCACCAGGCTTGACTTCCCACAGCCGTTGGGGAGACGCTTTGGTGGGCCTGCAAGCAAGGTGGTTTTTAAGGCAAGGACTTTCATTCCATGCGGATCGCGGTGATTGGTGCCGGCGGCGTCGGCGGAGCTTTCGGAGCAGCGCTCGCCAAGGCGGGCAACGATGTGACGTTCGTGGCGCGCGGCGCGCACCTGGAGGCCATGCGCAAGCGCGGACTGACCCTATTGAGCCCGCGAGGGGATCTCAAACTCGATCCGGTCCAGGCCACGGATGCAGCGGCTTCCATCGGCGTGGTGGATTTCGTGCTGTTCTGCGTCAAGCTCTGGGACGTGGAGAGCGCCGGTGCCGCGATCGGGCCGATTGTGGGCCCGAACACGGCGGTCATTCCGCTGCAAAATGGCATCGATGCAAGCGAGCGGCTCATCCCAATTCTTGGTAAGGAGGCGGTCATGGGTGGGGTGGCACAGATCAGCGCCACCATAGCCGAGCCCGGCGTGATCCGGCAGACGGGGACCTTTATGCGCCTCGTATTCGGGGAATTGGATGGTCGGCCCAGTGCGCGCGGCGCTGCCTTTCTGGCGCTCTGTGAGGCTGCCAAATTCGAGGCGGTGAACAGCAACACGATCCTCACGGCCCTGTGGGAAAAGTTCATCCTGTTGGCGACAAACAGTTCCGTGGCGGCGCTCACCCGCCTGCCCTTCGGTAAACTGCGCGACGACCCAGAGGTCTTTGCCCTTTTCGAAAAGGGTGTCGCCGAAGTTGCCGCGCTAGGTCGGGCGCGTGGCATCCCCTTGGCGCCGGAGCTGGAAGCCAAGGCCTTGCAGTCAACGCGCAACTTTCCGCCGGACATGCGGCCCTCCATGGCGGTGGACCTCATGCGCGGCAACAGGCTCGAACTGCCTTGGCTCGCCGGTAAGGTCGTGGCGCTCGGGCGCGAATTGGGCGTGCCGACGCCCACCTTTGAGGTGATGTACGCAGCCCTCAAACCCTATGCCCATGGAGCGCCGCGCTAGGGCCCGCCGAAGCGGGCCGCGGCTCAGCCGCTGCCGGCGCCGCCCGCTCCCGCTGTGCCGCCAGGCGGCACGCTCAATTCACTGGCGTTTGCGCCGGCTATCGCCATCGACCAGCAACTGGGAGATCTTGTCGGTAAAGGATTGCGCCTTGTCCTTGTCCTTGCCCTTGCCTTTACCCCGTTCCACCGCTTCGCCGTCTTTGAGCCAGGCCTCGTACTGCTTGCGGTAGAACTCGCGCACGCGCTTCAGGCCCGAAAATTCCGGGGTGGCGGCCGGTTTGCCCGGCGCGCCGGCTTTCTTCGTCCTGTCGACCTCGTGACAGCGGTAGAAACGCTCAAACCAGTCGAATTGCGGATCGGTCGGTGGGATCGAACGCTTCCAACTCCAGAACGCCAGGTTTCGGTTGAAGGCGTCCCGGTTGCAGTAGACCTCCGCATCGACGTTGGCTAACAGCACCGCGCTCCGGAAATTCAGCCATTTCAGGGTGGCGTGATCGCCGTAATCCGTGGCGAGCTGGCCGACTTGATCCTCGTTCAGGAGTTGCGAGCGATCGGCGCGCTTATCTTCGCCGGCTTCGTGCATGCTGAGGAGCTCGAAGGCGGAGAACACCTCCACCATGGGGTAGGCCTCGGCCGTATCGAGGCGCGCCTGGCGCACCCGGTCCATGGTCTCCCACAGCAGATTGACGGCCGTCTCGGCGTCCTTCGGGATCGCGTCGGACGGTCGATCCTTGGGGAAGCCCGCGCGATAGAGCCGGGCCAGTTCGTAGCCGGCGTGGGATTTGCCGCGTGCGAAGGCGCTCTCGTAAAGAAGGCGGATTTCCTCGGCGCCGCCGTCGGGGCGACCATGCTGCTTGGGTCGGAACGGCAACTTGCCGTCGCGCAATGAATTGGCAAGCTGCATTTGCGCTTCCGTGGAGCCGCCTTCCGCGGCGAGCCGCCAGTAGCGGCCGGCGGCCTCGCGTTGCGCGGCGGGCAGCCCTTCGCCGGAATTCAACATCTCGGCCAGGCGCTCCTGGGAGCGCTGGTCACCGGCCTCGGCCGCGCGCGCGTACCAAATGATGGCGTCGTTGGCGTCTTGCACGGCGAG
>Ga0075423_10001485_pt1 | contig 20697 bp, 23 predicted proteins | sample SoiMethybrSBSTD2_FD_80114 | JGI IMG/M metagenome (GOLD analysis project Ga0075423, IMG submission 80114) | Bulk soil microbial communities from a Populus tree surrounding site in Tennessee, USA - Soil MetaG P. TD hybrid SBSTD2 | ecosystem: Environmental > Terrestrial > Soil > Tree plantation...
CTCGAAGTGCTCCGGCGTCGCGTACCCCTTGTTGTGCTCGAATCCATACAGCGGATACGACAGCGCCTGCTCGTCCATCATGGCGTCGCGCGTCACCTTCGCGAGGATCGATGCCGCAGCGACGGCGAGGCTCTTCGCGTCGCCGTCCACGACAGCTTCGCAGGGAGCGTCGCAGACGAGCGCGTCCTGCCCATCCACGAGAAAGCCCTGGGGCGTCATCCCCAGGGCCAGGACCGCACGGCGCATGGCGAGGAGAGAGGCCATGCGGATGTTGAACGCATCCACCTCCATCACGCTCCCCACCCCGACTCCCATCGCGACCGCCCGGACGCGAATCCGCTCGAGCGCCTCCTCGCGCTCCGGCGCGGTCATCACCTTCGAGTCGCGAACCCCCGGCAGCTTGGTGCCCGCCCGGAGCACGACGCACCCGGCGACGACCGGACCCGCGAGTGGTCCGCGACCCGCTTCGTCGACCCCCGCGAGGAGATCGCCCCAGCGGGCGCGATAGCCGTCATCGAAACGGGCGAGTCCCCGGCGCGCCATCGTCGGCGGTTTCGGCTAGGCGCTTTCGGGGTTCAGCTTCTCGCGCTCGCCGACCTTCGCCGACTTGCCCCGTTTCCCTCTCAAGTAGAAGAGCTTCGCCCTGCGAACCTTTCCCTTGCGCGCCAGGTCGATCTTGGCCACCGCCGGGGAATGAAGCGGGAACGTCCTCTCGACTCCGACGCCTCCTGATACCTTGCGGACCGTGAAGCTCTGGCGCATCCCGCTGCCGCGGATGTTGGTCACGACCCCCTGAAAGATCTGGGAGCGCTCTTTCTCTCCCTCGATCACGCGCACGTAAACCTTGATCGTGTCGCCGGGACCAAACTCCATCTTCCGATCCGTCTTGAAACGGTTTTCGAAACGCTCCACCGTGCTCATGGTTCCCCCTCCTCCTTTATCTCGTCCAATAGGGATCGGTCTTCGTCGCTCAACGAGCGCCCCAGGAACAGATCGGGACGCCGGTGCCATGTTCGGCGGAGCGCTTCGCGGCGCCGCCACAACCGGATGCGCTCGTGGTTTCCGCTCAGCAAGACCTCCGGGACGGTGAGGCCCCGGAACTCTTCGGGGCGAGTGTACACGGGGGCGTCCAAAAGCGGCTCTGAAAAGGAGTCCGCCTCCGCGGATTCCGCGTCCCCCAACACCCCCGGGATGAGCCGCGCCACCGAGTCCAGGATCACGATCGACGCCGCTTCCCCGCCCGAGAGCACGTAGTCGCCGATCGAAACCTCCTCGGCGCCCAGGAGCGGAATGACCCGCTCGTCGATTCCCTTGTACCGCCCGCACAACACCGCGATCTCGGGCGCATCCTTGAGCTCCTGCGCCCAGCCCTGCGTGAAGCGGCGTCCCTGAGGCGATGTAACGAGCACGCGGGGCGAATCGGCACCCGCCCGCCGGCGCACGCTCTCGCAGGCGCGCAGGATCGGCTCCGCTTTCATCACCATACCCGCGCCGCCCCCGTACGGGTAATCGTCGGTCGTGCCGTAGCGGTCGGACGTGAAGTCGCGGATCGGAACGATCGCGACCTCGAGGAGCCCCTTCTCCCGGGCGACCCGGATCATGCCCTCGTCCAGCGACCCCGAGAAGAACCCCGGGTTCAAAGTCAGGATCGAGAAGCGCATTCCGGGTCCCCCGCGGGGCTACTCGTTCAGTCCGGGCGGAACCTCCACCACCATCTCGCCGCGCTCCAAGTCAACCGACAAGACGACGCTCGCCAAGGACGGGAGCAGCGTCTCGCCGCGTGGACCGCGCACGACGATGACGTCGTTGCTGCCGGTCGCGAAAATGTCGGCGATCGTCCCGAGCTCCGAGCCCCCGCGCGTGACCACGCGGAGCCCGAGAAGCTCGAAGCGGTAATGGGTCCCCTCGGGCAATTGAGCCGCATCTCCGCGCGGGATCGTGAGATCGGCGCCGCGGAGCGCTTCCGCCTCGGTGCGCGTCCCCACCCCCTCGAAGGTGATGAGGAGGCGCTCCCCAAAAGGCCGCGTGGCCTGCACGGTCATCGCGCGCTCGCCGCCTCCCACAAGGCGCGCGGTGACCGTCTGTCCAGGCGCAAACCGCTCGGGGGCGTCGCTCCAGACATCGACGACCACCTCCCCCTTGAGCCCGTGGGCCCTCGCGATCGAGCCCACAAGGATCGGCTCTTCGGGTCGCTCAGTCTGCAATCTCGAGCACGGCCCGCCGGTCCTCGGCGCTCGCCGACGCGGAGAGGAGGGTGCGCAGAGCGTGAGCCGTCTTTCCTTCCCTGCCGATCACCTTTCCCAAATCGGTCGGCCCCACGCGTAGCGTGTACACCGCGGTCTGCCCGGTGACGCGCTCGTCCACATGCACGAGATCCGGATGGTCCACCAGGTTTCGCGCGCAGTACTCGATGAACGATTTGAGCCTTGCCGGGTCGCTCATTTCTTCGGTTTCTTCGCCTTCTTCGCCTTGGGGGCTCCGGTCGCCTTCTTGGCCTTGGCCTTCGCGCGGGTCTTTGCTTTCTTCTGACTCCCCTTGGTGGCCGGCTTTGCCTTCCGGGTCGCCTTTGCGGCCGCCTTCGCCTTCTTCTCCTTCTTGGGCTTCGCCCCGGCCGCTTTCGGCTCTGCTTCGGGTCGGGGCTCGGAGGGAAGCGGCGCGGGACGAAGAGCCCCCGGCGCGTGCTTCGCCATCATCACCTCGACCGACTCCGAGGGCCTCGCTCCACGGCGGATCCAGAACTCAAACTTCCCCGCATCGACGTGGAACTTCGCGGGCTCGGTCAGCGGGTCGTAGTAGCCCAGCTGCTCGATGTAGCGGCCGTCGCGGGCGAATCTCGAATCCGCGACGACAACGCGGTAGAACGGGCGCTTCTTGGCGCCCGCCCGTTTCATGCGGATGACGACTGACATTCTTCCTCTCCTCCGTGGTGGTCCGTGGCGTGGGCAGAGCCCGGTTACGGCATCCCCATCGGGAGCCGCCCGCGCTTCCCGCCGAATCGCTTCAGCATCGTCCGCGCCTGCTCGAACTGCCGGAGCAGGCGATTCACGTCTTGCACCGTGGTGCCGCTGCCGCGGGCGATCCGCTTGCGGCGGCTGCCGTCGATGACCTGGGGCCGGGCTCGCTCCTGACGGGTCATCGACTGGATGATCGCTTCGGTCCGCCGGAGCTCCTGGTCGCTGAGCTGGACCCCCGCCGGGACCTTCACCCCGGGGAGCATCTTCAAGAGCTCGTCCATCGGACCGAGCTTTTTCATTTCCTGAAGCTGCCCGAGAAAATCCTCGAGGGTGAACCCCTCCTTGCGAAGCTTCTTCTCGAGCGCTTCGGCCTTCGAATGATCGAGCCGCTCCTGGGCGCGCTCGACCAGCGTCACGACGTCCCCCATGCCCAGGATGCGCGACGCGAGCCGATCCGCGTGAAACGCCTCGAGCGCTTCGACCTTCTCACCGACCCCCAGGTAGCGGATCGGCGCCCCGCACACGGCACGCAGCGAAAGGGCCGCGCCGCCCCGAGCGTCCCCGTCCATTTTCGTGAGCACGAACCCGGTCACGCGAAGCCGTTTCGTGAAGGCTTCGGCGATCAGGACCGCGTCCTGTCCCGTCATGCCATCCAGGACGAGCAGCGTCTCGGTCGGCTGAAGCGACCCCTGAAGCCGGGCCACTTCTGCCATCAGCTCCTCGTCGACGTGGAGCCGGCCCGCCGTGTCCGCGATCAGAAGATCGAAGCCCTCGCGATCCGCTCGGGACCGCGCCTCCGCGGCCAGGACGACGGGGTCGCTCGCGTCCCGGCTCAGATAGACCGGCGCATCGATCGATTTCGCTAGCACTTCGAGCTGGTCGATCGCCGCGGGACGCCGCAGATCCAGCGCCGTGAGCAGGACCCGCTTGCCGCGCTCTTTCCAGTGGCGCGCAAGCTTCGCCGCGCTCGTGGTTTTTCCGGAGCCCTGCAGCCCGACCAACAGGACCACCGCTGCGCGGTTCGATGGGAACTGCATGCCGCCCACCGCCGTACCGCCGAGCAGGGAGACAAGCTCGTCGAACACGATCTTGACGACCTGCTGTCCGGGCGAGACGCTCTGCAGAAGCTCGGCACCTACCGCCCGCGTTTCCACACGCTTACAGAGGTCGCGCGCCACGGCTAGGTTCACGTCCGCCTCGAGGAGAACCCGGCGGAGTTCCCGGACCGCGTCGCGGACGTCCTGCTCGCCTAACCGGCCGCGGCCAGTCAGCTTCCGGAATACTCCGGCCAACTTCGTGGTCAGCTCGTCAAACACGCCGGAGGTGCTTCCCTTCTATATGTAGCGGACACCACGCAAACAAACGCTGAACCGTACCACGCCGCCCGTCCTCGGGCAACTCGGAAGAAACACAGGGTTCGGGCCGGCCCGGGCACTTTTTCCGCGCCGGTAAGCCGAAAACCTGTTGACAGCCAGGAGAGCATCGACAAAGATTCGTTCGAGCGGAGTTCCCTGCCGCCTCGTGCCCAATCCGCAGCTAAAACCTAGTCTATCCAGCGGGTCGTTTCTTGCGAGGTTTTAACGTGCGAATCACGTGGATGTGCGGGGAACTTCCTCCCATTTTGTTCGACTGGAGAGCCTGACCTAGATCGCACCATTTTGATCGTCCCCCCGTGCTCTCCGCGACCGCTGTCCCATCGGCGGTCCTTCCCCATCCCGATTTCGATTCGCCGGATCGGAGCGCGTGTGCCCCTGCGTGTTCTGGCACCCCTGCTATTGGCCGCGATCCTCGGTTGCTCGGCCGAGGAAGTGAATAGCCCTCTCAACTTCTTTCCGGGTTCGCAGCCTACCTCCTGGGCCGTCTGCGACAAGTTCGGAGCCGCGGGAGATCACGTTCAGGTATGCGCCACCTTGGTGAACGCCCCCGGAACCGCGACGGCGACCTCCTATTCGATCTCGTTCTTTCTGCCGCGAAACCTCCACGTCCGTCTCGCCGCTTTCGACGCGCACGGCGCGCTGGTCAAGGTCCTGCTCGACGACGACGAAGCCGCTACGATCGGACAGTACCGCACACCCCCGATCATTTGGGATTTCACGGACACGAGCGGCGCCCGCGTCCCCCGCGGGAACTACCGCTGTTATATCGAGGCCGGCCCCGATTTCATCTCTTCGAGCGACGTGGCGGTTCCGTGATCGGGGGCCGATCTACGGCTCTTCGATCCGGGCTTCTTGCCTTCGTCTTCTTCGAGATCATGCTCCTTGCGTGCGGCACCGCGTGTCGCGCGGGGACACAGGATTCAACGGCCACCACCCAACCGCCACGTCCGGCTGCCCCGCCCAGCCGCCCCGGGGAGGAGCAGGATCGATTCGAGCTGGGGATCGGCGCCGTGCAGGGCTTTTTCGACGTGACGGGAAGCTTGGCCTACCGGAGGTTCCTGAATGAGCGCGGGCCCTTCGAGCGGAGCGTCATGGGCGAGCTGACGGGGACCACAAAAAGCCAGCTGTCCGAAGGGATGCTGAGCCTCTACGTGTTCTTTCGCCCGCCCGCGACCTATCGGCAGAGCTGGCGCATCCGCCCCTTGATCGAGTTCGGGCCGGGCGTCCACACGGTGGTGCAGGTCGCCTCCCTCGAGGGCTTCAACCGCTCGAGCTACAAAGGCAAGCTCTACGTGAAATCGCATGCCTACGCGGGATTCGAGGTGCTCGCCACGAAACGGCTCGGCTTCTTGGTCCGCGGCCGCATGTCCGCGCCGAGCCACCATCCCTTCGACTACGCGCAGGCGGCGATCCTCCTGAGGTAGCGTCCCGTCAGCGAGCCCTCGCTCCTCGCGATCTCCTCGGGCGGCCCCTCCGCAACGAGATACCCTCCCGCCTCCCCGCCTTCCGGTCCCAGCTCGATCAGGTAATCGCACGCGGCGAGAAGGTCGAGGTTGTGCTCGACCAGAACCACCGTCGAGCCGCGGCGTTTCAGCTCCCGGAGCACCCGGAGCAGCACCAGCACGTCCTTGCGGTGAAGCCCGACGGTCGGCTCATCCAGCAGGAAGAGCGTCGCAGCCGAGGTCCGATCCGACAGCTCGCGCGCCAGCTTGAGCCTCTGGATCTCGCCGCCGCTCAACGTGGAGAGCGGTTGGCCCAGCCTCACGTACCCGAGGCCGACCCTCTCGAGCACCCAGAGCGGCTCCTGGATCTCCGTCTCGCCCTGGAAAAGCGCCAGGGTTTCCTCGACCGTCTTGTCCAGAAGCTGGTCGAGCGAGAGCCCGTGGACCTTGACCTCGAGCACGTCCGCGCGGTACCTCCTCCCCCCGCACGTCTCGCAGGGAACCCAAAGATCGGCGAGGAAATACATCTCGACGCGGTCGACCCCAGCTCCCTCACAGTGCTCGCAGCGCCCGCCCTTCACGTTGAAGGAGAACGTCCCGGGCGTATACCCGCGCTGCCGGGCTAGCGGCGTACGCGCATATCGCTCGCGAATCCGGTCGAACGCCTTGATGTAGGTGACCGGGTTCGACCGGAACGATCTCATCACCGGGGTTTGATCCACGAGCGCGACCCGGTCGAATGACTCGAGCCCGTGCACCGAGCCGTGCGCTCCCGCCTCGGGAACGTCTTCCCCCATGGCGCCGGCCGCGGCGCGCCAGAGGATATCCTCGATCAGGGTGGATTTCCCGGAGCCGGAGACCCCGCACACGCCGACGATCGCCCCGACCGGAATCTTCACGTCGATCCCCTTCAAATTGTGCTCGCGTGCGCCGCGGACCTCGATCCACGTGGCCTTCTTGGCACGGCCGTATGGCTCCGAGGCCGCGTCCGCGACCGCCCCCGCCCACTCGGAGCTGGCCAGATCGCGTCCGGGCCACTGCTCGCGCGGCCCTTGATACAGCACACGCCCCCCTCGCTCCCCCGCGCCCGGACCCAGCTCGAGGATCCAGTCGGCGGATTGAATGACGTCCGGGTCGTGCTCGACGACGAGGAGGGTGTTCTTCCGGCCCTGGAGCCGGCGCAGGACGCGGATCAGCCGTTCGGTGTCGCGCGGATGAAGCCCAACGGTCGGCTCATCCAGAACGTAGAGCGCGTGGCTCAAGCTCCCCCCCAACGCGTTCGCGAGCTCGATCCGCTGCGCCTCCCCTCCCGAGAGGGTCTTGGAGGGCCGGTCGAGGGTCAGGTAGTCGAGACCGGTTTCGCTCAGGTACTCGAGCCTTGCTCGAAGCTCGGCGAGAATCGTCGCCGCCACCTGCTCGCCCGTCGCATCGAGGCGAAGGGCCGCAAGGAAGGAGCGAAGCTCGCCGACGGTCATCGCGCCCAGCTGGGCGATGTTCCGCCCGCCCACGTAGACCTCGAGCGCCTCGGGCTTCAGCCGGTTGCCCCCGCACGTGGCGCAAAGCACGGCTTCCTGGTAGTGCTTCACCAGGAACCTCGCGCTCGACTTGTAGGACTTCGCGCGGAGCCGTTCGAGAAAGGGGAGCACGCCGCGAAATCCCGGCGCCCCTTCAAGAAGGATCTTGCGGTGTTCCTTCGAGAGGGAGCGGAAAGGCTGGTCGAGCGGAATACCGTAACGCTCGGACACCGTTTTGAGCTTCGGAAGAAAGTGCGCGCGCCAGGAGTTGGCCCACGGCTCGAGCGCTCCTTCGAGCACCGACTTCCCCGGATTGGGAACAATCCGGCGCAGGGTGAATGTCAGGACATTGCCGAATCCCCGGCACTCGGGGCAGGCGCCGTACGGGCTGTTGAACGAGAAGAGCTGCGGGAGGGGCTCCGGAAACTCGCGTCCGCACCGCTCGCAGGTCCTTCCGTCGTGGTAGCGCAGCGTCTCACCTGCTTCACCCTCCACGAAGACCCGCCCGTGCCCCTCGCGCCATGCGATTTCCAGGCTCTCGCGAAGGCGCGTGCGATTTTCCGGTGCCGGAAGGAGCCGATCCACGTACACATGAATCGGGGGCGTGAGACCCCGCGGCGGGGGCTCATCCAGCCGCGCCCAGCCGGTGCGGGCCAAGGCGGGGGCCTTTCGGGAACGCGGGGGCGCAACCGATCCCGAGCGCGCCCTGACGAAGCCGCGTGCGAGGGCGCGAGCCCAGAGCTGCTTGGCGGTCTCGCCCCGATGGGCGGGAAGCTCGAACCAGAGGGTCACCTCTTCCCGATCGCGCGCGAGAATCCCCTCGAGCACCGAATCGACGCTGTGCCGCGGGACCTTCGTCCCGCACTTGGCGCAGATCGTCTCGCCGACGCGGGCGAGCAGGAGCCTCAGGTGGTCGGCGACTTCGGTTACCGTCCCGACCGTGGACCGGCCGGTCTGAGCCGCCGCGCCCTGGCGAATCGCGAGGGCGGGGGCGAGACCGTCGACCCGGTCGTAGTCCGGGCGGGGGAGGCGCTCGAGGAACTGCTTCGCGTAGGTCGAAACGCATTCGACGTACCGGCGCTGGCCCTCGGCGTAGATCGTGTCGAACGCGAGGGAAGACTTCCCGGAGCCGCTGACCCCCGTCACCACGGTCAGGGCGGCGCGGGGGAACTCGACGTCGATGTTCTTGAGGTTGTTCTGGCGGGCGCCGTAGAGCCGGACGGAACCCTCCCCTTCAGCTGAATTTGGAATGGGCACCATGCGATCTTCGCAGCGAGCGGCGGGTATGTCAAACCTGCCTCAAAGAAACAGGGCCGCTCGGTAGAAGCCGAGCGGCCCGAGGACGTGCCCAATCCGCAATTCTTACTTCTTCTTTGCGGCCTTCTTCTTTCCAGCCTTCTTCTTCGCCGGCATCGTGGTATCACCTCCCCTCACGTTGGATTCGTTTCCGGCTCACCCGGCCGTGGAGCTGTCTCCATTGCCGATCAAATCATGGATCTCTTCCAACAAAACGGTCAGGTCGAACGGCTTCTTTAGGTATCGCTCGACTTTGAGCCGCTTCGCTTCCGCTTTCACCTCCGGGGTTTCGTAGGCGGTCATCAGAATCACTTTCGATTTGACCGCGCGATCACGAACCCGTCTCACAACCTCCATGCCGCTTTCCTTCGGGAGGCGGTTGTCCAGCAGGATCAGGTCGAAGGGTTGCTCGCCGAACACGTGCTTGTCTGCCTGTTCCGCGGATCCTGCGACGGTGATCTTGTACCCAGCCTCCTTTAGTGCGTTGGAGAGTGTGCGTACGAGCAGCTTTTCGTCGTCCACGATGAGGACGGACTTCGGCAATCCACACCTCCCCCTGTGCACCGATGTGAGTCCATCGGATAGAAGTAGAAAGCAGAAAGCGGGCCAAGTCGGGCGCAGCAGGCGCGCGAGGCGGGATCACGCACTGCATCGCGCGCGCGCGCGAATGGTTACCGAATCTTCTTCGAGGAGAATCGAACGATGCGCGAACACTGCGCGTAATGAAGGAGGTGTCACGGGAATGGACAGCTGAAGATGGAGCGAGGATCGCGTGGATCGATTCTCACGAGGGGGCGGGGGCGAAAGAACGCGAGTTGTCGAGAAACGCGACATCCCAAGAAACGCGACAGAGTAAAAGCCGGAGGAATCCCTTCTATCGAAGAAGTCGGGCGCGAATCGAGTCGTCTTGCGCGTGCGCTCCTCGCGAGGCGGCGATCCGTTTGATTCGTTCGATCAAGCTCTGCCGGGATATCCCGAGAATACGCGCGGTGCGCGATCGGTTCCCGTCGGTGGAATCGAGAACCTTGAGGATGTGCTCCTGCTCCACCTCGGCGAGGGTCGGCATGTCCTCCTCCCCTTCACCGCGCGCGGAGAGTGCGTCGCGCAGGACACGCGGAACCGATTCCACTTCCGCGATCATCTCGGCGGGAAGATGGTCCTCTCGCAGAGTGTCGTCATCCTCCAGCAGCACGATCCGTTCGACCAGGTTCCGGAGCTCACGGACGTTCCCGGGCCAGCGGTAGGAACGAACGATCTCTTCGACCTCGGGCGCGATCGACGTGAACCGTTTCCGGAATTTCTCGTTGTAGTGGTCGAGGAAGTGGCGGATCAGGAGCTGGATGTCCTCCCCCCGCTCCCGAAGCGGCGGCAGCAGGATGGAGACGACCTTGAGCCGATAGTACAGGTCCTGGCGGAAGCGGCCGTCCTTGACGGTTTGATCCAAGTCGCGGTTGGTGGCCGCGACGATACGGAGGTCCACCGCCAGGTCCGCGGCTCCGCCCACGCGTTTGAACGTCCGGTCCTCGATGAAGCGGAGGAACTTGGCCTGGGTCGCCGACGGGAGGTCGGCGATCTCGTCGAGGAACAAGGTCCCCTGATCGGCAAGCTCCACCAGGCCGCGCTTCGGTTCCCTGGCGTCCGTGAACGCCCCCCGCTCGTGGCCAAAGAGCTCGTTTTCGAGCAGCTGCTCCTGGAACGACGAGCAGTTCAGGGCAAGGAAGGGCGCACCCCGCCTCGCGCTCTCGAAGTGGATCGCGCGCGCGACCAGGTCCTTCCCGGTGCCGCTTTCTCCTTCGATGAGGACCGTCGTGGCCTCGCTCTTGGATACCTTGCCCACCAGATCCCAGATCCGGCGCATGGCGGGCGCCTCGCCCACGATCTTCGTCTTGAGAAAGGACTCCAGCTCCCCCCGCCGAAACGCGTCGAGCTGATTCTCGCGGGCGATCCCGGCCTTGAGCCGCTCGATCGCGAGGACCATCTCGTGCATTTCGTACGGCTTCTTGATGAAATCGGTCGCGCCCTGGCGCATGGCCTGGACCGCGGTGGGAAGATCGCCGAAGGCGGTGATCACCACGACCTTGAGGTCGGGCTCGAGGCTCTTGAGCCGAGGCAAAAGCTCGAGACCGCTGCCGTCGGGAAGCCGGAGGTCCAGAACGAGGATCTGGGGCGGGTCGTTCCGGACGGACTCGAGCACTTCCGCCGCCGAGCCGACGGCGTCGACCTCGTATCCCTCGGCGCTCAGGAGCTTCACCAGGGATTTGCGGATCAGCTCCTCGTCGTCCGCGATCCTGATTCGGAGGTTCATCGCTCCTCCTTGGCTTCTTCCCCGTCCGGCGAAAGCAGCGCGGGAAGGCTGAACTTGAATACCGCTCCGCCTTGAGCGCTGTTGCGGGCGGTCAGGTTGCCGCCGTGCTCGCGCGCAATCTGGAGGGAAATCGAGAGACCGAGGCCGGTTCCCATGGATCGGGTCGTGAAGAAGGGGTCGAAGATCTTCTCCTTCACCTCGTCCGGAATTCCGGGACCCGTGTCGGCCACGACCACATCCACATAAGCCTTCTTGTACCGCGTGCGACGGAGCCCGGTTCCGATCTTGAGCAGGCCGCCTTCCGGCATCGCTTGGAGGGCGTTGATGCCGAGGTTCAGGAAAACCTGCTGCGCCATATCGGGGTCGATGAGAACGGTCGGGAGCTCCTCGTCGAAATCACGCTCCACCTCGACGGCCGCTTCCTGGCACCGCAGCGCCAGGTTGTCGAGCACCTTGTCGAGGACTTCGCGGACATCGGTGGGAACCGGACGAGGCGCCTGAGGTCGGGCGAAGAGGAGCAGATCCGTGATGATCTGCTCGATCCGGTCGAGCTCCTTGAGCACGTCGTTCAGATCATCACGGCGGGAATCGCCCGCCCTCAGCTTGGACGCGACGAACTGAACGGTGGTGCGCACCCCGGTGAGTGGATTCCGGATCTCGTGGGCCACCCGGGCCGACAGCTCGCCCAAGGAAATGAGCCTCTCGGTGTTCCGGAAGACCTCTTCCTCGGAATCCGCGTCGACCAAGTCTTCGACCCGGACGACGACGCCGCCCGTATCCCCGAGAGCCCGCACGCTGTAGCGCATGAGGACCTCGCGATCCGCCACCGATCCGCGGATCTCCCTGGTTCCTCGTCCCGACTCGCCACGCACCCCGCGCTCCGGCAGATACCACCGCTCCGCGTCGGACTTGAAGACCTCCGCGAGCGGAAGCCCTTCGATCTCGGAGCGGTCCACGCCCCACCCCTTCGCCAGGGTGTCGTTGATCGCGACGACGCGCCGGTCCTCGTCGAGGGCAAGCAGGCCGGTGTCGAGCGCATCCAGAATGTGGAGCAGAAGTTCCCGTTCAGCGCCGGGAGCTTCAGCGCGTGGCATCGTGGTACCCCCCGATGTCTCGAAGCGTCACGGGGTTCACGTTGCATCGGCCGCCGCGTCCCCGTCAACCCAAATTGCACGCGGAACGCCTTCCTCGCGCGGCCGAGGGCTCCCTTGCGCAAATCCTGGGAGCGCGATATTCTCGTGTGCTGAGCACTGGGTTCTCGCGGCGCCCGTGGGGCGCCGCACGCGTTTCGTACGCTTTCGATCGAGGTCTGTTCTCCATGATGCAATCCATGCGGGACAACATGAAGGTGATCATCTGGGTCACCGCCGTCATATTCCTGGTCGGGTTCGGGGTCCTCCAACTCGGCGGTGTTCTGAATCCGCCCTCGGCGGGGGGACCGGCGGGGGTGATCGCCAAGATCAACGGCGAGCCGATCCGATATGAAGAATTCATGGGGATGTACCAGAACATTCTGAACCAGATTCGGGCGAGCCGGGAGCTTCGCGAGGGAGAGGATAGCTACATTCGCGAGCAAGCCTGGCAGCAGATGGTCCAGGCGAAGCTGATGGGCCAGGAGGTCCGCAAGCGCGGCATCACGGCGAGCCCGGAGGAAATCAAGATTGCGATCCGCTTCGCGCCGCCGGACTTCGTGGTGCAGGCCCCCGGCTTTCAGACGGGCGGGCGATTCGACTACAAGAAATACATCGCGGAGCTGGAGAATCCGAACTCCCAGGTGCCTTGGAGCCAGATCGAGGCGTATGTGGCCCAGTCCCTCCCCCAGCAGAAGCTTCAGGAGCAGATTGTCGCGGCGGCCAAGGTTTCCGATGCGGACGTGCGCGATCGTTACATGCTCCTCAACGACAAGCTCAAGGTGCGGTACCTCTATTTCCCGTCCGACAGCTTCCCGGTAGACACGACGCGGATCGGTGGCGCGGACATCGAGACCTACTACCGATCACACCCCGAGGAGTTCACGGGTCCCCCGGAGACGAAGCTGCAGGTCGCGATCGTCCCGAGGCGGCCCAAAGGCGCCGACTTTACCGCCGGCCGCGAGCGGATGCTCGGAATCCGCGAACAGATCCTCGCGCAGCCGGATTCCTTCCCGAAGTACGCGCGGACCTACTCCGAAATCAACTCCGCGGACAGGGGGGGCGACGCCCCGGACATCCCGTTCTTGAATATGCGCCCCTTGTTCCAGGCGGCGATCAAGGTGATCGAGCCCGGGCAGCTCACGGACGTCGTGAAGGAGGAGCGCTCGATCCACCTCTTCCGGCTCGACAAGCGTTGGCTCGACCCGAAGACGAACCAAGTGATGGTCCATTACCACGAGATCGCGTTTCGAGTGGAGCCTGGCGCCGAGACGATACGCGACATTCGAAAGTCGGTGCAGGCCATCGTCGCGGACGCGCGCAAGATCGGGCTTGCGAGGGCCGCCGCGCGCGCCGGAGTCGCGACCTCGGACTCACCCTACTTTCGGGAAGGCAACAGCCGTAACGAAACGTTCGACCGGTTTCCGGAAATGGAACGGTGGGCCTTCACGGCAAAGGTCGGCTCGGTCTCACACCCCGTCCCTACCGAAAATGGATGGTATCTATACGAGATCATCGATCGCCAACCGGAAGGGCTGCGGCCGCTCTCCCAGGCTCGGATCTTCGCGCGGGAGCGGCTCGTCCATTCCCTCCAGGTCGCGGGAGCGACGGATGCTGCCGGGCGGGCGCGGGCGGCGATCCTGGGCGGCATGAGCGAGGCGGAGGCCGCGAAGAGGTTCCACGGACTTGTCGCCGCCACCCCGGAGGTCACGCGGAGCGGCAATCTCGGGAACGTGGGCAACGAGCCGAAAATCGTCGGAGGCATCTTCGGCACCCCCGAGGGAACGTGGAGTCAGCCTCTCACGGGTTTCTCGACCGCCCTCATCGGAATCGTCGAAGGGCATACGAGGCCCACGGAGGAGGAGTTCCGCAAGCAGGCCGCGGAAATCAGGGGCACGCTCCTGAACGAGCGCCGACAGACTCGGTTCACCGAGTGGATCCAGGCGGTTCGCAAGAAGGCAAAGGTCGAGGATTATCGGGAGAATTATTTCGAAGCCTGAGTCACCACCGACGTTGAACCGGTTGCGGGAGATCCTTTCGTTCCCCGGAGATCGGGTCGGTAAGGCCAGGCGCATCGCCGGCGCGATCCGAGAAATGGGCGGGTATCGCTGGGCCGGGATCTACGATGTATCTCCCGAGGAGATCGGCGTCGTCGCCTGGAGCGGGCCGAACGCGCCCGCCCATCCGCGGTTCCCGACGGGCCAGGGTCTCTGTGGTGCGGCGGTTCTGGCCCGATCGACCATCGCGGTCGGGGACGTGACGCGGGATTTGCGATACCTCACGACGCTCGGCACGACGCGCTCCGAAATCGTCGTTCCGATCCTGGATCCGGCGACCGGACAGGTGGTGGGTCTGCTCGACGTCGAGAGCGACCGGGTCGATGCGTTCGGCGAAGAGGACCGCCGATGCCTCGAGGAATGCGCCGCCGCGCTCGAGCCGCTGTGGAGTTAGTCGTTACGAAGGTTTCTTCGGATCCTCTAGGACGTGCGGCTTCGGTGGCTCCGCCTTGTCGGTCGCATTGATCTCCGACTCGACCTCCCGCATTCCCTTCTTGAACTCCTGGATGCCCCTTCCGATCGACCTGCCGATCTCCGGAATGCGCTTCGCTCCGAAGAGCAGGATGATGATCAGGAAGAGGATGAACATTTCCTGCGGCCCGATATTGAACATAGGGTTACTCGTCGCCTCTCCGGGCCCGCCTTCTCAGAGGGCCCCTGCCTTGGTTAAGGCGGCTGGGTCCACCGCCGGGCGTCGCGGCCCACGATCACCGTGACGTCGATCATTTCCTGGGATCCTGCCTGTTGGATCACGTGGCTCGTTCCCAGGTACTCCGCCACGACCCTCGCCGGCTCGGGGTATTCGCGCCGGTTGACCACCAGGGTCGCCCGATAGTCCGAGCGATCCGCGTTCGCAACTTCCAGGACATCGAAACCGCCGTCTCTCAGGTACGAGGCCAGCTCGGCGGCGAGCCCGGAGCGGCCGCTCCCATTCCACAGCTGGATCCGGATCGGCTGTTTCGGCTTCACCACCGCTTGGGGTCCCACCCGAACCGCCGCGGAGACCGCAAACGCCGCGATCAGGAGAAACGAGAGCCCCAACCCCCAATCGAGAACCGGCGAATCGTTGCGCGACTTCTTGGCCACGGCGGCACCTCGATCGCGTTAGCGCCGCGAGCGCTTTACGGGCCGCCGATCCATCGCGGCGAGCGCCTTCGAGACGCGCGCGTACGTCCGATCCAGCGATTCGGGCAGCACCTTGGTCCCTGCCGTCGTCGGCATGAAGTTCGTGTCGCCGTTCCACCGTGGCACGACGTGCCAGTGGAGGTGTCCCAGAACGCCCGCCCCCGCCACACGGCCGAGGTTCAACCCGATGTTGAAGCCGTGCGGCTTGTACTCGCGCTTCAGGGCGATCTCCACCCGCCCGAGCCACTTCGTCAGCTCCAGCGACTCCTCGTTCGTCAGCTCGGACAAGGAAGCCGTGTGGCGCCGGGCCGCGACCATGATGTGCCCCACGTTATAGGGGTACAGATTCAGCATCGCGAGCACCCGCGGCGTCTTGGCCAGGACCAGGTTTCGCCGGCCGGGCTTGAGCCTCGCCTTCGCGCAAAAGAGACAGGTTCGCTTGGGCGAACCCTCCTCGCCCACCTTCTTGATATAGGCCATTCTCCACCCGGCCCAGAGCACGTCCACGTTACGACGCACCCCAGGCGCGCAGCGCCTCTTCGACCATCGCCAGCTGCGCGGGGTCATTCACCCCGAGTAGCTCGCGCGCATCGGAAGCCTGCTCCACCCCGATCCGTCCCCCCCGGCCCTTGATGAAGGTCAGTGTGTCGGTCAGATAATACTCCTGTTGGCGGTTGTCCGCGCGGAGGAATCCCAGCGCTTCCCGGAGGGGCTCGCGGGAGAAGCAATAGATTCCCGAGTTCACCTCCGGGACCGCGCGCTCCTCGGGTGTGGCGTCCTTCTCCTCGACGATTTTCAAGAAGTCCCCGCGCGCGTCCCGAATGACCCGCCCGTACCCGGAAGGATCCGCGAGATCGCCCGAGAGAAAGGTCACCGCGTTCCCCTCGCGCCGGTGGCGCTCGAGGAGGCGCTTCAACGTCGCCGTTCGGATCAGCGGCATGTCCCCGGCGAGTACCAGGAGCGTGTCGGGTCCCGTTTCGAGCGCGGGCCATGCCATCTGGACCGCGTGCCCGGTCCCGAGCTGCGGAACCTGCTCCGCGAAGGCCACCCGACGCCCCGCGAGCGCATCGCGCACGAGAGGGGCGCGATGCCCGACGACCACGATGGTTCGCTGCGGGCTCAAGGGATCGAGCTGCTCGAGCACGTGAAGGAGGAGCGGCCGGCCCAGCGCCGGATGCAGCACCTTGGGAAGGTCCGAATTCATCCGCTTGCCGAGACCCGCGGCGAGGACCACGGCTGCGAAGGGGGAGGGCGCGCTCACGCGCCCCCCGCGCGCCGGGCCGGCGGCCTCAGGAAGAGGTTGTCGATCAGCCTGGTCTTGCCGATCCGGATTGCCGCGATGAGGAATCCCCCCGCCCGGTCCAGTCGACTGATCGGTTCGAGGGTCATCGGATCCACCAAGGCAAGATAGTCGACCGCGTCGGGGCGCGCCTCACGGCGCAAGGTTTGGCGGACGAGCGAGAGAATCGCGCTCGCCGCGTGGGTTCCGGACCTGACCAGAGCGCGACCCTCCCGCATGGCGCGGATCATCCCCGTGGCGCGCGCGCGCTCCGCGGGGCTCAAATAGGCGTTCCGCGAAGAGAGCGCCAGCCCGTCCCGCTCGCGCACGGTGGGACAGACCGTGACCCGGGTCGACAGATCCAGATCTCGCACCATGGCCTGGACGATGCGCGCCTGTTGGATGTCCTTCTGCCCCAGATAGAGCGTGTCCGGTTCCACGAGATTGAGGAGCTTCAGGACGACCGTCGTGACGCCGAGGAAATGCCCTGGGCGCACGCTCCCTTCCCAGAGATCGGCGAGGGGCCCCGGGGCGACCGTGGTCTTGAAGCCGGGCGGATAGAGGGAGCGCACGCGGGGGAGAAAGAACCAGTCGCACCCCGCGTCGCGACACAGACGGACATCGCGAACCTCGTCCCGCGGATATCGCGCGAAATCCTCCTTGGGTCCGAACTGGAGCGGGTTCACGAATACGGAGACCACCATCCGGTGGTGCTCGCTTCGGGCTCGGCGGATCAGGGCAAGATGGCCGTCGTGAAGACAGCCCATGGTCGGGACGAAGCCCACGGTCATGCCGCTCTGACGCGCGCGACGGGAGAGCGCCCGCAGGTCGGTGCCGCGGGTTATGATCCGCACGGCTTCGTTTCGGGTCTCTCCGGAACCGCGGCGTAGCTCTCCTCCTCGGAGGGATACCGTCCGGCACGCACGTCCTCGCGAAAAGCCGCGATGGCGTTCCGGATGGTCTCCCCCGTCTCGGCGTAACGCCTCACGAATCGGGCGGGCTTTCCGAAGCTCAGTCCGATCAGGTCGTGGAGCACGAGCACCTGACCGTCGCAGTGCATGCCGGCCCCGATACCGATCGTGGGGATCTTGAGCGCCGCGGTGATTTCTCGCCCCAGCTCGAGCGGCACGCCCTCCAGGACGAGCGCGAAGCACCCGGCGCGCTCGAGCGCGATCGCGTCGCTTAGAAGCGCGTCCCGTCCCGCGCGGTCACGTCCCTGGACCCGGTATCCCCCGAACTGATGCACCGATTGCGGCGTGAGCCCCAGATGGCCCAGGACCGGAATGTCGGCGGCAAGAATCGCCTCGATCTGCGGCAACATCCGCTTCCCCCCCTCCAGCTTCACGGCCTCGGCGCCGCGCTTCATGAGTCGCCCGCTGTTTCGGACAGCGTCCTCGGGGCTCGTCTGGAAACTGAGGAAGGGCAAATCCGCGACGACCAGCGCCCGCGGCTGCGCGCGCAGGACCGCCTTCAGGTGGTGTGCCATCTCGCTCAGGGTCACCGGTATCGTCGATTCGTATCCCAGGACGACCATCCCGACCGAGTCACCCACCAGGATCAGGTCCACGCCGGCCTCGTCGGCGAGCCGCGCGGTCGGGTAGTCGTACGCCGTCACGGAAACGATCCGTACACGCTGACCTTTCATCTCGCGGATCGTGCGAACCGTAATCTTGGAACGCGTCAGGCTGTCAGGACTCGTGGTCACGATCTCTCCTCCGCTTTCGCACTGGGGCTCACGTACGCGATCCCGTCCTGGTGGGTGTCGATGCGGGCGATCAGGTCCTCCAAATCCTGCCTCCGATGCACGAAATTCATTTCATTCGTGTTCACGACCAGGAGCGGCGCCTCGCGAAAATGAAAGAAGAAGTAATTGTAAGCCTCGACCAGGGTGCCGATGTACTTGGGTTCCATCAACTTCTCGTACGCGCGTCCCCGCTGGTGGATGCGCTCGAGGAGAACGTCGGCACCCGCTTGAAGGTAGACGACGAGGTCCGGAGGCGCCAAGTCCCGCTCCAGGAGCGGCGCGATCTGGTCGTACAGGTGAAGCTCGCGGTCGCTGAGATTGATGTTCGCGAAAATCCGGTCCTTCTGAAACATGTAGTCGCTCACGATCCCCTCGTGGAAGAGATCCGGCTGGGTCTTCTGCTTCAGCTCCTGATACCGATTCACGAGGAAGAACATCTGCGTCTGGAAGGCGTACCGCCGCGGATCCTTGTAGAAATCCTCGAGGAACGGATTCCCCTCCGGCTCCTCGAGGATCAGCTTCGCGTGGAGGCGCTCGGCCAGAAGTTTCGCCAGGCTCGTCTTTCCGACACCGATGACTCCCTCGACCGCGATGTAGCGCCCGGGCACTCTTCCCTCGCCCGGGTCAGTACCAGAACCGGCCGCCCTTGCGGACCGGCGGGTTCGGAGGAAGCTTCTTGATCAGCTTACGGATGGATTCCCCCGTCGTCGGGTGCACGAAATCCGGGTCCAGCTCGAGGAGAGGCAGGAGCACGAAGGCCCTCCGGTGCGCTTCCGGATGTGGGATTTTCAAGTCGGGCTCGTCCACGGTCTCCTCCCCGTAGAACAGGAGATCGAGATCGATCGGACGCGGCCCCCATCGCTGCGACCGGACCCGGCCCATCCGCTTCTCGATGAGGAGGAGCTGCCACAAGAGCTCCCTCGGCTCGAGCGTGGTCTCGAGCCACGCCGAGGCGTTCAGGAACGCGGGTTGATCGACCTCCCCCACCGGGTCCGTGTCGTAGAGCGAGGAGACACGGACCACCAGGGTGCGGGGCAGGTCACGCATCGCCTCGATCGCCTTGCGGATGAGGAACTCGCGGTCGCCGAGGTTGGACCCGACGCCGACGAACACCTTGCTCATGCTCGCGCTCTCTCGACGACGACCTCGGGGATCGTCGTGAAATCGTCGACCGGGACATGAAGCTTGCGCACGCACACGCGCACTCGGGGCGAATCGAACTCCTGGATCAGCGCGAGCGCCAGCTCCTCGGCAAGCGTCTCGAGGAGGCGGCAGCGGGACATCTCAATCTGGGAACGGACGAGCCGATGGACCTCCTCGTAATCGATCGCGTCGTCGAGCACGTCCGGGCGCCGCGTCGGCATCGGGGCATAGGCCAGCTCGACGTCGGCTTCGATCCTTTGACCCAGATCGCGCTCCTTCTGGGTCACGCCGAGATGGCCATAGGCCTGGATGCGCCCAAGGCGCAGCCAATCGAGGGTCTCGCGGGCCGGGGCCTTGGCGGCGGCCCTAGCGGGAGATTGTGGACGGCGAGGCATGGGGCGCCTTCCAAGGCGCGAGGGATTCCAGCTTCTGGAGTGCTCGGCGGAGCGTATCCGCCGAGGAGGTGAGAGCGATGCGAAAGTACCCCTCACCTTCGGCCCCGAAACCGATTCCGGGGGTGAGGAGGACCCCTGTTTTGTCGAACACGCGCGTGACGAACTCCATCGAGGATTCACCCTCGGGAACGCGACCCCAGAGATAGAACGCGCCCCCCGGCGTCTTGATCGGGCAGCCCAGGCGCCGCAGCGCGTCCAGCGCGAGATCGCGCCGTTCGCGGTAGACACCCCGCAGAGCCGGGCCGTGGGTGCCGAGCGACTTGAGCCCCGAGGCTGCGGCGAGCTGGATGGCTTGAGGAGCGCCAGAGTCCAGGTTCGCCTTGAGCGCTACCAGGGCTTCGACCAGGGCCGGTGCTCCCGCGGCGAAACCGATCCGCCACCCGGTCATGTTAAACATCTTCGAGAAGGAGTGGAACTCGATCGCGCGGTCGCGGGCGGCCGGCACGGAGAGGATGCTCGGGGGCGCGTCGCCGTAGTAGAGCTCCGAGTAGGCGGCATCGCTCACGAGGATGAGGTCGCGGCGCACGGCCCATGCGACCAGATCCTCGTAGAAGGTGCGCGTGGCGGTCGCCCCGGTTGGGTTGTTGGGATAGTTCACGTATACGAGGCGCGTGCGCGGGGTGACGAGCTTGTCCAGGTCGCGTACGTCGGGCACGAACCCAGCCGCCTCGCGGATGGGGAAGCGGACCGGCTTCGCGCCTGCGAACACCGTGCCCGCCGTGTAGACGGGATAGCCGGGGTCCGGGAGGAGCGCTTCGTCTCCTGGATTGAGCATCGCCAGCGGAAAGTGCCCGATGCCCTCCTTGGAGCCGATCAGGATCGCGACCTCGCGCGCGGGATCGACGGTGGCGCCGAAGCGCTCCGCGAACCAGCGGGC